>Ga0209121_10001553_pt1 | contig 24043 bp, 20 predicted proteins | sample Cruoilmetagenom3_FD_187292 | JGI IMG/M metagenome (GOLD analysis project Ga0209121, IMG submission 187292) | Oil polluted marine microbial communities from Coal Oil Point, Santa Barbara, California, USA - Sample 3 (SPAdes) (version 2) | ecosystem: Environmental > Aquatic > Marine > Oil seeps ... | reverse complement strand
AACCCGCCGGTCTCAATGACGACTATCGTATAAACCGGTCTTCACACACGGCCGGCTTTACGAGGGCAGTATCGTCGAAAAGTGCAAGAAATCGCCGGTTGCGTTTCTAGCCGGTCAATTCCTTATAGGTAGGCTTGAATCAAATCTTGACACCGTCCCCGCCTGCCCTGGAAAACAACCGAATTCACTCCTCCCAATCGGTCGCTAACCGGTAGCTGCGCTCGCAACTGCGGGAACCGGAACGCCGGGTGGCAATAAGTAGTTGTCCCTAATTAGCCCTATGCGTGAAACGAGAACGAAGACTAGGGAATTGGAAGGGTTACTATAAGGTAGATGCGGTGCAGATACTGCGCGAGTGCGGCAATAAGCAAACGCGATGCGCCAATCACACCAACTACTATGAGCATGGTCACGATCAAGTATTCCACTGAAGTCGTGGCTGTCTCGTCAAAAAGCATACGGGCGAGCTTTTTCATGGTTGTCCTCGGGGTTTTACGCGGAAAAACGTTCGCTCCCGGGTAACCTCAATACTGACTTTCTGGTCAATCTTCACATCCGAAGATTTCACAAACGACGAGTCCTTACCGGTGGCCAACTCGAAAGTGTAGTACCCTTGAGCAAGAGGGACTCGGTACTCGTAGGGTCTGAAATCACTCTTCTTGATAGAAAACGTCTGCGTCTCTTTGCCCCTTTTTGTGACCTTAAGCTCAACCCTGTCAGGTATTAGATTCCTCTCATCGAATGTTAAAACCAACTCAGCCTCCGGCGTAAGCCGTGTTGCATCGATAGCCCCTCCACCCTCGGTGTGTCTTACGGTGTGGGTGAGAGGTTTGTAATCTGGAATAATTACCTCAACATTATAGTCCTGTTCATACTCCAGGTTCTCAACTACCAAGGTATCTCCGATTCGTTCTACTTCTGTCGGATTACCATCAACTAATACCTTAGCCTTGTTGATAAGGCTCGGCTGGACGAGGACCTTCAAGCTGCCATTGGTAGTGGCTAGGATAGTTCCATCTCGTCTACCGGTCAAGAAAACAACAGCTAGAAGGACTGCTAGCGCAAGTGCACCAACTCCGACCAAGAACGAAGTCCGCCGCAACAGCGGCCTTCCAGGCATGGGGAAAACCTTGCCTAGAGCTCGCTGCCTCCTGGCCAATTGTGCCTCACCATCCTCAAGTTCAAGTTTAACGGGCGAAACCGGAGTCGAGCTAGGCGAATCATCAACCGCCGCAACAACTGCTGTTACATTGTCTGGTCCACCCAGGAGGTTTGTTTCATCAATCAACGCTTTGGTCAATTCGCGCAAATCGGCCTTTCTCGAACACAGAATATCGGTAATGGTGTCGTTTGGAAGTACCCCGTGGAGACCGTCCGTACAAAGCAAGTAAATATCGCCCGGCAGGGCAGCATCGACCCTGATGTCAATCTTGACTATCGGTGAATTCCCAAGCGCTCTGCTCAGGACGTTCTTTTGTTTGAAGGTCCGGGCGTCCTCAGCAGAAATTTCTCTGTCCTCCAGCAATTCGTTGAGGAATGTGTGGTCTCTGGTCAGTTGGCTCAGCCTGCCATCACGCAGCCGGTATATTCTTGAATCGCCAACATTAGCAATCGCTATAGTTCCGTCTTCGCTGAACCTCAGGGCGACCAGAGTTGTTCCCATACCACGATGACTTGCAGTACCGGCGGAAATTGTGTAGACCCGAAGACCGGCAAGCCGCACCACTGCGGCTAATTTCGCCGCATCAGGAGTCAGCTCGGGACCAACTGGCCTCGCACTGGCCAGTATACGTTCGTGTTCATCCCGCATAAGACGTCCTATTGTTTCTACCGCGACCGCACTTGCCACTTCGCCCTTGGAATGACCCCCCATCCCGTCACAAACTACCAGCAACCTTCCATCTTTGTCTGCAAGAAAACTGTCTTCGTTGTTCTGGCGAACTCGTCCGGTATCGGTACTGCCGTAGACCCTAATGCGCACCCAGTTTCTCCAGCCTGCGACGCCTGTTCATTCGTACAAACATCACTATAAGATTCAGAATTAAGAGAATCAGAATGATACCTCCGGCTATGGCGATTATCAACAGCTTGCTCTGAGTATCAAACCCCTCGAACCACTCTGCATTTACGCGGCTGGCAGTACCCCCTTCCATGAGCCAGAATGCTTTATGCTCAGGTGTTACTGAGTTCGTCTTAAGAACTCTGATTTCACCTTCAGAATTCTGAACAACTACCTCTACTACCCCGTCACCATCGACATCTCCGACCAAGGGTGAAGCATAGACCGGGTAGCTGCCTGCATCACCTTTTGCCAATCTCTGGCCGGTTTTCCCAGACACCAGGTGAATACCGCCCCGGTTATCGCAGAAAGCAATATCAGTAACGCCATCCTTGTCGAAATCATAGAGTGCAGGTGTGGCGAAAATCAGTTCCCACTTACCGTTGTACTTCCAGATAACCGACCCGGAATTTCCATCCAACGCTATTAGCGTTCCCGAATAGACCCCGACTATGACATCGGGTTGCGCGTCTCCATTGTCAAGGTCAGCCACGACTGGCGATGGATAGTGCGGAGAAGCAGCGACCTGCGGAAATCCGAGCTCTGCAAACAAGGCCTTGGCCCAAGTTACTCGGTCGGGTCGACCAACGCTGGCAACGGCATAGCCGACAGAGTTGTCTGCGAAAACCATCATTCGTTCTTTGTCTCCCACGATGCGTGCGAATGCCGGCGAGGACAGAACTGTTGGCGGATCTGACATTCCGGTTTTCTGTTGAACCCGGTCAGCAGGATAGACCGGCGCAATCTCAATTCTCCCGGTGGCCCCGTCGATCACCGTTGCTTTCCCTTCAATGTCGACTACTACAACATCGGCGTTACCGTCGCCATTTAGGTCTACAATCGAAGCCGGCGCTGCATGCTTGCTGTTCAGCGATTGCAGCGCTCGAAATCCGGGTGACCCGGTTCCATCATTTCGGCCCAGGAAAACCGTCCCCCCGGCACTGATAACAACAACGTCTTCTATGCCATCGCCATCGATGTCACCGATTGTGGGCGAAAGCAGTTCTAAACTCAAGAACCCACTTCTCCATAAGAAAACGCCGGTTTCGCCGTCAACAGCCGCGACCTTGCCATCAACAGTACTGAACACGATATCATCCACTCCATCATCGTTAACATCCCCGACCGCCAAGCCCTGGTCAGCCCGTGCTGCCCCGCCCTGTGTGTTCCACAGAACCTCAAGGCTGCTTCCGTCGAACATTACCAGCCTACCGTCACCGTCTACCGCGATTGCGGCCACCCCGCAACGGCGCAAACTTGGCAACCACGCAATAGCAGGAGAATAGTGATAGTACATATCGGGCTCTGCGCCCGCGGCCCCGACTTGGACAGCTCTGGCCACGCTCAGACTCAACTGCCCTGGTCGGGCGTTGGCGCTCACCAGATAGCTGTGGGCGCCAAAACCCAAGTATCCGACTACCGCTGCTACCACCAACGACGCGATTATCAAAACAGTGTGCCCTCTCCGTGCCAGAAAAGACCCGGCCCTGCGGGGTGGACTCCAGTCCCATCGCCCGTGGCATACGAAACGGAAAATCGATGAACCCGCTTCAATTTCGTCCCCAAAATTCAAAGCAAGCTGTTCGTCTTCTTTCAGCTTGTGCCGGTTCACAAAAGTCCGATTGCGGGAACGGCGGTCGAAAATAACGTACCGGCCACCGCGCGCGACTATTGTTGCATGACGCCTCGAAGCCTTGCGGTCTTTCTCTAGCACAATGTGGTTGTAGTCCCTGGCCCGGCCGATTTTGGTTTCTGTGAGATTAACGTTGAAACTGCGCCCGGCCATCGGGCCGCCGATGCAGAGCAAGTTGGCCCGCTCCAGCGGATGGACAGAAGTTTCTTCGCTTTCCAGGGTCGATGCCAGGAGTTCGGTTTCCTCTAGTTCGCCCTCGCCGCCGGCTTCTGGAAGCTCCCTCGTTTCCTCAGTCATTACTGAATCCGCTCGTTTCTCAAAGTGCCAAGAAAAGCGCCAGGGATAGAACCACGACTCCAACTCCCAGTCCTGCCCGCACCATAGGTGATGGCAGCACCTCGATGGGAATTCGGTCCTGAATGTCCCGTATATTTGCTTCTGCATTGCCCAGTCTCTGACCGACGCCGCTCAGTTGCGAAGAAATTGTCTCTATCTTATCAGCATGCTCGCCAACACGTAGGGCGAGACCACTGTCAGGGCGTGGCAATATCGGGATCAACTTCCGTATTTCCTCTTCTATCTGGGCAACAATGTCACTGTCACTGGGCAAGGAATCGTAAACTTTCTTCTCCAACCTACTAAGACGATTCCAAAGTTCCTTTGGCACAGGTATCTTGGGATACTTGGCTCCGTATCCGGCAACATCTCTGGCGCACATCAGCAAGTCGCCCAGTGTGGCGGTTCTGTTGGGCGAAGCATGATACCGCTCGATGGCCGTACCACAAAGTTTTCTTGCTGAAAGGTACTCAATAGCCCTTTCCACGCCCTCCCCAGGTTGTGCTAGAGCTAACTGAACAACGAACATGGTCAAACCAAGCGCTAACGATATTCTGAAGCCTTTCATGTTTTCTCCTCTCTAGTAACTGATATTAACTCCCAGAGCGTGGTATAATCCACCGAAGAGACCAATCACGACATAGTCAAGCCCGATTCTGAAACCTGTCCCTCCAGATTCGATCCCGGCTCCAGCAGTCAGTTTCGCTGACTGGTCTATCTTATCGCAATAGACTGGTATATCCTTGAACCCGCAGCGCACCGCTGCTGACAGCAAGGGTTTCGGAGAATCGGGGTTCAACACTGCAAAATGGTGCTTGTATTCACAACCGACATTCAGAACCCAGGGACGGTTGGACCTCGCGGTCAGGTCTGTTTCGACAACCAGACCGCGCCTGACCTTCCAGGCTATTCCCAGTGTGGTTTTTGGGCTCACTCTATCCGAATTGTGGCTGTTATTTGCGTTTATCCAGCTTATCGGAGCAGGTAAGCGCGCCGCGAGTCCAACCTGCCAACCGCGGGCAGGGGTGTAATGCACCCCGAACATCCCCCCGGCTCCCAGTGACCACATCGAGGGATACAGTTTGAGACTGTCACCACCAAAGCGTTGCAGGTAAAGCACTGGGCCGGCTCCCACTCGCAGCCCTGGCAATGCGTTCAACGCCCCGCATAACGAGAGCGTTGTTTCATGATAGTCTATAATATCAATAGGATTCTTTGTCTCGCCGACCCGGCACTCGATACCGCCCAATCTGAATTCATCCACGGCCAGCCCTACCGCAGCCCAGGAACGAACCGGCTGGGCCCAAGCAACAAAAGCCTTCATGTCACCGTCTGCGGGGTAACCGCCCAGTGGCTGAGGCGCAAAGTGACCAAGAACAGAACCCTTTGTCACAAGGCAAAGCCCGGCCGGGTTCCAGTAGCTTGCAGCCGCAGATTTGCATGAGGCGACAGCAGCTCCTCCCATTGCCAGCTCGCGTGCACCAACACCGAAACTTAAGTAGGGAAAAGCATCCTGCCCTGTTAAGCTTGCAATCAAGACCAGTGCTGGCAGTATTCCCATCACTCCTCCTATCATCTTGGATGGGGCCTGATTGCAACCCTCTTGGGCGGCAACTCTTCCCAATCTTCCCTTTCCCCTACCTTTACCCTGAGCACCGCCAGGTAGACTCCGCTCGCAAGTAACTTGCCATTTGAATCTCTGCCATCCCAGGCGAACCGGCGCACAATCCGACCGACCAGATTCTGGCCGCAGTCAATAGTAGCTACCCTTTCGCCTATAGTGTTGTAAATGACTATCTCCGCCTTGTCCAAGCTCCTCATGGGAATAAACCGGAACCAGGTCCCTTCACCCAGGCTGAAGGGATTGGGGAAGTTGAAGAAATCGGCCACCGGTGCCATACTTGAGTCTGGAAGAGCAGTATCAAGCCAGAATCGACGGAAGCGCTCGGTATTCCAGATTATGTTGTCGAAAACCTTTACTCCGACTCTCCAGTAGTAGCTCCCGAGACTATCCAAGTCCTTGGATAACAGTTCATAAGATTTTCTTCTGACAGTGTCTATCTCCCATTTCGGTTCAGGCCCAGTGGTATCACGCCACAATTGAAACACATAGCTGCGTTTGATCACGTTTCTCTGGTCCCACTCGAAGGCGATGGAATCATGCTCCTCCCGGTCAAAAACCGCATTGCTATTGGGGGTCCTCAAGTGGACGCTGGGTGTCTGAGCAACAAGGAACCTAACACTCGCCGTGTCGTCAGCCGGACACTGGTCGTTTCCGAACCAAGTAGAACATCTGGCAGTTTGTTGGCCGCTAAAATGCAACGTGCAGAGAGGAAATACCACTGGCGTTGACTTGCCTGGAGCGAGACTCTCCTCGCACTGCCTGTTATAGAAGAGCGTGTCCACCGTCGATACAGTAAAGAAGATCGAAAATCGCGCTTGCTCGTTTCCGAAGTTTTTCACAATCACTTCCGGCTCGACGACGTAAGCAGAATCAAATGCAGGGGCAACAGGCTCTATTATCTGTTTTACCCCGACATCCCGGTTCACAACCCAGACCGTACCGGCAACTGTATCGTTGGCACAATTCATATCCTCGGGCAACATGGTGTAGCATCTCGTCGGAAATGTCCCTGCGGTAGATGCTCCCCAAGACCCAAACACGACTATATCTTCTGCACCAGGTGACAGACTTCGCACGCGCGTGGTATCCCAGTATTGAGCCCCAATCTCAAACCGCACAGCAAAGGTCACCGTCGTATTACCGTTGTTTCTTACCCTCGCTTTTGGGGAAATGATAGTATCAAACTTCACAACCTCGGGCGGCGCAAGAATTGAAACCGACTGCGCGTCAAGGACCTTAACAAACACCGAGCCGATAACTGCATCGTTTTCCGGCCGCATGTCCCCGTCCAACGCTGTTGTGCACCGAGTAGAATATTCACCCCGCTTTAACACTCGCCAGTTGTCAAAACTTACTTCCGTTGCCTCGCCAACACCGAGTTTCGAAACCGTCGTATCGTCTTCATAAAATGTCCCTATCCTGAAAATCACCGGGAACTCAGCTACAACACTGTTCCCGAAGTTCTCCACCATCACCTTAGGTGTCACTGTTCCGCCAGAATCAACCGTATCGACAGGAGCAATTATCTGCGTCACACCAACATCCAGTTTCTCAATCGTAAAGACGCTGTCACTTCGGTCCTCACCAGAACCAGCAAGATTCACGGCTTTGACTTTGACCAAACACCGAATGCTCCGCTTGGCCGGCACTGTCCAGGTGTCGCTGGCCACCGCAGGACTCTTCGCCCTTATGAACGTCCAGTCAGCACCGTTATCAGTAGAATACCAAATCGAATCCCTATCCGGGATACCCCCACCATGACGCCATCTAATCGTCTTTACTGAACCTATCGGCCATTTCTCACCACCGTTCGGCTTCACCACCTCCACTGTCGGCGGCCCGAGAATAGTGAAAACTGCTTTGCTCGTGTCTTCGTCATAGCCAGCCGTACTCACCGCTTTGACCCTCACTAGGCAGTGCTCGCTCGGTGTATCCGGCACGTACCAGTTATGGAGAGTATCTGCAGGTGACTTCCTCGCGACAAATGCCCAGTGGCCACCACTGTCAGTAGAATACCAAATTGAATCCTCATCCGGGACACCTCCGCCATGACGCCATCTGATCGTTCGCAACGAATCAACTGGCCATTTCTCACCACCGTGCGGGTCCATGACCTCCACGGTTGGTGGGGCCAGAATCGTGAAATCATTATCGCTATCATCACTGCCCTCACCCGCTGCATTGATGGCAACAACCCGAATCCGTGCACTATCCGTCGGGTCGTCGGGCACATCCCAGTAATGGCTGTCCGCTGCTGTTTCCTTGAACTGAAACACCCAGGTGTTGCCAGCATCTCTCGAATACAGCACCGAGTCGCATTCCGCAATGCCGCCGTCATGTCTGCACTCTATCTTCTGTCTCGTGTTGACCGGCCACACTTCACCACTGTCCGGAACTTCAACCTTCACGGTTGGTGGCTCGAGATAGGTGACAATCAAACGAGGCTGGTAAATGATACTGTCCCACCCGCGGGCAAATGCATACCTGTTCTCCAGGCTTTCACACTCGTAGAACCCAACGGCAAACCAGTTAGAACCAAGCAGTTTTTCCATGTGTCTACAGGCGATTGTATCCAGGCTATTGGTGTGCCAGCCGGTACTGTCGGTATAAGTGCTGCAGTAGGTTACACCGTCAGCAATGTCCAGGAATACGCTGTCAGGATTGGTTCTTAGAGAACACGGGTCTACCGACATCTGTTTGACCAAATAGGTTGGGGTATCCTGCTGAGTGATATAGTAACGCAGCTTAATCTCAGTGATGCGACTACTATCAGGGATAGGTTCGGTATTAAACCGCGCCCAGGCACGGTATTGAACAGAATCCGGACCGCCTTGCCAGTGCATAAGAGTTGAGTCGTCAAAACACGGGTTTCCGCTGTCGCCATAAACCGTACCGGTGTTGTAGTAATCAAGGTTAGGATAGAGGGTGACTGTCTCAAGCCAACCATTGCCATCTTTGTCAAGCCGGCTGGCATCAGGAGGGCCGGCAAGAACCAAGCCGGCCGCGGTTGTGAGCGCCAATAAAATCATCGCTAGGGCACGGTTCTTCGCGCGTTTCTCTCGACCGTTCATGCCCATCATAAATCTTTCCGGCTTCTGTTATTCATATATGAGCTCGATTTTGTTAGGTTGTCCCCATTGAATATCATACCACCCCGATTTAATCGGCGCGCCGTCCTTGGTCATCCTAAATTGATAGCGCCCCTCAAGCTCGTTAGTAACAATCTTACCTGACGGACCGGTGCGGTGGTACAACACATCCTTACCAGCCTGGTCTCTGGCAACTACCCAGATTCCTTCAACTGGTTTGCCGTCGCGGTCTAAGACGATTATAGTCGTCTCGGCTTTGCCACGTTCCAAGGCAATATAGATACTGGGATTGCTTTGCGTCGTTACCCTTATGCTAATGTTCCTGGTTTGGTAGCCGGGCGCAGACACCTTTACAGAATGTGACCCGAGACCCAGATAGAACGGTGAACCTGAAGACTTACGGATACCATGGATTGTCACCTTGCCGGAAATCCGGTCACCATCAGCATCGGTGACATAAACACGAACCGTCCGTGTCAGCGAGATTCTGAGGGTCTGCGGCTCACCGCTTTCAATCCTGAGCTTGTTATTCCTCGTATTGAACCCGTGCCGGGCCAAGACCAGACGATGGTCTCCATAACAGACCGAACGTCTTACTTCGCCGTTCTTGTCCAACTGAATCTGTTTGTCGTCCAGGGTCAGAGAAGCATCTTTCGGTGTCGCTTTGATGGTAACATCAGCATAGAACTTTCCGTTTACCTGCCACCGTATCCTGCCGTTTTTGTCCCGGGATGGCTGGATTTGAAGAAACATGTCCTCAGTGAGACGTTGGGTCCCTAGGTTCATACTTCCCTTCAGTGGTTTGAATTCTGCGTACCTGAGCTCAACAGCAATGTCATCCGGGGTAATTTGTTCGTCCTCCAGCGGCAGCGGAGTAACTCCTCGTTCACGGCCGTTCAACAACACAGTTGCACCTGGTGGAGAAGTTTTTATCTCAACCGGCACGACAAAGCTGAAAGACATCGTGTCGATTTCCCCCCTGCCCCTCTCAGGATTTATGCTAATCTTTCTATGAATAGATTTATAGTGGTTGAGCTTCAGGACCAAGTCATACGAGTGTGCTGGCGCCAGCCGACTCCTGGCCGGGGCTCTTTCTTCAATGAGTTTTCCGTCCAGTTGGACCTCGGCACCCGGGGGATAAGAAACGATTACAACCGACGGCGGAAAGAGTTTGTAGAAAACCCACCTCCCTATAGGTGTTCTTCGCCACCCGAGTTCAGGCCAAAGTTCAGGGACGAAAGTGTCGGCGCCTACAAAAACCACAAGCAAACCGGCAAGGACCAAAGCCCCGATTGTGAATGCACGGCGACCACTATAAGCAGCAATTTTTATGATGTCAATGATTGTCCGTTCGCCTTCGGGTACCTGCTCACCTTTGGCTACTGCTTGTAGCCCCCCGCGGCTCGCCGCGCTTTCTTGCGAGGCTAAATCATCAACAACCGGAGTCCCGTGCTTAGCAATCTCTTCAGCGTGCATGGTCTCAGTCACCTCGGTTGACTCGGCAAGGTGAGGCTTGAACATCGTCTGAACATAGAACGCCAGTTCCTGTCTGAGCCCGTAGTGACCTTCCAGGAATCTCGTAAGGTCTTCAGCCATTTCAATACCACTCTGGTAACGCCGGTTCCGGTTCACCCGCAACGCCTTCTCCAATACGTCACGTAATCCCTTTGGAACTGCTGTCGAGTTCAACTGTCGTTTGTCAACACCCCCTTTTGCAACGCGCGCAATAAGCTCAGCTTCTGTTTTCTGAGGATACAACTTCTCACCGGCCAGGGTTTCGTAGAGCACGATGCCCAGAGAGTAAAGGTCTGAGGTATGGTCCAGCGACTGGCCGCGAACCTGCTCTGGAGACATATATGAATACTTGCCCTTAACCACTCCGACCCTTGTTTCCTCTGTCATCTGTTCACGGGCCTTGGCTATACCAAAATCGGTCAGCTTGACATCTCCGGTGTATGAAATCAGTACGTTCGCGGGCGAAACATCGCGGTGCACGATATTCATCGGCATATTGCTTTCCGTATCTTCAAGGCCATGAGCATAATCCAGTGCGTAGCATACTTCTCTGAGAACATAGGCAGTCAGGTAAGGAGGTATCCGCTGGCCGCTTTCGGTCGCGTACTGGGACTCGGGCCTTTCCTTTGCACGCAATGCCAGCCGTCTCAGGTCAGTTCCATCAACGAACTCGAATACGACAAAATGGTTTTCTCCTTCCTGAACAGTATCCAGCACCCGCACGATGGAAGGATATTGCAGCCGGGATGATATTCTGATCTCGGCTTGAAACATCGCCAGCACTTCGGGCTTCTCAGCAAGTTGCGGCCGGAGGTGCTTGATGGCAACCGGCGCGTGGTGCAGTCTTATATCCAGCCCCCGGTACACAATCGCAAACCCTCCACGTGCGATTTCCTCGACGACTTTGTAGCGTCCGCCAATCGTGCTGCCAATCAAGCTCACGATTCCCCCGCTGTTGGCTTTGTCAATCCTGGATGTACGGCTGTCATAGTTTTCCAAGTTCCCTTAGTCTCTCAGTCGCCTTCTTGTAGTACTTGAACCCCGGGTCTGGGGCTAGTTGTAACACCTCACGGAATTTGTCCACAGCAGTCGCGGTGTCATCGTGGTCCTTCAGGGCCCTGAGCCCTTGGTTGTAAATGTCCTTGGCCCGGGCTTTTTGGGCTTTGGTAACCTGAGGTATCTCTGGCTCGGGTTCAGGCGGCTTGACTCTTAGTGTCTCCTTAGGTGGTGGCCCAGTCTTCTTGCGCACGATATGCTCGAGGTCTGATCTCCGAATAGTCTTAAGGTTCGCCAATGCCTGAATAGCTTCCTCGTTGTCAGGTTCGAGCTTAAGCACCGCATCAAACGCCTCCCGTGCTTTTGCAAAAGTCCCTTTCCTCTGAAGATAGTAGCCTTTCTTCAACATCACCGTGATTTTCTTACTCTGCAGCGATGGGTCCAGTGTTATCCGATATAAGCTGTCGAGCAATTCCAGTGCGGGGTCAAACCTGTTATTGTCCACCAGCAGCCGCACTTGAGGCATTAAAACAAACAAAGCCCTATCCTGCTGCATTTGTGATACCAATTTCTTAAGCTCTGGTTCTTCAGGCCAGTTAGCCTGAAGTGAATCCAACAACCGGGAAGCCTGCTCGAAATCCTGCGACTTGGCTGCAAGCGCAACCCGAACTAGTATTTTCTCTAATCCTTCTCGACGGGACAGATAGCTAATTTTCTCCCGGTAATCGCTTCCATGGTCAATTTCAGAGAGTGTCTTGTATGCAATCACTGCTTCCTCGTAGTTCTTCTGTCGTTCCATCTCTTCAGCAAACTTGCGCTGACCTGCTATGGTCTCCCGCCGCTTTGCCTGCTGAGCCCCGTGGATAAGCAATATCACTACGCTGACAACAAGAATCAGCAACGCTGCCAGGACCGGACCCAGACGAACACGTTTCCTCAAACCTTTTGCCTCATAGACCAGCACCGTGTCGCCAAACTCGACTTTGTCACCCGGGTTCAATGCCGCAATCGTAACATGGCGGCCGTTTAACTTAGTGCCGTTGCTGCTGTCCAAATCCTCGATTTCGACTTCGCCCCGCATGATGCGGATACGGAAATGCTGGCGGGAAATTGACTGGTCGGTCAAGCAGGCGTCACATTCTGATGCCCGGCCGAAAACGACCTGGTCCTGGATAGGGAAACGTTTGCCCTGGTCTGGGCCCTGAATAACACGGAGAAAGCCAAAATCCTCTATCTTTGACATACTATTTCAGTGCTTCCAGCATTTGGTAACGAACAGCTCCTTGGCCCAGGCGTGGCGGTGGTCAGTATATGAAGGAATATCCTGGATAATCTTCTCAAGCTTACGGCAAGCATTGGTGCTGTCTTCCTGGTTCATGTACAGCTCGACCGCGGTTGAGTCAGCCTTGAAATTGTTCTCAAGTTCCAACTTCGCAGTATAAATACAGTTGCGAAGTGCACTGGCATTATCCCCACTCAAACTGTCTACAGACTCCTCCCAGATATCGATAGCGCCATAAAGCCTTCCGTCCACTTGTCCCCTAAGGTCATACCGGTCTTTGCCTACATCAAGGAAGCGATGGACTTCATCTGGAAGCTCGTTTAGTTTGATTTTTCTGAACTCAAAGTCGATATCTACGCGCATTGGCGGAACAGTACCGGGAACTTCAGTGGTGTCACTAGTATCGTTCGATTCGTCCTTTTCTTCTTTCCCCGGTGTGAGCAGCGCACAGATAAGCATCATGCAACATGCAGTGAATATGCCAACAAGGATTAACTTCCTTCTTTTCGCCGCTTTGGGGTCAGCACCGGGTTTCTTCTTTTTGCCTACCGGCGGTTTCGCACCTGGAACGGTTCTGGCTGCCTTTGGCTGCTCAACTACCCGATACTGACCGGAATCGTCTTTCTTTACCTGAGCCGCAGCAACGCGTTCCTTCTGAACCCTAGTTCGCTCCTCTGGGGAAGCAATAACAGTAGGTGCATCGGTGGCGACCGGCTCGGCACAGAATTGAAGGTTTGTCGTTCCTACCCTGATGCGGTCCCCGATTCTGAGTTGTGCTTCAGAAACCTTTCTGCCATTGACAAAAGTGCCGTTCTTTGAATGGTCCCTGATTATAACCTTATCTTCGGTAACGGTGATAGTTGCATGCGCACCCGAAACCGTCTTGTCTGGAATCGCAATGTCGTTGGCAGGCGACCGGCCCATCCAGTTCTCTCCTTGCTTCAACGCGAAGTGCTTGCCATGGTCAGGTCCGTCAAGAATCTGAATAACCATAGCTAAAACAGGTTGAAGATACCGGAAGCCAGGAACCTTATGACGATTGGAGCCAGAATCATCAGAAATGTCGCCGGAAAAATGAAGCCAATAAGCGGAAACAGCATCTTGACCGGAGCCTGGTGGGCCATCTTCTCGGCCCGCTGGAATCTGCGGCTTCTCATTTCAACAGCCTGCATCTTCAGAACCGGGCCGATGCTCGCTCCGACTTCACTGGCCTGAATCACCGCATTCGCAAACGAGGAAAAATCAGCAACCTCAACTCTCTTGTTCATTTCACGCAAAGCCTCATCGCGCGGTTTCCCCACCCGTAGGTCACGCAGAAAGGCCTTGAATTCCCAGACCAGGGGTCCGGGTTCAAACCGCTCAGCCACCTTGCGGACCGCACCGACGAAAGCGAGCCCGGCTTCGACCGAAAGTGCTAAAAGGTCCAGAAAGTCTGGCAGGGCCCGCAGGATTGCTCGCTCGCGCTTCTTAATCATATCTGAAAGCCTTGCATCCGGCCAGAAAAAACCCAGAACCAGTCCTATCAGGACAACTATCCAGTCGTGAATAACAAAGAAGTAAGTCAATAGGGCAAATCCTCCTACTGCAACCAGGGCCATTTCCTTTATCGCTAGGAAGTCTTCCGGGCTCATATCAAAACTCAGACCGGCACGCAGTATTTTCCTCGCATAGCGTTGTTTCAGACTTGGTAGCGGTAATGAACGGTTAAGGTTCGCCAAATACTTTATTACGGGACTCAGCGTTTGGAAAAGGGCCGGCATCTGTTCTTCTTCGGCCTTTCGTTTGACTCTCTCCGGGTATAGCTGAATAACAACAAGAATAACAGCAACAAAAAGAAGAACCAAAGCCAAATAGAGCACCATTCCTCCTATATATCAATCACCATAATTTTCCTTATCATCAACCAGCCGATTATTTCGAGAACGACTATGACACCCAGAATGATGTGGCCCTCGTTCGTAACGAACATCGGTTTCATCAGAGCCGGGTCAATCAGATAGAGCACTCCGCCCAGAAACCACGGCAAAAGCGTCATTACAATACCCTGGAGTCGGCCCTGAGCAGTCAGCGTGTCAATCCGACCTCTAATCCGGTTCCGTTCCCGAATTGTATCGGCGATCTTCAGGAAGACTTCGGACAGCACACCGCCGGTTTCCTGGGCGATGTTCATTGTGTTGACGGTTATCGCCAGGTCCTTGGAAGGTATCCTGTCCTTCATGTCCGCGAACGCCTGCATTACCGGCTTCCCGAGTCTGTTTTCTCTGAGCGCAAAGGCGAACTCCTGCTTTATCGGCGGGCCCATCTCCCGGGTGACCATTTCGATGGCCTGAACCATGTTCAATCCCGCTTTGAGGGAGTTGGCAACCAGAGTAACCGCATCTACCAGTTGAGCGTCGAATTTCTTCAGCCGCCTCTGCTCAAGATGACGCAAGTAGAAACGCGGGGCCAGGAACCCGCCAACCCCTCCAAGGGCAACCATGAACAGGTTGAAATCGGACAGAAACGCCATCAGCAAGGCCCCAACTACCGTTCCCAACAGAACCATCAGCCAGAGCCGCTCGGGCGCAATCCCAAGATAGAGCGCTTCTACTCTTTCCTGGGCATCGGCGATGAACCGCTGCCTGTAGCTCCGCACAAGATTGGATACCACCATGGTCAACAGGACAACAAATCCGAAGAAACTGACATATGAGGCGAGCCTAAGGACCACCAAATACCTCCATGTCTACTTCTACGCCGCGCTGTCTCAATCGGTCAACGAATGTAGGGATATTACCGGTGGGTTTGAACTCTCCGATGACCCTGTTCTGTTCGTCAAACCCTTTCTGCTCGAACACGAATATCTCCTGGGTGGTGAAGGTTAAGCCTGCCTCCATCCCGGTAACTTCGGTTATCGAAGTTATTTTGCGCGACCCATCTGCAAGCCGGGCGGTCTGGACGACAAAGCTGATTGCGGAAGCAATCTGCTCCCTTATCGCCCGGGACGGCAGTTCCACATCTTTAGCCATCAATACCAGAGTTTCAAGCCTTGATAAAGTATCACGCGGCGAATTGGCATGGATTGTTGTCAATGAACCATCATGCCCGGTATTCATCGCCTGAAGCATATCCAACGCTTCGCCACCCCGGCACTCACCGACAACAATCCGGTCCGGTCGCATCCTGAGTGTCTGTCTCACAAGGTCCCGGATTGTCACTTCACCTTTACCCTCAATGTTTGCGGGTCTAGCCTCAAGTGAAACCACATGTTCCTGGTTCAGCCTCAATTCAGCCGAGTCTTCGACTGTGACAACCCTTTCTTCGTCTGGAACATAATTAGAGAGGACATTGAGCAAAGTGGTCTTGCCCGAACCGGTGCCGCCTGAAACCACCATACTGGCCCGGTATTTCACCATCATCTCAAGGAATCTTGCCATGTCCTGGCTCAGCGACCCGAAACCAATCAGGTCCTCGGCAGTCAACTTCCTTTTGGCAAATTTCCTGATGGTCAGTGTCGGGCCATTCAAGGCCAACGGCGGGATAATCGCATGGACCCGCGAACCGTCCTTCAATCGGGCATCAACATAAGGCATACTTTCGTCTATGCGCCGACCAAGCGGCTGGATGATTCGCTGGATAATCTGCAGAATGTGATTGTTGTCGAAGAAACGCTTCGCGGTCAGCACCAGCTTGCCGTTCCGTTCAACATATATCTGGTCCGGCCGGTTGACCATAACTTCGGTAACCCGGTCGTCAGCAAGAAACTCCTCAAGCGGGCCGAGTCCGAGGATGTCGTTGAGCAGTTCCTGGACCAGCGCATCTTTTGTCCAGCCGGATGGGTACATAAAACTCGAGTCTGCCAGTATCTCACCCACTGTTTCGCGGACCTTATTCTCAAGTTCCTCCTCATCCATATCCTCGGTCGCCCGGCGCAACTTTTTCATCCGTTCCAGGAAAAGTTCGTGGACCTGTTTCTTAAAAAGGAACAATTCGTCCGGCCGCAAACCTCTTCGTCCGCGCACCGGGGTATCCTCTTTTGCGCGCAACGACTGTCTATCTCCCACCAGTTCCACCAGGTACGGCCCGATGCGCAGGTAGTCGCCTTCAGCACAATCGGTCGGCTCTTCAGGCGCCAGAGGAGTACCATTCAGAAAAGTCCGATTGGTGCTGCCTAGGTCGGTAGCCATCAGCTTGCCGTCGCTTGCCGAAATCTGCGTGTGATGTCGCGACACATCATCGTGCGGCAGAACTGCACTGTTGTCTGCGGACCGCCCAAGAGTTACCGGGAACTCGTTTACCTCAACCAGTCGCTCGTCACCGGTTCGTTCGTCGCGAATCTTCAGCTTCATAACTACTCTTCGGTATCCCGCTCCTTTATCATCTTGAAGTTCTTGATTCCAAGCTCTCCTGCCGCCTTCGGAGTGACAATCGCGAGAATCTCCCTTTTTCTTTCAGCCGACCTGGTGCCAAACAGCGGGATGAGACAGCCGGTCCGGGTCGCGCTGGAAGTAACGGTATTGAACAATCCGGCTACCACAAGCGATGAGTCCTGTTTGACCGCAACATTGACATCAACGCTTCGTGATGTGAGCGGATTATCCCTGGTTACGGTTCCGACTGGTTCACTAGACTCAATGTGCAGTTTCATCATGATTTCTTTTGAGGAACGTAGCTCTGGAGTCACTTCCATCCTGATTCCGTAGTTCTTATACTCGGTGCCCGACCCGACTCCAGTCCCGCTGACGACCGTTACCGGAATTTCCCCACCCGCTGTCATTGTGGCCTGCTTCCCATTCACAGTCACAACCCTTGTCCGGGCGATAATCTTGGCCCGGCCGGACTCAATCATTCCATGCAGTGCATTGAACACATCACTCGTAAGGTTGAAGCCAACCGATACTTCCGGGGCACCGGAAGGCTTGATAGGGACGGTCCCGGTAACTTGCAGACCAGGGAGTGAATCGAAGTCAAGGAGCCCGGCCCCGCTGCCGCTTCTGTGCTCGACCTCAACCAGGGTTACGGCAATGTCAATCAGAACTTCGTCGGTTTTGACCATATCAAAGACCTCAGAGTAATCCTTCATTACCCGGTCGAACTTTATCTTTTCCTGCTGGGTGTGGATTTCGCCGAAGGCAACGACCCTTCCTCCGGCGCTCTTGAAATACACATCATCGAGGTCACCCAAAAGGGCCCTCAGTTCCGCTATGACTATTTTGGGGTCCCGGGAAAAAACCCGGACTATGTACTCGTCAACCCGGCCTGAAGGCCATTCGACCGTGATAACGCCGGAACCTACGGACTGACCATACACTCTCAGGTTTGAGCCTACCCACTCAGCGGTGACTAGTCCCGGCGTATAGCGAACTTTCATTTTCCCTGCCGCCCCAGGAACGGGCAACAGCGTCACGTGGCCGACACCGAGCTCCAAGTCGGCAGACCAGGCAAGCGTCGCGGCCAGAAATGCCGCGACTATTACCGAAAACAGACCTGAGCTATTCCATCTGTTTCTCATTCAACACCTCACATGCATTACTTCTACCTGCCCCGCGCCCCGCCAAGCGGAAAGGGTTCCGGTTGCGGCAATTTGGGCTTGGACGGGGGACTGGGCTTGCTTTTGCTTATTTTCTGAGCTGCTCGCAGAATGTCGTCCTCTCCGATAACCAGAAGGGAATCCTTCCGCATTTCCATTTCACCCCGAACAGCAAAGGTAATTGAGGAGCAGACCTTCCTTGCTACCCAGAGCAACAAGGCTTCGTCCGGCGACACTTTCAGAACAAGATACTCCCCCGCCCGATAAATAACCGGCACCCTGGCAAGCAACTGGAACCCTTCGACTTTCTTCTCCCCTCTCGAGTGAGTGCCGTAAATATCAATGTAGTCACCCGGCACAACCGCATCAGCCAGAGGGTTGTCGAAAGTTATCGAAAACGCCCGCTGTCCCACAGGTAGCTTGCCGAACCCGCTGCTATCGCCCATGCCTGGGCTCATCAGGAAATTCCAGTACAGCGGCTGTCCTTTGACCAGGTGTATGGCAACGCGCGAGCCAACAGCGCGTTTTTTCTCATATCCTTTAATGATACCTTCCGGAGCCGCGCATTTCGGAATCTTGGCCTTGGTCAGCATTCCTTCTTCCAGTATTGTGCTCACTTCGATTTTCTTATGGGCAACAACCACAGAAACTAATTCCTCACGCTTGCTTCTGGAACTGACATACGCGTTCATCAGGAAAACTGCGATTATTCCCAGCAAGACCGCAAGTCCGAGCACCCGCCAGTCTTTTTTTGCCAGAAGGCTTGGCTTCTCACCTTTCTCCATCCTACCTCCTTGTTTGAACTCTTGGCCCACTCATCAATATGATTCCAATCAGGGTTTTCTTTTCCGACCCGGATTTTGAACTGATGTCAAGCATCAAAGCCGTATTTTCGCGGTGATACGCCTGAAATCGGCCTGGCTGAGGCAAATCAATTTCTGCCCAATGGTTTCTTTTCAGCGCTTCGGAATAGAACTGTCCAACCGCATCAACAGCATCATCTGTTTGAAAAAGCCCGACAAGACTCTGTGCAGGGTCTCCTTTTAGCATTATGCAGCGTGCTCCAGGGTATTGCAGGTGTTCTGGCACCAGGCCCAGCCGTTCCTCAGGGTGAAGCAAACCCCGGAACTTCCTGGCTGAAGGTATGTTCAATAGGACGCTTTTGTCTTTATCCTGGCTCGAGGGATAAGCGACAACAAGGCCCGCGTCGCTGTCCGGCTTCATCGCCAACATAAGCGACAAACTTCCCAGGCTTATGCTCTGAATACTGTCTTGGATGTCAGTCTGGCACGCACGCACAGAATCAAGCACATCAGCCGGTTCGCCGGGAACAAACGAGAACAGTCCTGTGTTCGCCTGACCTGGCTGGGAAACCGACATCGCTGAAGATTCAATAGCAATCAAATCGGACATTTGCGGAACCGATACGGACGCAAACAGACTGCCGACCCGTGGCGCTAAGAGCATCCCGAACCTCAGAACAATAATACCGATGACAACAATCAGCAACACCCGACCAGCCTTCTCCAGCCAATTCATGGATATGGCTCCAGTCCGCCCTTGAAGAAATCGTCTAACCGCCAGCGGGGATCAATCTGCCGACCACTGGGCCCGCCCAGGTTTTCCAGTGACACAGACCACGGGGACAGAACTATTGCCAGTCCGACAAGAGAAAAAACTCCATCGTACAGCAACTGCTCTCCGCGCCAGGAGCCATTCGAGCAAGAGTATCCTGAGCTGAAACCCATGTTTATCCACTCAAAACCGAACCTTTCCTTGGCTGGGCCCATGCCTCGAATGCCATCGCTTATCCGCACTTTCCTTTCTCCACTCAGGGCCTCGAGAAGTTGCTCGATAAAAAAGCCAGAGCCAAAACCTATATTGTTCCATGCCTTCTTGGATTCCTGGTCAGGCAAGCCACCAGGCGCAAATCCAAATTCGTTCACGTGTGCCTTGTCGGGGGCGCTGGGCCAAGCGAAGTTTTTGTCTCCGGCCCCAAATGCCAGCACCCTGGCTCCCATACTGGCACGCTGGCCGGCATCGCCATAGGCTCCCACGAGCATAACCACCAGCAGTATCGAAATTAGCACTACTACTGCGGCTACTCCTTCAATAATCGCCTGCCCTTGCTGGTTATGATGAAAGCTCTTCAGTCGTGTAAGTAACATACGCACCTCTAGTGCAGAAGGATTTCCCCTATCAACTTCTCGAAATCAATATCGCCCTTATGCTCACGGTATTTCGCGCTCAACGAACGGAACTTTTTCTCAGCAGTCAGTTCTAGTGGCACAAGCCGGGCGTCCCACTTGGGCTCAAAAAGCGAATCTTTGAGGCTTGGGTTTTTCACATCGAGATACGGCTCAGACTGAGCAATGGCCGTTAGCGGAAAAGGCAATCCCACACCGAAGATACTCCTGAAGAAAGCCGGTTCAAACCCGAAACCAGACCCGTCAGCCTTGTGCCAGGTAAAACCGAGTGCATAGGGCTTATAATCCGGGTCAACGCGGTACAGCTTGGGTGTTTTGTGCTCTTTAGTATCTGCAAGTCCTCCATCCTTGCTGACTTTGAACAGGATTTCATACCCACGGACATAGTAATCACTCAGTAGGTGCTTTCTGAGAACCTTTGGAGGCGGCGCTCCAATATACGGATGTATTTTCTTTCTTTCCGATTCCGGATAGCACGGCTGCCATTTATCTTTGGGCCAATAAGCGGTACCGGGACTGTACACGACTTCCTTGACAAACACCTCCGCCGGTAGCACATTACGCTGCAAATGGTACCCCATCGCCTCAATGATGGGGTGGCTCAGCGGAAGCTGGTGGAAACTGCGGTATTCCTGATAGAGCGCATCATCCCGTGGACGGTAGAGCCAAGGGCTACGGTTCAGAGAGCCCTGGTACCGTTTCCCTTGGTCGTTCTTGTACGTGAACTTCAGCACAACTACGCGTTGGTAGTATTCCTGCTTCGCCCGGCAACTGTCGGCTGCATTGCTCCAGGTGAACTGCATCTGCATGCGGCCGTCGCCTCCGACTTTCAAATCCCCTCCAACACTACCACCTAACCCATAGTCGTTTCCGCGTATGAATTCGGCATATCCCTGCAGAACCTTAAGCAGAGTCTTACTTTCATCCTCTTTCAGCTCTATTTTGCCAATCGGCATTTTAAGCGCTACTCCTCCCCGGTCTGGCCGCGGTGAGTCAACCCCCATGTTCTCATAGGCTAGGTAACTCCCCATTGCATCGGCAATAACAGGAAAAGCCTTGGCTATCTCTTTTTCTCTCTTTGAAAGCCAATTAGCTGAGTCGTACAAATTCTGCACATCCTCCGGATAGTTGCCCAATGCAGCACTAGCCGGATCCGAGGTATTGAAGAATATCAAACAGATGGCAAATCCGATGCTACTAACGACAGGTATTAAAGTCAGCACCCAGGCAATCGCCAGAATCAATGTTATTGCCATAACCATCAGCAGCATGTCGCGTATCCCGATATTGCAGATGGTGATGAGGTTAAGGCCGCGGGCCAGCCAGAGCGAAGCGGTGTATGCGCCGATGTCGGCTGCGGTCTGGGCACGCATCTTGGCCGCGGTCACATAGGTCACATTCGGCACCGTAAACAGGAACAGCACAAGCGGCAGCAGGAACAGCGCCACGAACAGGGCAATCTGGCCACTCTTGTCTTTGCCGAGTTGCCGGATTCTCAGTTTCTTCAGGACTTGTTCCATACCAGCCTAGCTTTCCTTCTTTGGCGCCCAGTAATCCATCTTTGCCTGACCCCGAATTACGATGCTTCTCTTCTCCTGCTTCTTGATAATCATCCCGTAGAGTCCACCCAGCTCAGGACGCTTGTTCTTCATTTCCTCAAGCAAATCCCGAACCGGCTTGCTGTTGACAACGCCCAACGGAAGAATAAGGCAGCGGTAGACATAAGCAACTTCAACCGTTATGTTCCGCCGTTCTCCGGACACTTGCTCTACCGATTCCTTGATGTAAAGCCGGGCATTCGCTCCGGCGAAGTTGTCAATAAGGTCAGCCGGGTTGCCCCCGCCAAGCAGGTTACTTACCGGTTCAAAGAAATCGTCGCCGAATCCAAAAACGCTCTTTATTGTGCCCAGGAACTCATCCGGCACCGAGGCGCTCACACCAGTGAGGGCTATGGCCGCAGCCTGTTGCATCTTCTCCTTGGCCTCTTCAGATTCATAGCCGTGGACCGACGCACAACGGGCCGCACAGAAAGCGGCATAGTTGGCCATCTGCTTCATATTGTAAGCAAGCGATACCTCCATAATCAGAAGCATCAGCGTGATAACAACCGGGAAAACGATGATTGTTTCGAGCATGGACTGGCCGCTGTCGTCTCGCGCTATCCGCAGCAGAATCTTCAGTTGTCTCATCGGAACATCCACAACGGGTCTGCAAACCAGCTCATCGCCCTGGCCCAGACCACCCCGATTACTATCGCGATGCCGAACGGTATCTTGTGCATCGCAGCTTCAGTCAGCTCATGTTTGGGCATGAACCGCAGCACCCGGCTCAACATATACAAGAAGATGTTCTTGAGAGAACGCAATAACTCACGTTTCCAAATAAGCACCACAAAACCGATAAAGGCACCGACAAGAATGGAATAGACCAGGGCCGCTACCACGAACGGAAATCCGCCGATTGCGCCAACCGCTCCCATCAGCTTGACATCACCGCCGCCCATCCAGCCGAGCAGAAACAGGATGAATAGCAACCCGAACCCGACCAAGAGGCCCAGCCCGGACTGTTTGAGCCCGGCCCAACCCCAGAGCAGAGTATTCAGCCCCAGGCCAAGCCCCATTCCTGGAAGCGTAATCCAGTTTGGAATCCTCTTCCATTTTATGTCAGTGAACAGGCAAGTGAGAAGCACCACCAGTAGTGCAAAATCGGTGACAAGTAACCTCGGAACCTCATGCCAAGACATCGTTGACTTCTGGATAGTCAGCAGAGTAAGTTGGTTTACTATCCTCCCCCACCGCCGGTAATTCCCCGCAGTGCTATTTTTATCTTCTCTATTAGCTCTCCCAGCCAATCCCGCGCAAAGACAAAGAAACCAATCGCTACTACAACTACTGTTCCGATTATGAGAATGTACTCGAGGGTAGACTGGCCGCTTTTGTCCTGAAGGATAGCTCTAAGCCTTTTGAGCATTCTGACCTCCTTTTTTCTATCCTGCTGGCCTCAGACCAGCACATAGCTTGACTCCAATGACCATTTGTCCCCACCGATTTTCGGTAGAGACTCAATTGGAACCTCACACAACGGACAAATCTAGTCAACTGGGACACGGCTGTCAAGAACAAATTTCACTTCCTCTAGCTATGACTGAAGAGGCAATAAACACAGAAAGTTGCCTGCGGCATTCCCTCTCAGGGACCGGGTCTGGAAGGAAACTGGGAAAACTGGTGACGCTAACCATTTTCTGTGACTATTCTGGACTTTCTCGGCCGGCCGTGCGCCTTGGGCCGCAACTCCCGGCCAAGCTCCATTATTGCCGGTATCAGAGTATCCTCCTTTCTTCCCATTTCTCTATCATCCCGAATCCTCGTGGGTTCTTAGCCCCGAGCCCGGTGTCGAATGCGAGCCGCAAAAGCCCGGTCGGACCAGTAAGTTTGTAAATTCCGGACCAGGCTTTGATGACCGTTGTTTTGAACATAATAATATGCTGGTTGCGGGCGGAGACATGAATTGGAGTAATGGTAATCTTGGTATCTTGGTAGTTGGAAGCTGGTTTCTTGACCCCCAGTGCTTCTGCTTTCTTCGCAAGATTCGCCTCAATCTGCTTAGAGAATTCGGGTTCGGTCGGCGCATAATAATAGGTTTTCTTTTTGCCTTCCGGGGTAAACAAAGTGCTGTAAACGGTAATCGGCGATAAAATGAAGCGCTGAGATTGTGGTAGATGAATCCCTGGATAAGCTGATTGTAATGAACCGGCACTACGAGTTCCCCTTTTTCCGATTCAAACTCCAGTCTA
>Ga0209121_10001552_pt1 | contig 24055 bp, 24 predicted proteins | sample Cruoilmetagenom3_FD_187292 | JGI IMG/M metagenome (GOLD analysis project Ga0209121, IMG submission 187292) | Oil polluted marine microbial communities from Coal Oil Point, Santa Barbara, California, USA - Sample 3 (SPAdes) (version 2) | ecosystem: Environmental > Aquatic > Marine > Oil seeps ... | reverse complement strand
GATGGTGGGCACATCCGTTAAAGGATTCTTCACCTTTGAAGAAAGCGCCCAGGGCAGAAGAAAGCGAAAAGAAGTATTTATACTGGCAGGGATATTTTGTGCCCTGGTAATCAGCGCTATTGTCGTCGGGGTTAGTGATAATATGCAGGGCATAGTACTATGCTACCTAGCAACCATTGTTCTGGTTGTTGCACCAACACGCACCTGGAGAAAAACAAAGAGGTTTTTAATTCTGCTGGGAGCCTCAGTGATTGGATTCCTTGTCTTTGTTTTTCTACACAATGCCTTTTACGCCCTGACCATACTTACCAGCCATATTGCCTCATTAAGCCATTTGATGGAAGCTTTTAATGTAGTATCCTTCATTATTGCTGTTTTCCTGTGTCCTGCCACCTTTTTGGTAGGAGCTGTAGGTAGCATAGGCTGCGCCGTCACGGGACGGAGGAAACAGGCACTCGGATAAGTCCAGCTTGTGTTCTTAACATTCTGGCTAAATGTTGAGTCTTTTGTGTTCCTTCGATGTACAGTCCATCCATAACCAAAATGCTTTCGCACAAAGCTCAGCCTAACTCCTAGCCACCTTGTTTCCCTGTAGACTTAGCCGAAACCCATCCCCACCGACAGTTTGGCCGTTACCTCAAGATGGCTTTCTATCTATGAAGTGTTTATAATATAGAAAACTTTCATATGTGCGTAGCCTGCCTTCCCATAGCACATCAAGAGACGCTCCCCTAGACCAATCTACACCCAGCAACTCTGGTTGCCTCTTCGGTACTAGCAAACCAGTTAAGATGGCAAATGTAGCATAATTACCCACACTCGCGACCTTTGCCTTCTCTCCCGGCTTCAGCTTGAACGGGTTTACCCTTTTCCCCCAACCCTTTTGCCATTCCTTGTCCATGTGCCTGGACATTTCCCTGAGCCAGCCGCTAGCGTAATACGACAAGAATTCGCCGAAGTGCTCGGGATTGATTCTGCCCTTTTCCGAATACCCGGAACCACTAAACCCAAGAAAACCGTGATACGCCTCTATTACACCCTGCCATATTTCATCAGCAGACACCCCTCTTGATTTCAAGACGTTAAGTGCAACATCTCCCAGTTCCGGCTGGCGCTTAGCCAGAAGCAAGCCCATTTGTACTGCCATTACCACGTAATTTGCCGCGCTCTCAACTTCCGCCTTCTCGTCTGGCTTAAATTTGTGAAGAGGCTCTTTTCTAAGCCACTTTTGCCATCCCTTACCCATACATCCAGCCAGTCCATCAAGCACATCATCGGCCAAAAATGGCAAAAATTCCTCAAAGTGCTCAGGGGCAATTCCCGTCTCTTCCGACATCGCCCACTCCTTTCAACTCCTTACTTTTCCTTACGTCCATCGCGCATGACGGTATGCCCCGAGTCATGGGCATTCTGCTTCTAGTTTTCGTAACCATTCATCGGTCGCCACAGCTCTCGCTGCATTATCGACTATCCTTTGATACTCACCACTACTAAGTTTGAGGCGTTTACGGAACTCCTTTTCCTCCTCCAACGCCTTGTGCAATGATTTGTTGGACTTCTTAACAAGCTCTTTTTGTCTTACCTTCCTAGCCTGCACCCACCACAGGCCTCGCCCCTATTGCTTACCTGCTTTAGTCTAGAATATTCCCTTCATATTTGATGGAAGTACCCACAGCCTGCTGAGGGTCAAAACCTTGGATAATCTGCTGGATGGATAAGATTATGGTAGTATTCGCCGATGTCTATTACTTCGCCTTGTTTTAGGACTATCATCTCGTTGTCCCAATCAATGTCGAACACTCCTACCCCAGCATTTTTTTTATCAGGATACACACGTTCCTTAAGGCTTTCCAGAAAACTGCTGGGAAACATCGTAAAGTAATCAGAGCCTGTTGTCAGATAGATTACCCACTTAACTTCCTGAAGCACACTGAAGTGAACGCTATACCAGAACCGCCTACCATATGTTCTCTGGTCAAACGTGGTCCTGCTACGGATGTTCACAAGTTCACCGTTGATGGAATAGATTCGAGGCTTCTTACGGACTTCTCTTACTTCATATCCCAATGACGCCAGCTTGTTGATAAAGCCCTCTAGCTTCTCCTCTGCCTGAACATTTTGAGCCATCTATATCGCCCTCTCTAAATCCGCATTTGCGATTGATAGGATTATACCACCATAACCAATCTGGGGGGAAGGTCATCTCCTTCTCTTTAATTCCATGCTAAGAATCATTGTACTCTGTCTTGGATAGGAAAAACTATGATAAGCAATACTTCATATTGAACTGTTCAATAACCTTCAATAGCTCTGAGTCCAGCCTATTTTTAACTTCTTTAATGATGTAGGCTGGAATTCTCTCGTAGTAGGCTTGGGCAATACCACCTGTCATGCAAGCAATCGTATCGCTATCGCCACCGAGCGAGATAGCCTTCCTGACCGCATCCTCATAACTGTCTGATTCCAGAAATGCTATGATTGCTTGTGGTACTGAGCCTTCGCATGTCTCATTAAAGTAATAATGAGGGCGGATTTCTTCCAAAGTCTGGCGCAGATTATAGCCAAAATTCTTCTCAATGACGTCTTTTATCTTACTCCTGCCCTCTTTTTTCCTTGCGAGAAAAATGGCGGCGGCAACAGCCTGAGCTCCTTTTATACCTTCTGAGTGGTTATGGGTAACTTCTGCGCTTCTTTTAGCTTCAGCTAGCACCTCCTCCAGAGTATCAAAAGCAAAACCAACCGGGCTCACACGCATGGCTGACCCATTGCCAAAACTGTTATAAGGTGCAAGGCTATCGCTCTTCACCCACTTGAGAAACATACCTCCAAATCCGGCATAAGGGTATTTCCTAGCGTACTGTTTGAATGTGGTGGCATAATCCTTACCGTATAGAATGCAATCAGCAACAGCGACGGTCAGTACGGTGTCGTCGGTAAAAGTGGAATGGGCGGTAAATATCGCAAATTCTGTTGTTTTCAAACCGCTGCTTTCATAGACTGAGCCGATGATGTCACCAGCAATCGCTCCAATCATTTTCCTACCTCATCCCTCTCCTCGCCCTTTCTGATGGCTAAAATCAGTCCTGTTATAGATAGCCCAGACCAGCTTCATCTCCCCTTTTTCAGAGCTTCATTTTCAAGAGTCAATTTGCCTACCAACTGTTCCAATTTCTCTATCCTGTCCTTAAGAGCTGATACCGTGGATTCGTGCGTAACACGGCTTCGTTCTGCCTTAACATAAATTGACTCTGGAGCAGTTTCAAAGTACCTAAATAAGGCAGGACACAACCAGCCTTCTGCCCCTATATTCTTCACCCTATACCAATACCCAAGTGCCTTGATACCAATATGGTTCAATCACCATGAGAATATTAGCCATTATGTGCCCTCCTCATTTAACAGGATTTTACCACCATACTACCCTGGGGGGGAGGTCTATCCAAAGTTTAGCTCTCATCCTTCTCTCGTATTGTACTGTGGACGAGTCTGTGGTTTAGACAACTGAACATTGTGACGGAAAGTACACCGGACGATTTAATCCTCCAACAACTTGATGGTTAATATCACTCGGGCTTAACTAATACCATTTGCTTTCTATCGGCATGAATACGGAATAAGATTGTAAGACTATCCGTGTTATATCCGGCATACTCCTCTTCCTGTAGCTTCCAGACCAACAAGCGTACAACCTGGCAGTCGTCATAGAATAGAAAGCGAGAGTCTCCGTCAGACTTCTTCAGCGCATCAATTACGACCTTGGCTATGTTGTCTATATCCTGATTTTTCATTCGCCCAGGACTAACACGAGCAACAATGGCTAAGTCCAAAGGAGAAGTCCTTACACTCTCGAAATGAGGATTCTTCATCCAGCTTTCCAGATTACACCTTATTTGCTCGATGATTTCTCTTCTGCGTTTACCTCTAGTTTTGATTGTAACAAGGTCATCAAAGGTGCCCAGGCTATCTTCTAATTCTAAAAAAGGTTTTGAACCTGTTCTACCAATAGTCATTACGAAGTACCCCTCCCCTCCACGATAGTTATCTCACTTTCATTTAGCCCGTAGAGCTTGTACAATATCTGGTCGATCAATTTATCCGTCATCCTAATCCGGGTTTTAAGTGGACACAGCGTGTTCATTGCAGCGGAAAACTCGCCAGATATTGTATCTCTCGTGCTGGATGGACATGGGTCGGGAACGACCTTGTTCTTCTTTAGAACATCCATAAGCTCTTCCAGCGCCGCCTCATGGAAGTTCCTGATTTTGGTCTTATTTTTCTGGTCTTCCACAGAGCCTTTCAGGACGTCTTTCTCAAGCCAGGTCAGGAAATGCTTGATCTTGGACTGCTTCTCTTTATTGAAGTGGGTCATCTCCTCACCGAGGAAAGCCAGCAGGTCATGGACTACATCTGATTGCTCGTGTTCCAGATCTGGGGTGCCATCGGCTTTTTGACGCAAGCACTGGACTATAAAGGCAAGAACCTTACCCCAGTCCTGGTTTTGGAGATATTCCTGATATAGCTCTTTACCTTGCTCCAGCAATTGTTTTCGCTCCTTTTCTGGGGTGGCGAAGTTTACGCGGCGGATAGGCAAATGATCTAATTCATTTGTCGATACATTGTTATTGGTACTTGTTAGCTTGAAACGCCAATTGAGGAGCTGCGAATTCATCAGCGTAAGTAAGAAATACAGAGTTGTTTTGTCCTCGTTTTCTACGGAGTTAGTCGAGTCAGCAAAGTAGACACGTCTTTTGAAGAATGTAGCTCTTAGCCTTGTTATTTCGTCGATTCCTGTTATACGTTGGATTCCAATGCGGAAATCCGGTATCGCCTTGGGATTCTTTGTTTTTTGACGGTAAAGTTGTTCATCGAACCACTCCTTTTCTCCTTGGCTGAGATACCAGTGCTCGGAATAACGGTCGATTTCTACGCCTTTAATCATCTCATGGTGATTAGGGTTACAGGTTATAAACTGTGCGAAAATAGTCTGATTCATTTCACCACGAGTTAACTTAGCTAATTCAGAAATACGACATACGGGTAAATGCAAGTGAATTCTAGTGGCAATATCCCATTCGGCTTGAGATAATAGAGGGATTGGAAGAACATCAGGGTCAATCGCTTTAATTTCTTTGAAAGATACGCAAGCTTCCTTTGGACTGTCTATGAAGTATTTACCAGGATATACCTTCATAACAAAGTCCTTTGTAGGCCCTGGTTTCTCGAAAACAAGAACACACGTCGACAACTTAGCATCTTCGAAGACTCTGTCTCTGGGGTCATCTTTTTGAGGGAAGCACTCCAAATAAAGCAAGCGCGACTTACTGAGCAAATGTGCTCTCGTTCTAGTACAGGAAAAATCATTGACGATAGCTAAAGGCACAATTTTTCCAACCAGTCCCCCGCCTCGTAGTAATTGATGATCCCGAATGAGGAATGGCCGAAACAAGTTGATTTTACCACCAAGTGCTGGATAATAAACGGGATATGATTCAAGGTATTTGGCAAGTTCAGCGTGAGGAGCTTCCGTACCCAAACGTTCTTTCTCTAGTACATCGTAAGGTGGATTCCCAATTACAGCATCGAAGCCAGCATTATTTTTGCGGTTGCCCTGTTCATCGTAGAAGACCTCAGGGAATTCCAGTTCCCAGTGGAAGAAGCGGTAGGTCTCTCTCAAATTCAAAGAATTCTCCACATATTTCTTTTTGACCAGCTTCTCCCAATCTGGGGCAGAGGATTGAAGATTCTCTATCAGTGTGTTGTATTCGTCCCAACGAACATCGTTACCAAAAAACGTGCTCACCCAAGTATCGGCGAGCATTCGGAAGCGCTCCATGTTGTGCTCAAAATCCTTCTCCCACTTTTGTTTATTGTGGACGTCTTCTAGTGTTTCAGTGGGCAGTTGAGCAATAAGTGCCCGGTTCTGTAGCAGGTCGTAGAGCTTCTGGTTGAAGGCTTGCTGAAAGAGTCCCAGTTGTACCGGCGCACGACTAAGGTCAATGGCTTTCTTCTTCCCCTTAGCTTTTGGTATCTCATCAAGGTCAGCTACTCTGGCACCAATCAGGCTGTTACCTAGCCTCAGGTGATGGTTAAGGAAAGAGAGCGGCTTCGATTTAGCCATAGTGGTTAGCCATAATGTAAGCTTGGCAAGCTCGACAGCCAAAGGGTTCAGGTCAATGCCATAGATGCAGCTTTCCACTACACGACGGCGGTGGTAAGTTAACTCGGATTCTTCGGTGAGTTCTAAAGGTGATTCAATGTCTGGGTCAGTAGCAATTGCTTCCGCCAGAAAGTCCGTCGCCCGGGCCAGGAAATGACCGCTACCCATAGCCGGGTCAAGCACCTTAAGTGAAAGATATGGTCCCAGGAGTCTTTCGCTCTCTTCAGCTATTTTGCGGTCGTACTTTTCTGTTGGCTCCAAGCCCTGCTTCTGTTCCTTCAGCTTTTGCCATTTTGCAATCGCCTTATCGACCTTGGGTTTCAGAGCTTTTACCTTCTCGTGCGCCTCTTCTACCAGTGGGTCGAGCGTATTCTCTACGATGTAATTGACTATGTATTCAGGTGTATAGTAGGAACCGCTTGCTTTCCGCTCGCCTTTGTCATTGGCAAGGTAAAGCTCGTCCTTGGTGTAGGCAACTTTCTTTCCGGGATGCTTATTAGCCGGCGCATATTTCACGCTGCCTTTATCCTTGATAACTACCAAATCGTGTGGTGCTACTAGCGGTTTGAATTCAAGCAGACCTTCATAGATACTGCCCAGATGTCGCTCACTTAAGGTGTTGTAATCGACCACTACCTCACGTCTTAATTTCTTGTCGGTAATTCGAGCTAGCTGGTGGATTGCTCGAACCAAATAGGCATCAGGAATCGCTTGCTTCTCAAGAAACGGATGCTCTATCGGGTCAAAGAGCCCACCATTGTACTCCGGTACGCCCAGCTTGGAGTCACCATTATTTATCAAGTGAAAGAGGTTGCTGATATAATGATAGTACTGCATTGAGCTGGTGCTGAGTTCATATCCCTTCTTGAATATCTCGTCAATGTCATGAGTCAATTTTCTTAGGCTGTGATTCTCGCGATAACTTGCATTGGCGGTTAAGGGTAGCAATTCCCTAGCCTCAGCGTAGAATACGAAGAGGAGACGGTAGAGAAGGGTTAGCGAGTTATCATAGATACCCTTTAGAGCCGCATCAGTCAGTTGTTCATTAAAGTCGGCGGCAAAACCGCGGCACAAGAGTTCAACCACGTCGTAAGCACGTTCTTTAATATCAGCTTCAAGTTCAACCGCATATTCCTCACTACCTTCAAGAATACGGTCTAAAAGCGACTTACCCTCAACCTGAAGCAAGGTCTGCTTACGGAAGAGAACATAGAAATACTTAAAGATTTCCACAGGAGCTTCTTCCAGAAGCTGGACGAGGTCAACCTGGTAATAATTACCCAGGGGTAGATGGGACTTGCTGCTGTATAACCTCCAAAGTCTGCCGTTCGTGAGAATTCCCCAGTTTTGTTTTGTGCCGGTCAGATACCCGGCAATCTGAAATGACGGATTCTGGTTTGTGAAGGTGTCACGGTCGCTTGACTTGGCTAAGTCAAACTCACGCTCCCAGTATTTGGCGTCTGCAATTCCGATGCACAGGGAATAATCGTTTTGCTCCAGTTTCTGATAGGCCTTATTCTTGGTCTTTACATCCGGAAACAAGGCGTAATCGGGTCGATTTGTATGCTGCCCAACCTTAGTGGGAGCCTGGACTATATAGCTGTCGGCATACCCAAGCAGGTCTAACACCGGTTGCACAAACTCCAGCTCCGTTTGTGCCTCATTAAGATAAGGCAAGATTGGCTTCTTGGAGTCATACAGTGATTGAAGACTCTTTTGGAAAGGAACTAACTGCGCATCGACTTTCCATTCCTTCCATTCAGGTAGACGTGCCTGTAGAAAGTGGTCAGAAAATAGGCCTCGATTCTGAAACCACGTATTAGTTTGATCCGTCTGGGCTTGTTTCTTGCCTATTTCTTTCTGGGGCATACAAACTACTCACTAATATCTAAAATAGCAACTGCTTTTTCTATAAACTTCTCTGCTGAAGCAATAACCGCTTTCGCTCCAGATTGAGAGAATTCAGCGCTTAAACTTTTGATTCACTAGCAACCCTTTCCCGCAGTACTATGCCACGGTCAACTTCTTCTATGAAAGTCTGCTCTGATTCCCCTCCCTCCAATAGCTCGACAGGTGTTCTAATCACTGATTGAATATGAATATTTTCAAATCCCCTCGGGAATTTGAAACTGCTGATAACATTTGACACATCTTCTTTGCTGTTAGATACGACGAATAAATCTAAATCACTCTCAGAAGTATCTGTCCCAAGAGCACAACTGCCGTATACTACTATGCGGCTTGACATCTTCTTTAGTTCTTCTACTAATGGTTCAACTAGCATGAGATTTACCATTTTCTTGAACTCGGTGAGGGCGGCGTTAGAGGAATCAATAGAATAGAAATACATTTTGCCCTCTCGTCGGCGTGAGACAACTCCAGACGAGAACAACTCATTTAGCGCCCGGTTTGCTGAGCCGGAAGATATCCCAAGCCTGCGAACCACTTCCCTCTCATAGAATTCCTGGTCTGAGAATTTCGCCAGCAGGCTTAGCACTTTCTGACTGTTCGTAGCGATTATATAATGATGTAGCATATATTATTGCTCCAAATAATGAGTATGTGCTCATCATAATGAGCGATAGCAGAAAAGTCAAGAAGTTCTGTTGAGGTACGATCACGGCTTACCGATTACACAATCCTGACAAATGTTACCCCTTGTAGTTCTTAGCGAAATTTCATATGTCGGAGATCCTACCATTCTGCGTGTCAAATCGCTCTATGGTTTGTTACTGGCCTAGGTGTATAATTAGGCGAGATATTTATAGATTGCTGGTAACCACTTGGAAAGACCAGTGAGATATCTATAATTCATATGAGAAGCCTGTCAGCGAAGGGAATGCCATGACAATTGGGCAGCCCGAGAGTGCCAAAGATGTAATTTTGTTATTGCCGACAGATATACCTTGTGGTGCCAATGGTGCTTTTGCTCCCTCATTGGCTGCGTGGCACAGGATAGTGCTTAGTAGAGCTAATTATACCTGTGAACAATGTGGTGGAGAAATCCCCTTGAAGTGGCGATGGAGCGGCCATCGGAAACTAGCTAGGAATAGTGCTCATCATATCATATCCCAGAAGCTGGCAGACGGGTGTGGGATACCTAAATTAAAACAGCTGTTAGCCTGTGGCCTAGCTCTTTGTGAATCTTGCCATTGGAATGAGCATCGAAGGCTAGGTGGTTATGAGTTTACTGGTGCATTGCAAGCCTTTAGTAGATTCAGGGGGTTGGAAAATTTGGACAAATTTGGAGTAGGAAATACCATCTACATGGGGCTTTCTCTGTCTACCGATAAGGAATTGAGGAGACTGTATGACATCTTTTTGCGTATAGCCCTAGATCATGTGCCATGGCTGAAAGCAGGAGTGGGGGACTCTAAATACGAGGATAAGGCTCTGGAAATACTTAGTGAAATGTTCTACCTTAATGTTTATGAGGAACTTGAATCACTTGGTTGGGATAAGATGTGTGAATGGACGAGGGATGAGCTTCAAAGTGCTGTGAATAGGGCCAATAAGCGTTGGTGGGATGATGATGTGGAATATCTGGTTGAGGAATATAATCGCCTTTTGTAAGAAGTAAAGGTGTACCTTGGTGTTCAAAGAAGCCTTTGAACTACATTTCAGAGTACTACCTCCAGTTCAGGAAGCAAAAGTTATTCCCTTCGTCGCAGTCAAATTAGCGGACGAACACAGTCCGGCTGTAACGAAAACCCTCTTCATACCGCAAGTGAAACTTGTGGTTTAACACCAATGAAATAAATAGGGCAGCATTGAACTTTAACTCATTTTGTTGTCTGCCGGGTCGAGATTACCGGAATTAGATATTGAAAACTTCAGATGGTTACCACTGACCAAAGATACGAAAGACTGTCGATAGTCTTTGGCATAACGTCGAGCGCCTCCCAGCTAGACACAATATTAATCTAGGGTGGCCGGTCTTTGCAGTCCTTCTTAGCGTGTGCTATCACCCAGCCGTAGCTCCCTGCCGCCTCTCATCGGGGGTGGCCACTAGCAGAAACGCCGGATAACATGCCTGAGATGATTGTTCTCTATACCTTAAGAGACACCCAATGCTTGGGCAACCTTGCTGACGTTGCGTGGCTTAACCCAGAGGATGGCTCCATAACGCCCTGCGCCAGTAGCAATGGCTTGCATGGCTGTGACGTTAATCCGGGCCTGTCCCAGCTTGCTAAGTACGTCGGCGACAGCGCCTACGCGGTCCTCGCCCTGGATCAGGAAAGCAACCTTGGGCCCCACCAGCTTGATCCCTGCTTTTTGTGCTGCCGCAAGGAAGGCATCTCGGTCAGACGGCACGAAGTCGAGTTGAGCACGCCGCGTGCTTGTTGGGAAACCATTGAGGGCAATCAGATTGACACCCACTGCCTTGAGTGCATTGAAAACCTTAGCGCCCGCTCCAGCCCGATTGGGGACCACAGTATAGTAATACTCAATACGCCGCACGATGTCCGCCATGACATACACCTCCTATGAAGAAATGTCCGCTTGGCTTATCATAGGGGGTTCAGGTTGTGCAGTCAAGGGGAAGCGTCCGACGAAAGTTTGTTTACAGGACGAGTGCGTCAAAAGAGGCTCAAACGAAAAGGAAGGCCTGCCACGGGTGCCGAAAGAAAATAGCTCATTAGTTGTGCTCCTCCACTAAACGAAATAGCGGAAAGTTCAATTCTGTATCTGTAACTCTTAGGTTTTCTCTGTTGTTGGCAGAGAATCGTGAGTGTAGAATACAGAATGTGGGAAGAAGTTCGAATCCTGTGCAGGGAGCTATTTCACTTTTCTGAAACTGAATAGGAGAGGATGCAATGACTACTTCGATTTTGGACAATGCCGCGACAAAGATTACCCGCTTCAATAATGAAGGGTTACATTATAATTTGGTCGCTAATGAAATTTACAAGAGGCGTGATGACATAGGAGATCCTTTTGACAAATCATTTCTACGATACCTTATAGCGGGTTTAGTCGCTTTTGATATGGGACGAATGATGGGTTCGAAGAAATATGCCTTCGTGGATAGTGGTTTTGCCTCACGCCTAAATTCCAGGTTGCAAAAGATAAGACGACTACTGGAACCACTCATGAAGCTCAGCCTTGTTCAAATAGACTTACAAGAACATCGTGACGCGATAGTGAGAGCTTACGGAACTTTGTCGGCCAAAGGAAGTGAAGCATTGCACGAAGACCAAACAAAGTCTTTCCATGTTGGTGCCACGAAAATTCTGCATTTCTTGAATCCTGAGCTTTTCATAATCGTTGACAGTAATGCTGCTAGAGCTTTTCGAATCGCTTGGAAGCTACCTTTTAGGAATGCCACCCAGCCTGGATATTCGGCTGATCTTTACTTGGAGTGTATGAAGCGGGCTCAAATGGATATTTCAATGTATGGGCTTGAGCAATTTCGAGCCCTTGAGCCGAATGTTCCAGTCACCCGGATTTACGACAAACTCACCTTTGTTACGGGTTCGAGATAGTAAGTGTACACTGAGCAAGTCTTTGGAATCTCGTTGTGGCTCGTCTTGCCGTTCACAAGGGCGATGATAAGCCCGACATCTCCAAAAATTCGGATTTTTCCTAAATGCGGGGCGTTATTCTGACTCGACATCATGGGTCAACAATTGGGCGGAATGTATAATCCACACTGGGAACATTTCTTTAACGCAGCCCAGTTGCTATGTCGGGGTAACAGAGCTACAATAAGAATCAAAATTGAGAGGCGCTAAATGCAGGCACTGCTCTGGTGGCAGGGGCTTGACCTATGGCAGCAAGTAATTATTGCTGCCCTAATATTATACTTATTACTCCTTACTCTAACTTGGTTTATGATCAAGTTCTTATGGCGAAAGCCATTGGCTCCCCTGTGGTTTTACCTTAGCTATTCATCAGTTCTGCTCCCATTCTGGCCATTTATGGAAATGGTTAGGCATTCTGGATGGAGAAAGAAATGGCTCACTCGGAGTGGACTGAAAGAAGGTCAAACCTTCCTAGAGGAGGGTTTTGGCATGGGCACTTCTCCAATACTCGCCGCTCGTATGGTTGGCCACAAAGGAGTGGTATATGCCCTGGATAACGAGCCCTTTCATGTAGCCATCCTGTGGTTAAGGGCAAAATTGAGAGGGCTAAGAAATATCAAACTAATACTTTCGGATGCCAAGGTTACTGGACTTCCAGATGAGAGTGTAGATGTAGTGTTCGTTTGTGATGCGTTTCATGAGTTTGGAGATAAGCAAGGGACTTTGGAAGAGTTGCACCGAATTTTGAAGCCTGGGGGCATCCTCTCGATGTGGGAAGAGAGTGAAGGCAAGATGAAAAGATTCACGACACTCACTACCTCAACTAATCTATTCACTGTAGTTGACCACGATAAGACCTTTCGCAGCTTTGAGAAAATTGCAGCTACTTAGCCACATCTGGTTGGTATTGCACATTCGTCCATTTTGTGCAGCGAGATAATGAGCATCAGAAGTCCACTTCCACCAAGCCGTGCAAATAGAAATATCAAGCAAAGAGGCCAAATTGCTATAGTTCGGGATTTCCTGAAATGACGTTGCCCTTTGTTTATCGCTAAAAAGCTGCCGTCCAGTTTTTGAAGAGAATCTCTTTTCAGGTTTCAGGACTGCTTGCTGCTTCTTGCAAAGCAGAGCGGTAGCTTTGGTAAGTTCTGGAATCAAAGAGGACAAATACCACTTCCTTAAGGGAAGTGGCTTGCTCTTTGAGGAATGAGACCACGGTGCTTATGGCTATTCTTGCTGCTTCAGCTACGGGATAGCCATATATTCCTGTGCTTATGGAGGGGAAGGAGATGCTGGTCAATTTATTCTCAGTTGCCACTTTTAAGCACTCGTGGTAAGCACTCTGCAAAAGCGTAGCTTCGTTTCCGCTGCCTCCATGCCAGACAGGACCGACAGTGTGTATTACGTGTTTTGCTTTGAGGTTTCCTCCCGTGGTGATTACAGCCTTTCCTGTAGGTAGTCTCCCCTGCTTAGACACAATTTGCTTACATTCCTCCAGAATGGCCGGTCCTCCAGCGCGATGTATTGCACCGTCTACTCCACCACCGCCCATTAAGCTAGGATTGGCGGCATTGACTATGGCGTCGGTGGATTGATTGGTGATGTCTCCTTGAATTATAGATAGCTTTATGTTGTTGATAATTAGCTCCATTTCCCCATCCTTTCTTATTCTGCCAATACTGATTTTGTAGTTTTGAAGTGGACTTTAGCTACCTCGTTTAGCTTTCCAGTTCCATATCTTGTGACAAAATCCCTGCCTGTTTCAATTACTGCTGCCGAGGCTCCTTTGGGGAAAGCCACACCATATTTTTTTGACAGCATTGCTAGCTGACGCAGAAACTCTGCTCTGGCTAATATCGAGGCCGCTGCTACCCCTATATCGCTTTCAGCTCTAGGCCTTTGCTCTATCTTGATCCTTTTACCCCTTTCCATCAATGCATTGTTTATGAACTTCTCATCGCCAAATTGGTCAGCCAGGGCATAGTCGCACTCTTCTTTATTAAGAATATTTTCTATGGCTCTGGAATGCCCCCAGGCAAGCAGGCGATTCAGGTTTCCAATCTCGCTGTATAACTCATTGTATCTTTTAGGCCCTATAATCACTACTGAGCACAGGCACATTCTGTTTATTTTTGCTGCCAAATCCTTTGCTGAGTTATCCGAAAGTCTCTTGCTGTCCTTTACTCCCAGTTCGTCAAGGGACGAGGCGATAGTGTCATCCACCAGTACGCTGGCGACTACTAATGGCCCGAAGTAATCTCCCTTGCCAGCTTCATCGCTGCCTATCCATCTGGAATGTGGCAGCTTTTCGGAGGTCTCCTGTATTAGCTTATTTGACATAATGAAAGCTCAACAATCTGCTACTTTTACCCATCTATAATATCAAACTTTAGTGGAAACAGATATAAAGGTGGCTTGACAGGAAAGTTAGTCGTGTGATAGATTGTTAGGCTAGCCTAACAATTGAGGTGGTGAGCTATGGTGAAGCAGGAAATACAAAGAGAGCATACCCCCAGCATGGAAGATTATCTTGAGATGATAGCCATGATTCGTGAGGAGGGGAAGGTGGTGAGGGTGAATCAGATCAGCCAAAGGCTGAAAGTAAGGATGCCCAGCGTCACTTCTGCCTTGAAGAAGCTCTCAACGCAGGGGCTTGTGGAGCATGAGAAATATGGCTATGTATCGCTTACCCCGGAGGGGGAAAAGGTGGCTGAAGCTGTGTTTCGCCGTCATAAGATATTGACTCGCTTTTTTGCTGAGGCGCTGGATGTTGACCCAAAAACAGCAGAAGAGGATGCTTGCAAGATTGAGCACATCATTAGCCCGCTGAGTATGGAAAGGCTGATGAAATTTCTGGAATTTATAGGGGCGTGTCCACAGGGAGAGGCTAATTTTCCCAAAAGATATAAGTATTATCTAGAGCATGGAGAGCTTCCTGAGGAGTGTCTGGCGAGGAAGACAGAGTGAAAGGAATAAATAAACCCCAAAAATTTTGGCTTGAAAAAGTTAGACAGGATTAAGAAAGTTTGGGACGGAAGTGCACTAATACGGGTAAATGCACATAGTAACCAAGGAGATAAGAATTGGCCAGTAAATGTTTACACGAGTTGAAGCCCGGTGAGAAAGGCAGGATTATTAAGGTTGGTGGAGGAGGGGGAAGTCGCCGTCGGCTTCTGGATATGGGACTGGTCTCCGGCAGCGAGGTTGAGGTCGAAAGAGTAGCTCCTTTAGGAGACCCTGTTGAAATCAGAATCAAAGGATATCATTTATCGCTACGTAAGGAAGAGGCAATTAACATTCAGGTGGAGATGGAGCAGACATGAATCAGCTTATACCCTTGGCTATGGTTATACCTGGTGAAATGGTTCAGGTGGTTGACGTTAGAGCTGGCTGGGGACTTCGGAGGAAGCTTGCCGATATGGGGCTTACCCCTGGTGTCATCATCAGGGTTATGAATAGCCAGATGCCTGGCCCAATCGTTATAGACCTCAGGGGGTCGAGGCTGGTTCTAGGTTATGGTATGACACAAAAAATCCTGGTGAAGAGGGTGTGAAATGGCTAAAGAGATTATTGTTGCATTAGCGGGCAACCCCAATTCGGGCAAGACCACGGTGTTTAATAATTTGACTGGAGCGCGACAACACGTGGGTAACTGGCCCGGAGTGACGGTGGAGAAGAAGGAGGGAAGCTGCAACTATAAAGGTTACAGCATCAAAGTAGTTGATCTACCTGGCGTTTACAGCCTTACAGCCTACTCTCCAGATGAGGTTGTTGCCAGGAACTTCATTGTGGAGGAGAAACCGGATGCTGTGGTGGACATCGTGGATGCTTCAAGTCTGGAGCGAAACCTCTATCTCGCTGTCCAGCTTCTGGAGATGGGAGCTCGTTTGATAGTAGCACTTAATATGATGGACGAAGCCGATTCCAGGAACTACCGCATTGATGTTGAAGGTCTATCCCATCTCCTTGGAGCCCCAGTGGTACCTATGGTAGCTAACCGCAATCGCGGGACCGAAGAATTGCTTGAGGAGATAATCAAGGTAGCTGAGAAGGAAGTCGAGGTAAAGGAATTGGTAATAAGTTATGGCCAGGAGGTAGAGGAGGAAATTGCCAGGTTGGAGAGGCTTATTTCTCAAGATGGGGAGCTTTCCTCTAAGTATTCTCCCAGATGGTTGGCGGTGAAACTGCTGGAGGGGGATGAGGAGATAGTCAAGAAATTCAAGGATGTGAAAGCTGGATAGCGAGAAGATTCTCAAAGCCAGCAAGCAAAGTCTCGCTCATTTGAGGAGTATTTACGGCGATGAAGCCGAGACCGTAATTGCCGATGGTAGGTATGGCTTCATCAGTGGCTTGCTCAAGGATGTCCTGAAAAAACCACCTATTGAGAGACTCACGCTTTCGGACAAGATTGACAGGGTGATTATCAACAGATGGCTGGGTATTCCTCTATTTCTGGCCATAATGTTTGGCGTGTTTCAATTCGTTTTCAAGCTATCTGTGCCCTTTATGGACTGGATTGATGCTGGCTTCGGCTGGCTAGCAGGGCTTGTCTCAGGCATCGGTGGTTGGGGTGGCTCACTGCTTGCCGATGGTGTCATAGGTGGAGTAGGCTCAGTGCTTATCTTCGTTCCCCCGATATTCCTGCTATTTATCGCCATAGCAGTGCTGGAGGACTGTGGCTATATGGCGAGGGCTGCATTCATAATGGACAGGGTGATGCATAAAATAGGGCTTCATGGCCGGTCCTTTATACCTATGATTTTGGGCTTTGGTTGCAATATCCCGGGTATCATGGCTACCAGAACCATAGAGAACCCTAAGGATAGACTCACTACTATTTTGATCAACCCATTCATGTCCTGCGGTGCCAGGCTTCCGATTTTTGTTCTGTTAGCTGGCTACTTTTTTGCTGCCCAGGCAGGACTGGTGGTCTTCTGTATGTATATCATAGGCATAGTAGTGGCGATTATCATGGCCTTGGTATTCCGCAAAACTCTCTTTCGTGGAGTCTCGAGTCACTTTGTAATGGAACTGCCTCCATATCGCCTGCCTACAGTAAAGGGAGTCCTAACTCATATGTGGGAGCGTGGCAGGCTCTTCCTGAGGAAGGCCGGAACTATTATCTTTGGAGTGGTGGTGCTCGTCTGGCTTCTGGATTACACTGGAGCGTTGGAGCCTATAGGAAGCGCTATTGCTCCTGTATTTGCTCCCTGTGGTTTTGGCCAATGGCAGGCAGCGGTGAGCCTCTTCTTCGGCTTCCTGGCTAAAGAGGTGGTGGTAGGAACTATGGGAACTCTTTTTGCTGCTGAGGAAGGGGTTTTAGGAGGTGCCATAGCTGCACAGCTTGGCTGGACACCTCTGATTGCCTTCGCCTTTATGGTCTTTTGCTTGCTCTATATTCCCTGTGTCGCCGCTGTTGCTACCATAAAAAGTGAAACCAATTCTTGGAAGTGGCCTCTCTTCGCCATATTCTATACTACGGCTATAGCTTGGATTGTGGCTACTCTCATCTTCCAGATTGGGAGTCTCTTTGTAGGTTAAAAGGAGTTAAGTAGGCATAGCAGAGTTATGTGGGGAGGAGCTTGCCTCTCCCTTAAACTTGCCGAAATTACTAATTGGCTAAATCTCTCTTAAGCTACTATGTGGAAATACTCCTTACACTGAGAAGAGGAGAAGGACTTTCACCTGGAGAAATTCATTATGAGGCGGTCTAGGTGCTGTCATGGAAATTAACCTGTCGTTTGCCATACTACTTACCACCTTGGCCGGACTATCCACCGGGATAGGCAGTGCCATTGCCTTTTTCATACGGACGCCCAAATACTCTTACTTAGCTGTGGCGCTTGGTTTCTCTGCGGGGGTGATGGTGTACATCTCCTTCACCGAACTCCTGGGAACGGCTATTGAGAATGTTGGTTTTGCTACAGCCAACATAGCATTTTTCGTCGGCATCGGGTTCATTGCGCTGATAGATATGCTTGTTCCTCATGAGTATGAGGAGGAACGTGTTACGAAGCTCCCTGGAAATGCCAGTGAAATGGGACAGCGTGAGACGCCTGGCTTGCCTCCGCCGCCTGCGGTTCCGTCAAGCTCAGTCCTCATGAGGTCTGGCGTCCTTATCGCACTTGGTATCGCCATCCATAACTTTCCTGAGGGGCTGGTTACCTTCTGCGCTGCAGCTACTGGAGATGTTGCTCTTGGAATAACCATAGCCGTTGCTATTGCTATCCATAATATCCCTGAGGGCGTTGCAATATCGGTACCTATTTTTTATGCCACGGGCAATCGTCGCAAAGCTTTCACATACTCATTCCTGTCAGGAGTAGCTGAGCCTGTAGGTGCTCTCATTGGCTATGGAATTCTGTTCTCTTTCTTAACCCCAACGCTCCTGTCGAGCATGCTGGCCTTTGTAGCCGGCATAATGGTGTTCATAAGCCTGGACGAAATACTCCCTCTGGCTCATCGCTACGGCAAGGAGCACCTTGTGCTCATAGGACTGGCGTCTGGCATGCTCGTTATGGCGGTTAGCCTGTTCCTGCTACACTAGCTCTGGTGGAAAGCAAGCTTGAAAGAGCCCCTGCTTCTTTATTTCATTGCTCGCCATTCGCATCCGCACTTGTGTTTTTCAGTTTCTGGCGCTAGCTTATTCCCTGCCAGGTAACCAAATTGCTGAGTTGGTCTCGAGTGCTCTCGAGTTTATTGGCTGGAAAGTCCCAGTCCGGATATCCGATGGCTATTCCGATAGCAATTTTCTCAGATTCGGGAATACCCGTGAACTGTCTTATCACTTCAGGGTAATATACAGCGGCGTGCTGTATTATGGTGCCCAGGCCAAAGTCTAGCGCTGCTAGTGCGATGGTCTGGCTCAGGGTGCCGAGGCTGAAGACGAACAACGGCCCGCTAACTTCCTCCTCTAGAGTGATGATTATGGCATTGGGCGCATCGAAGAAACTAACCTGCTTTAGCATCCATTGTTGCCTCTTCTCCTTGTCCTCACGGCCTATGTCCATAAGTTGAAACAGTGTCTTTGCTAATTCTACCTGCCGGCTTCTGTAGTCTCCTGTAAGAGCGGGCTCTCGCTCAAAATCGGGATGAGGTTCTACCTTGGCCAGGTACTGCTCTTGCGAAGCCTTTTTCACGTCGTCAAATACCTTGCCACCTAGTACGGTGAACTTCCATGGCTGCATATTTAAGGCTGAAGGCGCATGAGTAGCTATCTCCAAGATTTGGGCTAGAGTTTCTTTGGGAACAGGAGTCGGCTTGTAACCCCTAACGCTCTTTCTGGTCTTTATTGCTTCTATGAGTTCCAATTAAGTATCCTCCCTTCTGTGATTTCAGTTAGGCATGTGCTATGTTAACAGGATAAAACTAGCTGGACAAGGTGCTCAGGCATAATGCCAATACTAGTTGCTATTCAAGGGGCATGCCTTTAAACAGTCAAAGCAGGTATACATGCCATGGTCGTCAACAGCCGTGGTATTCAGTAATGTTTCAAAGGAGAAGTCTTGTTTTATTGACTGGTCTTTAAGCAGAATGGTGAGGAGAGGGTTAGCATTGGAACGCCGTGTGCACGCATTATGATTTACCTTGCCAGTCATTTGTATGGCACTAACAGGACATACCTCAATGCACTTGAAGCAATCAGGAGGGCAGAGCTCCTCAGTAAGCTTTTCATCGGGCTCCAGTTCTTGTGTGGTGATTGCGCCGCCTACTAGAATTCTGGTCCCGTAACGCGGGGTAACCAGTAAGCCGCATTTAGCCAATCGTCCTATACCGGCTTCCTCGCCCCAGTACACCAGGGGCAAGGGCCCCCAGAACTCACGGTTTACGACCTTCCAGGGAAAGCAGCTATAAATTGGGGTGGCTGAGTTACCGTTGTTTTCTAAAAACAAACAAAGCTTGTTTGATATTGAGTCCAGGGTTCTGTATAGCATGTTGCAATAACGCCAGAACAACGCCAGAGAATTATCTTTGGCATAAATGATGCCCTTAGGGATTGGTATTCCATAGATGATGACTGAGCTTACATCTGGCAGCAAGGCTTGGGGAGAGAAATCCTGTGGTACTCTCTCTAGTTGCTTGGCGGCCGATACACCAAAAATAGGCACACCTTCACTGCGGAGCAAATCTCCGATTTTAGATTTGATGTCCTGTGTTTTCATTTTGTCACCTTCCTCTTTAGCTGACGCCATTATAGCAGCTTTTTCTATGAAGGGTGATGGTTGGGTGTAAGGGGAAGCCAGCAAACCAGGCAATCACCTGGCAGTAAATTATCGTACCTGAATAATAGCGTAATCCGTGCCTAGGCACTATGAAACTGAGTGGGGGCAACTTTGTGTCTGGTCAGGTTGGGAAATTGAATTGGCTCCCCGGGTAGGACTCGAACCTACAACCAAGCGGTTAACAGCCGCCCACTCTACCATTGAGCTACCGGGGAATAAGCTGCCGGGCCTGGATTCGAACCAGGGCTTAGGGATCCAAAGTCCCGCGTGCTACCGCTACACAACCCGGCATTATCTGGTGCCGAAGGTCGGATTCGAACCGACACGGGAGTTGCCTCCCAACAGTTTTTGAGACTGCCGCGTCTACCATTCCGCCACTTCGGCACATCCACCCCAGAAAATCGAAGATTTTCTGGAAGCCCCTTTCACATGGAGCGGAAGACGGGATTCGAACCCGTGACCTCCTCCTTGGCAAGGAGGCGTTCTACCGCTGAACTACTTCCGCACGTGCCGAGGGGCAGAGTCGAACTGCCGACACGCGGATTTTCAGTCCGCTGCTCTACCACCTGAGCTACCTCGGCATGAGTGATATTCTAGGGTTTTTGGCTTCCCAGTGTCAAGCTAGCGTACCCGCTAATATGACTGGTGACACCCTCACCTTACTCCTCTCCCTTCAAGGGAGAGGAGTGGAGCTTGTGTTAAACCAGACTCCTCGGTGGCCTTTCGCTTCAGTCTGAGATTGCCACGCTTCGCTCGCAATGACAGCAAGGGGAAGGCTGGCAATGACGCATGGTGCTTCGAGGGAGAGGAAATTCTTCGCTGCGCCCTGAATGACAACAGCGAAGGAGTCAGAATGACCAGCAGGGTTGCTAAGAGTGTTGCTCTAGCTAGGTTTGCCCACCGGGCTTGACTAAAGGGATATTGGCGGCACATAAAGGGCATTCCTGGGGGGAATATACCGTGGTGGGAGCGCGAAGGCAACTGAAGAGAGGCACGCCAAAGTCCACCCCTTCTGGACTGCGGTCAATGAGCACTCCAATTCCAATGACAACGCCGCCAAGTTTAGTGATGGCGCTCATCGTCTCTGTAATCGAGCCTCCTGTAGTTAGAATATCGTCAACAATGAGGGTGCGTTCGTCAGGTGCGATGTCAAAGTCACGGCGAAATATCCTCACCTCTCCCATCTGTTCGGCAAAGATGTTCCTGACCCCGAGTTGCCGGGCGGTCTCGAAAGCGAGGATAATGCCACCGGTAGTTGGTCCCACGACCAAATCTATCTTTTGGTCCTTAAAGTGCTGGACAATAAGGCGACACAGCTTTTCAGTGTACCGCGGATACTGTAGTATGCGAAACTTCTCCCAGTACACCGGTGAATGTAGGCCAGAGGCGAGCAGGAAGTGACCTTTCTTTACCGCTCCGCTTGCTTCGAACATCTTTATCACAGCATCGCTCAAGTTATACCTCCAACCAGGTTTACTTGTATCGCCCCGTGCTCGTCTTCCCCGGTCAGCTCTGGGTAGCTATAATGTTTTACCAATCTCAATTTGTTTGGTGGCCAGTAGACAAACCACGCTTCACCTATCATATTCTCCCGGGGCACTGTCCAGCCAGTGTGCGAATCGTTGCTATTGTTGCGGTTGTCACCAAGGACGAAATAGTCGTTGTCAGGAATCGTTTTCGCTGGCATGGTGTAATGGGGGGGCTCCATCACATAGTCTTCTTCTAAGGGAACACCATTGATGAAGACCTGGTCATCTTTAACTTCTACAGTCTCTCCGGGCAGGGCGATAATCCGCTTGATATAGGGAAATTGAGAACTAGTGGGCGGCTCGAAGACAACTACTTCTCCCCTCTCGGGCTCGGCGAACCAATAGGCTGCTTTGCTTACCATAATCCATTCCCCATTTTCGATGTTTGGCAGCATACAGGAGTACCGCACAGTGTAGCCCTGCAGGCTGACTCGAAGGAGAACAAAGATAGCAATGGCAATGGCGATGACTATGCCGATTTCGCGGAGGGTTTTCATCTACAAGGGCTATTCTATCACTGAGGGTAAACCAAAAGTCAATTTATTCGTTATACCAAGCGAAGAGATGCTTTGTCTAGAGAGCTAGATTTCTGAATGTGAAAGGAGCAATTTCGAGTTTATGTAATAGCCATATGGTTTAGCGTACAATTAAGATAGTTAAGAAGGAAAGGAGGTTCACATGAAAAGGACCTGGTGGTTAATTCCCTGCTTGATAGTGGTGCTGGCGTTAGGTGCTGTGGGCTGTAGCACTCAGGTTACCTGTCCCCCGCCGGAGCAACAAACCGGGATATGGGTTACCGGCCAGGGGAAAGCGATGGCAACTCCCGATATAGCTATGCTGAGTCTGGGTATTGAGGTTCGGGGAGAGACTGTAGCTGAAGCCCTGGAACAGGCAAGCGAGGCTATGGAGGAAGTGATGCAGGCGTTAATTGATAATGGTGTGGCCGAAGAGGATATCCAGACACAGCGATTCAGCATTTATCCTGTTACAAGGTGGGTTAAGAATGGTGAAGATGAAATCATTGCTTACCGAGTGACCAATATGGTGCTTGCCAAGATAAGGGAGATAGATAAGGCTGGAGCTGTTATTGATGCTGTAGCCCAGGCGGGCGGCGACTACTCTCGAATTCAGGGTATAAGCTTTACTGTGGATGACCCTACGCCATATTATGAAGAGGCACGGGCTGAGGCGGTGCAAGATGCTAAAAGCAAGGCACAGCAATTAGCTTCTCTGGCTGGTGTTACCCTGGGCAAGCCCGGTTATATTTCAGAAGGCCCGGTCTACTGGCCATCGAATGTGAGGGGGTTTTTGGATTACGAGGCTGGCGCAGCTCCTAGCACCCCTATCAGCCCTGGAGAGATGGAGATCACGGTCAACGTTCAGGTGGTTTATGCCATAGCCTGAGGGCTTAAGACGTTGCTGCTCACCCCTTCCTGCCCCAGGGCAGGAAGGGGTGATTCATTCTCAAGCTTGTCTCAATCCTTTCCTGGTGGTAACATATTTCCATCTCTGGGCCGCTAGCTCAACAGGCAGAGCAGCTGACTCTTAATCAGCAGGTTCAGGGTTCGACTCCCTGGCGGCTCACTAACTAACTCCGATAGTTATTCATCGGAACAGGCCCTTGATTCCCTTTGGAACGAGTAGAAATGCTTCTGTTTTTCCTATTAGCGGGCTATAATTGCGAGCAGCTATGCTTGGAAAGAGGAAAGTAGTCGTCACCGGTGGGGCGGGGTTCATCGGTTCACATCTTGCCGATGAGTTATTGAGGCGGGGCTATCGTGTGCTTATCCTGGATGACCTGTCCACAGGTAGGAAGGAGAACATCGCCCGCTTACTGGGCTCCTCACCTATGTCAGCTCAGTCTCCTCTCCCTCGAGGGGAGAGGATTAAGGTGAGGGTGAAAGGAGTCGAGTTCATCCAGGGCAGCGTCACCGACCTTCCTCTGCTGCGGGGCCTTTGCCAGGGCGCCCAGTACGTTTTCCACCAGGCAGCCATCCCCAGCGTTCCCCGGAGCGTAGAGGACCCCCTGGCCTCGCATGAGGCGAACATAACTGGAACCCTGAATGTGCTTGTGGCGGCAAGGGATAATAGTGTCAGGAAAGTGATTTATGCCTCTTCTTCCTCGGTATATGGCGATACCCCCACCCTCCCCAAGAGGGAGGACATGCTGCCCGGTCCGCAGTCTCCTTACGCTGTGACCAAGCTTGCCGGGGAATATTACTGCCAGGTCTTCCAGGAGGTTTATGGTCTTGCTACGGTCTGCCTGAGGTATTTCAATGTCTACGGGCCACGACAGGACCCGGCTTCGCAATATGCCGCTGTTATTCCCAGGTTTATAAGCAGGATTTCCCAGGGGGAGGCGCCTGTTATTTTTGGGGATGGTGAGCAGACCAGGGACTTCACCTTCGTTGCAGATGCGGTAGAGGCAAACATCCTGGCAGCGGAGAGCGATGCCAGCGGCATCTTCAATATCGGGAAGGGCGAGAGAACCAGTGTAAACCAGCTAGCTGAGCTTACTATCAGGCTTATAGGAAATAAGGTTGAGCCGATTCATGAGGAGCCGAGACCGGGCGACATAAGGCATAGCCTGGCGGACATTTCTAAAGCCAAAAAATTCGGCTA
>Ga0209121_10001551_pt1 | contig 24067 bp, 19 predicted proteins | sample Cruoilmetagenom3_FD_187292 | JGI IMG/M metagenome (GOLD analysis project Ga0209121, IMG submission 187292) | Oil polluted marine microbial communities from Coal Oil Point, Santa Barbara, California, USA - Sample 3 (SPAdes) (version 2) | ecosystem: Environmental > Aquatic > Marine > Oil seeps ... | reverse complement strand
GATATTACTATATCTTCTAGTAGTATGCAAATTAACAATCCTAAACAAAACATAAAAACAGTTATAGTACAAAACAACAACTTAAACACTGCTATTTCAGGAATACAACCTATGTATACGCTTGGCAACGAACTTATTTACAAATACAACAAGGAAACTACCTTTTGGGCTGGCAACGAATATTTATGGTTTGAAAATAAAGATGTAAGAGCCGCAAACACAGGTATACAGTTTATAAATTTAAAAGATTTATACCACAACTACCTATTTACCAACACTACTAGATACAACAAAGCCTATACCTACAATCCTGATATAAATGGTAATTACTTAGTAACTGCAATAGATGCTACCAACTCTAGTATTGAAGCAGATTATGTATGGATGCATTTTTCTTTATTAGTAGATGCACTACCAGAAAACAAAACCATTCACGTGTATGGTAATTTTAACAACTACACACTAGACGAGAGTACCAAAATGGTTTACAACCCAGAAAAAGGGGTTTATACAAATGAAATGCTTTTAAAACAGGGATTTTATAATTACAAATATGTAGTTGTAGACACTGACGGAACCATAGAAGAAGGCGCCATTAGCGGAAATTTCTGGCAAACAGAAAACAACTACAAAGTACTTGTATATTATAGAGATTTAGGTGCACGATATGATAAAATTATAGGTTTAGGCGAAGCTAGTTCTGTTAATATTACCAATTGATAAAAAAAATTATTATCTTCATGCAAAATCGAGAGAATACCAATTCTTTTTTTAGTATTTTTAACCAGTAAAAACCTCGATTACAAGAAGCTAACAATGGTTCAACAAGTAACAAAAGGCATAAAAATTTCGGTAGACACTACTTTTGAAGGCACTTTTTATAAAAACTATAAAATACAATTTGCCTTTGGATATGAGATTACTATTGAAAACCAGAGCAAAGACTCTGTACAACTTAATGCAAGACATTGGACTATTTTTGATGCACTAAACCATGTTGTTATTGTTTCTGGCGAAGGTGTTATTGGTAAAAAGCCCGTTTTAAAACCAGGAGAATCACATACCTACAACTCAGGATGCTTACTTACTTCTCCTTTTGGAGCCATGAAAGGATATTATGAAATGGTGAATTTTAGCAATACCACAAAATTTCACGTAGCCATACCAACCTTTAAGTTAAGCGCTCCTTTTGCTTTAAATTAATTTTTGCTGCAACCTTGTCGTCACCTTACCAATAAAACAAAAGGCAAAAAAAATTACGGAGTTATAACTACCCAATAAGCACTACCTACTCCTTTATCTCGAACCTATATATAGTACCTTTTTGTTCAATATGAAAAAACTTACAATTTGAATAATGTATAAATTCATACGTCTCGTGGTAATTAAAACCAACTTCATTTACCGTATATAAAGCATGAACATCTACATTTCCGTGAGGAGAAATTCGCTTATACCAATACTCTAAACTATTTTCTGTTGCATGCAATTCATACCAAGCTCCTGCAGCAATACCAGAAAGCCACTGTGCTTTTTCATGTAAATCTGCAACAGGCTTAGGTTGTAACGTACCTACAAAATTTGGTGTGTGATTTTTTAATCTATCTAAAAAATACAATACATTATCTTTACTAACTGTAGAAGTATAATCTGCAATTACTCCTGTTTCAGAAACCTCATACACTTTGTTTTTAGTATCTGCTAGTATTACATTACCAATAGTACTTGGCGTAAACCATTTAGATTTTTGTAGTTTTTTAATTATTGCTGCATTGGTTACAGAAGCAATTAAAGTATCGGTTACAAAACGCGCACAATTACATGCATCTTTTGCAAAAGCAGCATAACGTATAAAATGACGTTGTTGCATTTTTGTAATATGCGTTCTAGCCAACGTATAATCTACAGCATCACAAACCGAAGCGATTAATTTACCATCACCATGTGTTAGTTTAGGGTGTGTAGCTAGAAACTGTAAAATTTCATTTAAGTTTTGTATTTCGTTATTTTTAATAGTTGCAGTAAGAGGAAAATCTAATTCATGATCTGTATCTCTACCTCGCACTCTTCCGTTGGGTTCAGGTGTTATATACCTTCCAAAATCATGGTACTCTAAAATTCCTGTAGATTTATCTATTAACACCAAAGCTGCATGACCTGCTCTTAAATAGTTCTTTTTTCCAACTCCTAAAAAACGTAAAAATGGCGAATACCATTCTTCTGCAACCATAACTATAGTTTCAGGATAAGCAAGCGTTATTATAAATGCAGTATTATTCATGTACAGTTTCTGTAAATAAAAACGTCTTTAAAGATTTTGTGTTTTCTGCTAAGCTTTCAAAACACATAGACACTGTATCCTTTGTTTTTTCTACTTGCGTAATACTAGTAGTTTTTACAAAACCTCTATCCATTACTACACCATATTCTTTATTTGCAGTATTTGTGTTTTTATGAAATTGTAACGCTTTCGCGGAATTTAATTGATTTTCCTTTTTAAAATCATTAAACCATTGCGTTCTTTCGTTTTGCATTTCTTCAGAATACAATGTTGAAGAAGACCATATTTTAGCTGCTTTGGGTAAGTTTTTAAAATATTTTTGGTCTCCATCCCAAACCAATTCATAAAATCGCAAATTGTTATTCCAATCGGCAATCACCATAGTAAAAGGTTCAATATCTAGAAAATTATAAGCTTCAATTGCAGCTACAATTTCTTTGCAAGCCAACAAATCTTTCACCACAACACCTCTACTTAATCTGTAGCTTTCTTTTCTTTTATGACGTTTAAAACCTCCGTTTAACAAACATATTAATCGGTTTTTATCACTAACACCAATCCATGTTCCTCCTGCTTTTTTATCTTTAGGAAACAACATTTTAGTAGCATCTACCTCATAAAAATCTGGCGCTAGAGATACTCGATTTGGCGCTTCATCTCTATTAGAGGTAAGCACAAAATCATTTTCACCTGTAGGAAAAATAGTTACTGTACACATGGTATTATAGTCTTTAAACGGAAGAGCAACTTACAAAAAAATATCTTATAATTTAACTTGTCTTTAGTATTACTAGCACTTACATATCTATAAAAATATCGTAACTTTGTACTTCAAAAATTTTCGAATCACAAAACCAATAAACAATCATGGGAAAAGGATTTTTTAACGTACCAATTGCCATTAATGAGCCTGTTAAATCTTATGCTCCAGGATCTCCAGAAAGAGAAGCTGTATTAAAAGCATACAAAGAAATGTTTAACAGTAAGGTAGATGTACCAATGTATATTAACGGAAAAGACGTAACTACTGGAAACACTAGAACGATGTCTCCTCCTCACGACCACCAACATGTAGTTGGAACTTACCATGTAGCGGAACAAAAAAATATTGACGAAGCAATTTCTACAGCTTTAGAAGCTAGAACTGCTTGGGCTAATACACCTTGGGAACAACGTGCTGCTATATTTTTAAAAGCTGCCGAACTAATTGCTGGACCATACAGAGCTAAAATTAATGCTGCAACTATGATTGCACAGTCTAAAAACATACACCAAGCAGAAATTGATGCTTCTTGTGAGTTAATAGACTTTTTACGTTTTAATGTTCAGTTCATGACAGACATTTATCATGAACAACCAGAAAGTACAAGCGATGCATGGAACCGAATAGAATACAGACCTCTTGAAGGTTTTACATATGCTGTAACACCTTTTAACTTTACAGCTATTGCAGGAAACTTACCTGCTTGTATGGCTTTAATGGGAAATGTAGTTGTTTGGAAACCTAGTGATAGCCAAATATATTCTGCAAAAGTAATTATGGATGTATTTAAAGAAGCTGGTGTACCAGACGGTGTTATTAATGTTGTTTTTGGTGATCCTGTTATGATTACAAATACAGTATTAGCTAGTCCAGATTTTTCTGGTTTACACTTTACAGGTTCTACTTTTATCTTTAAAGAATTATGGAAACAAATAGGAACCAACATTCACAACTACAAAACGTACCCAAGAATTGTAGGTGAAACTGGTGGTAAAGATTTTATTGTTGCTCATAAAACAGCAAATGCAAAACAAGTAGCTACTGCTATTGTTAGAGGTGCTTTTGAGTTTCAAGGACAAAAATGTAGCGCAGCTTCAAGAGCGTATATTCCTAAAAGCTTATGGGCAGATGTAAAAGATTTTGTTATTGAAGATATGAAATCTTTAAAAATGGGATCTCCAGAAGACATGAGTAACTTTATTACTGCAGTAATTCACGAAGGTTCTTTTGATAAGCTAGCTAAATATATTGATGGTGCAAAAGCAGATGCTGATGCAGAAATTATTGCTGGTGGAAACTATGATAAGAGTAAAGGATACTTTATTGAGCCTACAGTTATTCTTGCTAAAGACCCAAAATACACAACCATGTGTACAGAGTTATTTGGCCCTGTAATTACTATATATGTATATGAAGATGACGCATATTCTGAAACTTTAAAATTAGTAGACGAAACTAGCGAATATGCTTTAACAGGTGCAATATTAGCAACTTGTAGATACGCAATTACAGAAGCTACAGAAGCTTTACAAAACTGTGCTGGAAACTTCTACATTAATGATAAGCCAACAGGAGCAGTAGTTGGACAACAACCATTTGGAGGAGCTAGAGCTTCTGGAACAAATGACAAAGCTGGATCTGCACAAAACTTATTACGTTGGGTTTCACCTAGAATGGTAAAAGAAACATTTGTAACTCCTACAGATTACAGATACCCATTTTTAGGATAGTATATAAAAACTATTAAACAAAAAAAAACCGAAGCTTTCGCTTCGGTTTTTTTATTTATTAAAAACGCTTTTTAGTTTTCTTCAAAAGCTTGGTCTTCACCAAAATCTCCAGATCTAGAGTTTACTGCTGCATTGCTATCATCAACAACAAAAGCAACTACATGTATGTTTGATGCATCACTAACATTTGAAGGAACAGCTACATTAAAAGAAGCAGTGTAAACACTTTCTTTAGTAGTCTCTGCACTTGGTATTGCATCTCCTAATAAATCTGTTAAAGAAGCTCTTAAAACATGATTATGCTCAAAATCACTAATAACAGAATTTCCTCCATAATAAGTAGTATAATTTGTTTGGTCATAAATTAGTCCGTTTTCTAAAACATAAACAACAAGTTTTAAATCTGTAGATGAAAAATCTTCTCCAAATTTTACATTCACATCAATTTCCATATCAGATCCATGAATAGCAGAACTTAAAGCTAAACCTAACGCTGCATCATCTCCTGTTAAATTTACAGCTTGTCCAGAATTAATTGGTTCTGGATAATTCCAAGTTGTAGTTCTATTCAACATTGCTGTTGGATAACCTTCTAAACCAACTAAATCCTCCAAAACACTTGCTGGATAGTTATAAGGATCCACATTACTTCCAGAAGCATTACCTCTATGTATTGCTACAACCACTGCTTGCTCTGTACTTGCTTCAACACGCTCTATACCATAAGCAACTCTTGGGCAATAGCCACACCAAGCACCTGTATAATCTTCAATTAAAACATTTTTATCAAATACAATTGGCGGAGTATCTACTGTAATTACTGTACTACTAGTAAGCGCCTCATAAGTAGCTACTGCATTAAAAGTACCTGCTACTGCAGATGAAAAAGTATTACCTGCTAAAGCAGTACCATCAACAACTATATCTGCCAAAGCAGTAAGGTCTGACCCATCATTACCTGTTACTGTAAAAGTTACAGTTTCACCAACATAAACACTTGCTACATTTGCACTTATAGAAATACTAGTCAAGGTAACAACATCTACACCTCCATCATCATCTGCACCAGAAGATCCAGAATCATCACTGCTGCTGCTACAGCTAAAAGTAAAGGCTAATAAGCTTAAAAAAAATGTACGTAAAAATAATTTTGTTTTCATAAAGAAGGTTTAGGTTATTAAAAAATTTTCGATAAATATAGCACATTTTTATAATTTTGGTATTAATATTGCGCTTTTATTACCTTAAATCTTATTTTACTTTACAATTAAAAATTTATTATGAAAAACACTACTATTCTTCTAACATTACTACTATTTTCTTCTACCTTATTTTCTCAAACTATACCTAATATTGATTTAAAATCTCTAGATGGAACCGTTGTTAACGTAAGCGAAATTGCAAACTCAGATACAGTTAAAGTATTTAGCTTTTGGGCTACTTGGTGTGTACCTTGTGTTAACGAGCTAGATACTATAAGCGAAGTGTATGACGAATGGCAAGAAGAAACACAAGTAGAAATTATTGCTGTTTCTACTGATGATTCAAGAACTCAAAAAAGAGTAAAACCAATGATTAATGGAAAAGGATGGGAATACACTATTCTACTAGACAAAAATCAAGAATTTAAACGCGCTCTAAACATATCTACTTTACCACATATTGTAGTTGTAAAAAATGGCGAAATAGTTTACAGACATAGTGGTTATTCTCCTGGAGCTGAAGATGAATTATACGAAATTATTCAAGAACACTCTAAGTAAAACACAAACCTTCCTCACTAAAACACACAACAACAAACTAACTAAATGAAAAAAATAATACTAGTACTCGTTTTCTGTATTTCAGGAAAATTTATGTTCGCCCAATTAATTGACAATTTAACTATTGGTCTTGAAAGTAATGGAGCTTGGTATAATGACGACAAAAAAACAGGCCCTTTTTTTGATGGTGTAAATAATGATGGTGATGAACACATAAGATTTAATAACTATTTAAAATTAGATTACACTTTTTTAAAAAACTTCACAGCTTCTGTTCAAGTAGAATCTTATGAGCCTTTTGCATTACTAAATTATTCTCCAAATTTTGAAGGTACTAATATTGGTACTTACTCATTAAACTACAAAAACTCTAAATTTGACGTATCTGTAGGGCATTATTATGCGCAATTTGGAAGTGGATTAATATTAAGAAACTGGGAAGACAGACAATTAGGTATAAACAATGCTCTATTTGGAGGTAAGGTTAATTACAATCCTACAGACTTTCTTTCTCTTACTGCTTTATATGGTAAACAACGTGTTGGCTTTGACCTTTCTGAAGGAGAACTTTTTGGATTCAATACCATATTTGATGTTTCTAATGCTTTAAAATTTGAAAAAACAAACCTTAGCCTTGACGTAAGTTATGTTGGTAGAAAAGAAGCCACAGATATCATTGACCCAGAATTTAACGAACTTACTAATGCCTTTTCTGGAAGTTTAGATTTTAGTCATAACAATTTTTACTCTAGTGTAGAGTACGTAACTAAAGGAGAAGATTTAATTGTACAAAACATCAACAACACCAACATTTTTCCTGATGATTTTGTTAAAAACGGAAACGCTCTTTTATTTAATGCTGGTTATTCAAAATCAGGTTTTGGTCTTGACGCTACTTTTAGACGACTTGAAAACATGAGTTTTTACTCAGACAGAGAAACAGCCGGAAATATATATTTTGAAAATATTGTAAACTTTATACCTGCTTTAACCAAACAGCATGACTACCTATTAACCAATATTTTTGTGTACCAACCTCAAGGCGTTGTAAATTATACTTATGATGCTGGAATATTTAAAGTTGGAGAAATTGGCGGACAAATAGATATGTATTATAAAATAAAGAAAAACACACCATTAGGAGGTAAATATGGTACTAAAATAGCTGTTAATGCATCCTATTGGGCTGGACTTAAAGGAGATATTAATACCGATTTTGAAAACCTAGATTACGATATGGACTTTTTAGGTTTTGGTAGCAAATATTTTTCTGATATAAGTTTAGAAGTACGTAAAAAATGGAACAAAAAATTAAGCTCTATTTTTTATTATGTAAACCAATATGCCAACCAAAAAGAAATGCTAAGTATTTTTTCTGCTGAAACTATTAAAACAAATATTCTTGTTGCAGAATCTACTTATAAACTTGGTAAAGGGAGATCTTTTAGGGTAGAAGCTCAAAAACTATGGTCTAATTCTGATGACCACGATTGGATTGGTGGAACTATTGAGTACAATTTCAACTCTAAATTTTCAATCTATATCAATGACATCTACAATAAAGGAACAGATAAAGATACCGAAAAAACAGACTATTATAATTTTGGAGGTAGCTTTACCAAAGGAGCAACACGCATAGGACTTAATTATGGTCGTCAACGTGCTGGACTTGTTTGTGTTGGTGGTGTTTGTCGTTTTGTTCCTGAAGCAACAGGATTAACCATGAACTTAACTACATCTTTCTAAAAAAAACATATTGAATTCTTAAAAAAACCTTTAAAATTTTATCATTTTAAAGGTTTTTTTTATACACTTTATCCGAATTTTACTACAAAATTAGAAAAACAACAAGAGAAGTTTATATATTTAAATCAACTAATCCATCCTTAAATATATATTATGAAAAAATTCTATTTCCTAGTATTTACCCTCTTAAGTATTTCATTATGTGCACAACAAAAAAAAGCTTTTCAAAAGTTTGACACTTCAGACATGGAAACTTCGGTTTTAACACAAAACCAATTAGCAGAGGATATTACAAACTACAATCAAAAAAAAATAAACCACTTTCAATTTTATCAAGCCTACAAAACCATTGCGCAAGGAGATTTACAAGAACGCCTTCTACCACTACAAAGCCTAAAAGAACAAACCAAACAAAGTTATTTTACTAAAGTAATTCCTTTAGCAATTCTACACAGTGAATTTGAATCTATAACAGACACTGAAATGCAAAACAATGCAGTAACTGTTGATGCACAAGGCTACGTATTAAGAACAAATACCGAAACACCAATTTTTGAAAAAAAGAGCATAACCATTGCTGCTCCTCTTCGAAAAAAAACAAAAGGACTACAAACCACTTTTCGTTTAAACAGCTCTAATATTTTTAATACTACCAATAACAATATTACTAAAATCACAGTAGATTTTAACGATGGAGAAGGTTTTAGAGCCATACCTCTTGATCAAAACATTACCGTTTTTTACGAAGAAGAAGGAAAAAAAACAATACGCTTTAATTTAACATTAGATTCTGGCGAGTTAGTTTCTAGAGCATCTACTATTGAAATTAAATACGCTAACCAAGATTTAAGTAATTTATACAATAGAGAAGTTGCAACCTTTACATCAAGCATTACTCCTAACCTATCTGCTTATGGTGAAAGCACTTCATATCCTGGAGTTGGAGAATACGAAATATTTTTAAGCAACGACAACATACTTGACAAACCTATTTTTTTAGTAGACGGATTTGATCCTGGAGATGGCAGAGATATTACTGGATTGCAAGAACTATTAGATTTTGATGATAATGGCACAACCTCAAACCTAGAAACTTTAGTAAAAGAAGAAGGTTTTGATGTTGTGTACTTAAATTTCCCTGTATATACAAGAGCAGCAGACAATCAAGTTATTGATGGAGGTTCAGATTTTATAGAACGAAACGCCATGCTATTGGTAGAATTAATAAACCTTATAAACATGCAAAAAGTAGGTACAGCTCAAAACGTAGTAATTGGGCCAAGTATGGGAGGTTTAATTTCAAGATACGCATTAAACTATATGGAAAATGCGAATATGAATCATGAAACTAGATTATGGATTTCTTTTGATGCACCACATCATGGAGCAAACGTTCCTATTGGTTTTCAACACCAATTTAACTTTCTAGCCTTTGGTTTAGACGATTTTTGGGTGCTAGGAGATCAAAACGTAGAAGAACTACAACCCATTATCGATGGTATGCTAACCTCTGCTGCTGCTAGACAAATGTTAACCGATCAATTTGAACCACATATTACTAATAGTGATGGTGTAACTTTTAATAATAGTTTAGCAACACCTAGAGCACATGCTTTTAAAAACATTTTTTACACCAATTTAAACAATCTTACTACCTCTGGTTATCCTGAGTTAACCAGAAATGTATCTATTATAAACGGAAGCGGAAACAATAGTCGTTACCCAGACAATACCAATAACAGCAATGATTTGCTTCCTGGCAGCAAAATTCTAGATGCAGATATTGATGTAATGACTGGAGCAGAATTAAAGGTAGACACGCGCTTTACACCTTACGCAGGAACACAAGTACAAACCAGTAAAGTACATTTAGATTTTTCATGGTGGTTTCCTTTAGCTAATGATAGAGAAAATAATGCAAACTCTACCGCTTTTACCTACTCTAACGGAATTGATGCTGCTTCTGGAGGTTTGTTTGATATATTAAAATTAACCGAAGAATTAGCTACAGATGGTTTAGTTGGTGATTTTTTAGGTTCATTAAACACAGACTACTTTAATTTTATACCAAGCGTAAGCGCTATGGCTTTTGAAATTACTAATAATGAAATAAATTGGTTTCATACACCTTCAGGAATTACTACTAGCAGAGCTACCACAAGCACAACTCCTTTTGATGCTTGGTACATGCCAACAGTAAACGAGCCACATGTTACTTTAACCCAAGGAAACGTAGCTTTTGCTTTATATGAAATATTTCAAGAAACACTTTCTACAGATGCTAAAATGCAAAACAGTATTAAACTAGAGCAAAACCCAATTAATAACGGTTTAAACATTTTAAGTACCGAAACCTATGAAAATGCAAAAATTACAATTATAGATGTAACAGGAAAAATGGTTTACAATACGCAAATCACGTTAAACGAAAGAACAAACATACCTTTACATATTGCTTCTGGCTTATATATATTAAATATTGAAACTACAGAAAACCAAAACTTAAAAACTAAGTTTGTGGTAAAGTAATATAATGTACTACCTACAAAAAAAGCGCTTCTAAACTAGAAGCGCTTTTTTTTATGAAACAGAATATTGTTTTAATTAACCTTTAAATTTTAGTGGTAAATGCACCACTTTTTTAGTTTCAAAAAAATCTTCGGTATAAAAATCTGAAATATTATATATAGTTGCCTTTGGGTAGTCTTGAAGCTCTTCGGCTAAATCACCTCCTTTTAAATAAATAATACCATTTTTAAATGTGTGGTTTTGTTTTTTAGCAACTCTACCTTTTACCCAATGCACAAAAGTTGGCATTGCAGCAACAGCTCTGCTTACAATAAAATCATAAGTATCTTTAATTTCTTCTACTCTACAATGTGTTGTTTTTACGTTTTCTAAACCTAAACCATCTACAACCTCTCTAACTACATTTAGTTTTTTATTGATGCTATCTACCAAATGAAAAGAACATTCTGGAAACAAAATTGCTAAAGGTATTCCTGGAAAACCTCCTCCTGTACCAACATCCATTATTTTAGTGTTAGGCTTAAATTCTATCACCTTAGCAATGGCTAAAGAATGAAGAACATGACGTAAATACAGTTCATCAATATCTTTTCTTGAAACCACATTAATTTTTAAATTCCAATCTTGATACAAAGCCTCTAGCTTAGTAAACTTATCTATCTGATCTTCTGTTAGGTTTGGAAAATACTTAAGAAGTAACTGCATAATATTTTAATTTTGCACAAAAGTAGAGAAATTATTGTGCATTTTTATGAAAAATTTATTAAGATGCACATCAATATTAATTATCTTTGGAGCGATAATTGATACTTATATTTTTAAGCTTCAATACAGTAAAAAGTAACAAGATGACAAAACAAACAATATCCTTTTCAAGAACAGATTCTGCAAAATTTTTCAGGACACTAAACAAGCGTGTTAACAACTATTTTAAAGAAAATAACATTAAAAAAACAGGTAACACAAAACTATACATTAAGACCATTATAATGTTTACATTATTACTTGGTCCTTTAGTATTACTATTAACTATTGACATGCCAACTTGGCTACAAATTATATCTATGATGGTTATAGGTATAGGTATGGCAGGAGTAGGTATGAATGTAATGCATGATGCAAACCATGGTTCATTTTCTAGTAAAAAATGGGTAAATAAATTAATGGGAAGTAGCATACATATTCTAGCTGGTAACGATTACAACTGGAAAGTACAACACAATGTTTTACACCATACGTACACCAACATTCAAGGACATGATGAAGACATTGATGCTGGAAGAATTATTCGTTTTTCTAAACATTCAAAATGGTTAAAAATTCACCAATACCAAAAATATTATGCCTTTTTCTTATATGGTTTATTAACTGTAAACTGGGCTATTACCACAGATTTTAAACAAACCTATGTGTACTTAAAAAGAAAATTATCTTATGGTGATTTTCCTAAACCAGCTACACAATGGACCAAATTAATCATTGGTAAAATAATTTACTATTCTATTTGGGTAGTTTTACCTTTAGCATTAGGCTATACTTGGTGGCAAGTTTTAATTGGCTTTTTAATCATGCACTATACTGCAGGAATTATTCTTAGTGTTATTTTTCAATTAGCACACGTAATGCCAAATACAGAAATGCCTGTACCTGATGAAAATGGTAACATGAAAAACACTTGGGCTATTCACCAATTATTTACTACTTCTAATTTTTCACCTAAAAGTTGGTTAGTAGAATTTTATACTGGAGGATTAAACAGACAAGTAGAGCATCATTTATTTTCTCATATTAGCCATGTTCACTACAAAAACATAGCAAAAATTGTTAAAGAAACCGCACATGAATTTAGCTTACCTTACAACGAGTACAACTCAATTTGGACAGCAATAGCAGAACATTATAAACAATTAAAGGTACTAGGTCAAAAACCTAGTATGGCATAATTAATAATAGTACCATAAATAACAATTTACAATGAGCCTACTTTCAGAAAGGATAATGAACATGTCTACATCTGCCACTTTAGCTATGGCAGCAAAAGCTAGAGAACTAAAAGCAGAAGGAAAAGACATTATTGGTTTAAGTCTTGGTGAACCAGATTTTAACACACCTGACTTTATTAAAGAAGCAGCTATACAAGCTATTAATGAAGACTATAACTCATATACTCCTGTTGATGGATATGTAGAGTTAAAACAAGCGGTTATTACCAAGTTTAAAAGAGACAACAACTTAACGTATACCTTACCACAAATTGTGGTTTCTACTGGAGCAAAACAGTGCTTGTATAATGTAGCAATGGTGATGCTTAACTCTGGAGACGAAGTTATTTTACCTTGTCCATATTGGGTAAGCTATAGTGATATAGTAAAAGTTTCTGAAGGTGTTCCTGTAGAAGTTACAACATCTATAGAAAACGATTTTAAAATGACAGCTGCGCAATTAGAAGCTGCCATTACACCAAAAACCAAAATGGTATGGTTTTCTTCACCTTGTAATCCTAGTGGATCTGTATATAGTAGAGAAGAACTAGAAGCGCTAGCTGAAGTTTTAAGAAAACACCCAAATATTTATGTAGTTTCTGATGAAATTTACGAACACATAAACTTTATTGGTGGTCATGTAAGTATGGCTGAAATAGATGGTATGTATGACAGAACCATCACTATTAATGGTGTTTCTAAAGCATTTGCTATGACTGGTTGGAGAATTGGTTATTTAGGCGCTCCAGAAGCTATTGCTCGTGCTTGTAATAAAATACAAGGTCAAGTAACTAGTGGTGCAAACTGTATAGCACAACGTGCTGTAATTACTGCTTTAAACGAATCTCCTAGTAAAGTACAATTCATGATAGATGAATTTAAAGTACGTAGAGATTTAGTTCTAGATTTATTAAATGACATCGATGGTTTTACCACTAACACACCAGAAGGAGCATTTTATGTATTTCCTAATATTTCTTCTTTCTTCGGAAAGACGTTAAAAGGTAAAAAAATAAACAATGCTACAGATTTTTCTTTATACCTATTAGAAGAAGCTTTAGTTGCTACAGTAACTGGTGAAGCTTTTGGTAATCCTAACTGTATTAGAATTTCTTATGCTGCTAGTCAAGATCAAATTATAGAAGCTATAAAAAGAATTAAAGAAGCTGTTAGCTAATTAAGCACTTTTATAAAACACCTAAAAAGCCATGAATTATATATTCATGGCTTTTTTTATAAGCAATAACAACAAGGCTTCAACTAAGGCAAAGTTCTTTATATATACATGCCTATTAGTATAAGCAAAAGGCTTAAAACAAAAGCAAAAACAACATACTGCTTTATCCTTGTTTGTTTGCGTTCTTGTTGCAACCTAACTTCAATTTTCTTTAAATCTTCCTTAGTTGCAGTATTAGGAAACTTTAATCTCACCTTAGCATAGCTTCCATCCAACGATTTTCGTTTGCTTCGTCGCGAACGCATTTTTTCGTTATTCTTTAAGACAGTAATCATTGCTTGTACAGAACCACCAAACCCCATAATTTCTAGATATTATTCCGAAGACTTCGGAAGTGAAACATTACATTTTAGACCATAGAAGTGTATTACAAGAAAGGACTTTCTTGTTTTCTATATTTTATACTATAAAAGATTATTTTGAGGATAACTCAAAAGATCATCAGTTAACAATCTTATAAAAGGGGCTTTATATATATGTAGTATTTTTTATACGTATGTTACACTTTTTCTATAAAAAAGGGATTCTTCAGAAGAGAAGAAAAGAAATTTAAACTCTATCTATTACGCCAAAAGAATGGAGTAAACAATATAAGTACAGTAAACAATTCTAACCTACCAATAAGCATTAAAAAGCTACACCACCATTTTCCTAAATCAGGCAAAGCGCCATAATTATTTACAGGACCAAAATTACCAAGTGCAGGACCAACATTACCAAGACTTGAAGCAGCTAAACCTATAGAAGATTCAAAATTTATTCCCATCATAGAAAACACTAAAGCTCCTACAATAAATGACAACATATAAAGAATAAAAAAGGCAAGAATATTAAATACAATTTCTCCTGAAATTGCTTTTTTATTATATCGAACAGGAACAATTGCATTTGGATGTAAAGTACGCTTAAATTCTAAAAAACCGTTTTTTATCAATACCAGATGGCGTACAACTTTTACACCTCCAGAAGTACTTCCTGCAGAACCACCAAGAAACATAATACCAAAAAAGAAAACCACTAAAAACGGAGTCCATAAGGTATAATCTGCCGTTACAAAACCTGTTGTTGTTATAACCGATAATACTTGAAATAATGCATGACGAAAAGCGCTTTCGCCTTCTCCCCAAACCATAGGATGCACAATAGTAGACTCTGTAAGATCTGCTCTAAAATAAATTATTAAAGCTACTATAGCTGTAAAAATAGCTATAAACTTAAAGTAAAGTTTAAACTCTTCATCATGTATCACTTTTTGCACTTTTCCTTTAAAAGCAAAGTAACTCAATACAAAGTTGGTTCCTGCTAAAAACATAAATACAATGATAATATATTGTATTATAGGCTCGTTATTCCAATAAGCAACACTTGCATTTTTAGTAGAAAAACCTCCTGTAGACAAGGTACATAACGAATGGTTAATGGCATCAAAAAACGACATTCCTGCCACTTGCAATAAAATAGTTTCAGCAATAGTATAACCAAAATAAATTAGCCATAAACGTTTTGCTGTATCTGTAATTCTAGGATGTAGTTTATCTGTACTTGGTCCTGGAGCTTCTGCAGCAAAAAGTTGCATTCCTCCAATTCCTAACAAAGGTAAAATAGCTATTGCTAAAACAATAATACCCATACCACCAATCCAGTGGGTTAAGCTTCGCCAAAACAATACTCCTTCTGGCACAGCTTCAATATCATCTAAAATAGATGCTCCTGTAGTAGTAAAACCAGACATAGTTTCAAAAAAAGCGTCTGTAAAATGCGGTATACTTTCTGTAAAGATATAAGGCAAAGTTCCAGAAAGCGACATGACAATCCAGCCAAAAGTTACCACAATGTAACCTTCACGTTTGTTCATTTCTTTGCTATGTTTTCTGGTAGCAACCATTGCTATAACACCAATAATAAGCGTTACAATACCAGAAAGAAATAACTTATAAGTAACACCATCTTGATAGATGTAACTTATTAATGAAGAAAGAAGCATAAAACCTCCATTAAACAATAGTAGTAATCCCAGAAAATGGAAAATAATTTTGTAGTTAAGCTTTATTGCTCTCATTTACAAGAATATTTTTTCAACGCGTTTAATAGATCTTGGTAAACAACATACAACAACATTATCGCCTTTTTGAATTTTAAAGTCCCCTAATGCAATATAGCCTTTACCATCTCTAATAACACCTCCAATTATAGCAGACCTTGGAAAATCTGCATCTTTAATATACTTATTATTAATCTTTGAAGTTTGTTTAACCTTAAACTCTAACAACTCTGCATTCATGTTGTTTAGTTTAGTCATTGCAACCACTTCTCCTTTACGTATATATCTAAAAATATTATTTGCAGCAAGCAGCTTTTTATTAATAAGTGTATCAATACCTATAGATTGTGACAACTCAAAGTAATCCATATTTTCTACAAGAGCAATGGTCTTTTTTACACCTTTAGATTTTGCTACAAGACAAGACATGATATTGGTTTCAGAGTTTCCTGTTACAGAAATAAAGGCATCCATATCTGCTATACTTTCTTCGTCTAGCAAATCTACATTTCTACCATCCCCATTAATTACTAAAACTTTTTCTAATTCATCTGCAAGATCAAAAGCTATATCTTTATCTTTCTCAATAAGCTTAACATTAAAGTTTTTAGTACATAAATCTCTTGAGGTTTTATAACCAATTTTACTACCACCAAGTACCATGACATTTTTAATTTCGGCATTGCTTTTGCCTGTCATTTTACAAAGCTCTTCTCCTCCACCTTCACTGGTAATAAATACTACATTATCCCCTTCTTTAAATTCTGTATCTCCACGTGGTATAATGGTAAACTGTGTTCCAAAACGCTGAATTGCAATTGGCACAAAATGAATTTCATTAAACAACTCTGCAGCTTCTTTTACTGTTTTACCTACAAACGAAGCTGTTTTAGCTAAGGTTAAACCAACCATAGTTAAGGCGCCTTCTTCAAACTCATAACTATCATTAAATGCAGACTTATTAAGCAAAAGATTGATCTCTGATGCTGCTAAAGATTCTGGTGAGATTAATTCATCTATACCTAACTCGGTAAACCCTACTTCGTCTTTGTTTTGTATAAACTCCGTATTAGAAATTCTAGCAATAGTACGTTTGGCACCAAGTTGCTTGGCCAATACGCAAGCTGTAATATTGGTTGTCTCAGAAGCGGTTACAGCAATTAGTAAATCTATTTGATTAACGTTTGCTTCTTTTAATATAGAAATAGAAGTGGCATCTCCCTTAATAACCTTTATGTCTAAATGATTATCTGCATAAGACAGACTCTCTTTATTGATATCGATTAAGGTTATTTCCTGCGACTCATAAGACAATAATTTTGCTAAATGAAATCCTACTTCACCAGCTCCAGCAATAATTATTTTCATCTGTTAATGTGCTTTATTTTAAAAGGGTAAGATGTTAAATGCATTCTTTAAATATACAAAACATTACATAACTTGTAATGTAGGTTTTATTAGTTTTTAATATAAAAAGTATGCAAATATACAGCAAATTATTTTAGAATATAAATTAAGGACAAGTGTTTGATTTGATTAGTCTAGAACTGTTTAAAGAAAAAAAATATGTAAGTTTGCAAAAAAAATAAATTTGTCGAAAATAAAACCATATAAGGATAGTGATTTAGGTAAGAAAGAGCAAGTTACCAAAATGTTTGATACTATCTCAGAAGATTACGATGGCTTAAATAGAGTTATTTCTTTTGGAATTGATGTTTCTTGGCGTAAAAAAGTAGTTGCAATGGTTAGCGAAGCGAAGCCAAAAACAATTTTAGATATTGCTACAGGAACAGGAGATCTTGCCATTAATTTAGCAAAAACCAATGCCGAAAAAATTGTAGGCTTAGACATAAGTAGTGGTATGCTTGACATTGGTAAAACCAAAATAAAAAAACGTGGATTAGAAAACACTATTGAAATGGTTTTAGGAGATAGCGAGAATATGCCTTTTGAAGACAATTCTTTTGATGCTATAACTGTTGCTTTTGGTGTAAGAAATTTTGAAACTCTTGAAAAAGGACTAAAAGAAATTCATAGAGTTTTAAAACCTCAAGGTACTTTTGTGATACTTGAAACTTCAATGCCTACAAAAACACCTTATAAACAAGGGTATAATTTTTACACAAAAAACATTCTACCTTTAATAGGTAAAATCTTTTCTAAAGATAGAAGTGCGTATAAATATTTATGCGAATCTGCTTCTGTTTTTCCTTTTGGTGAAGCTTTAAACAATATTTTAAGAGAAACGGGGTTTATTAATGTTAAAGATTTCCCGCAAACATTTGGTGTGGCTACAATTTATAAATCATCAAAATAATTTATGAAAAATTTACTTACTATAGTTATTACTCTTTTTGTTTTTCAAACTTCTTCTGCACAATTATTTAGCAAAGAGCGTATAAAAAACAATGAAAATGTAGACAAAGCGCGTTTAAGCTATGGCTACTTTCTTGGGTTTAATAGCTATAATTTTAATTTTGATTATTACGAAGACAAAAAAGATATACAAGTAGAAACAACCACAGGTTTTAGCGTTGGTCTTGTTGGTAACTTAAGAATTAACGACTATGTAGATGTAAGACTAGAACCAGGTTTATTTATAACTTCTAGAAATTTAATTTATGACGAAAGTTATTTTGCAGGTTTAGAATACACAGATGCAGACTTAATTCGTGAAGTAAAATCTACGTATATACATATACCTTTACTTTTAAAACTTTCTACCAAACGTATAAATAACTTCAAACCATTTATTGTTGGAGGTATTTCTACCGCTTTAAACCTTTCTAGTAATCAAGACAATCCGGACGATAATAGTGCTGGAGAGTTTAGAATGAAGAAAAACAACATGTACTATGAAATTGGTTTTGGTATAGATTTCTATTTATTCTTCTTTAAATTTACACCTTCTGTTCGTGGTATTTTTGCTTTAAATGAAGAAATTGTTCCTGATGAAGACCCAAACAGTCCTTGGACAGGAAATATTTCAAGCATGAAAACCAGAGGATTGTTTATAAACTTAACGTTTCAATAAAACAGGTAACTTATTAGTAAGTTAACATAAAACTTAAAAGTAGTTTAGAGAATTTTTACAATAACAGTTCTCTAAACACTTTCTCTTTTAAACTCACTTAACAAAATAGCTGTTGCAGTTGCAACGTTTAAACTTTCGGTTGCTTGCAATTGTCCAAATCTAGGAATACTTATTCTTTTACTTGCTAGTGCTTCAATAGCTGTAGAAACACCGTTAGCTTCGTTTCCTAAAACCAAAACCCCCTTATTTGGTAATTGGCTTTTATATACATTTTCGCCATCCATAAAAGTACCAAAAACCGCTGTATTGGTTTCTTTTAAAAAGTTTTCTAAATGTAAATAACTAATATTAACTCTAGTTATAGATCCCATAGTTGCTTGTATAACTTTAGGATTATAACAATCTACAGTTGCAGTACTACAAACCAAATCAACAACACCAAACCAATCACACAATCGTATTATAGTTCCTAAGTTACCAGGATCTCTTACATCATCTAAAGCTACAATAAGGTTATTGGTATTTATCTTTCTAGTTTCTGGTATTTTAAAAACAGCCAAAGCCTTATTAGGCGTGGTTAAAAAGCTGATTTTTTTTAATTCTTTTTCTGTAATAATCGTTTCTGCTTCGCTATTAATTTGAAAAGACGTTGTTGTAAACACATGATACAGCTGTAATGAAGAGTTTAATAATTCTTTAATTGTTTTTAATCCCTCAGCTACAAACAAACCTTCCTGTTGTCTATACTTTTTTTGCTTTAAACTAGTTATTAATTTTATTTGGCTTTTGGTTAACATGTAAATAATGTATTTTTGAAACTATAAAAAGGTTTTTATTGGCTAAAGATGAAACCTTAAATTCATTAAAGCAAAATTAGTATTAATTTATCACATAATATTCTTGAATCTACAACCCTTTAATACCAATTTAATAGCACTTGTATTACTTGCTGTGTTTTTCACTTCTTGTGATACGGTTAAAAGAGTTGCAGATGACAAACACCTACTGGTTAATAACAGCATCGTTGTAAATAATAAAAAAGTAAACTCAGAACGTATAAACAATCTGTTGTTTCAAAGTCCAAACCGAAAACTTTTAGGAATTCCTTTACGCCTTCATATTTACAATACCGCAAGACCTAATATAGACTCTATTGTAAACGAACAAATCAACAAAAACCCAAAACACAAAAAACATTTAGAAAATTTTCTTTCTAAAAAACAACTAGACAAATACATAGAATCGAAAGTAAACTTTAATGCTTGGCTAAAAAAAACAGGAGAAGCTCCTGTAGTTATAGACGAATCTAAAACTAAAAAATCTATAAACCTTTTAGAAGCTTACTATATTAACAACGGTTGGTTTAATGCTACAGCTTCAGCTTCAATAGACACTTTAGCCAACAAAAAAGCTGCTGTAAAATACACAGTAAATACAGGAAAACTATATAAAGTAGACTCTCTAATAACCTCAATAGAAACTCCTATTTTAGACTCTCTATATCAAGCACAAAAAAACAAAACACTAATTAAAAAAGAACAATATAAGTCTGTTAACTTTGAATTAGAAAGACAACGTATTACAGATCTATTTTTAAATTCTGGTATTTATCATTTTAGTCAGGATTATGTCTTTTTTGAAATGGATTCTATTAACAACAACCAAAAAGTTATTGTTGATTTACAAATTAAAAACAGAATATTAAGAAAACAAGATTCTAATTACACTAGTCCTTTTAAAAAATACACGGTTAAAGACGTTAATATATATACCAATAGTTCTTATGAAAACCGAAACAAAACCATAAGCGACACGTTAACCTATAACAATTACAATTTATTTAGTATTGGCAAAATGCGATACAACCCAAAAGCATTAACAGATGCCATTTTTATTACGCCTCACAGTCTTTTTAAAGATATAAACAGAACACGTACTTACAGACATATTAGTAATTTAAAAACCTTTAAGTATCCAGATATTGAATATATAGAAAACAAAGACACTACGCTTACTGCTAATATTTACTTAACTCCTTTAAAGAAATTTAACCTTGGTTTTAGTGCAGAAGTTTCGCAAAGCAATATACAAACCATTGGTTTTGCATTAAACCCTAGTATATTTATGCGTAATGTATTTAAAGGAGCAGAAACTTTAGAACTTTCTGCCATAGGTTCTATTGGTGCTTCAAAAGATGCAGCAAATGATAGTGACCAATTTTTTGACATCAATGAAATTGGTGCAAACCTAAAACTTACTATTCCAAGATTATTTTCTCCTTTTAATACCGAAAAAATAATACCAAAACACATGTTTCCTAGTACCATAATATCTTTAGCTATGTCTAGCCAAACAAACATTGGTCTTGATAAACAAACAGTAACAGGAGCTTTTAATTACAAATGGTACCCAAACAGAGTAGTAACAAACAGGTTAGATGTTTTTAACGCACAATATGTAAGAAACTTAAATACCGATAATTATTTTAATGTCTATGAAACCTCTTATGATAATTTAAATGATATTGCACAAGACTTAGCATATACTACAGATAGTGAAGATTTATCTATTCCTGAAGAAGCAGATTTATTTATTACAGACGTACTAAACGGAAACACCTCTCTAACCTCTAGTGATGATGATTACCAAACCATTTCTGCTATTAGTGAACGTAAAGACAGACTAACAGAAAACAACCTAATTTTTTCTTCTAACTACTATTACACAAAAGATAAACGTGAAAATTTATTTGATGAAACCTTTTCTATTTTTAGATTTAAATTAGAATTAGCAGGAAACATCTTCTCTACAGCATCTAAAGTATTTGGACTAGAAAAAAACAGCAACGATCAATACGAATTTTTTAATGTAGCATTCTCTCAATATGTTAAAACAGAGTTTGATTATATACGTCACTGGGATTTAGGTAAGAAAAATGTACTTGCTGCTCGAGGTTTTTTAGGTATAGCTATACCTTATGGTAACTCAACAAACATTCCTTTTTCTAAAAGTTTCTTTGCAGGAGGAACCAATGATAATCGTGCATGGACCGCTTATAGTTTAGGTCCAGGAAGCTCAGAAACCAACAATGAGTTTAATGAGGCTAACCTTAAACTAGCATTTAGCATTGAAAACAGATTTAATGTTTTTGGCAATGTTAACGCAGCACTATTTATAGACGTTGGTAATATCTGGAATGTACTAGATGATGTAGAAAATGACGAAGCAACCTTTTCTAGCTTTTCCTCATTAAACGACATCGCTATTGGTTCTGGTTTTGGTATTAGATATGATTTTGGCTTTGCTGTAGCAAGGCTAGATATAGGATTTAAAACCTACAACCCAGCACTAGACAATAACCGTTGGTTTTACAACTACAATTTTAACAAAGCGGTATATAATATAGGTATAAACTACCCTTTTTAGGCACATTACTACGAAAACGTTATAGCATAATTTCTAGCTAAGATTCCGTTTATTCTACTATAATTATTTAAAAATTACGTACTTTTGGTTAAACAAACTTAAAACTAAATACCAAAATAAAATGGCACATAATATAAAACCAGGAGTAGCAACAGGTCGTGAAGTACAAAAAATTTTCAAACTAGCTAAAGAAAAAGGCTTTGCGCTACCAGCTGTAAACGTTATTGGCTCTAATAGTATCAATGGTGTTTTAGAAACTGCAGCAGAATTAAACGCACCAGTTATTATTCAATTCTCTAATGGTGGCGCACAATTTAATGCAGGAAAAGGACTTAGCAATGAAAACCAAAAAGCTGCAATTGCAGGAAGTGTTGCTGGTGCTAAACACATACACCTAATGGCAGAAGCTTATGGTGTACCTGTAATTTTACATACAGACCACTGTGCAAAAAAACTATTACCTTGGATTGATGGTTTACTAGATGCTAGTGAACAACACTTTGCAGAAACAGGTAAACCTCTTTACAGTTCGCACATGATTGATTTAAGTGAAGAACCTTTAGAAGAAAACATAGAGATATGCAAAGAGTACTTAGCTAGAATGAGTAAAATGGGCATGACCCTAGAAATAGAATTAGGTATCACAGGAGGAGAAGAAGATGGTGTAGACAATAGTGATGTAGACGAGTCTAAACTATACACACAACCAGAAGAAGTAGCTTATGCTTATGAAGAGTTAAGTAAAGTAAGCGACCAATTTACCATTGCTGCAGCATTTGGTAACGTACATGGTGTATACAAACCAGGAAACGTAAAACTAACACCAAAAATTCTTAAAAACTCACAAGAATTCCTTTCTAAAAAACACAATTTACCACACAACCATATCGACTTTGTATTTCATGGAGGATCAGGATCAACGCTTGATGAAATAAGAGAAGCTATAGGTTACGGAGTAATTAAAATGAATATCGATACAGATATGCAATACGCATTCATGACAGGCGTAAGAGATTACATGGCAGAAAAAACAGACTACTTACAATCACAAATTGGTAGTCCAGATGGCCCAGAATCTCCAAACAAAAAACATTATGACCCTCGCGTTTGGTTACGTAAAGGAGAGCAAACATTTGTAGAGCGTCTTAAAAAAGCATTTGAAGACCTTAACAATGTAAATACCCTTTAAAAGTATTTTTTTGGCGTTACCCAAGGGTCGGGCTCTCGCAAGTCGCAATCAAAGATGTGCTCCAACAATTGCTCCATCCCTAACGCAAATCAAGATAATTACACAAAATAAAATTCCGTTTAAACTGAACAACATCAGCACTTAAACGGAATTTTTTATGCAGAAAAACCACAAGAAAACAAGATAGCTACATCTATTTTTCAGTTGTATTAATAAAATCAGTAATTTTGTACACTTATCTTATTTTAAATAAGAACTAACTAAATTAATTTTAGAAAACTAAAATCGTAAATCTATATGGCTTGGTTTAAAAGAAAAGAAAAAGGTATCACTACCTCAACGCAAG
>Ga0209121_10001550_pt1 | contig 24076 bp, 16 predicted proteins | sample Cruoilmetagenom3_FD_187292 | JGI IMG/M metagenome (GOLD analysis project Ga0209121, IMG submission 187292) | Oil polluted marine microbial communities from Coal Oil Point, Santa Barbara, California, USA - Sample 3 (SPAdes) (version 2) | ecosystem: Environmental > Aquatic > Marine > Oil seeps ... | reverse complement strand
GGTGATGCTGAAACACTTCATCTTGCTACTGATGAAGAAATTATTGCCGCTATTATTGATGCTTCATTTCTGAATATCGGAGAGTCTCCAAACTATAAGGCTGTCGAAGAAGTATTGAATGATTTAACCCAACAACAGGGTGTTCTGGAAGAAGGCGAAGGGGTGATCTCTGCTTCAGAAGTCAAACTCGCTGCCAGCTCTAATGTTCCCGATACGCTCATGCAAAGAACCTCCGTGGTGGACTACTTTAGTGCTGAAGAAGATGGCGGCGAAGAACCCCCCATGCAATATTCCCTTAACCTTGGAGTTAGTGGAGGTGGCAGTGTGAGCAACTCCGATAACAGTATTTATTGCGAACTTTCTTTATGTACATACGATCTTGTTGAAAACATTTCACTATCGCTAACGGCTACAGCACTGCAAGGCTACGAATTTGATCGCTGGGAAGGTTCCTGCTCGGCTAATACTTCCAACACTTGCGTTTTAAACATTAATGCGAATTCTCAAGTTACTGCCATTTTTAAAGAGATAGTGGTAGTGGAACCCACCTATTATTCTCTAAATATTGGTCTTTCAGGATCTGGAACAGTAAAAAATGCAGACAATAATATTAACTGTAACGGTGGTAGCTGCGTAAAAATGTTTGAAGAAGGAAGTAATCTGGTACTCAGCGCGCTTCCCTCTGAGGGTTTTGAATTTGATCACTGGGAAGTTCAGTGTATTGGCAGCACTGCCCCTAGCTGCTCGCTTACCATGAACAGTAACTTATCGGTGACCGCTGTATTCAAACAAAAGCCTGTATATTTTTCCCTTAGTATAAATGTTATTGGCAACGGCACGGTGCAAAATATATCAGATAGCATCACTTGTATCAGTACCACATGCACTCATAAACTATTACAAGGCACAAGCCTAACGCTGATGACGACGCCTGCAGCAGGATACGAATTTGATCACTGGGAATTAAGTTGCAATAACAGCACTTCTTCAGAGTGCGGTATCGCGATGAGTGACGATATTAGTGTTAAAGCAATTTTTGCTGAATCCGCTGCACAAATTGGTATGATCAATGTGAACTGGTCAGCACCGACTGAGCGCGAAGATGGCACTGCCTTGGCTTCCAGTGAAATAAAGCAGTACACGATTTATTATCGCGAAAGTCAGGATCAGCCTTACGCGGGGGCAACGTCATTGGTTGTCACAGATGATGGCAGTGGAAACGTACCCACTAGCTTAAGCATTGAAGGCTTGGAAAAAGGGAAGAGCTATTACTTAGCTGGGGTGACCATTGATACTAATGGCCTCACCAGCCAGCTTTCTAACGAAATAGTAAAAATAGTGCCATAAACATGAAGGCCGCACTGGACAATCATCCAGTGCGGCCTGTGTTTTTTCTAAAGTTTTTTACGTACTTTGTTATAGCCTTTCTTTAATTCATCACCGAGCAGCCTTGCCGCACTGATAATGTCTTCGCTGGCGTCAACCGCAGCCCCCTGAACACCCTTGGCTTTTACTTCCAGCTGCTGCATTTTTTTTTCCAGCTCTTCCCACTCATCTTCAAGTTCTTCTTTTCCCAAATGCAGTTTGAGTTGAATTTCATCTCTTTCCCGCTTTAGGTCTTCCGTCAACTTTTCAATGCTTTCTTTGATATCTTTCATGTCTTTCATTTCAATATTCCTTTCACACGATATCGTTTAGAACGTATTTTTATTTCAACTTATAAGCCCGGTAACAAGCCCTTTACGGGAGGCTTTCCCGAGCATAAGTTTATCGTATTTTTTTAGCAAGGCAATTTGCCCGACTGGCTTAATCTATATTCTGTCGTCCGTGTACAATGCGGTAGAGGGCGGGTAGAACCAATAGGGTCAGCAGGGTGGAGGAAACGATACCCCCTATTACCACCGTTGCCAGTGGTCGCTGCACTTCCGCTCCGATACCGGTGTTCAGCGCCATGGGAATAAAACCCAAACTGGCCACCATTGCCGTCATCAGAACCGGTCGAAGGCGAATCAGTGCGCCCTCGATAATGGCCTGCTCAAGGTTGCCTTGCTCATGCCACAATTGGCGGATAAAGGTCAGCATCACTAAGCCATTCAGCACCGCAATACCCGATAAGGCGATAAAGCCCACCCCGGCAGAAATGGACAGGGGAAGATCCCTTATCCATAACGCGAATACGCCACCTGTTAATGCCAGTGGCACCCCGCTAAAAATAATCAGAGCGTCCCTCAGGGTGCCAAACATCATAAGCAAAAGACCCAATATCACCAGCAAGGTGGCGGGCACCACAAGAGATAAACGCTTACTGGCAGATTCCAGCTGCTCGAAGGTGCCGCCATAATCCAGCCAATACCCTGCAGGCAGCTCTACGTCCTCAGCGATGCGTTGCTGTGCTTCGGCCACAAAGGAACCCAAGTCCCGGCCACGCACATTGGCGGTGACGACCACGCGACGCTTGCCGCTTTCTCGGCTGATCTGGTTTGGCCCTGGTGCCAGCTCCAGATCCGCCACTTCCGAGAGTGGCACGTAAGCGCCATTTGCCAAGGGGATCGGCAAACTCGCCAGTGCATGCAGGTTAGTACGCTGTACTTCTGGCAGGCGCACTACCATATCGAAGCGCCTATCTCCTTCGAAAATCAAACCTGCGGATTGCCCGCCGATAGCGGTGGCAAGCCAGTCTTGTAGTGCTCCGGCATCCAGGCCGTAACGCGCCAAGGCTGCGCGTTTAGGTTGCACCGATAACATAGGTAGGCCGCTCACCTGCTCAAGGCGGGCATCGGCGACCCCATCCAATTCTTCCAGCACATGAAGAATTTCTTCCCCTGATTCCAGCAGTTGCTCTAGGTCATCACCAAACACTTTTACACCCAAATCTGAACGTACGCCGGAAACTAATTCATTAAAGCGCATTTGAATCGGCTGGGTGAATTCGTAGTTATTGCCGGGTAACTTCGTTACAGCGCTTACCATTTCATCAACCAGTGCTTGCTTTGACATCTTCGGATCTGGCCATTCACTGCGCGGTTTCAAGATGACAAAGTTATCCGCCACACTGGGTGGCATGGGGTCGGTGGCCACTTCTGCTGTACCGATTTTGGCGAACACCTTGTCCACTTGAGGAAATTCTTTCAGCCGCTGCTCCAGAATGCTCTGCATGGATACGGCTTGATCCAGACCGGTGCCAGGGATACGCAATGCGTGCAGGGCAATATCCCCTTCGTCGAGCTGCGGAATAAATTCCGAGCCTAGCGTAGTGGCCAGCCAAGCACTCACCACCACCAGCAGCGTGGCGACACTCACCATAAGCCAGCGCAATTTCAGAGCGAAACCCAGTAGGCCTCGATAGATATTTTTCGCGCCGCGAATAACAAAACTCTCTTTCTCGCTGATTTTACCCTTCATAAAAATAGCTATGGCAGCAGGCACTAGAGTTAAGGACAGCACCGATGCAGCCACCAGAGCCATCACCACGGTGGCTGCCATGGGATGAAACATTTTCCCTTCCACCCCGGCAAGGGTAAATAAGGGCAGATACACGACGGTGATAATCCCGATACCAAAGAGACTGGGCCGAATCACTTCGTTAGTGGCCTCGTAAACCACCGCCAGGCGCTCTTTGAGATCAAGCGTTCGTCCCTTCTGTTGGGACTGCGCTTCGCTCAGTCTACGCACGGTGTTTTCCACAATAATCACCGCGCCATCCACGATCAAACCAAAGTCCAACGCCCCTAAACTCATCAGGTTGGCGGAAACGCCCACTTGCACCATGCCTGTTATGGTCGCCAGCATGGAGAGGGGAATCACCATGGCAGTGATCAAAGCAGCGCGTACATTTCCTAACAGGAAGAAAAGTACTGCCACCACCAATAGCGCGCCTTCCAGCAGGTTGGTTGCGACGGTATGAATGGTTTTATCTACGAGGGTAGTACGGTTATAAACAGCCTCGGCGACCACCCCTGCTGGCAGGGTTTTATTCACACTTTCGAGTTTCTCCGCTACCGCTTTTGCCACGGTGCGGGCGTTTTCTCCCACCAACATAAAGGCCGTGCCGAGAACGGTTTCCTCGCCATCACGGGTCGCGGCACCGGTACGCAGCTCCTTTCCAAGGGCCACTTCCGCCACTTCACTAAGAGGAACAGGAAAACCCGCGTGATGGGTCACCGTCACTTGTTTGATATCCGCAATATTACGCAGTTGGGCAGAGGAGCGAATCAACAGTTGTTGGCCATTGTGCTCTACATACCCAGCCCCGCGGTTTTGATTGTTGCGCTGCAGGGCGTCCACTACGTCTTCGAGGGAAACCTGATATTGCAGTAACTTTATCGGGTCGGGCGTAATATGGTACTGCTTGGCATAACCGCCAATGGTGTTAATTTCCGTCACACCTTTCACCAGCAAAAGCTGGGGTTTGATAATCCAGTCCTGAATTTCCCGCAGGGCGGTGGCATCATAGGGCGAGCCATCCTCCTGCATGGCCCCAGCTTGTGCTGACAGGGAATACATAAATACTTCACCCAGTCCCGTAGCAATGGGTCCCATTTCCGGCTCAAGCCCGCTGGGCAGTTGGCTTTTTATCTGCCCAAGCCGCTGACTCACGAGATTGCGGGCAAAATAGATATCCGTGCCCTCTTCAAACACCACCGTCACCTGGGAAAGACCATAACGAGACAGCGATCGGGTGTAATCCAGATTTGGCAGACCGGCGAGGGCATTTTCCACAATAAAGGAAATGCGCTGCTCTGCTTCCAAAGGGGAGTAGCCTGGGGCCTCGGTATTGATCTGCACTTGCACATTGGTGATGTCCGGTACGGCATCAATGGGTAATTGTTGATAGCTCCAAGCACCAACGGCGATTAGCATCGTCATTAATGACAGCACCAGCCAGCGCCGGTTAATTGAAAATTTAAGAATTTGGGTAATCATGTCGTCTCCACATTGATGTAGGTGTTAGTGATCATGTGAGGCGCCGGATTTCTCCAGGTCGGCCTTCAACAGATAGCTATTTTCAACGACATAACGGTCACCCAGGTTTAAACCCTCCAGAACCTCCGTTACTTCTCCATCGGTACGACCCAGAGTCAGTGGCCTGATTTCATAGGTATTCCCCACTTGAATAAAAGCCACCGTCCAATCACGAAAGTTTTGCAGAGCGCTGTTGGCCACCACAAGCGGGGCATTCACCACACCTACCACTACATCGGCACCCACCATAAGACCAAGGGGCCAGCGCTGTTCTTTATTGTCGAGTACCACCCGAGCGGTCGCTGCTAAAGCACTGCCTGAGCCGAGATTCACATGATCAATTTTCCCTGCTACCAAGGTGTCTCCGAGTTTCACCTCCACCGCTTGGCCAACTTTTACCCGCCGCACATCCGCTGGGAAAAGATTAAGCTCCAGCCAAACTTGCTGGTGATTAACAATGGTCATTAAGGGGCCTTCAGCCGCCAATTCACCGGGATTAAGAAAACGTTGCGTCACTGTGCCGCTGATGGGCGCTCGCAAGGGATAACGTTTTAAACTTTCGTTGGCCTCGACTTCCGCCACCACCTGGCCAGCTTTCACCTCGTCACCAACGCTAACATTGATCTTACGGATCAAGCCGGGAAAACGCGCCTGCACCAGGCTGATATTTTGAGGGTCTGCAATTAGGCGGCCATAGAGATGGCTCATCTGCTTCATGCTGCCTGCGCGGGCAACATCACTACGAACGCCGGCTTTCTCGGCGATCTCTGTGCTTATTTCCAAGCGACCTTCGTGGGAAGGGAAACTCCAGGCATATTTCTGCCCCTGGTAAACCGCTTCAACGGCTACATCAAAGGAATGCGGCTCTTCCACTACACCTGCGCCGAGCAAATAATCTTCGCGGGCTGAAAAGGAAAAGTCATCCACTTTGCCACCCAAGCGCATTAACGTAACACTCAGGCTCCAGTCTGCTGGCGCAATGATTTCTCCACCTACTGTCGCCCAAGCGCGATACTCAGGGGGCATACCCTTCTCGAAAATTGCTAGTTCTACTTCAAAATCACCCTTTGCTAATAAGCGCCCCCGATGTGGGCCTTTGCGGACTTCTTCAGCATGACCTTCGTGTTCATCTTCATAGCCACTGCTTGTTTCAGCCGCGACACTGTGAGAAAGAAGCGCAGTGGAAATAGAGACTACTAGCGCCAGGCTTAGTAAAAAAAAGTATTTTAAACTTGATGTCATGTTCATTATTTATTCCTTAATCTTTAAAAGATCTTCGCGGGCCTCCAGGGGCTCGGCGGTTAACTGTTCAATTTCAACTTGGTAAAAATGTGCTGACGCAGCAAGCTGAATCAGTGATTGCCGCGCAGCTAACAAATCCTGCTGTCCAGCCGCCCATTCCAAATAGCTATACCGCCCTCTTTCATAGGACTGTCCGGTTGCTTCCACCGCTTGCTCCAGTAGTGGAATCACCTGTGTTTCTAGGGTCTGCTTTGCTTCAATGGCGGCTTTGCGTTGCACGAAGGCATCAAATAATTGGGCGTAGAGTTGATGACTGGCGTGCTCCTGGTGAAGGCTCACTTCATCACGCTTCATTTCTGCTGCGCGAACAGCCGCTTGGTTACGCTGCCCAGCAAAAAGCGGCACGCTCACACCCGCGACCAAAGCAGCTTCTCCTGGCTCCTGAAACCGACGCGCCCCCACAGACCAGCGTATATCTCGGTGCGATGCTGAGCGGGCTAGGCGCAATTCAGCATTGCGCAAACGTTTTTCTGTCACCAACTCCAGCATCGAGGGGTTTTTCAAAGCGCGCTGATAGAAACTTTCCAGATCACCCGGCGTACCCACCTCGAAAAGCGAACCGGCAACGCGCTCAAAGTCCGGCTTAGTCACCCCCCAATGCAGGGATAAGGCAACCCGCAGCTGCTTTTTCTCGCTTTGCTTTTGTGCCGCATTGAGCCTTGTTTGAGCCAAGGTGGCACGCGCTTTTAGCAGCTCAGCCTCAGGGCTTGCGCCCGCTCTCACTCGCTGTCGCACAGCTTTGACACTTGCTTGGGCCAGCATTACGGCATCCTTTGCCAGCACCAACTCAGACTCCACCACCAGTAAATCAATATAATGACGGGCGACTGTTCCAAGCAGTTCCAGTGCATCAATACGCCGTTGTGCATCAAGGTGATCGAAGCGCTCACTGACAACGGACTGACGCGCCTTGCGCTTATCTCCCAACTCAAGCACCGATGAGAGAGAAAACGTCATCTCGGCGGCATCAAGACCTTCAAAAGGCCCCGTACCCAGCACGTTTCCCATCTCCAAACCTGCGGATAAAGCTGGCCGCAACTTGGCGGTTTCGACATCCGCCTTTAATACGGATTCGCGCAAGGTATACACCTGAAGTGAAGGGTGATGATCAAGACTTAGAGAAATCGCCTGCGCTAAGGTCAGCGTTCTAATCGGCGACGAAACAGTAGAATGCTCAGCATCCGCAAAGGAAACCGAAGTAAAAACAAATAACAGGCAAAACGCTGCCAAAGCACGCAACGGTAGATAGCGTTTTTTGCCACGCGACAAAAATAAGGGACGGCTCATAAAAGAGTCTCCTGAATAAAAATTTAAAACTAAGTAGTGAGCCCTGTAAGGGTTCAGGCTAGAAAGACTGGGGTCAAACGATGGGGGGACGGTAAAGAGGGGGAGGAAATGCAGAGCGCACACTGGTGGCCAAGTCAGACCGTTCGTGGGTAGAGGGGATTATTTCTACTGCTAAAGCAGAAAATGGCAGCGCCACTAGCTTAATGCCATGAAAATGACTATCACAAGCATGCTCTTCATCCTCTATATCCTGAGAGCTGCCAATATCAAAATCCATCATGGCAAAATCAATCTCGGTAAAACCAGGGTTCTCTCTATGGTGATGAACCCCATGATGATCCATACCTGAAAGATGCCGCGCAAAGTGCTGGGAGGATGATTCAAGTACCGGGTGGTGGTCCATCACTGCAAACACCGACTGCACCATCAGAAAACACAGCAGCAACCACACCCGCCACGGGTGGGTGGCCCGCGCTTTTCGAAAGTTGCTTAAGTGAAGAGGTTCAACCGGAAAGAACAAATTTTTTCCCTATTTGGTGGCGTACCTCCAACGATAACGCAATCCACATTAAGAAACTAGGGGGGCTTATTCAGTATGAAATGAGCCTGAAATAGACTCGAATATCGCTCGGAACCACAGCATGAAACGCTTATCAGACTGTTATAAAACGGACCTTCTTAGATAAGCACCATCGCTTCAGGTTTTAGGAAGCACGCAGAGAATGATTCCAGAAAAAACGTGAGTTTCTTATGACGCTGATGCCCATCTATTACTCCCTCATTCTTCCCTATTCATAAGCGTTTGAATAAGCGCAAACTGCCTGTCCAGTGCCCCTCTATTTTGCTTCACCACTTCCTCTGCAAACTTGCCCATTTGCAAAGCTTGTTTTCTGTCCGCAAACAGGTTAATCACTTTTAAGGCCAGAGCATCACTGTCTTCTACTACGGCCAAAGCTCCCGCAGCCCTCAATAACTCAGAAATGGCCTGAAAATTAAACAGGTGGGGGCCAGACAGTATCGGCACGCCCCAGGCGGCCGGCTCCAGCATATTGTGGCCTCCTCGTGGTACCAAACTACCCGCAACAAAAGCCACATCAATACATCCATACAGTAAAAGCAGCTCGCCCATGGAGTCAGCCAGCAGCACATCACAGCCGCTGCTTACAGGCTGAGCTGTGCTACGGCGAATACAATTGTAATCTTTCTCTTCAATCAACTGCGCCACTTCATCAAACCGTTCAGGGTGGCGGGGCACTAACACTAGTAACGCATCAGGGTACGCATGTTTTATTTTTGCGAAAGCGTCCAGCACCTGCTCATCTTCACCCTGATGGGTACTGGCAGCGATAAAACTAGGACGACCGGCCCACTGGCTGCGCAAAGTGATAGCGTCGTTCTTCAGCGCCTCAGGAATGGATAGATCAAATTTAACACTGCCAGTCACAGATACATTTTTCTCAGGACAACCGAGATCAACAAAGCGCAAACCATCCTCTTCAGATTGCGCCGCAATCAGCGACAACTCGCTCATTACTGACTTGGTCAAACCTGAAAGCTTTTGATAACCCTTGGCGGAACGCGCCGACATGCGCCCATTAGCAAGCAATACTGGGATATTCTGCCGGTAACAATGATGGATGGTATTCGGCCAGATTTCAGTTTCAAAGAGGATAAGAAGCTCAGGCCGAATAGCCCTGAGAAAGCGCGTTACCGGGCCAGGCAAATCATAAGGCGCATAGCAGTGAAGAACCTGCCCGCCGAATAACTCTTTCACCCGATCTGAACCGGTGGGCGTCATGGTGGTGACCACCAACTGGTGTTGTGGATAAGCATCCAGCAATTTTTGAATAAGCGGCGCACTGCCCAGTACTTCACCCACCGATACGGCATGTAGCCAGATAGATGGCTTATTCGCGCGATTCATTTTCCAAGCAAAGCGCTCAAGCCACCTTTGCCGGTAAGCGGGTGCTTTGCGGCTGCGCAAATACAGGCGCAGCAATACAAATGGCACCAGCAAATAAAGCAAAAGGGTATAAATATTTCTCACTACATAGGTGCTCGGGTTTTAAGTGCTAGACTTCGGCTGCGCAATGCGACAAGGGGCTCTGATTAGGGCCTTCTTAATAAACTTCCGGCTCATGTTACACTGCTTTTGTGACCGACTGCGGATTAAATAACACCATGGCAAACCAAGCAATTCCTGAAGAACTCTTCAAACCAAAACACTGGCCCGCTTGGGCATTACTGGGAATACTCAGGCTCATCACTCTTATGCCCTACGCCGTGCAGATTCAAATCGGCAAGCTCCTTGGCCTGGTGCTTTACACCCTCGCGCGTGATCGCCGTACCGTCACCACAACCAACCTGCGCCTTTGTTTTCCTAATCTAAACGAAGAAGAACTTAAAGAATTAACAAAAAAAACCATCCTATCCAATGGCATCGGCCTGATAGAAACCGCAATGGCCTGGTGGACAGACCCTAAAAAAATGGATCACCTGGTTCACATCGAAGGGCTTGAGCATTGGAGCAGCGCAGTCCAGCAAGGCAAAGGCGTCATTCTCGTGGGGGGACATTTCACCACACTGGACTTAGCAGGTAGCCTCTTATCCCTGTATGTCGATGTCGACCCTATGTATCGCAAAACCAAAAACCCGGTATTTGAATGGAATATCAAAACCAATCGGGAAAAACACTTTAAACACCTTATCGAGCGCAGTGATATTCGCCGCACCTTAAAAACCCTCAAAGAGGGTCGCACATTATGGTATGCACCCGACCAGAATTATGGCGCGAAGCACTCCGTCTTCGCCCCCTTCTTTGGTATTGAAGCGTCCACCATCACCGCCACCACCCGCTTCGCCAAACTCAACGATTCACCGCTGATTCTATTCAGTCATTTTAGAAATGAAGACGGCAGTGGCTACACCTTAAAGCTCTCGCCCATTATAAAAGACTTCCCCACCGGCAATGAGCGAAGCGATGCAATGCGCATCAATAAAATGATTGAAGAAGAAATTCGCCAGCAACCGGATCAATATATGTGGGTGCACCGGCGCTTTAAAACACGCCCCGAAGGAGAGGAAGCACTTTACCCCACCAAAAAGAAGCATCGCCAAGACGCAGACTTACCTTGGTATAAGAAGCTGCTCAATACAATCAAACGACAAGCCTAACAGGCTAATAACTCATCTCAAGCGGCTGAGGCAACTTTGCCAAGGCCTCCAGAACCAGCGCGGGACGAAGGTAGTTTAAACACACTTCCAATGCGCGTGGGCAAACAGCCTCTTCGCAGGGATTACAGCCCAGGCCTTGAGTAAGCACCTGAAAATGCGTTGTTACTGGCGGCCGGTAGCGTGGCGAAGTGGGGCCATAGAGGGCCACCACCGAGCGATTTAAGGCGCAAGCCATGTGCATAAAACCATTATCGAGCCCCAGTACCGCACCAGCGAGAGAGATAAGATCGACACTTTCCACAAGGGATAATTCGCCCACCAGGTTGCTCAGCCCCTCGCCCTGCTCTTCCTCGATAACTCTTTCTATTTCCGCTGCCATCGGGGCGCTTTCACCACCCCCCATCAGCCAGACCTGCCACCCTTTTTTTATTTTTTCCTTCGCTATTTCGGCAAAATGGCTCGCGGGCAAGTGCTTACTAGCGGAGCCATCCACACCTGGGCAGATGATCAATAAAGGTTTTTCTCCCGCCTCAAGCTGCCGCCGAGCCAACAGGGCCTGGCGTTCTGCATCATGGCTAATGAGTTGCGGCCGTACTTTTTCTGGTAAGGCGCTAGCGGGCTCGTTGGCCAACGAAAGCAGGTGATCCAATTGGCGCCCATAGGTATTTTTTGCGCGGTAGCGACGATCATTCGCCAAGCTGCAATGAAGCAGGAAACGAAGTTTATCTGGATAAGAAACCGTTCGGCGCGCAATGCGGGCGATAAAGGGGATAAAAGAATAGGGAAGCTGCGGCTGTAAATTAATGGCCTGATAATAACCTTGATGGCGAAAACTCAGGCCCAGTTTGACACAGGCTTGTGCCAACGCGAGTGGGCTCTCACTTTGGGGCAGAACGAAGATACTGCCCCTTTTTGGGAAACGGGCAGTGAGTGGGTGTAGGTTTTCAGGTATCAGCAGGTCAATATCGCATTGGTGACGCTTATACAGCTGCGCCATCAGCGCCTCCACCAATACTAATTCTGTCAGGCTATCCGGGCCAATAATGAGAGTTTTCACCTGCTTCCCCTTTTTTGCACTCTTTGCGCTTTTTATTTTGGGTCGCAGGTTTTATCAATAAATATCTGGAGCTTTGGCTGAAGCTAACTTACCTGCTACTTATTAACATAGGTCAACCACTCGGGATGCTCCACCCTTTTTCCGCTCACCTGATCAAAATACATAGCTTGCAGCTGGGTACAAATCGGGCCACGAACACCGCTGCCAATCACTCGGCCATCCAGTTCGTGGATGGGCAAAAGTTCAGCAGCCGTGCCGGTAAAGAAGGCTTCATCGGCGATATAGACTTCATCGCGGGTAATACGCTTTTCCCGAACTTCCATACCCAGCTCGGCAGCAAACTGGATAACTGTGTTGCGGGTAATGCCATCGAGACAGGATGTCAGCTCTGGGGTATATAAAATACCATCGCGTACGAGGAAGATATTTTCACCACTGCCTTCGGCCACGTACCCTTCGTTATCCAACAACAAGGCCTCTTCTGCGCCTGATGCCAATGCCTCTTGCAGGGCGAGCATGGAGTTGATGTAGTGGCCATTGGCTTTGGCCTTACACATAGAAATATTCACATGATGGCGGGTATAGGAAGAGGTGCGTACTTTGATACCTTTTTCCAACGCTTCGGGAGACATATAAGACGGCCATTCCCAGGCTGCAACGATAACGTGGGTTTTTAAACCCTCGGCACGCAGGCCCATTCCTTCTGAACCGTAAAAAGCCATGGGGCGCAAATAAGCATGATGCAGGTCGTTTTCCTTTACCGCTCGAATCTGGGCGTCGTTAATTTCCTCTTTGCTGAAAGGCATATTCATATTCATGATATGGGCAGAGCGGAACAAGCGATCGGTGTGGTCTTGCAGACGAAAAATGCCGGCTCCACGGCTGGTTTCATAGGCTCGCACACCCTCAAAGACGCCCAGGCCATAGTGCAGGGTATGGGTCAGGACATGTACTTGCGCATCTCGCCAGGGGATCATTTCGCCATCGAACCAGATTAGACCGTCGCGGTCTGCCATCGTTGTCATTGTGTTTCGCTCCAACTCTCTTTATCTAATATTCATTAACTAGGGGGTTTGCATACGCTTTTGCCAAATCTGTGTCACCGCTGCTTGTTGTGAAACAACGCTGTCTGAACTGACTTCAGGGTTTTGATTTTGCAGTGCGCAACGATGGGTGGCCGAGCGGTATTCCAGATAGGTATCACGCAGGATTTTCGCATCCGCCTCAGGCATTAAGCCAAGCTTGGAAAGTGTTTCGAGAACGCGGACATTATCGGTAAAGTCGAGCAGTTGCGGATGTTCCTCCGCCCATCGAAGAACCTCGTATTGCACCATAAATTCAATGTCAACGATACCACCATCATCGTGTTTCAAATGAAAAAAGCCGGCTTTTGCTTTGCTGAGGTGTTTTTTCATCTTATCGCGCATGGCAACCACCTCTTCCAGCAAGACTTTTTGCTCACGCGGAGTGGCCAATATTCCCATACGAATGGCCAGAAAACGGGCTGCAACGTCCTCAGACCCCGCCACCACCCTGGCTCGCACCAAGGCCTGATGTTCCCAAGTCCAAGCTTTTTTCTGTTGATAAGCGGCAAAGGCCTCCATCGAGCTTACCATCAGGCCAGAGGAGCCGGAGGGCCGAAGTCGCTGATCTATCTCGTAAAGCGTGCCGCTATGGGTGGTGGCGGTCATAATGTGGATAAGCCGCTGACAAAGCCGCGTGTAAAACACGGAGTTTTCCAGTTGGCGCGGGCCATTGCTCTGGCCATTGGCCGGTGCGTCGTAGAGAAAAACCAAGTCCAGATCAGAACCATAACCCAGCTCCAAGCCTCCCATTTTTCCGTAAGCGACGATGATAAATTGCGGCTGCTCAGAATGCCCCTGTGCACTGCTGGGATAACCGTATTTTTCCACCACCTGATGCCAAGCCATTTGCAGAGCTTCCTGCAGCACCACTTCCGCAACCCAGGTTAAATAGTCGCTGATTTCCATCAAGGGCAAGTGCCCCAACACTTCGGATGCGGCAACACGAAAGACATTGGCTTTCTGAAAATGGCGCAGGCATTCCATCTGCTGCTCCATATCTTCTTCGGGCACTCTAAGCATCATTTGACGCAAATCATCCTGCAGCGTTTGAATTGACGGCAGTCGAAACAGGGTGCGGCTGTCTATCAGCTCATCCAACAATAAAGGCTGCTTTTCCAGCTCACTGGCAATCCAAGGGCTGGCAGCCACCAGCTCCACCAGTCGCGCCAGAGCCTGAGGGTTTTCCACCAACAAGGCGATATAAGCCGAACGGCGCAATATGGCGCTAACCAGCGGCAGAAGACGTTGCACCACCTCCAGACTATTTGCGGCTTGCCCGGAAGCGTGCGTTAACAGCGGGATAAAACTATCAAGACGCTCCCGACTTTGCACTTGCAGATGAGATACGGTGCGTGACTCGCGCAACAGGCGAAGTTGTTCCAGCAGGCTAGGCCCTTCCTGTTCAGAAAAACCATGAGACACCACGACCTCTAAGGCATCCTCAGCACTCAACTCGTCCCGCCAGAGGGAATGCAAATCTGCTAAGGGCTGAGTGACCTGCTCTTGATCGTCCTCTTCACTGCGCACCACTTGGGCAAAATGATAGCGAACTTTCTGACGATGCTCCGCCAAGGCGCTCTCCAAAGCTTGCCAGCTCTCAAAGCCCATACTTAAGGCCAGACGTAATTGATCGGCGCTGTCCACCGGTAGGACCTGGGTTTGTCGATCATCTAAAGCCTGAATGCGGTGCTCACAGCGACGCAGAAAAAGGTAGGCCTCTCGTAGCTCATTCACCACGGGTGAAGGCAGGTGGCCCTCTCCTTCCAATACTGATAACACTTTCCACAAGCTCTGGTGTTGCAGCTGGGTATCTTTTCCACCACGAATCAACTGGAAGGATTGCACGATAAATTCGATTTCCCGAATACCGCCAGAGCCGATTTTAATATCTGTTTCCGCCTTCCGTCGTTGTACTTCGCGGATAATCATACCTTTCATTTCGCGCAGAGCAGAGAAGGCACCAAAGTCCACATAACGACGATAAATAAATGGCTTAAGGCTGGCCATCAAGTGCGCGCCACTTTCCTGATCACCGGCAATCACCCGCGCCTTAATCATGGCGTAGCGCTCCCAATCCCTTCCCTGCTCTTCGTAATAAAGCTCCATGGCTTTAAAGTTGATGGCCAAGGCACCACTCTGCCCATAGGGTCGCAGGCGCATATCGACACGAAAAACAAAACCGTAGGCGGTGCGCTCATCCAGCACTTTGATCAGTTGCTGGGATAAGCGGGTAAAAAATTCCTGGTTGCTGCGACTGCGCTTGCCATCCGTTTCACCAGATTCGGGAAAACAGAAAATCAGATCAATATCCGAGGAAAGATTCAGCTCCAGCGCCCCCAGCTTGCCCATACCCAGCACCACCAACTGCTGCGGCAAGCCGCTTTCTGCACCAATGGGTCTGCCAAAACGTGCCACTTCCCATTGATAAAGCAGCTTGAGGCTTTCATCCACACACACATCTGCTAATGCCGACAGCTCTGCCGTAATCTCCAGAACTGGGGCGAGATTGGCCAGATCACGCCAGATAATGCGCACCATTTCCTCATGCCGAAAGCGGCGCAGGGTTTCGCTCATTTGTTTGATGTCGCTGACCGTTTCCAGACGGGACTGTAAGCGCTGACGGTAATTTTCCAGCTTGCAGGGAAAGGTAAGCTGACCATCCCTCAGTCGCGCCAATATTTCTTGCGGTGTACGCCCCATTTGTTCGGCAACATAGTTGCTGCCTGTCCAAACCAGCCGAAGTTGCGCCCAGAATGTCTCGTCTAACGGTGGCTCTATTTTTTCGCTTTTCCCAACAACCTCAAGAAACTGAGCTAAGTATCGCTGCAGCCGCTCTTCGCTGGAGGCTTTAAGATTTTCAAAGGAGGTTGTCATGGAGAGATCTGTCATCTATGGTTGCCCTTCGTTTCCAGTAAAATACTTATTGCTCATTAGGATAAGCCACTCAGTGTTCAACAAGCCTTGCCCAATCGCAATATTCAATTCATAAAATACGGGGCATCTCTAAAAATTAGAATTTTTATTCGAAAGCAAGAAAGCACCGCACGGAAACCCGCAGTGTACAAGAGGTACATGAGGAGTTGAGTACGGAGCTGACGCCGCTATCGGGTAAAAAGGCAATTTTTAGAGATGCCCTGCGGAGATTAGTATGGGATCAATCAAACTACACTGGCAAATTTTAATCGCGATTGTCTTGGCCGTTATTGCCGGCGTGCTTACCGGCACCGAATCAAGCATTGCGGGCATCGCTTTTTACGACATCTATGCCTTTCTTGGCACACTCTTCCTCAACGCACTAAAAATGGTCATCGTACCCCTGATTATGGCCTCTATTATTACTGGCATTTCCGGCTTGGGTAGCGAAGAAGGCCTCGGCAAAATGGGCATAAAAACCCTGGGTTTTTATGCCCTCTCCAGCACCTTGGCGATTCTTGTGGGTTTATTTTTTGTGAACCTAATCGCACCGGGAATCATTGATGGTGAACCGGCTCGTGACCAGCTTGGTCTGGGTGTGGTTTCAGAATCCATCACTGAAAAAGTAGAAGGAAAAGGTCAGGGCGACCTGGTGGAGATTTTTCTACGCATGGTGCCCACCAATATTGTTGCAGCGGCCGCAGAAGGACAAATGCTGGGACTGATTTTTTTCAGCCTGCTGTTTGGTTATTTTATGACGCGCATTGATAAGGCGCCGGCTGAAACATTAAAAAACTTCTGGCAAGGCATTGCCGATACCATGATGAAAATCACCATGCTGATTATGAAATTTTCACCTTATGGGGTATTTGGTCTGGTGGCAAAAACCGTTGCCAGCACAGGCTTTGATGCGTTTTTGCCACTGCTGACTTTTTTTATAACGGTCATACTGGCCTTGGCTTTTCACACTTTTATTAGCATGCCTGCACTGATTTTTTTCTTTACCCGCCTCAACCCACTGAATCACATAAAAGCCATGTTCCCGGCTATGCTCACCTCTTTCTCCACCGCCTCCTCGTCAGCCACACTACCGGTAACACTTGAATGTGTAGAAAAAAACTCTGGGGTTTCCAATCGTACCAGCAGTTTTGTGCTGCCATTAGGGGCAACGGTCAATATGGATGGCACCGCACTATATGAATGTGTTGCCGCCATGTTTATTGCCCAAGCTTACGGTATCGAAATGAGTTTAACGGTGCAGTTCACCGTGGTACTTATGGCCCTGCTTACCTCCATCGGTGTTGCAGGCATTCCCGCTGCCAGCCTGGTGGCGATTTCCATTATCCTCGGTGCCATTGGTTTGCCGCTGGAGGCCATTGGTTTAATTCTAGTAACAGACCGCATTCTCGATATGTGCCGCACATCGGTGAATATTTTTGGCGACTCCTGCGGCGCGGTGATTATCGCCCACTCCGAAGGAGAAACTGGGCTACTGGAGGGGACAACAAGCCGCTTAAGTTGATTGTGAAGTAACTATTCAAGCCCATTAATATCCTGCAGCGGATTTTTGCCATCCGCCCAGGGGGCTTGAAAGTGTGCTTCCACCCATTCGGCAGGCACATCGGAAACCGATGCGTGCTGCCATTGGGGCTTACCGTCTTTATCCACCAATAAGGCCCTAACCCCTTCTGGAAAGTCTGGGTGCAATGCGCACTGCAAAGCCATCACCAATTCCATTTGAAAAACTTCCGGCAAGGAAAGTTTTTTGCCACGCTGCAACTGTTGAAACACCAGGTGTGCCGTACTCGGGCAACCCTTTTTTAAAGTGGCCACGGCTCTTTGTAACCACTTCTGATCTGTCTGAATAGCAAGAATGTTTTCCACCACCTGCTCGGTGGTTTCGCCATCGGTGGCCTTTTGAATAAGATCAAAATGTGGCCGCACATTGCCTCCAGGCAAGTGCTCAAGGCTTTCATATTGACGCAACACCACGCTCACTATGATTTTGTTTTTTTCGTCAGAATTTGTCCAGTCTTGTGCTTGCAGGGCATTCACCACCACCTGTTTTTTTTCGCTGTGAATAAATCGATCTGCCAGCCCCACGAACAAGGCATCAGAAGCATTAAAGTGAGCACCGGTTAAACCGAGAAACAAGCCTGTTCTGCCGGGGGCATGATTTAAAAACCAGGTACCGCCCACATCAGGAAATAGCCCAATGGTGATTTCGGGCATGGCCATACGGGAGGTTTCGGTAACAAGCCGATGAGAGGCTCCAGACAACAAGCCAATACCACCACCCATAACAATACCGTCCCCCCAAACGATAATGGGTTTTGAATAACGGTGGATCAGGTAATCCAGTCGGTATTCTTTTTCAAAAAATTCCTGCACAAAAGGCTGCGCCTGCTCAGCCCCCAGCTCGATGATTTTATCGTGCAAACAGCGCACATCACCGCCGGCACAAAATGCTTTTTCACCCGCCCCCTGCAGCCACACACAAGTGATGGCCTCATCCTTTTCCCAATCCATCAATTGCTGATAAAGCAAGGCCACCATTTCCTGAGTAAGGGAATTAAGTTTTTTTTCAGCATTTAAGGTAGCAAAACCCAAACGCTTACCCTTTCCCGCTTTTTGTTCTGTAAATAACACACTTTCCATCACTGAGAAGTCTCCTCTGTTCACTTGAGGCCTGAGTTCTCCCGACCTGAACTCTACCGACCTAAGTTTTCCCAAATAATCCCTAACTAATGGCCTTAGGTCAACGCACATCCCTCTCAGGAAATCTCATTCGGCGAACCTGATCATAGAGTGGCACGGCTTACAAATATGAAAAAACCCATAATTGGCATAAGTGTTAACCCTGGTCTAACCTAATAATATGGCATCAATAGCAAGGCCGTACCCCCCTTGGCACAAAGAGCGCACGAATATGGAGCCCACCCAGAAACCCTTCGTCACCACACGACAAGCAGCAGGAATGCTGGACGTTTCTCTGAGCACTATTCAGCTTTGGGCAGACAAAGGATTACTCCAGCTTTGGACCACTGAAGGGGGCCACCGGCGCATAGCAAGAAGCTCCATTGATGAAATGATTAGCCGACGGGATTTATCCGCCGAGGAGAAGCAACGCCCTGCCAGCCATGAACTAAGCGTCCTGGTGGTGGAAGATGACCCCGCTCAATGCAAAATCTATCAGCAGCAATTTGCAGCCCGTTCGCTACCCATGAAGTTGATTTTGACCAGCAATGGTTTCGAAGGTTTGATTCAAATTGGTCGCTATACGCCAAATATCATCATCACCGATCTGAATATGCCAGACATGGATGGCTTTGAGTTGGTCAGGACGCTGGAAGATCTTCCAGAGTTAGAAAACTGCCAAATAGTTGCCGTCAGCAGCCTTGATAAAGGAGAAATAGCACAACGAGGTGGTTTACCAGGCGGAGTGACTGTCTACTCGAAACCCATTCCTTTTAATATTCTTGTTGATCTTATTCGGCAACGATGCGAAGAAACCCTGCTTCCCGCTTCTCATTAGAGCAACTATCCATTCTGATCTTATGGGTATACAGCCTATGATCTCAACTGCACAGCTGTACGAAAACCACTCTAGGAAATAGCATGGTACCAACAGAGCAAGAGCAGCGTATTTTTTTATACGGTGATGGCGAAGAAGCTTCAGCGCAATTAACTACACAGCTAGAACACAACAACTTTAAAGTTAGACGCTTTTCCAGTTTGGAAGCGCTTACAAAGGCAAATATTAGCGAGCCGCCTTTTGCCCTGATATTTACCGACAACGATTTCTGCGTCAATACGGATCTGAAACAATTTAAACTAGGACTAAACTCTCATTGCGACTCACCTCCCCTGATTATTGCTGTTAGTGAAAAAAGTAACATAGAGGCGCGCATCGCTGCAGCAAACGCTGGCGCTAATTTTTTCTTCAGAAAACCCCTTAACGTCCTCCAACTGATACAGTATTTACGGCAACAAGAAGGTTTATTTGAGGCCCCCTCCCCCCGCATTCTGATCGTTGATGATGACGCTCATCGACTGGAAAGTTACTACGATATTCTTAATCAGTCAGCTGTAGAGGTTCAACTTATACACAAGCCTGCAAGCCTAATTAAAACCTTAGACGAGTTTCAGCCTGACCTCTTAATCATGGACTGCCTTGTTGCTCACCTTTCTGTCAAAAGTATCAGTCAGATGATCAAACAAAGCTTCACCTGGAAGCACATTGGCATCATCGTACTAACGGATCAAACTGGCACGGAACAGCAAAATACCGCGATAGATTGCGGCATTGACATACTGCTTGTTAAACCCGTAGACCCTTCTCATTTTTTATCTGTCATAAAAAGTAAGGCTCTACGCGCCCGCGCAAGCTCACATACGAAACAGAATCTTAATCACTCGCTAAGAGAGATCGAGTTTCGAGATATCGCCCTCGACGAACATGCCATTATCAGTACAGCGGATGGCACCGGCCGAATCACTTCCGTGAATCGCCAGTTTTGTGAAATCAGTGGTTATGAGGAGGCCGAATTACTGAGAAGGAATCACCGCGTCCTTAAATCCGGCTACCACTCTGAAAGTTTCTATAGAAACATGTGGCACACCATTTCGAACGGCGATGTCTGGCATGGAATTATCTGCAACAAGAACAAAAATGGTGATCCATACTGGGTACAGTCTACGATTGTGCCCTTTGTTGATAACCAGGGCCTTCCATACAAGTACACATCTATACGCACAGATATTACAGAGCTTCAGTTAAGCGAAGAGCGCGCTAAACGCGGTCAGGAGTTTGCCAATATCGGCACCTGGGATTGGAATATCCTAACGGGCGATGTCTTCGTCTCGGAACACATGGACAAGTTATTTGGCTTAAAGAGCAACACAAGCAATACATCTAAGACAAAGAAAACAACTTTTATAAAAGCGCTCAGCGGTGTGCATCCCGAAGATGGAAAATTACTGATTCAAGCAGTAACGACCAGCCTGGAGAAAAGAAAAAAATTCGATATCGAACATCGTTTCGAGCGTGCGGATGGCAGAATATGCTGGCTTCTTCAAAGGGGAAATGTCATGCGCGCAGCAGATGGCACACCCTTGCGCATGCTCGGTGTGGTGCAAGATATTACCGAACAAAAGAAAGTGCAGTTGGCCTTAATACAAGAAACACAACGTTTGCTGGAGGCGCAGCGCATCGGAAAAATCGGTGACTGGACTTTAAACCAAAGCAGCGGTCAAATGACCTGGTCTCAGCAGGCCTTAGAAATTCTTGGTCTTGATGAAGCAAAAGAACCCTCATTGAAGCAGGCCCTTCAGTATGTGCACCCCGATGATGTCGAAGCAGTTCATCATTCAATGAACCAGGCTCTTGATAGTGGTTATTCTGCCTCAGATTTTAGAATTGTTTTACCTGATCGGGGAGTATGCTGGGTGCATAGCGAGCGCCACCTACTAAGAGATCATAAGGGCGAGCCCGCTTCGCTACGTGGCACGCTTCAGGACATAAGCGAACGAAAACGATCCGAACAGGCTCTCGCCAAAGCAAAGGACGAAGCAGAAAAAGCAAACCTCGCGAAATCTGAATTCCTCTCCAGCATGAGCCACGAACTACGCACCCCCCTGAATGCCATTATGGGTTTTGGGCAACTGCTGCAAATGAACTCTTCGCAAAACTTGAGCCCACAGGAACTTGAGAATACTGAAGAAGTTCTCAAGGCAGGCGCTCATCTATTGGATCTTATCAACGAAATGCTGGACCTGGCAAAAGTGGAGTCTGGTCATATAACGCTATCCGTCGAACCCGTCAATATTGATGTACTAGTTAACGAGTGCCTTGATTTGATGTCGCCTCTTGCGCAGCAACGAAAGCTTGTTGTCGAACTGGATAAGAAAAGTACTGACGCCACTCAAGGCAAGGATATAAATTGGAATCGGTGTGTTCTGGCTGATAGAACCCGCCTCAAGCAGGCTTTATTAAACCTTCTAAGTAATGCCATTAAATATAATCATAATAATGGAAGTGTCACCATTTCTTTCGCGATCATTAAAGGTAAAACTCTGGGTATTAATATTACGGATACCGGGCTAGGGATGAGCCCAGAGCAACAACGCCATCTTTTTGAACCCTATAACCGTTTAGGGGCAGAGAACTTCGAATCACAGGGCGCTGGCATCGGTCTAATTATTTGCAAAAATTTTGTTGAACTGATGGGGGGCTACCTCTCCGTCCAAAGTCAGGCAGGGAAAGGAAGCACGTTTCAAATTCAGATACCGCTTGATCAGGCGCCTTCAAGCACTGCAGCTTCTTTGCCAAATCAGCAAAACACGAAAACACTACAATAAATCAAAAGCGCTCCCGTCTTTCTATCGCAACACCAACAATATAGCTTTTTGCATATATATTACAAAACCTCTTGATGTACAGAAGCCAATAGATGCAATTGATACTATATTAAATATATGCCTCACTACCCTAAAACAGAACCCATAACTAGGCTGGGCAGGAAAAGGCTTTTCCAGTTAAGCAATTTTTGAAGCAACAATCTAATCAAGGAAGATACAGGGATGGACTCCAGCACCAATTTGAAGACCGCTAATATTCTCGTAGTAGATGATGAGGAAGCCAATATCCGGCTGATAAAGCAGATTCTCCTTGAGGCTAATTATAGCAATATCGTCACATGCCAGAATCCTTTCGAAGTGGCAAAAATTTACCAGGAACAAAATAGTGATTTAATTTTGTTGGATATTAATATGCCAGGCATGACAGGCTATGAAGTCATGGACGAGCTACAAAAAGGAGGAAATAATTCCACCCTGCCTCCCATCCTGGTACTTACTGCGCAGGGCTATCAAGACTCACGCCAGCGCGCCCTGGATGGTGGTGCCCGTGATTACGTGACCAAACCTTTTAATATTAACGAACTCCTGTCTCGCGTACGTAACCTTCTGGAAGTACAGATGGCGAATAAATATATGCGCCATCAAAATGAGCTACTGGAAAAAGAGGTACAGCTTCGTACCCTGGCCTTGCACGATTCACGCTTAGAAGTGGTGCGACGTTTAGGGCGCGCAGCGGAATACCGGGATAATGAAACGGGCTTACATATTATTCGAATGAGTAAAATGGCTGCCTTGCTTGGCAGGGCAGCCGGCATGAACGATAGTGAAGAAGATCTACTACTTAATGCCGCACCCATGCACGATATTGGAAAAATAGGCATTCCAGACCACATCCTGCTGAAGCCCGGCAAACTGGATGCGGATGAATTTGAGACAATGAAAACCCACGCGCAGATTGGCGCAGATATTCTTTCCGGAGATGATTCTGAGTTATTAGTCATGGCAAAAGAAATTGCCCTGAGCCACCATGAAAAATGGGATGGCAGTGGTTATCCGGCTGGTTTAAAAGGAGATGCCATCCCCCTGGTAGGCAGGGTTACCGCATTGGCGGATGTATTTGATGCCCTCACATCAGAGCGCCCGTACAAACACGCATGGCCCGTTGATGAAGCTGTATCCTTTATTCAAGAACAAAGTGGCAAGCATTTCGACCCCTCTCTCGTAACGCTATTTATTGATAAACTTGCAGAGGTCGTAGCAATAAAAGACCAATATGCCGAGCCTGAAGGAAATACTTCTGGTTCTAAGTTAGCGGGCTGAATGAAATACACCAGTTCAAAATCTGTACCGATCAATGTGGATGAAAGGCGCTATTTACAATGGACGACGAAGTCAACATTGCGTACCTGGATGATGAGCCAACCAACGTAAAAATAATCCAACAGGCTTTAAAAACTGAATACAATATTTCTTGCTTTCACCACGCAAGGGGCTTCCTGGCAGCCGACAAGTCATATCCCGATCTGCTGCTACTGGATGCGCAAATGCCAGAGATGAACGGCCATGAAGTCTGCGAAGCCTTACGTGCAAAAGGTTATGACAAACCGATTCTATTCCTTTCTGCATATTCCGGTATTAAAGAGCGCCTAAAAGGCAATTATTCCGGCGGCGATGACTACCTCACCAAACCCTTTAATTTCGATGAATTAAACCTAAATGAAATCACTGATGACTTCGATAATATAGAGCAGCACATCAACGTCCTTGTTGATACGATTCAAAATTATCGACCCGCTTAAATCGGCCTTACACGCTGCGATAGGCCTTATTCATTTTCCTCAATAAACTGAGCAAGCTTATCCACCATATTCGGTGAACCTACAAACAGTGGGCAGCGCTGATGCAATTTAGAAGGCTCTAGGTCCAATATCCTTTG
>Ga0209121_10001548_pt1 | contig 24100 bp, 20 predicted proteins | sample Cruoilmetagenom3_FD_187292 | JGI IMG/M metagenome (GOLD analysis project Ga0209121, IMG submission 187292) | Oil polluted marine microbial communities from Coal Oil Point, Santa Barbara, California, USA - Sample 3 (SPAdes) (version 2) | ecosystem: Environmental > Aquatic > Marine > Oil seeps ... | reverse complement strand
CCGAAGGTGCGGTGATCGACGGGGCCGTAGAGGTGTATCGTGGGGACGCCCTGGGCTACGGCCAGGTGCATGGGGCCGCTATCGACCCCGATGACCAAATCGGCACGGGCCATGAGGCCCGCCATCTCCCCCAGGGTCGTCTGACCGGCGGCGATTACGGCCTCGCTTCTCATATGGCTGGCTATCTCTCGGGCTAAGCCCTCCTCCCGGGAGGAGCCGGTGATGAGAAGGCGGGCCTTATATCTCTCCATCAAATGATCCCCTACCTGGGCGAACCCCTCAGCCCTCCAAAGTTTCACCGGGGCACCAGCCCCAGGGTGAATGATTATGAGTGGGGTTTCAGGCTCGACACCTCGCTCCGCAAGGTATCGAGTAGCAAATTTGTTATCCTCGGCCGAGGGGTTAAATTCTAAAGGGCCAGCCTCTTTGATAGGGGGTCCCTTTCGTTGGCAAGCCGCTCGTACGAGGGTCAGGTTCTGCTCCACCTCGTGACGCCCTGGCGTATAAGGGACTGGCTGGGTGAGGAAAGGGCGCAGTTCTGGTAGGGCATAGCCTACTCGCTGGGGGATGCCAGCCCAGTAGGCTAGAAGGGCTCCCCACCAGTGGTCGAAGCGGAGAATGAGGGCTAAATCGTACCCCTGCTCCCGCAGGAGACGAGCATACCTCCTCAGGAGAGTGTAGGGCTGAAGGAAAGAGGGCTTGGGCTGACGGGTGAAACCGGGAAAAGGGCATACTAGAACCTGGTCTACGTTGGCGTTTCTTTCCATCAGTTCCGAGCCCCAAGGCCCCACCAGAGAGGTTATATGGGCCTGGGGGCAGTGGGCGCGGAGCAGTCGAAGGGCAGGGGTGGTGAAAAGGAGGTCGCCTATATGATCGGGCCGAATGAGGAGGATGCGGGAGATTCGAGAGGGCCTTCGAGCCCGGGGCAGGAAAGGGACTGAGTAGTGGGCGAGGGCTCGTAAGGCTATCCGTCTAAGCCACTTCCTCATACACCTGTTCCAAAAGGGGGGTGATGAGTTTCCAATCGTATTTTTGGGCCAGGCGGCGAGCAGCCACCCCTAGGCCTTTCCTCCGCTTCTCGTCGCCCCACAGATCTATCACCAGACGGGCGAAATCCGAAGGGTTATCAGCGATGACTAACTCCTGGCCCGTGGTCTTGATCCCCTCACAACCCAAGGAGGTAGAGACTATAGCCTTGCCCATAGCCATGGCCTCCAACACCTTGAGGCGGGTTCCTCCTCCCATGCGAAGGGGAACCAGATAGATGTTGGCCCGAGCGATGTAGGGTCGCACGTCGGGGACGAAGCCGGTCACTATGACTTGTGGATCTTGGAGGAGGGGAGAGAGCCGAGGCGAAGGGTTCCTTCCCACCACTAAGAGCCGGACTTGCGGAAGCCTCCCTTTCACCAGAGGCCAAACCCGCTCGAAGAACCAAAGAACGCCATCCACGTTAGGGCGGAAATCCATCTTCCCGGTGAAGACCAGGCTGCCATCGCTCTCTCCCTCCCCGGGCTGATAGTATCGGGGGTCTACACCGTTGGGGACAACGCTCACCGGGAGGCCCGGAACCAGGCGTCGGAGGGCCCCTTTATCGACCTCGGAGACCGCTACCACCTGATCTACTCGGCGACAAGCCCATGCTTCGTAGCGACGGAGTTTGCGCCACTGAACGAGGGAGTATACCGCTCCCAGCCAGCGGAGATGTCGAAGATCTGTTTCAAAGGCCCGCTTCTGTAAGAGGTATTCGGCGTTGATGTCGTCGAAGATCAATCGAGGGGGTCTATGCGATTCAATGACCGTAGGGATGTATCTAGCCATCTCTATCGCTTCCATCTGCACCAGGTCGAAATTTTCCTTTTGCAGGAAGGCCTTTAGTTTAGACTCGAACTCCGATGAAGGGAGCCGCAAGGCCATATCGGGCCGGGGCGAAAGGAGAGTGGAAAGGAGGCGTTGTGGGGTGGAGCGATGGGGGGTGGGGAGGGTCTCGATTTGTGAGCACAGGTCGAGGAGGGGCCCAGCCTCCGCTAAATCGCTTTCCTTGCTAGAGAAGGAAAGAAGGTGGATCTCGTGCCGGGGAGCCAGGTTCTTGATAAGGTTGAAACTGCGGATACTGGCTCCTCGGTCAGGTGGATAGGGTAGTTCCGGGGTGAGGAAGAGGATCTTCATGCTAGGCTCCGATAGAGGGTCAAGGTCTCTTGAGCGGCCTTCTCCCAGGAGAAAAGGCGGGCTCGTCTTAACCCCTTCTCCCGGAGTTCGGCTCGCAGCGAATCATCGGTGAGGACCCTCCAGATAGCCACGGTCCAGCCATACTCATCTTCGGGGTCGACGAGGAGGGCGGCGTCTCCTACTACCTCGGGGAGGGAGGAGACGTGGGCCACGATAGCGGGGGTGCCACAGGCCATCGCTTCCAGGGGCGGGAGCCCGAACCCCTCATAAAGAGCGGGGTGGACGAGGAGTTGAGCGGCGTTATAAAGGAGGAGGAGATCTTGCACCGAGACCCGGCCCAGATAGAGCACCTCATCCCTCAGATTCAGTTCCTCGGTGAGGGTGAAGATCTGGTCGTAAAGCCAACCCCGTTCCCCCACCACGACCAACCTCACCTCTGGCTTGTATTCATCTAAGAGTCGGCGGTAGGCGCGGAGGAGGGTGGGGAGGTTCTTGCGGGGCTCGATGGTGCTCACGAAGAGGATGAAAGGGGTGGATACTCCGTACCTTTGGGCACACTCTCCCTGAACTCTTCTTCTGTCTTCCAAAGGGCGATAGGCAGGGTTAGCGGCCTCGTAGACCACGGTGATCTTGCCCTGGGGGACCCCCAGGAGGCGGATGGCGTCCTGTTTAGTGACCTCGGAGACGGCGATAATGTGATCGGTATAATGCACCGCCTGATCGATCTGTCCGTAGTAGCGGGCGCTCTGGGCGGTAAGGAGGTGGGGGTACAAGAGGAAGGCCAGGTCATGGATAGTGATGATCGATTTGCAGTTACGACGGAAAGGGGGGATGAAGTCAGGGCTATGGAGGATATCGAGGCCCAAGGGGCCGATCTCCAAGGGTAAAGCCCACTGCTCTAGACGATGGTGGCTGGGGGTCCAGAGGGAGCAGCGGGAGAAATTCTCCCCTTCCGTTAATACCGTTTTGTCCTTGCGGCTTTGGAGGATAAAAATTTCATCCTCCCTATCAAGGTGGGCTAACTCCTTGACTAGGTTCAAGATATATTGGCCGATGCCTGCCTGGCTATAGTAGACCAGCCGGGCATCTATGCCGATCCGCATAGGCGAACACCTCTTGAAGATCAGTCGAAGATCATTATACCCCCAAAAACCGGGGAAGCAAATCAGGGTTTTGATTCTTCCCCACTACGCTCAGTGTGAGCATATTTTCAACACTCTCTCACTCTTTTTGAAATCTTTCCAGTTGTGGTAGAATAGCGGTACAAAGGTCGTGGGAGGCGGACATGCCTAGAGAGACGTTAGATGAAGGGATTAAGGCGCTTCAGGATGACCTTTTGAAGATGGCCGATCTGGTCGATGAGGCGATAGGGTTAGCGGTCAAATCCCTGACCGAGAGGGACGAGGGTTTGGCTAGGCAGGTGATCGCTGCTGACGAGGGGATCAACAAGGCTCAGCGGGAGATCGACGAGAGGTGTCTCGTTCTCATCGCCACTCAGCAGCCTCTAGCCAGCGATCTACGAGTGATCCTAGCCATCTCCGGCATCGCTACGGAATTGGAGCGGATGGCGGACCACGCCAAAGGTATCGCCCAACTCACCAAACGTTTGGCCCCCCAGCCCCATCTGAAGCCTTTGATCGATATCCCTCGCATGGCGGAGAAGGGGCGATCGCTCCTTCGCGAGCAGTTGGAGGCTTTCCTAGCCCGCGATGCAGAGAGGGCCAGGGCCTTGGCCAAGCAGGATGACGAAATGGACGCCCTCTACGATCAAATATACCGGGAACTTTTGATCTTCATGATGGATGACCCTCGGACCATCACTCGGGCTACCCATCTCATCTGGGTGACCCATGACCTGGAGCGGATAGGAGACCGCACCACCAATATCGGCGAGCGGGTGGTCTTCATGGTAACAGGCGAGGTGGAAGAACTCAACCCTCCGCCCCAGATGGAGAGTAGGTATGGATGAGACAAAGGAACTTTTGGTCTGGCTTGATGAGGAGCAGCGGCGAGAGAAGACTGCCCTTGAGGAGTTGCGCAAACAGGCGGAGGACCACGCGGCTCACATCGAGGACCTGTTTAGCCGATTCGGGGAGTTGGAGGGCCGATTGGCTCGTCTCCAGGGTCAAATAGCCCAACTCCCCAGCCCGGATGAGACCTTATCGCGGGTGAGAGCGGAAGCCAGCCTAGTGGTCCGCGAGGCTCGAGAGGAACGACGCCGAGCAGAGGAGCAAGCAGCGGCGTTGCGCCAGCGGGAAAGGGAGAGTGTGGCCCAGGCCCTGGAGAAACTGCGAGAGGAGATCACCTTTCTCCTAGAGAAGAAAATGGAGCCCCTAGATTTTCAGAGGTCTGAACTCCAGAGGTTGTCGGAGGCCATTGCGGGCCTGAGGCAGGAGATCTCGGGCCTCCGAGAAGAGACCGTTGCGCAGGGGAGAAAGATAGAGTATCTGGAGAAAAGGGTCGATAAGAGCGCTCAAGAGATCGCAGAGTTAGGACTTATGCGAGAGGAGATACGGAAAGATCGCGAGGGGTTCCTGGAGGAACTGCGGAGGTTGAAGGACGAGCGTCAGAAGGAGATAGCGGAGTTGCGCCGGGATAGAGCGACCTGGCAGCAGGAACTATCCAAGCAAGAGGAGGAAGCGCACCGTTTAGAGGAGGGGGTTAAGGAAGCGACGAACCTATCGGCCAGTTTGCATAAGTTTGAGAAGGAACTGCGGGTGCGCCGAGATCAGTTGCTGCACCTGCAGCGGGTCGGAGAGGAACGTCTTAAGCGGCAGATTGAGGAGTGGCGGAAGGAGAACGAGAAGCGGTGGGCCAAGAGTGCCGCGGAGTGGGAGAGGCAAAGAGAGGAGGAGGCAAAACGCTGGCCGCGCTTTGAGGAGATATGGCGAATCCAACGGGAGTATGCCCGTCGACAGATGGCTGAGTTGGAGCGATGGATCGAGGAGTTGGAAGAGCAGATTAAGAGGTCTTAAGGGTGGGTGAAGATCGTGGGACCCGAGTAATAGGTACGGCTGGCCACGTTGACCACGGCAAATCGGTCCTGGTGAAGGCCCTGACAGGCATCGACCCCGACCGGCTCAAGGAGGAGAAGGAGCGGGAGATGACCATCGATCTGGGCTTCGCTTGGTTCACCCTACCCTCGGGCTTGGTGGTGAGCGTCATCGATGTGCCAGGGCATGAGGATTTCATCAAGAACATGTTGGCCGGGGTGGGAGGGATCGATGCCGCCCTGCTTGTGGTGGCTGCCGATGAAGGGGTGATGCCCCAGACGGTGGAGCATCTGGCCATTCTAGACCTTCTAGAGGTGAGACGCGGGGTAGTCGCCCTGACTAAGGTGGATCTGGTAGAGGATGAGGAGTGGCTAGAACTCGTGGCTGCCGATGTGGATGGGTTGCTTAAAGGGACAACTCTGGCTGGTTCTAAGATCCTCCCCCTTTCGGCGGTGACAGGGCAGGGGATCTCTTCTTTGATCGAGGAACTGGATAATTTGCTCTCCCAGACGCCCCCTCGACGAGAAAAAAGTCGGCCCCGGCTCCCTATCGACCGAGTCTTCACCTTGGCCGGCTTCGGCACTGTGGTCACCGGAACGCTGATAGATGGCCGATTTCGGGTGAGGCAGGAGGTAGAGATCCTGCCCCAGGGGCTCAAGAGTCGGATTCGCGGCTTGCAGACTCATAAGGAGAAGATAGAGGTGGCCGTGCCCGGTAGCCGGGTGGCCATAAATCTGGTAGGGGTAGGCAAAGATCAACTCCAGCGGGGGGATGTAGTGACTAGCCCCGGATGGCTCGAGCCTACGCGGCTCATAGATGTTCGCCTCCGCATGCTCAGTAGTGCCCCCAAGCCCCTTGGACATAACACCTCCGTGGATTTTTACAGCGGCGCAGCCCAGATACCAGCCAAGGTACGTGTTCTGGGGGCCAAGGCGATCGAACGGGGAGAAGAGGGGTGGATCCAGTTGGTGTTGGCCCGGCCCACGGCACTCTTGGCTCACGATCGCTTCATAATCCGCCAACCCTCTCCCAGCCTCACCATAGGGGGCGGGACGGTGGTGGACCCCCACCCCCGTCGCCGCCATAAGAGGTTCCGCCCCCAGGTGATAGGGAGGTTGGAGGCCTTGGCTTTGGGCACGCCTCAGGAGGTGCTTCTAACGGCCTTGGAGGAGGGGCCCCAGGAGAGAGGGAGGCTGGTCAAAGATAGCCATCTGGAGCCAGAAGTGGTGGAGGAGGCGCTAGAGCGGCTTCTCGAAGGTTCTCGGATTCTGGTCTTAGGAGCGAGCGGGGGTCAACTTCTCGTCTCTTCGACCTGGTGGGAGGGGTTCCTGACCCCCTTGGTTGATCTTATCGAGGAGTATCATAGTCGCTATCCCCTTCGCTTGGGGATGCCTAGGGAAGAGGTGAAGAGCAAACTGCGCTTCCCCCCTCGTCTTTTCAACGACCTCATCGGGCAGGCGGTCCAAGAGGGAGCCGTGGCCCAGAAGGGGGCGGCTCTGAAGTTGCCCGGCCACGAGGTGCGCTTCACTCCAGAGCAGGAGGAGAGGGTAGAAAGGCTTCTTTCTAAGTTCTCCCAAGAGCCCTACACCACCCCCTCGGTGGCTGATTGCCAGGCTGCGCTAGGAGAGGAGGTGTTGAACGCTCTCCTGGAGCAGGGGAGACTAGTCCAGGTGAGCGAAAACGTCCTCTTCCTGGCGGGGACCTACGAGGTGATGGTGGAGCGGGTGGTGGAACATCTGAAGAAAGAGGGCCCCATCACCTTGGCTCAGGTGCGGGATCTCTTCTCCACCAGCCGCAAGTACGCCCAAGCCTTCCTAGAACATTTGGATGCCCAAGGGATCACCAGAAGGGTGGGGGATGAAAGGGTGCTTAGGTAGGAGGAGCCCTTGCCTCTCGAGTTAGGCTTCATAAGTGAACAGTTGGAGGAGATGGCTCGCTCTTTGAGAGGGATGAGGGGCCCAGAGATAGAGCGGGCTCGCCTCTTATTGAGGGAGACCGACCCTGATGAGTTGAGGGCCAAGATAGAAAAAGCCAAGACCTCTTGGCTCCTGGCCTGGCCTGAAAATAGCCTTTCTGGAGCCTATCCTGCCCCGGAGCCTCCTTTGAACTTCAGCGTGGCGGCCACCGATGGCTCCTATATCAGACCAGACCGACACATTCCGGCTCGCTTCGTGGTCATCAATATAGGTTCGGCGCTCTTCACCTATGGCGAGGCCCCTATGGCACACTTAGAATCGAAGAGCCATTTCTATTTCCGGGAGGAGGAACTCCGCATCCCCCACCCTTTCAAAGATCTCCATCTGGAGAGAGAGTTTCTGGGAGCCAGGCGGACGGTCCTAGAGTTAGAGGCTTTGGTGGAGGTTGCCACTCAAGGAACAAAACCGGTGGTGGGCCTTCAAGACGGTAGCCTCATCCTTTGGGGGCTGCCTACCACTGCAGATGATATCTCGGTGCGCGACCATTTCTTACGTCCCTTTCTGGGAGCCCTCCGAAAGTTGCGAGCCCAGGGTATACCGGTGGCCAGTTACCTCAGTCAGCCTCAGAGCAAGGATGTGGTTAATTCATTGCGAGTTGTGATCTGCGATAACGAGCCGGTCAACTGCGACAAATGCTCTTATGTGACCCAGCGCCAGCGGCCCATCTGTAGCGACTTGGCGGGGGTCTTAGACCGCCAGGTTTTCGCTTCCCTGAAGCCAGGGGAGCGCTCGGATATCTATAAGAGTTCATCCAAGATCCTGCGCGTGGGATACGGCGAGCATGGGGTATATTTCTTCTACTTGAATGTGGGGGCGGAGATCATCCGCTTGGAGGTTCCCCAATGGGTGGCCCGAGATGAGGAGAAGTTGAACTTGATTCACGCCTTGGTTTACGATCAATGTCAGCGAGGTCGAGGGTACCCTTCTGCCTTGCAGGAGGCTCATGAGCAAGCGGTCATCACCGGTCTCGAGAGGCGAGTGGTGGAGAGCCTGGTGGAGGAGGCGTTGGCTAAAGAGGGGGTGGCCTTCTTCAGGTCGGGGAAAGCCACCAGCAAGAGGGAGCGAGGGGTATGAGGATCGGGGAGATCATCGAGACAAGGAGCACCGGCTTCGTGGCCGAGAGTTACCAATTGCATCGGCCTCCTGCTCTGGGTAGCCTAGTCAAAGTTAAGGTGGATGACCACCGAGAGATTTACGCTGTGGTCTCCTACGGGGAGACGGGGGGCATCGAGCCTGGCCGACGAGCGGTGCGCTGGAGCACCGATGAGGTCTTCGATGAGGCGATCTACGAGGAGCACCCGGAACTGAGGCGCACCCTGCGCACGGAGTTCACCGCCCTCTCCGTAGGGAGTGTGGAGGGAGAAGAGGCGAGACAGGGGTTGCCTTCCGAGCCACCGCCTATGCATTACTCGGTCTATTCTTGCACTCCGGAGGAGGTAGTTCACTTCACTGAGGAACTCTACTACCTCCGTCTCCTCCTGGCTGGAGAGGGGCCGGTTCCCAAGGAGCAACTCTTAGTAACCCATCTGCGGGAGGTCTACCGGGCTCGGGGCAACGATGAGGAGTGGCTCTCCAGGGCAGCGCGGGAGATCGCGCGGCTCTTAAAACGGGACTATGACCGACTGATGACCGTGCTTTTGGGGATAGAGCCCACAAATTCAGGGTGACTTGCAGAGTAGGAAATGGGTTAGGCTGTGAAGCGGTCTTGTTTGCTGGTAATCGTTTTAGCTTTTGTCTTAATTTGGTGTATCTCCCCTCTCCTTTTCTCGCTGCCGGAGCCTAACCTGACACCATACGAGCGACGACTGGGAGAATTAGCCAAGAGCCATACCCGTGAATTTTTTGAGGCCAGACAGAATATATTAATGCCCAGGATGGTCATTGAAAAAGTCGCCTTCGACCAGGTGTAGGGCCAGTGGGAGGTGTGCTTGAAAGCCCACACTTATTTTTACCTTCCTGTGGCCCGGATTAGGGTTGAGGAAAATCTGTCAACAGGCGATCATGGCGCATTGCTTATTCCCTTCTGGCGCTGGTGGCCTTATTTTGCAGAATAGGTAAATGGTTCGAAATAGGATCATTGAAGCGGGACTACGACCGACTGATGACCGTGCTCTTGGGGATAGAGCCACGCGGCGGAGATTGAGTTGCGTTATCTGTAATGTAAAGCGGCTTTCGCCTTTGTTATGTCCTGTCACCGCCATGAGGTGTGTCAATGAAGCGTAAGCGACTAGGTATAGTAACCGATGGGACGTTTGAGGCGGGGCTCACGGTGCGGCTGGAGCCCGGTTGTTCCACGGAGGATCTGCGCATCGGCAGTTTCGTGGTCGTGGAGGGACACAAGCATAGGTTCTTCTGCACCATCGCCGATATGCGGTTGCAGGTCACTGATGCGGGGCTTCTGGCCGACCCGCCTCGCGACGCCTCGCCTTTCGTCACCAATGCTTTGGCGGGGATAAGTAGTTATGCCACGGTGCAGGTGAAGCCTCACCTCATGCTGGATATATCGAAAGGAGTGGGGGAGGAGACGCCGCCGGAGCCGGTGCGCACCATCCCCATGCATTTCGCCCAACTCTACGAGGCCTCCGGACTCGATTTCGCCACCGTCTTCGGCGCGGAGGGGGGGATGAACTTCGCTATGGGGGCACCCCTCACCATGGAACTCCCCATCTGCCTCCAACTGGAACAGTTCGTGGAGCGTTCCAACGGCGTCTTCGGCCAGACAGGCACGGGGAAGAGTTTCTTGGCCCGGCTTCTCCTGGCGGGGATCATCAAATCCAAAGCGGCGGTGAACCTGGTCTTCGACATGCATAACGAATATGCTTTCGGAGCCCAAACGGAGGATGGGGGGTGGGTCAAGGGGTTGCGCGACCTCTTTGGCCCCCAGGTGCTCGTCTACTCGCTAGATGAGGAGTGGGGAGCCCGGCGGAATGTGGACGTGACCTTGAAGGTGGGACTCAACCAGATGGAGTTGGGGGATGTCTTGCTCCTGGCAGAGGAGTTGGAGTTGAGCCCTACGGCGGTCACCACCGCCGAGTTGGTCTATGCTCGCTTCGGAAGGGGTTGGATGAAGAGGCTGGTGGCCCTCGACAGCAGCGATAGCGAAGCGCTGAAGGAGTTTTGTGACTTGACGGGCGCCCAATCTGAATCCCTGAAAGCCCTTCAGCGTAGGGTGAAACGGGTCGCTGGTCGGGAGTATGTGCGAAACGAGGTGGCTTTTTCCGCCATCGATGAGATGGTGGCCGCTTTGGATAGGGGGCAACATGTGGTCTTGGTTTTTGGCCGCCATGACAGGCCTCTCGACTATATGTTGGTAGCCAATATCGTGGCTCGAAGGGTGCGCCGGTTATATCAAGAGAAGGTAAACCGGTACGAGAGGACAAGAGATGAAGCGGACAAGCCGCAACCTCTCCTGATCACTTTAGAGGAGGCCCATAAGTTCTTGAGTCCCCGGGTCTCCAGACAGACCATTTTCGGTACCATCGCCCGGGAGTTGCGGAAGTTCTACGTGACCCTCATGGTGATCGACCAGAGGCCCAGCGGGATAGACCCGGAGGTGATGAGCCAGTTAGGGACCCGAGTGACGGGGAAACTGACCGACCAGCGAGATATCGATAGCGTCTTCACCGGGGTAGGAGGGCGGAGTTTCTTGCGTGGGGCCCTAGAGAGTCTGAACACCCGTCAAGAGATCCTCATTTTGGGCCACGCCGTCCCCATGCCCATCGTGCTCAAGACCCGCCAGTACGACGAGGGGTTCTATAGGGCCATGGGGGCCAAAGGCAAGGAGGGGAGAAAGAGGCAGGCTCGGAGAGATATCGCCGACCTGTACGGGGATTAGTGAAGAGACGCTCGCCGTCCCATGGAGAAACGTCGCAGATAAACTGCGACGCTACAAAAACGTCATAACCCCGCCATTCGAGAACCCTCTGGATTACCCCCGTATGATGACCCTCCGTATCCAGGATCTCACCGGCCCCTGATACTTCTTGACCATGATCACTGTCTTAGGGCACTCCTCGGCCACCCGACGGGGGATAGCGCCAAAAAGGAGTCGGTCGAAGAGCCCTTCTCGCGTAGCCCCCAAAATCACCAGGTTGTACCCCTCAGCCTCTTTTAGGATGCCGGGGACCACATCGGAAGCCGTGACCACCTCGGTCTCCAGGGGATAATCATAGGGGGCTATGGTCTGCTCCAACATCCTTCTCGCCCACCCACCCTTTTCTTCGTCCCCCTCTCGAACCACATATAGGGCGGTTATGGTAGGCTTGATCCCCTCTTGCTCCTTGTATTGACGGGCTTGGGAGATAGCCAACTCTAAGGCTAGGGAGGCGTTGGGCCCTCCGGCAGTGGGAACTAAGATCCGCCTCAACTCTTCCCTTTTCCTGAACCTGACCACGGCGAGATCGCAAGGTGGGTTCTTGCTTACGTAGTCTATTACTCGACCGAAGGCTTTATCCTCGCTCTCCGTGTAGCCCGGCCAACCCAGGAGGATGAGGTTAGATTCCCTCTTGATGGCGGTATCGATAATCGCCTTCCCTACATCATGTCCCATGCGTATCATGGTATGGACCGGGACCCCCACCTCTTTGGCGTGCCTTATGACTTCCTCTAAGAGGGGTTTCCCTTCTCGTAAGAAATGGCGACCCTCGGAGAGGGAGAGTTGTAAGGGCACCCTTACTACATGGAGGGCGAAGAGTTCTCCATCCTGGTCTTTGGCGATAGCGCTTCCTAGGATGCTCAGCATGTGAGCCTGTTGCTCATCGGCGACGGGGATGAGAACCGAATACTCCCTTACCGCTACTACCTCTTCGTGGATGATCTCGAACAGTTCCTCCATGGCCTCGGTACGGGAGGCGTAGGCGTAGTAGAAGAGGAGCCCCCCCGCTATCCAAAGGGCGGTGGTGTACCAGGCGATAGGGCTCAGCCGGAAGAGATAGAGGGCCAGAAATATCTGGCTACCGATAGCGGCGAGAGGGACAAAGGGGAGCCAAGGGACTTTGTAGCCTCGATCGAGGTCCGGCCTCTTCTTGCGGAGGCTAATAAGGGCCACATTAACCATCATGAAGAGGAGGAGGAACATGATATCGGCTGCGCTGGCCACATCTTTTATGGGCAAGGTAGTGACCATCAATATCACCAAGCCTGTAGAGATGGCGATAGCCCATTGAGGGGTTCTATGCTTAGGGTGAACCCGGGCGAAGAAGGATGGCAAGTTGCGGTCTCGCCCCATGGCGAAAGATACTCGGGAGGAGGAGTAGATGGTAGCGTTGAGGGCGGAGATGGTGGACATCAGCCCCCCGATGATCATAAGCACCGCCCCTCCGGGTAGCAACTGCTTTGCCGCCTCCACCAGCGCCACCTCTGCGTGCTCTCCCAAGTATAGCCAGGTGGGGAGATCCCCGGAGTCGATGGCTCCTAAGGCTACGAAGGCTACAGCCAGATAGATGAAGACCACGATAGCCACAGAGAGGAAGATGGCGCGGGGGATGTTGCGCTTGGGGTCTTTAACCTCCTCCCCCGATTGGGCCACGATCTCATACCCCTGGAAAGCGATGGCCGTCAACCCCATAGCCCCGAAGATGCCCCCTAAGCCGCGGGGCAAGAAGGGGTAAAAATGCCCTTGCCAGTTTTGATTGCTCATAGCGCGGAGACCAAAGAGTACGAAAACCGCCAGGATGGCTATCTTAGCCAAAGTGACGATATTACCCACCGTCCCCGTCTCTGAGGCCCCCAGGTAGTTTATGTAACCGAAGAGAAGAGCCATGCATACGGCTAGGAGTATGGCGACCTGGGATTTAGGAAGGCCAAAGAGGGAGAAGCCCCCCAAAGAGAGGAGATGAGCAGCGTAGGTGCCGAAGCCCAAGGCGTACAGACTGCAGGCTAAAGAGTGGGCAAACCAGTCCATCCAGCCGCTCAGAAACCCGAAGATGCCGGAAAGACCTTCCCTAATCCAAACGTATCCCCCGCCCGCTTGGGGGAAAGAGGAGCCCAATTCAGCATAGGCCGCGGCGGTGAGAAGGGTAATCAGCCCGTTGAGGAGAAAAGCCAGGAGGAGACCCGGCCCGGCCTCGCCCGCGGCTATACCGGTCAAAACAAAGATGCCAGCCCCGATCATGGCTGCCACGCCGATCATGGTGACATCAAAGAGCCCCAAATCGCGGCTGAGCGAAACCCCTACCCTCTGCCTAGCCCCAATCACTATGCCTACTTTCTACGTGGTCATCATTCATCTATGGGCATCGGTAGAGGCCTATCCCATAGGGATCCTTTAGGATAAACCTAGGAGGCGAAGAAGGCAACCCTCTCCCCCGGGAGAGGGCGTAACCGGGGGTGGTTCTTCTAGGTAGACGGCGTAAACATCGGCCCGGCCTGCCCCCTGTTCGTTGGGTGAAAGCCCTAAATCTAGAGCCGTCTCCATGAGAAAGGCTTTCAATTGGGCGGGGGTCAACTCCGGCCTCGCTTGTAGGATGAGGGCCGCTATCCCTGAGGCGTGAGGGGTGGCCATGCTGCTTCCCGAGAGTTCGGCATAATTATCGCCCACCGGGTTGCCCAAAGAGGTATCCTTAGCCCGGCAGGAGATGATGCTCGCGCCGGGGAGAAGGATATCTGGCTTAGTCCGCCCATCGGTGGTAGGGCCCCGGGAGGAGAAATCGGCCACCTCATCCTGGTCGGTGGAGGCCCCCACGGTGATCACCTCTTTCGCACACCCTGGGGAGCCGATGGTGTAAGGTGCGGGTCCTCCGTTCCCGGCCGCTACGCAGACCACGTACCCCTTCTCCACCGCCACATCACAGGTCTCGGAGAGGGCATCGCTGCCATCGCAAGGGGGGTCGCCCCCCAAGGAGAGGTTCATGATATCTACCTCTTGTTCTATGGCCCACTCGATGCCGGCCATCACATCGCTCATCAAGCCGGCCCCTTCGCGGCCTAGGACCTTGGCGATATAGAGGCTCGCTTCCGGCGCTAGGCCACGGTATCTGCCCTTTGAAGCGCGTCCGCTACCGGCGGCTATCCCTGCCACATGGGTACCGTGACCATCCCGGTCTTGTGGCCCTTCGCCGGTGAAATCGGCCGTAGCCACGATCCGTCCCGCGAAGTCGGGGTGGTAGGGGTCTATCCCCGTGTCCAAGATGGCGATTTTTACCCCTTTCCCGGTATAGCCTGCTTCCCACACCTGGGGCGCACCGATGAGAGGGACCGATACATCGAGGCAGACGCGGACAGGGAGATCTGGCCATACCCTCTCCACACCCGGATCACGGCTCAAACTCTCGATAACCTTCGGCGTGGTGGTGAGGGCCACTGCGGGGATGATCCGAAAGGTGCGAGAGGGACGCGTGCCAGCCGGAAGAGTCTCCAGGGGACGCTTGCGGAACTTCCCATATTTGACAATGACCGGGATCTGGGCATCCGCGGGTTTGGTTTTCATATCTCGGAGCAAAGAATGAGCGATCTTCTCCATAACACCCTTCATATAAGGGGATAGGGTTAGTTTAGGGCCCGCACCTCCCTGTCCTCTTCCAGGGAAACCACCCACCCCTCTCTCAGAAGAGCCAAGGCAGAGGAAGCCTCACATTCGATGGCTAGAGCCTTGATGAGGCCTAGTTCTCGCTTCACCTTGATCCCTCTCCTAGTCAGGAGAGAACGGTAGGCTTTAGGTTCGTCTCTGGTGCGGACGATGAGCCGAAACTTCGCCTCAGGCTCTTGCATCAACCGTCGCTTGAAAGATCTATTGATTTTTCCCAACTATCCTCCCCCTTGAACTACATGGAGAGATAATACCACCGCCTTACCTTGCCGTCAAGGCATAACTTAAGAGGGTCGTGTCACATTGGCTCAGGATTTTCCAGGAGCATCTATCATTCGAGAGTGCTCACCTCTTCCCTCTATCCTCCCTTTCTCACTTCATAACCTCCCCTGGCCTGTTACCCCTTCCCTCGGGATCTGTCCTTACAGGATCCCGTAGGGATAAGGAAGACCCTGTCGGGTTCGGCCCAGTCCTGGCGGAAGTGGGCCAGGGGACAGGGCGTGCCAGGACAGGCCCCTCGGCTCCTGGCCTTTAGAAGTTTCCGTACTAAACTCCTTGGGTGATCCTTGAGGATCATGGGTGCTCACCTCCTGGTGTATCCAGTCTTTCAAACAACACCCAGGATACCACATCAGGGCTAGGTGAGCACTCTCTTATCTCTGAAAATCCCGATTATTTAATACGCTACTCTTGGCCATTGGGAGTACCAATTTCCTATTGTCAAGGGAGAGGCAGGGGTTTACACTAGATTTTGGGGTTTCATAACGTTTCATCTGGTTTCTTAAGGAGGTGAGCGCATGATCCTTCTCACAGCGAGGGAAGCGGCCCGATATCTCCATATCAGCCTATTCACCCTGGGCAGGATGGAGAAGGAAGGGTTGCTGGTGCCCTTTCGCACCCCCGGAGGCCACAGGCGTTACAGCCTAGAGATGCTGAACGAATATCTGGAGAGGAGTAGAGTTCATCTTCCGGGGCGCGAGAAGAGGATATTGGTGGTCGATGAGGGGAAAGAGATGGTTGATCTCCTGACCCGCGCCTTCCGCACCTATCGGTTCTCTGCCGCGAGTGATGCCTTGGGGGTAGGGATGAAGTTAGCTGAGTTCAAACCGGATCTGGTAGTGGTCAACACAAGGATGTCAGGACTCGATGGGTTAGATCTGTGCCAGCGACTCAAGAGAGAAAGAGAGCAGGTCAAGGTGCTGGCTTGCGAGGCTCCTCAGGAAGGGGGGGTGCATCCCTCCAACCTCGATGGACTTAAGGAGAGGATCGAGGATCTTCTTGGAGAGCGATCTTCAGGAGGGTTTTCAAATGCTTAAGTCACAAAAGAGTGGATTGATGAAGAGGGTCAAGGCGAAAGGTGGGAAACCTAGAATGGAGAGGGCTTTGAGAGCAGAGGTCCACACGGAGGAATATACGGTGCTAGGTGCTATTCGGACCAGACACGAAAGGCTCAAGGACGTTCTGGAGAACTGGTTTCACCCCTTTCTCCCTTTGGAAGAAGCCGTTGTTCTCCACCGAGATCCCTCAGGCAAGGCGACCCGGGAGGAGGTGAGGAGCGTTATGGTACGCCTGGAAGAGATAGTGATCGCCTTGCCTTACGAGGACATCCCCACCGGCGACCGCTCTCACCACCCTAAGTTCGTGCCCAAATACCCCGTGCTGGCCTTGATTCAGATGGGTCAGATGGAGATCGAAGGGAAGATCTTCATCCGTCAGGAGGAGGAAGCGGAGTTTGGCATCATCTCCTCCCCTGAGCCCTTTATAGCCGTGACGGAGGCGAAGGTCTCCTACCCCCACGATGAGCATATACCCCCTTTCACCTCCCAGGTGGTGCTCGTTAACCGCGACCGGATCCAACTCATCCGCCGCATTTAGTTGAGGTTCTGGCCATGAGAAGAGAGCCACCGGATGGAGTCGCTCATTCCGCTGACGATGAGGAGACGCTGTTTCTCAAGCGAGCGAAGGTCTTGGAGCCCATCTTGGCAGCCAAGGAGGCTTACCTGGTACCTATCGCCGGCCGAGGTTTGTGGGAGAGGTACCCCCTTACCAAGATGGAAACGGTGATCGGTCGAAAGCCAGGCGTTGATCTTTTGCTCCGCGATGGGAGAGTATCGCGCCGCCATTGTAAGATCCTCCTCTCCGATAAAGGCCCCCAGATCCACGATCTGGGGAGTACCAACGGCACCTTCGTCAACGAAGCCCGAGTGGAGAAGAGGTATCTCCAAGACGGAGACTTGATCCGGCTGGGGGAGACGGTCATCAAGTTCCGCTATATGGATAAATTGGAAGCGAAGCGGGAAGAGGAGTTGTATCGTCGAGCGACGCGGGATGGGCTCACCGGGCTTCACAATAGGCGATACTTCTTGGAAGTATTAGAGGATGAACTGAGCAGGTCCCAGCGGCATAACCTGGTTGCCTCTTTGCTCTTGATAGACATCGACCACTTCAAGGCTATCAATGATAAGTACGGCCACTCCACGGGCGATCTGGTTCTCAAAGAGATAGCCTCCATCCTAGGAAAGAGCGTGCGGAGGGAAGACACCCTAGCCCGATACGGGGGAGAGGAGTTCATACTCCTTGCTCCCCAGACCGAGACGGAGGGCGCAGGCATCTTGGGAGATAGGTTGCGAGGCCTGGTGGAGAAGCACCCCTTCGTCTATGAAGAGCAGTTCCGTGCCACCATCAGCGTAGGGATAGCCACTTTCCCCCGCCATGCCCAAGGCGCAGCGGAACTCATAGAGAGCGCCGATAGAGCCCTCTATAAGGCAAAGGCGGGAGGTAGGAACCTGGTGTGCGGTATAGATGATAGGACGTGATCTGGGACGGTATAAGATCGTTGATATCTTGGGCTCTGGGGGGATGGGTGTCGTCTACAAAGGGGTCGATCAGGTCAACCACCGCCAGGTAGCCATCAAGATCCTCTCTCCAGAACAGGCTTCCGATCCAGAGAGGGTGAAACGTTTCCTGCGGGAAGCGAGGGCCGTGGCCAGCCTCGACCACCCCCATATAGTCCGTCTCTACGAGGCGGGGGAGGAGGAGGGGTTCTATTTCATAGCCCTGGAGTATCTGTCTGGCCAAACTCTCAAGGAACTTTTGAAGAGGGCCCCTCTCCCTCAAGAACAGGTACTCTTCCTCTTGCGCCAGATATGCGCTGCCCTGGAACACGCTCACCAGAAAGGTATTGTGCACCGCGATCTCAAGCCCAGCAACATCATGATCGACGAGGCAGGGGAAGTGAAGGTGATGGATTTTGGCTTGGCCAGGATGGCTGATCTCTCCGCCCTCACCAAGAGTGGCGACTTGGTGGGAACCGTCTCCTACATCTCCCCTGAGCAAGCGAGGGGAGAGAGAGTGGATGCCAGGGCCGATCTCTACTCCTTAGGGGCGATCCTCTACGAGATGCTCACCGGCAAGGTCCCCTTCGAGGGGGAGACACCGGTGAGCGTCATTTACAGACACCTGAATGAAGAGCCGGTTCCTCCCCACCGTCTCAACCCCCAGGTGTGGCCCGCCTTAGAAAGCATAACCTTAAGGCTCTTAGACAAGGACCCCGGTCAGAGGTTCCAATCGGCAAGGGAGTTGGCTCAGGTGGTGGAGCGATGTCTGGAGGAGGGCGGCTCATTCTTGGAGTTTGAGGAGCCAGAAAGTTCGATGGGGTTTCGGCCCCGGTTGGTGGGTAGAGAGAAAGAGATGGCCGAACTTAAGGAGTATCTGGAAGAAGCGATAAGGGGCCGGGGGGGTTTAGTTCTCATCGGGGGAGAGGCGGGGGTGGGGAAGACCAGGCTGGTGGAGGAACTACAAACTTCAGCCAAGCCAAGGAACGTGAACTGTCTTACCGGGAGTTGTCTCTACCAGGATGCTCCCAACCCTTACCTCCCCTTCGTGGAGATCTTAGAGACCTACTTGGATAGGCGGGAGACGGTTGTATCCGGGTTTACCCTCCAGGGCGAGATCGACAGGCTAGTCTCTCGGCTAGCGAACCTCTTGCCCTACACTGGTCCCGAGCCAGAAGAGAGGCTCACTCTAAAGGGGAGGGAAGCCCAGACCCGGATGTTCGAGGCTGTCACCCAACTGATCATCAGCATCTCCAAACTGCGCCCCCTTTTTCTTCTCCTGGATGACCTGCAATGGGCTAGCACTACAACCCTCCAACTCCTCCACTACCTGACTAGAAATATTCAGGGAAGTAGGATACTTGTGGCCGGGACCTATCGCGGTGAGGAAGTGCAGGCGAAAGAGGGGCATCCCTTTCTGGATATGCGCCGCCGCTTGAGCCGAGAAGGGCTATTAAGGGAGATCCGGTTGGCACGCCTCACTAGAGATGATCTATGGCAGATGCTTGGCGATCTCTTCCCCGAAGGAGGCCTAGGAGAGGAGTTTTTAACCTGGCTTTTCGAGGAGACGGAAGGGAACCCTTTCTTCGCCCTAGAGGTGCTAAAACTCCTGCGGGATAAAGGGGCCTTGTCCAAAGATGAGGCTGGCTGGCGTGTAGATGAAACGCTAGCGCGGTTTGAGATCCCTCCTGGGATTTTTGACGTTATCGCCCGTCGGGTGGAGGATGTTAGCGAGGAACAACGGGACCTCTTGGATTGCGCGGCGGTCTTGGGCCAGAGGTTCGATGCCACGATCCTGGCTTCTGTCCTGGGAGGGAGCAGGTTAGATCTCCTCAAGCGGCTCAGGGTGTTGGAGCGAAGGTACCAGTTAATCGCCTCCGATGATGGGAGATACCGTTTTACCCATTCTAAGATCCGGGAGATGCTCTACCATGAGTTGCCTTCTGATCTGAGGCGGGAATACCACTTAACCATAGCAAGGTGCATAGAAGAGCTCCATTTCCACGCCTTGGAGGAGGTGATCTACGATCTGGCTCATCATTACTTCGAGGGAGGAAAGGCGGAGAAAGCCCTAGTCTATTCCTTGAAGGCGGCGGATAGGGCAGAGAGGTCGTATGCCCTCGACGAGTCTCTCCAGTTCTATCTGGCTGCCCTATCGGTCTTGGATGGGGGAGAGGAAACACCGGAGAGCAAAGGGCAAAGGATAGAGATCCTTGGAAAGCGAGGGAGTTTGCTTTCCACCCTTGGTCGGCGGGAAGCGGCGCTAGAGAGCCTCGCCTTGGCTTTGCAGTTGAGCAAAGAGTTGGGAGATGAGACCAGGGAATCGAACCTCCTCACCGAGATGGCTCATCTCCAGATGAGGATGGGGAACTGGGAGCAGGCTCTCGCTCTCTGCAGAGAGAGCATGAGGATATCTCGAAAGGTAGAGGACCTTCGCCAGATGGCCCGCACCTTCTCCGTCATGGGTACAGCCCTATTTTTGAGGGGTGACTGGGAGGGGTCGATCCGCCACTACGAGAAGGGACTTATGCTCTCGGAGCGCGCTGGCGACGAGGTACAGAGGGCAAAGATCCTGGGTAATCTAGGGAACGTTCATGACATCCAAGGGGAGGAGGGCAAGGCGATAGAGCATTATGAAAAGGCGATCGCTATTCTAGAGGGAGAGGGGCTCCTCCTTGACGCCTCTTTGGGGTACCTCAACCTGGGGTACGCCCACGCCTCGTTGAAGGAATGGAGAGAAGCGGAGAGGTGTTATGAGAGGAGCCTTGAGGTCTTCCAGAAGGTAGGAGATGTTTACCATACCGGGTTGGCCTACCACCATCTGGCGGAGGCCCGGTTCAGTCAGGGGGAGTTGGAGTCAGCGAGGGGGTTCTGCCATAAGGCAAGGGAACTGTTCCACAAGATAGACGACCGGTTGGGGATAGCGGATACGGCTAGGGTTTTGGCTTCCATCTACCGGGAGGAAAGAGAGTTTGACGGGGGGGAGGAGTGCCTCCGCCAAGCGATGGAAGCCTACGAGGAGATAGACGACAGACTCAATCTGGCTGAGACATCTTTTGAGTTGGGGATAATGCTAGAGGAGAGAGGAGAGGGGAGAGAAGCCTTTGAGTATCTGAAGCGTGCGAAGCGGCTTTTTCAAGGGTTAGGGGCCAAAGAGGGGTGGCAAAGGGCGGGCGAGAGGCTGGCTCATCTGGATAACTAGTTATGGGGCCCCCTGGTACTTCTTTCCTATTGACGTCCCATCTATGAGGGCTATATAATGAAGGTAGCCTGGCAGGAGGCAAAAAACAGGCTACGGTTGTGCTTCGATAGTGTGGTAGCCAAGCACACCCCGAAAAGGCAAACCACTCGTGAGGGTGGGGCGCAAAGTCACGGATCTTGGGTCTCCCAAGATGGCCGGGCTACCGAAGGAGGTGCTGGGAATGAAAAGGCAGGTATTCAAGGTCTTCACCGCTCTGGTCCTGGTGGGTCTGCTCCTTACGGCGTTAGCGCCAGCAGCCTACGCAGGCGGGGGCGGTGAGCGCTTTTCTGACATGGCGCGGTTTGAACCGGGGAGTGAGGTAGAGTTAAAAGCAGGAGGGGTAAGGGTTGTTGTTCCTCCCCACGCGTTGGATCGTGCAAGGCTACTCAGGCTCATGGTCTTCGTCCGCGACGGTCAGAGTGTGGTGAGGTTGAGCCCTGAACTCCACTTCGAGGAACCGGTCCTCATCGATTTCGGTACAGCGCCCGTCATCTACTACTGGGATAACGGGGAGTGGGGCACTGTAGAAACCATCGATGTGGACCAAGATGGGAAAGTGGGAGAGATCCTAGTCGACCACTTCTCCCGCTATGCGTGGTGGTAATAGACGAGTAGTTCCTGTCAGGTGAAACGGGAGGGCTCCCAGGGTTCTGGGAGCCCTCTTCATTTGACACCTGGGAGAAGTTGTGTGGTATCTTGGGGCAAACCTTAAGGGACACACCTACGGTCAGTCGGGTTGCCCATCAACCTAGACCCCTGATCCTAAAGGGGTCGAAGTCCTCTGGCCAGGTCACAAAATGGAGCGAGGTAAACCCTTTTCCTTGAACCTCTCTGCCCAGGCCAATAAAGCATATCGGGAGGCTTTTCCCCTCCCGATATTTTGATGTTGTGAGCGGGAGCGACGGGATTCGAACCCGTGATCTCCTGCTTGACAGGCAGGTGTGTTAGGCCAGCTACACCACGCCCCCTCACAGATTACAATAATACCATAATTTGCCTCATGCCGTCAAATCATCGCCAGTAGAAGACCCACGTCTCGCTGGTGGGGCTGATGGGCATCCCTCCCACGCTGCCATCGGGGTTGATTATCTCCTGCACCACCGTTATATCCCACTCAAAAGCGCGCTCCGTCAAACTAGCCATGCCGTGGTACTCCTGACGCACACGCCAGGTCGTTTTTTCGCGCACCCGATCGCCTTTATACACGATTTGCCCCTCCGGGCCTACAAATCGCACACTGAGGCCGTACCATTCATCCTCGCCTAGGGTTCCCAGCGCTTCCCATTCCAGCCTGATCTCCGTGTTGATCCCTTGGAATTCAGCCTGATCAACAGGGGCGATGAGGCGTGGAGCCTCGTACTTGAAAGCCGGGGTTTCCGTCGGCGTGGGGGTAGGCGTGCTGGTGGGCGGCACAAGAGTCGGTGTGGCTGTGGGGAGGGCGGTTTCGGTAGGTGTGGCCATGGCGGTGGGGGTAGGTGGAACAGGGGTTGGCGTCTCGGTCGGTGTGGGGGTTGGCTCTAGTGTGGCCGTAGGGGGAAGAGAAATCTCTGTCGGGGTGGGGGAAGCGATGGAAACGAGAGTCGGGGGAGAGAAAGACGAGAGGCGCAAGGGAAGGAAGAAGAGAGCCAAGGCTGCGATGGCCAGCACCGTTCCGCTCACGCCTAGTATGAGCCACCAGGAGACCCTTCTTCTCCCCAATTCATAGCCGCAATAGGGGCAGAGGCTGAGCCCCGCTCTGATCTTCTCCTTACAGTAAGGGCAGCGGGTTACCTCCCGCTTCAGGCGAGCCCGGCAGTGAGGACAAATCTTCGCCTCGTCAGGAATTGAGGCCCCGCACCAAGGGCACTTCATTTCCATCCCTTGCCCATAAGGATGAGGATGCCGAAGAGTATGAAGAGGCCTCCCGCGGCGAACCTCACATAAGCCTCGGGAACGAATCTCGTGATCAGGCTGCCGAAGGCGACTCCAATGAGGGTGAGAAGACCAAAGCCAGCCATGGCCCCCACGAAGACGGCCAGGGGGGAGTGGGAACGGGCGGCCATGGCCATGGCCGCTAGTTGCGTCTTATCTCCCAGTTCAGCCAAGAAGATGAGGCCGAAGGTGCTGACGAATATCTTCCAATCCATGCCCTCCCCCCTCTCATAATAGGGCTCATGAACCCCCAGAAACCCGCAAGATGTCGAAGTAGGAGACCACCAACGCCAGGCCGATGAGGATGACCATGCCGATGAGGTGAACTAGCCCCTCCTTTTCGGGGGCAACCTTTCTACCTCCACGCAACGCTTCTAGGAGGACAAACGCCAAGTGTCCTCCATCGAGCCCTGGGAAGGGCAAAAGGTTGATCAAGGCCAGATTAACGCTCAAAAAAGCGGTGAATTGCAAGAGAAAGGGGAGGCCCATCTGAGCCACTTGACCGGTCGCCTGGGCGATGCCGATAGGTCCCATCACCTCGGGGGAGATGAGCCCTCTTACCATATAGATGACGCTGAGGACGATAACCCCTGCGGCCCTGAAGGTGCGGGAGACCCCTATAGGGATCGCTCGCCAGGCCTCATATCTCACCAATTTGGTGCCCACAACCACTGTATGCATGGCGATCCCCATCGGCCCTTCCCCTGAGGGGGGTTGGAGACGAGGGGTAAGAATGACCTTGAGCCTTTCCCCTTCCCGCTCCAAGAGGAGGGACACCTCCTGGCCTATTCTCTCGTAGGTGTATCTCTGTAAAGCGAGGGGATCGGTTATCTCCAGCCCATCCAGTTCCAAAATGAGATCTCCCGCCTTCATCCCCACTGCCTCGGCTGGCGATCCAGGAGTCACCTCTGTGATCTCCACACCGGTAATGGACACCGGCTCACCTATTAGGGCGGTGGCGCCGAAGAGAAGCGCGGCCAACACGATGTTCATCACCGCGCCAGCGACAAAGACCCCACTCCGCACACGCCAGCCTTGGCTAGCCAGACTGCCAGGCACCGTGGGATCGTCCTCCCCTGGGTATCGCACGAAGCCCCCGAAAGGGATAGCGTTCACCGTGATTTCCGTCCCCCCTATCTCCGTGATGGTGAAGAGACGGGGAGGGTAGCCGAAGCCGAACTCCTCCACCTTCACCCCTCTCCATTTGGCCACCAAGAAGTGGCCTAGTTCATGAGCGAAGACTAGGAGGCTGAAAACTATCAAGAAGTAGAAAAGGGTGGTGAGAAGCATAGGATCATCTTTCTTTGAATATAATCGTTCTAATTATAACGCTTACACTATGGCTGGGGCAAACCCTCGTATTCACTCACGCAAAATGTTACCGAAGTGGTATAGTTTACTCAAATGATAATGTTACTGGAGGAACTATGCCCGCTGAGGACAAGATGACTATT
>Ga0209121_10001547_pt1 | contig 24108 bp, 14 predicted proteins | sample Cruoilmetagenom3_FD_187292 | JGI IMG/M metagenome (GOLD analysis project Ga0209121, IMG submission 187292) | Oil polluted marine microbial communities from Coal Oil Point, Santa Barbara, California, USA - Sample 3 (SPAdes) (version 2) | ecosystem: Environmental > Aquatic > Marine > Oil seeps ... | reverse complement strand
GACAGTCGTAATCGGGTCACGAAATGGATACGCTGGATTGCCCGAATCTGGGGCTTTCCGATCATAGTTTACGCTCTACTTATGCTTATCGGTTATGCATGGAACTGGGTGACAACCGGTGTAGCAGACCCGCATGCGGTGGAGGACTATCCCCCCATAGAAGCCCTACCCCCGATCTTTATGTTTCTGAGTGTCCTGGGATTGGGCATTGCCTGGCGTTGGGAGCGATTGGGAGGAGCGATTACCATTGTTTTCCAACTGGCAGCGCTTTCGTTGCTTCTAATTCATAGTCCGATCACTCGCGATTTCCCCCGTTCAGCGGTTCCTTATCTTCTGTCGATGATAATAACCACCCCTGGAATATTATTCCTGGTGTGTTGGTGGCGATCAAGAAAGAGGGCAATCCCTAACGACAGCGCCTAAGTTATGGTCGCTGGGGCGGCCGCCCGCTTCGCGCAAGTCCCCGCGTGAGTGACGGCGAAAACGACCGCCCCGACCTGAAACGGTTGGGGCGGTTTGCGTTGCCTGGTTTGCAGTGGCCCAGCACGCGTTGCCTCACGAATAAATTTGTATGAGAACCTTATCGCCCCCGCGTCGAGGAGTCCCCTGTGTGTATAGGGGGCTTTTTTTGTTGCCTGATGGCGGCGACCTCCTCAGCCGACCGCATGGGCGCGCTCGCGTCATTTCGCCGTGGTCTCCGCACCCTTTGGCGGCGGCCTTCGTGGTGTCCTGCCGGGTCGGGATAGAGGGGGAACGACTGACGATCGTGTGAATCGCCGCCAATTCATTTGCATCCAGCCTGAAGTTGTGCTATACTAACATCACCTTTGACGACGAAAGCGCCTCGCGGCTTCGTACAGCCCGAGGCTGTGGCCAAGGCGGCGGAGCGCCCTGGCGGTGATATTGTACCACATCAGGCCGCCCGCCGCAAGGTCGGGCGGCTTTTTGTTCCCATCACAACGTAGCCCCCAGAGAAGCCCGCCTTGCTGAAAGCATTCGCGTTTGATTTCAACAGAGAGAGCCCGCCCGACAATCTGCGCAGGAGCGTCCCACAGATGCTTCGCCACAGCCCGAAAGTCTCAACACAAACACTTCGGAGCCGATACCGGCAGTGTATGCTGTCGCCCGGCTCCGTTTGTTTACGTAGGTTGAGTGCGAAGAATTACCGATGACAACTTGACGAATTGGTGATATGATAGCAATCAAAATGGGGAGGGGAAATGCCTGCAGGCTATAACGAACAAAGACTCAAAGAGGAGACCGAAGCGTACTGGGAGGAACTCCGGAGCAACGCTGAGAACCCTCAACTCGTGTGGCGGAAATATGTGACGGGTTTGCTTCCCCAGGAGATGGAAGCGATTAGAGTAGCAGGCAAGTCTCCCCCGGAAGACGAGGATAGATGTCTTACCTTGGTGCTTCTGGTGGGGCACTCCATCGAGCCGCTGCTGCAGTCGGTGTGGGCCTATAGGCCCCAGGAGTTGCTGCTAATCCTCAATGAGTGGTACGGAGACGAGGCGGGCGAAGACTTTGCAATAGGTCTCTGCGACTTACTATCGCGATTGCCGGCGGAACGACAGATTCCAAAAGACTGTATCCACCAGGAGGTCGTGCAGCCCACGCCGGCCAACGTCTTCCGAGCGCTCGTCGAGCGCGTGCGTGACCGGGAGAAACATGTGCGTGGCCGGGAAAAAGTAGTCGTTGACATTACCGGGGCCAAGAAGAGCATGGTGACGGGCGCATTCCTCTACGCGGCATACGCCAATGTCCCTATCTCATACGTGGACTTTAATGACAAAACGTACAACACAGGGTACGGCAAGCCGTATGGCTATGATTCTCACATTCACCTGCTTGAGAACCCTTACGCTGTCTTTGCCTTGCGCGACTGGGAGCGTGTCCACCAGTTGTACAATTCCTATCATTTCCGCGAGGCCGGGAAGTTGCTTGAGGAAGAGATCATCCCGGTGATGGAAGAACCCTATTTCAAGACAGAACATATCCTTGCTGCCGAAAGATTGGTGACTGTATTGCATTGTTACGAGTTGTGGGATAGCGGTGATATCCATGCTGCCAGGGAGCAGGCGAAAAGTGTACGCAGCCCAGGGATAGAATTCAATGCGCCTACTGCCGTCGGCGTCCTGGGCGCTGTCTGGCCCCACGCACCTGATAAGTTGGCTGCTCAGGAGGCGGCAGACGAATTACTGAAAGGCTGCAAGAGCCTAACACGAGGTGATGGTGTTCCTAGGAACTCGATATTCTGCTGCGATGATTGGCTATTGGTCTACGCGGAAGACGAGATAGAACGCATTGGGCGGCTCATTGATTATAATGAGGATTACCGTTCAGCTCTGTTGCGCGCCGCATCCTTGAACGAGATGTTGCTCAAGGCCCGCCTGTCCCACTTGTGGCACGATGAGAAACTAGTTGTACCTCAAGGCCAATCGCTGTTCTCGTTTGATGCCTTGGTCGAAAGGGCCGCTGCAGGGCGTATGCTGCAGGTGCTCATGGGTAAACAGCGAGTACCGCTTGTGCATGGAACGAAGGTCTCACTAGCCCCTGATGTTGAGAAGCTGAATTCGTTCTGGGATGGGTGCCCTATAGATCTGGAAACCGTGATCGAACTGCGTAACAAGACAGTGCACACCTACCTCTCAGTGCCGCGCAGCGTTGCCGAGGGTGCCGCGGATGTGGCGCAGCGGAATCTGGACGATTACCGGGAGCACAGGGCCGTGGGGCCACTGCCTGATGTAGTGGTGCATGCATTGGAGTGGCGCGAGTTGTGCGAACTGTGTGGGGCAGATGCTTTCTTGCCCCCCCCAACCTATTAGACCGAGGAGGTGTTCTTATGAAGTACCTGTTGGCTGCCGAAGCGGACCGCATCCAGGATCTCATCTTCCGCTCGTCGCGGTTGCGCGAGGTGGTGGGAGGGAGCCAGTTGCTGACCCGCTTCTGTGACGATGTGCCAGAGTTGCTGGCTTCCAGGATGAACATTGAGGCAAACGTCATCACCCGTGGCGGGGGTAGCTTCCGCGTTGAGTTTGAAAACGAGGATGGCGACAAGGCCAAGGGGGATGCCCTTCGATTTGGGGCAGCGTTGGCCGAGGCCTACAACCGTGCCACGGGCGGAACGCTCAGCGTTGCCAAACCGGTCAAGATCGCGGACGACTCTGAACCTGCCTGGAAGAAGGCCAGCGAAGACGTCGGGGAGAATCTGCGCCAGGCCAAGCGCCAGGGGCCGCCTGTGGCGACACCCCACATCCCCTACATCGCCTTCTGTGAATCATGCGGCGTCGGGCTGGCTGAGGCGCACGAGGGCCGGGTTGAAGGAGAGGAAGAGGGGAAGCACTACATCTGCCCCTCCTGTCGAGCCAAGTCCGCGGAGCAAGTGACCAAAAGCATGGGCAAGTTTCTCAAGCCGTTCTACCGGAAAATCGTGTCAGGGGAGGCACTCTCAAGCATGGAATGGCCTCACGACGCCGACGCGGTGGGGAAGTACGATGCCCGTGGCTACGTGGCCTACATTGTCGCGGACGGTGATGGTATGGGCAAGATATTCCACGACTGCAACCGCGATCAAGCCCAAAAGCTATCCAAGGAGATGAGTGAGGTACTGAGACAGGCTTTGGCGGAATCGCTCAAGCGGTTTATGCCTGCCCCGGCGGCGACACTGAATCCCTGGTTTATGCCAGTCCTCCCGCTCATACTGGGCGGCGATGATCTGTTTGCGCTCGTGCCTGCCTGTTGGGCACTCGACATGGCTCAGCATTTGTGCAAAACCTTCCAGCGCGAGATGACCGAGTTCGCACACAGGCAAGGGATCCAACACGAGATCACGATGACTGCCGCCGTGGTGTTCTGCAAAGCCAATTATCCCTACTACCTGGCCCACCAAATCGGCGAGCGCCGGCTCTCCGAGGCCAAACGAGTAGTCAAGGCTTTGGCTGCTGACGATGGACCTCACTTGTCGGCGGTGGATTTCGAGATCGTGCTGGGCAGCCAAGTGGAGCCGAAGGAACTCACCGGTAAACGGCGTTCTACACTGCGCCCTTACTGGGTGACGGGTAAAAAAGAGGACAGTGAAGAGCCGGAGGAGGATAAGAAGGAACGAGAAAAAATAGAGAAAGTGTTACGTCAAGAAGGGTGGGGGTTGCCCATCCGTGTGTTGTTGGAACAGCGCTTGGCACTGGTTGATACCCCTTCTCGACGCCTTTCCCAGTTGCGCGATCTGTTTAACCGTGTTTCTGTTTCCACTCCCGGCGATGCTGACGCTCGGCAGCGCTGGAATGATGATTGGGATGATGAAATGAAGCGGCTTCTGAAACGCATTGAGCGGGACTGGACACAGAAGAGAAAACATCCTGTGCGTGCTGCGTTGGACACGCTGGGCGGCGTCGAGATCAAGAAATGGTACAAAGTCGAGCGCAAGAGCGATGACGAACGCTGGCAGGGTCACGGCCTGCCGGACCTGCTGCGCGTTTGGGAGTGGACGTTGGACCTGGACCACGATCCGGTGGAATACGAGGGAGGTGGGCGATGAGTCTGAAGTTGACGTTCCAGATAAAGATGGAATCGGATTACCACGTCGGCGCGGGGCACGGGTTGGGCACCGAGGTTGACTCGGCATTGCTGCGGGACGCCGACGGTGTGCCGGTGCTGCGCGGTACGATCCTCAACGGCCTGCTGCGCGACGGGCTGTGGCGTTTGCTGCAGCAGAAGCAAATGCAGCGATGGCGACGATGCCAGGAGTCGGGGAAAAGCGGTGAGGAACAGCGTTATTGTGGTCAGTATGACCCCGGCAAACACCCCGAACTGTGTCCCATCTGCCGGCTGTTCGGCACCCCGCGCACGATGAAGCGCTGGCGCATCGGATCGGCGCGACCGGAGGGCCAGAAATGGTTGACGGGCACATCCTACAAGCCCGAGGAGACGGTCAGGCAGCGGGTGGTAAGGGTGCGGGTGAATCCACGCACGCGGAGGGCCGCGCCCCGCCAACTGTTCTCCCAGGAGCACGGAGGACGGTTGAAGTTCACTTTCACCGCTACCTGTCCCACCGCGGACGAAGCGGCACTGGATGAGGCGGCCCTGCTGGTGGCGGCGGCGCGTTTCGTGCGCCAGTTGGGCCGCTCCCGTCGCCGCGGGCAGGGGGAATGTCTCATTTCACTAATAGCGGTCGAGGGAGCGGCTTTGGGCGACAATTCACAAGAGACGTTGCTTCAACGCTTCGAGGATCACTGGCTGAACGGTGAGCCACAGGCATTGGCTGAACCAAAACGAGATCCTCTGGACCGAGGACGCAACGAACCGGCAAAAGGAAGCCCGATACGTCTACGGGTATTGGCCCGCGCCGACGAGCCGCTGCTGATTGCGCAACGGGCCTCAGCCGGAAACCAATTCAAGAGCCAGCCGGCGATCACCGGCAAGACGCTGCGGGGCGCGTTGGCCGCCCATGCCGCCGACTGCTTCGACTTGAAGGATGAGACAACCTACGATACATTCATTGCTCTGTTCCTCCGAGACGACGTGCGATTCCCCACTTTGTATCCCCTGTTCCGAGGTAAGAAGGGTCAATTCTATCCTGCTGTGCCTGTGCCGCGAGACGGCTTTGCGTGCAAGGTCTATCGCGGACATCCTATCCAATGGGGCACGCAGCAAGAAGACAGAGTCGAGAAATGCGGAGAGTGCAAAAATCCGGTCAAAGGCGTTCGGGAGGAGTTCGTCAGTTTGCGGAAGAAGCCTGAATCGAAGCCAGAGCATTTCAGGCCCGAAATGCGGAGCGAGATGCACATCCGCATCAAGCCGCAGACCGGGCGCGTGGAGGAGGGGCAACTGTTCGATTACGTGGCGCTGGACGCGGGCCAGTACTTTACCGGTGAATTGGTATGCGCCGACGAGGATGCCTGGGAATTGCTGCAGGAATTCACGGGGCTGGCGGAGGAAAAGCCCATCCAACTGCGGATGGGCAAGGGCACGCGCCGGGGCTACGGGCAGGTGACGCTGTGGTTGGATAGGCTGGATGAGGGCAAGACGTCAGCGTGGGTACAACAGCCTCTCGAAAAACGGGTGAACGAAGATATGGAGAAACTGACGCTGACGCTGCTGACCGACGCGGTGGTGGCCGACTCCTGGGGCCGCTTCGCCACCGGTTTTGAGAACGAGTGGCTGAAGCGAGAACTAGGCTTTGAGGTCACAGTGATGGAAGGGCGCGATTTCGCCGCGACGAAGGTGGTGGATGGCTTCAACACGCAGTTGCGGCTGACCCGCTGGCGTGACGTGGCGCTGGCGGCCGGCTCCAGCGTCCGGCTGCAGTTGGCTGAACCGTTGACCGTCGAACTGCGAAAGAAACTGATAGAGGTCGAGCGTGACGGCATCGGTCTGCGGCGCAACGAAGGATACGGGCGGGTGGCCTTCGACCACCCGGTGTACAAGAACTGCGCCGAGCTGACCGGCACGCAGGTCACCATCCCCAGCGAAGTGAGCCTGGACATAAAACCAGGAACGCTTCTGACGACGTTCAAACGCAAGTGGGAAGAAACCCTGGCCAAGTCAGAGCGAGAGAAAGAGAAGCAGTGGGAGCAGTGCCGGGGCGATCCCTTCCTGGCACTGGCCCGCTGGCTGGACGCACACCGGCACGAGGACATCGCCTGGCTGCTGGCGGAGATGGAGGAATTGGGCACGCCCGACAAGTCGCTGATCGATCTCATAAGAAGCCAAGGGAAGCGAAGTAATGAGGATGAATACGGTGACCGAGAGAAGGCCAGCCGGCTGACAGGTACGGGGTTCAAACTAGTCAAGGACCTGTTGAAGCAATTGCAGCAACAGGAGAGGGGTCGGGATGACCGGTCGTTGGGCATCCGCATGTTGGCCGACCGGCTGGCCGAAGTCGCCGGTCAGAAGGAGGAAGGACGATGAAATACCGTGTCATCACAGGAACATTGGAGGCCCGCACCGCCGTGCACGTGGGCAGTGGCGAAGGGAATGAACTGGCCGATTCCTTGCTGCGCCGCGACACGCAGGGCAACATACTCATCCCCGGCACAGCCATCGCCGGGGCGCTGCGGGCGATGCTCACCCGTCTGGCCCCCCGATTGGGCGGAGGAATTTGCATAGCGATGTTGCCCGACAAGGTACGCAAGGAGCGGGCGCGGAAAGGGCAAAAAGGGTGTAACTGCACTGTCTGCCGGCTCTTCGGCGACGTGGAGCCCAGCGATGAAGCGGGCAGCGATAGTGCTGCCTCGCACTTGCTGGTCTTCAATGCCAGGTTGAAGGAGAAAGAGAACGAGTCCGTGATCTCACTGGTCCGTGACGGTGTGGGAATTGACCGCGCCAGCGGGACGGCGGCACGGGCAGCGGCGGCCAAGTTCACTGTGGAGACGCTGCCCGCCGGGGCCAAGTTCGAACTGCGGATGGAACTGCGGGAAGATGATCCGGACGAGCGGATGAAGGATGAGCAACTGCTGGCCGTGGCGCTGGCCGAATGGCAGGCAGGCCGGGCCCACCTGGGCGGTGACGTCGCCAGGGGACTGGGCGCCTTTCAGTTGGGTCAGGTGCATTACCACGAACTTGACCTGGATCAAAACGACGGACTGATGACTTTCCTGCAGGAAAATCGCCCTTGGGAACAAGTGCAGGCGCAAGAAAACTGGCTACAAGACCGCCTGGGCGTCGCCACGCAGCACATAGGTGAGCTGAAGAACGTGCCGGGCGAGGCTGTTCAGAAGTTCGGGGATTTTGGACTCGATGCTCAAGAAGCCGAGCGACTGCCTGTCAGTCGGGGCTGGGCTGAATGGACGTTCACCCTCCAGGCAGAAGGGCCGCTCCTGACTAACGACGCCACTGCCTCGGGCTTGAGCGGCTTCGACCACGCACCACTTCTGGCGACGATAGGCGACTGGACGAAGCCGGCGCTGGTCGGTTCCGGATTGCGGGGCGTGCTGCGCTCCCACGCCGAGCGCATCGCCCGCACGCTGGTGACGCGCGACGCGGTAGACCAAGACCATGACGATCCGGAGCAGTATTTTCTGGAGCACTGCCCAGCCTGCGACCCGCTGGCCCGCCGCACCCGCCGCGAGAGTGATGGTGTAGCACTGGAGTGTTGCGATAGCCTATTGCACGCAGCGGGGCAAGACCCAAACGATGAAGTGCGACCAGAGCAACTCTGCCTGGCCTGCCAATTGTTCGGCAGCACGCGCAACGGCAGCCGCCTCATCGTCGAGGACGCGCTCTATGATGATAGCAATGGATTGCCCAAGTACAAGATGCTGGACTTCCTGGCGATTGATCGCTTCACTGGCGGCGGGGCGGAACACCTCAAGTTCGACGCGCTGGCGCTGTGGAGGCCGACTTTCAAGGTACGGATGTTCCTGGAGAACCCCGAGGAGTGGGAATTGGGCTGGCTGACGTTGGCACTGCGGGACCTGGCCGATGGTTGGCTGCGCGTTGGTTTTGGTGCGGCCAAGGGGTTCGGGCAAGTCAAGATCACCGAAGGCACGCTGCGCCTGGCGACGTTGGATGCAAGCAAGGTGCAGAAGGGACAAGCGTCCATCTTCGTCGTGGACACATTCCCCTTTAACGATTCGGCACTGCGAGAGAGGCAGAGCCAGTGGGTACAGGAGTTCAACGACAAGTTGAATGAGGACAAGCCGGGCGCATACAGGCGGCCCAAAGAACTGCGCCTGCCCGCCGACAGTTACTTCGGCGTGGTGGATCACATCTATGGACGAGGTGAAGGGCAATGAGCGAGAAAAGAAAGGCTGTGGACTTCGAGGAACTGAAGGCCGAGATGGAGGCCGACAAAATCGAGCCTGGCGACTGGCCAACCATCGCTGGTGGAACGTGCCCCGAAACGGAGTTGCCGGGATGGCTAGGCGGGCTCAATCTCTCCAGTATGGATGTCCGCATCTGGGAGTTTACCGATCGCTGCACTATTGGTAACGATGGGCCTCCCGAGCAAGTTGAGCGGCTGGAGCGGGCGCGTCTCTTTGGCGTGGGTGGTGATCTGGACATCCGCCGTGACGGGAGCCGGTTCCTCTGGCGTTACGTTGGCGAGGAGGAAAACGCCCCGAAGGGCGACAATCTGAACTGGCCAGGAGACGAGAACGGCCTGGTCTACCGGCGCGAGCGGACGGCGCTGCTATGGGGCGAGCGCAAGGAGGGGCAGACCCAGTGGTTCGATGACCGGACGGCGGGCGCTGCGCTGACTTATCCGGTGGACGGCGCTCCGGCGCGGGTACAGGTGCGCTACTACGAGTACACGCAGGCCGGGCGGACGCTGGTTGTCTGGCTGCGGGGATTGGAGGCATACAATGACTGAGGAAAGAATCTATGAGGGAAGGATCAAGTGGTTCAACATCAAGATAGGGTACGGCTTCATCGAACGGGATGAAGGGGATGATATGTTCATCCATATCAACCAGTGGCGCGGGCCGTTAGGGAGTGAGCCTCGGGAGGGTGAGCGAGTGGCCTTTGAAGTGGGCCCGGGAAGGAAGGGTAAACTCGAAGCGAAGAACGTGCGGTCCGCCGGGACGGAGCCGGTAAAACCGGTTGAGGAAACATGGAGGAAGGTCGCACCTGCCAGGCCGGGAGGCTACCATTTCCTGAATCCCTACAACTTCGTGCGCCCCTTGTCCCAGTCACGGCCGGAGGGCAACATTCTGGGCAATTGTCCCCCGCCGCCCCACGACCGGTACGTGGACGGGCTGCTCACCGGGCGCATCACTTGCAGTGTGACGGCTGTGACACCATTGTTCATCTCAGACTCACACGCTGTGAAAGGGAAAGTAGGCGAACACCGCTCCTTCCGCTTCTTCGAGTACGACGGCGAGCCCGCCATTCCTGCCAGCAGCCTGCGGGGAATGATCCGTTCGGTGTTCGAGACGGTGACGAATTCGTGCTTTGCGGTGTTTGAGGGGCAACGGTTGAGTTATCGGCTGGAGGCCAGGAGAGCCACAGCTCTGGTCCCGGCGCGTGTCGAAAAGCGTCAGGATGGGACGTGGCACTTGCATCTGCTGACCGGTTTTGTCCCTCTAAACCCCGGTCGGCGACCCAAGGGCCTCTATGCGGCGACTGTTCACCTGTACGATCCCATCCAGGGCCGGCGCATCCGTACCCCCAAGATCAATCTTGATGGTTTCAAGCACGGCGATCCATGCCATGCGCTGGTCGAGAAGAAGGGTATCTTTACGTACGTGCTACAACTCGGTCACACACGGGGGGAACTCGAGTCGCCCCGGGGTTCGCAGCGTATCGTGTCAGGCTGGCTGTGCATCAACAACCAGAACGTAGAGAACAAGCGCAAAGAGCGTTTCTTCTTCCGTATCCCTGAGAATACCGTCGGCCCGACACACATCCCGTTGCGTCCTTCTGTCCGGGAGAAGTACGGGGACTTGATCGCTGATTATCAGACCCGCCACGAGGATGCCGTGGAAGCCCGACGAAAGGCGGGCCAACCACTAGACAAGCCCGTGGGACACGGTCGCCAGGCAGAACCAGCTCTTAGCCGTTACATGTATTCTGACGGGAAGCTCAAAGAGGGTACACTGGTTTACGCTGGACTGTCGGGCACAGCGAAACGATTGCAGGTCGAATACATCGCGCCGGCTGCTGTGCCACGGGTCAGTTACAACCACAGCGTGGCAGAGTTACTATCGTCTTCCCATCTGCACCCCTGTGACGAGCACAAAGCTCTCTGCCCGGCTTGCCGGGTCTTTGGTTGGGTGTACCAGGCTGAACCGGATGAGAAGATTTCACCAGAGAAAGTTGTCGCCTATGCCGGACGGCTGCGTTTTTCCCACGCCACGTTGTGCGAGGATGAGGATAAAGGGACCCTGGGGAATATTACGTTGGCCATCCTCTCTTCACCCAAGCCAACGACGACTCGTTTCTACCTGCGACCGAAAGGCGGCAGGCCTCGTGACGGTCGAGATGATGCTGATGTAGGGTACGATGGTGACAACATCCTGCGTGGACGCAAGGTCTATCGGCATCACGGAAAAGCCAATCCCACCGAGTACAAGCGGGCGACAACTGACAGGTTTGATGGTAAGGATAATCAGAACCGTACAGTACGTGGCACCCGCAAGCCAGGAAACAAATTTCAGTTCACGATAGATTTTCACAACCTGGCCCCGGTCGAGTTGGGCGCGTTGCTGTGGGCACTAGAACTAAGAGAGAGTGACAGGCAAGGGTATCATCGCCTTGGCTTTGCCAAACCGCTGGGCTTTGGCAGTGTCAAGTTAGAGGTGACAGCCCTGCGACTTATGGACCCGGTGACCCGCTACGAGTCGTTGGAAGCGGACGGCGGCTGGCGGGATGTTCAGGTCCAGAAAATGATCTGGATTGACGACTTTCGGCAGGCGATGGAGACGCTGTATGGTCGGCCATTTGCTGCTCTACCCAATGTGAGTGATTTACTAGCGTTGTTGGGTGAGCCACCGCCGGACTTGCCTATCCACTATCCGCGCGTTGACCAACAATCGTCACCAGAGGGCAAGAACTTTGAATGGTTCATGGGCAATAAGCGTTCTGGCCGTGATGCCGGTCCGAGGTTGGCGCTGCCACTGGCAGATGAGGATACAGAGGGATTGCCACTGCTGGATAAGTACGGGCGGGTGCGTAACGCTTGATTATCTACCTGGGCTAGTGCGGATTGTTGAGACTGGGAGAGCATGATGGATCATGAGCAGACTGACGAACGACCTCTTTGCCTGTTAGACTTGCTCAAGTTTGGTTATACATTGCACAAGATGGTGGAGGGCTATGCGGAAAACGATCTGGTTGCCCCTTTAGATCAAGAATCGTCTGTGACTGACATCATTGAGAGCCTTAGGTCATTAAAGAGTGGCTTGACGCAGTTTCAACTTCGAGATTCTGATGTACTGGCTGGCGAAACGATCGAGCCCCTGATATTTGATCTCAAAATACGTCGCGACAGCGATGAAGGAACTCTAGGAGACGATGTTGAGCAATTGAAAGATACTCTAGCGAGTTTGTTCAATGCTGTACGTGAGGAGGCATCTCATCGGCACATGTATCCGGTCACACCAGCAAAGCCCTTCGGCGATTTTGGGTTGCCAGACTTTTTAGAACCTACTTTGCCCTCGGAGTTTGACAGTCACCTAAGAGAAGCTAACCGCTGCTCGGCTGTTGGTTTTGAACTGTCGGCTGTTCTGTGCACGTTACTAGCAACCGAGGTCGTTACAAGATACTACTATGATCAGGTGACACGTACGTTGCCATCGGAAGGGGAAACGTGGGTTGAGTGGAAATGTCCTGAGTGTGGTCATAAAGCGACATGTCCCAAGTGTGGTTACAAAGGGAGATGTAGATCACCATCAGAAGAGAAAACATGGGGTCAACTCGTCAGTAAGCTTGAGGGAGCCAAATACCAATGCCCAAAGCAAGTAACAGACAAGTTGAAGCACATCGTAGATGAATATCGGAATCCAGCGATGCACGCCAAGCTGGAAATGGAGAGTGGAATAGCCACAACAGTGTGGAGGATTTGTGCCCCGTTAGCCCGAGAGATGATTGAGGATTTGTTGACTCGCGGGTTGAGCATCACGCCGCCCACTCAGGACGAGATTGACGCCATCTTGATGGCCGCCGACACCATCGTTGGTAAGGCCGACCAGAATGATCTGGCATCAATACTCAAAGGAGGAGACCCCAGCAAGAGGGTATTGGAAAAGGGATGGAACAAATTGCCCGACTATGGGGCACTAGAGGATCTGACTTTCGATCAGATTGATGGCAAGGTGAGTTGGTGCATCCATCACAGGTGGCTGCGCATAAAGCGTGATCAGGATGGCATCCCCTTGCTCTGCCACTCTGTGCAGGGAGAGGAACAGGCCAAGGCTCTGTGGGTGGAATGGCTGCTAGGCTGGTTCGAGGACTGGCGAGGGGCCGGACAGCCAGGACGGGTCTGGCCGCGGCTGGAGACCATCAACCGGGACATCAAGTTCATGCTGTTGGAGGCCATCAGCGAGCGGGACCGGCGCGACCTGTCGCCGGTGCTACGGGCCTGGTTTCCCCACGAGGTGAAGGCGGTGCGGAAGGCAGTCAACCGTACGCTGCAAAGCCTTGGCCTGCAGGCGTTGCCGCACCCGGATCGCAGGTCGACTCAGGGGGTGAAGTAGAGTTATTTGCCCAAACGGGGACCAGAACGGTTTCTTCCCCGCTGTAGATTTCTATTTTAGGAGTGAGGATGCCCTACGCCGTTGAATTCCCCATCGCATCCGGCGACCACCCACCACCGCCCAACCTGTACCGCGCTCTGTACGCCAACCTGATGCAGTGGATGGGGGCAGCCTATCCTGGCCTGGGAGACGTGATCCACGATCGTCCCGTGCGCAAGCCGTTCACTCTTTCGGCGCTGGAGAAAGGTCGCGATGGAGACTGGCGCTGGCGGGTCACACTTCTGGAGGATGATCTCTGGGAGCCACTGTGGTCCGGCGTGCAGGTCGTGGGTGTGCTTGACCTGAACGGGCGCACCTGGCCCGTGCGCTGGCTTGATGCCCAGGTCACACACCGAGGATATGACTTCCTGCTGACCGGCGTCCGCCCCGCCGAGTGTATCAAGATGGAGTTTCTGTCCCCAACCACCTTTCGGGCCGGGAACCTGGACAGCCCCTTGCCGGAGCCGGGGGCCGTCTTCCACAGTTGGTTGAGCAGGTGGAATGACTTCGCCCCTCCTGATCGCCGTATCAGCACCGAACTGTTGGAAACGGTACGGACCAACGTCGCCATCTCTGCCCACCGGATGCGAACAGAGCGGCATGACCTGGGGCGTAGTCAGGTCGTGGGATTCCTGGGAAAGGTAACTTTCGTCATCACAAAGGCGCGACGGCTGAACCAGGCATTGGTGTGGCAACTCAACGCCCTGGCCGACTACGCTGAGTTCTGCGGGACGGGACGCAAGACGACCCACGGCATGGGCCAGACGCGGAGAATGCAACACAAGCACCAAAGTTATTAGTGCCAGAATGGAGTCGAACGTAGCAGTAGTCTTTGAGGTGACATGTCGATGACGCCAGCTACTCTCATTATAACCCACAAGAACCCGGACCTGGATGCGATTGGGTTTGTCTACTCCGCTCGCAAAACCTTTGGCTTCGAGGTGCCGGTAGAGTGCCGAATGCCTACTCGTGAGGACCTCGAAGACCCAGCAGTGATCGTGGGTGACATCGGGCTGCTGGGCTGTGAGGAACTGGGCTACAGCCCCGACCACAACAACTTCGACCACCACTACAGCTACGCTGAACGGAGCGCTGTGTTTCTGTTCAATGGCAAGTTCTGGGCACTGAGGGACGATGTTGTCGAATACATAGATGCCGTCGACACCCGGTGGCTTGAGGAAAAGGCCGAGTTCACTCTGAAGGTAGGAGTTGTAGGCATCCGGATCCGATACCGGGGCGATGATCACCGGATACTGGAGGAAGGGGGCGCGCTTCTGCGGTGGATCGAGGAAGCAGGGCAGGACCCCAGCGATCTCAGGGAACCCTTTCCGCCCGGAATCCAACCCAACCTGCAGAGCGGTCGGGATGAGATACGGAGGATTCATCAAGAGATTGAAGGACTGAAGCATCTCACAACGGCAACTGGTCGCAGCGTTGGGTATGTGGTGACCAGTTCGCCGGTACTCTCGATGGTCAAGGAGGAGATATTTGCATCCGGGGTGGACATCGCCGTGGCGCACGACGTGGAGGAGAGACGGTTCTCCATTGCGTGCAACCTGCAGCGTCTAAAGGGGATGAATCTCAAAGAAGGGGGCCTGATCGCGGCCCTGACTGCTGCCGAACGTGCCAAAGGGCTGCCGCCTGAGCAAGGGTGGGGAGGCCACCCGGATCGCATCGGCAGCCCGAGGCGGGCTGGTTCTTTTCTCAGTGGGGAGGAGGTCTTGCAGATTGTCGAGGCTTATCTTTGATCGTCTGACCGTGCGCTGGGCAGTCTCGGCGTCTACCTCGATGCGGGCGCTGATGGTTGCGGTGATGTTGATCGGAGACAGCGATGGCTGATGGTATTACCGTCGTCAACTTCGCCCACCCGCTGACGGAGGCACAGCGGATGCAGATCGAGGCTCGGGCCGGGCAACCTGTGGCGCGGGTGCTGGACGCGCCGGCCCAGGTGGATGTGGAAGACGCGATAGAACCCCAGGTGGCTGCGCTCGTGGATCAGGTACCGCTGAGCGCCGAGGAGTGGCAGACGCTGCCGCTGCTGGTCAACCCACCGGGGCTGGCTCCGCTGACCGCCGTCCTGCTGGCGCACTTGCATGGGCGGATGGGATACTTCCCGACATTGCTGCGCATTCGACCGGTAGCAGGGGCCGTGCCGCCGCGCTACGAGGTGGCGGAGTTGCTGAACCTGCAGACGGTGCGGGACGGAGCACGGGAGAGGCGTCAGGTGGGGGCGAAGAAGGCACCGCCGCAAACAGGCGGTGCTGGAAAACTCCCTCCCCCACCTTCCCCCCCAAAGTTGGGGGGGGCCGGGGGGGGCGGGAGGGCCGGGGTGGGGGTCCACGATGCTTGAGATCGCCATGCGGGTGTAGCAGGAGCTCCAGGCGTTGGCGAAAAACTGTGACGTGGTTGGCACAGTGGCATTCCACGTGGCTCAAGTGTTTTTCTGGGGGTATGCTCTGAGGCAACGCGAGAGTGCCTCCTTTGGTCTGATGCTCTTGGGGTAGTATGTCCTGATAGTCTCGTGTCTCATACAGGAGAGTGAACGATGCGACGCTCCCGCGGGATGACCGATATCTTTGCCAGGTTCTTCGATCCCAGGATGCCCATTTTCTTCATATTGGGTGGGTTGCTCCTGGCGCTGATGGGCGACTCAGCCTACGGCCTCCTGGTTCTGTGGTGGGGACCAAGCGTCTGGGCACTGTTGGGTGTGCTGTTGGGTTCATTCGTATTGCTAGGGCTGGTAGTGGTCGGCATCTACGCCGTCTTGCGTGTGGGCCGATTGCCCCCTGTTGTCCTCGGTCCAGAGGAGAAAGCCAAGGAACGGCGGGGGCTAGTCCTGTTCCTGAGCAAGGGGGAGGGCAAGGCGGACGAAGAGGCGCTACGTTTTCACTCCTCCACGTTGGAGTACGCCTGGTTCATCGTCACCGACGCAGTCTGGGAAGAGGGGAAAGCCCACCGGCTGATCGGGGCCTGCCGCGAACGGGATGTGGGGGTGAAACCCTTGAATCTCAGACGTCCACGGGATGCCGGAGAGTCTTACCATCTGGTGGAGCAGGCCCTGGCCGAGGCCGAGGAGCAGGGATTGGGGCCGGGCAGCCTCTACGTAGACATCACCGGCTGTCTGCGGCCAGCCGCCGTGGGGGCCACCATGGCCTGCCTGAAGGCCAGGCATGACATCGAGTACGTCCTGGCGCGATACAACAAAGATGGTCAGGTTATCCCTGAGACCTCCCAGGTGATGGAAGTGGCGGTGCGGCCGGCCGGCCAGGAGGTGGAGGGAGAGATGAGGTGAAGACCGCCGGATCCTTGATCTGGCGGGAACGGAAAATTGGTGGCTTATTTCTGCTAGGGAGGCGTAACCATGAGCACGTCCCTATATCGCCAGGCCCTGGTCGCCACGCTGGGCACCCAGCCCCAGGTGATTACACTGGCGCTGGACCTGCTGGCTGAGGATGAAGGTATCGCGGTGGACGAGGTTCACGTCGTTCACACGGCGGCCGAGGGGCTGATTGCCAAGGCGCTGGAACGGTTGCGAGCCGAGTTTCACCGCAATCGCTACGGCGGTCGGCGTTGCTCATATCATGAGGTACCCATCCTTACTCCAGAAGACCGCCCGGTGCGCGACATCCGCACCGAGGAGGACGCCAGCGGTGCCTTCCGAACCATCTATCGCGTCGTGCTGGAACAGAAGCAAGCAAGGAAAAGAGTCCACCTCAGCATCGCCGGGGGGCGCAATAGCATGGTGGTCTACGGGGCTGCAACTGCCCAGATTCTCTTTGATACCGATGATCGGCTATGGCACATCCTATCCACAGCGGACTTTGAGCGCACCGGTCTGATGCACAGGCGCAGTCGCTTCGACGCGGCCCTGGTGCCGATTCCTGTATTGCGCTGGGGCACCATTTCCCCTGCTCTGACGGCGCTAGTACGTGAGCAAGACCCCTTCCGCGCCATCGCGGCCCAGGAGCAGTTGGTAGAACGGCAGGCCGACCGGCAGCGCGAGGAGTTCCTGACGGAAGTTCTGACCCCTGCGGAGTGGCGTGTGGTCGGGGACTACGTGACGCGCGGTGGCACCGACCGAGACGTCGCCGGGCGGTTGAACATCTCATTCCGCACCGTCAGTACCCACCTGCGCCACGTCTATGACAAGATGCGCTCATTCTTCGGCTACGACGAGGCGGCTCCCGTCAGCCGGGGTACGGTGATACAGCAATTTGCGGGCTTCTTTGAACGTCGTCCCCACCTGAGTGCCCCTCCCCCATAAAGAAACCCGGTTAGTAACTACTCATCCTGTCATTGCGAGGAACGAAGTGACGAAGCAATCCCCCTCTTACGTAACTTGCTGGCGGGAGATTGCCACCGCGAGTACTCGTGGCGGTGCTTCGCTACGCTCGCAATGACATCATCGCAAAGCTATTGGGTGAATGAGATTGCCGCTTTCCAGGCATGCCTGAACTCCTTGAAGCCCGAAATTCTTTACAAACGAGACAAGATTCGCTCGTCATTCTGAGCGTAGCGAAGAATCTCGTTTGGATGTTTGCTATCCGCCTTGACTTGTGAACCGAGATTCTTCGTCGCTGCGCTCCTCAGAATGACACGTTTTCGCTTGTCGGTTTGAGGCGAATCTTCGCTGGGTGGTTACCCCGGTTTCTAGGAGAAGTCGGGGTTCTCAATCGAAAGCGGCGAAATTCGACGATTTCCGCAGAAATCCGCCGGAATCAGCAGAAATACGTAGGGTGTCGTACTGCAAACTGCAGACGACACCCTCTCTTTTTTGTGGCATACTGTAGGCAGAAAGAAGGAAGAGGAGAGAGAGGAGAGAAGAGATGAGAGAAGAGAGGAGAGAAGCGATGATGAAACAGTGGCTCATCCGCGTGGTTCAGATGATCTGGCAAGTGTTGCAGAACCCGCGCAACTGGTCTCTCTGGTGGCGGCGCATCCGGCGTGGATGCGGGATCATCCTGCTCCTGTTCTTGCTGCTCAGTTGCCTGAGTTGCATATTGCTGGGTGTGTTGGTGGGACGGGCTACTGCAACCGGGCCTGACGCCGGGCTCGACGTGCTGCTGGTAGTAGATAACTCGAATTCGATGTTCGACAAGGGCGGCATTGGCTCGGACCCTGACCTACGGCGCATTGAGGCCGCCCAGATGTTCGTCAATTATCTGGGTGTAGATAGCGGCCCGATTTCCCACCGTCTGGGCGTGATCTTCTTCGGCGGCCAGGCACAGCTCGTCGTGCCTCTCACCCCACTGGCGGATCAGGCACGCCGGGCCGAGATAGCGGCGCTTTTCGCCGAGCCGCAGCGGATGGATTGGACTGACCCTGCTACCGCCCTCACATTGGCGCGTGACACGCTGCTCGCTGAGACCGACGATGGCCATCAACCTGTGGTGGTCTTGCTGACTGACGGCAAGCCGGAATGGGATAACAACCCCACTGAGGCTGAGCGGCAGTCTGTCATCGAGGAACTGAGGCGCATCGGACGGCAATACGCCAGCGACGGAAGCCGCCTCTTCGTCATCCTGCTCTCCAACGAGGCCACCGACGCCGACTCTGAGATAGGCACAACCTACGTGCCCCTGTGGGAGGAACTGGTTGAGGCGACCGAAGGTTGCTTCTACGCGGTACGCCGGGCCGACGACCTCATCACCGCCTATCATGACATCCTGGTCCTCCTCAGCGGCATGCAGACAGCCGGCCCGGTCGTCGAGGCCGAGATCGAGGGCGAGACGCAGGTAGAGGCGGTGACCATCGAGCCGAACCTGGCGCGGGTCACGTTCGTAGTGCGTGTCAGCGGAGCAGGTGCCACAGTCACCGTCCACCGGCCCGACGGAGGGGCATTGAAGCCAGAGGACGACAATGTACGGCACGCCAGCCAGGGTACAACGGCCATCTGGGCCATCGAGCGCCCGCGGCCGGGCGACTGGGCAGTAGTGATGGCTGGCCAGGGCAGCGTGACGGTCTGGAAAGACTATCTGCCCGCCCCGGTCACGCCGACGCCCTCGCCTGTGCCCACCATGCGGGCTGAGCCTCAGAGCGAAGCCGTTACCCCTTCCCCTACGCCTGCGCCGCAAATGATCGTGGACGAGTGGCCCGAGGCCGTGCTGGAAGGTCAGCCGGTCACTCTCAGTGTGGCCTTCGAGCCTGAGCCGCCCGAATCTCCGCGTGTGTGGGCGGAATGGGTATTGGAGGACGGACAACTGCAGGGATGGGTCTGGATGGCGGGCGTGGGGCTGTCCCTGGCGGGCCTCGGGGGCTGGGAGCTCCACCGCTGGTTCGGGCGCTTGCCCTGCGTGGCAGGCAGGCTGCGGGTGCTGCAAGCCCCGGCCGGTTACGCCGGGCCGACCATCACCGACCTGTCGTTGCTGGACCGGCGGTCGGTGCGGCTGGGCGGAGCGCAGGCTGAACTCCCCGTGCCCGCCGAGGGTTCATCTTGGGCGATCATCGGTGCGCTATCTGACGGGAGCGGGATGGAACTGACACCCTACGATGGGCAAGTGGTGCAGATCAACGAGCACCCGCTCGTCGGCCCGCACCTGCTCTCCGACGGCGACCGTATCGCCACCGAGGGTGTGCGGCTGCGCTACGAACGCCTGCACTACGGACTCTAGTCGTCAGTTGCTGGTAGTTAGTGGTCAGTGGTTAGTGGTTAGTGGGCAGTGGTTAGTGGGTAATAATCAAAGGAGGCGAGATGTTGGAAAGGACAGAGTTTCAGACAGAGGCAGGGGTCCGGCCCACGCTGTTCATCGGCCTGGGAGGGACAGGCCAGCGCATCGGTGTCTATCTCAAGGCGCTGTTCGTGGCCCATCGGGGAGATCTCCCCGACTGGTTGCGCATGCTCGTTTTCGACACGGCCGACGAGCCAGTTGTCGTCAGGCTGGAGGACGGGCAGACCGTCGGACTGGAGCCGGGGACGGAGTTCGTCAACATCGGGCACGTGCCGGTGGGGCGGATCATCCGCCATCGGCATAAGCAGCAGGCCATCGTCGAGCGGTTTGGCGAAAGCCTGACACGACTGCCACCCACGGTGCTCCGCCACGGGGCCAAGCAGGTGCGCTTGTTGGGGTTGCTGGCCCTCTACTGGCACTTCCACGAGGTCGAAGAGCACCTGCAGCGGGCCATCTGGCACCTGGCCGGGCGTGACACCGGCCGGCGGGCGGTGGTGGATACCGGGCAGGGCATCAATACCTTCATTGCCAATTCGCTATGTGGTGGCACGGGTGCTGGCACCTTCCTCGATATAGCCTATCTGCTGCGAGGGCTGGTCGAGGAGTTGGGCGACCTGGGGGATTTCTGCCAGGTCACGGGGCTAGGTGTGCTACCCGGCGCATTCCCCAACGTTGGTGGGCCATATCTGTTGCCCAATACAGTAGCCTCGCTGATGGAACTGAACCACGCCATGACACGCAACGACTTCCACGCTGCATACCCCAATGGACGGGTGATCGAGCCCACGTCCGCCCCCTTCAACCTGTACTACGTGCTGGATGGCGTGGATGCGCGTGGGCGGGTCTGGCCGGGCATCAACGCGGTGTGCAGGCTGGCGGCTCGAGCCCTCTATCTTCAGATAGGCTCCCAGTTGGGGCACAAGGGCGAGAACGATTTCGACAACATGGACGAGGTGCTGAGCGGCATCGCCGATGGGGGCGTGGGGACCTTCCTGGGCAGTGTGGGGCTGAGCGTGTGCCGGTTCGACGCCTGCATGGCCCACGCCAGTTGCGCCCGCCGCCAGGCGGTGCGGTTGATCCACGAGGGTTGGCTGCGGGCCGCAGACGACGAAGCGGCGAGTCAGGCGGCGACCGCCTTCTGGGAGACGGGGCGGCTGGAGCCGGAAGCGTTGATGACTAACCTGGCGGTGGACAGCGATGGAATGCCCATCGGGGTGGACCTGGCGCTGCCTGGCCACCTGCGGCGGCTCCCGCTGCCGCAGCAGGCGCAGGAGACGGTGGCCTACGTCGAGGAGTATCGCACTGCCCGGCTGGAGTCCACCTTTCGCGCTGCCGTCGAGGCCCGGCGCCGGGAGCGCAGCAAGGCGCTGACGGCAGACCTGCGCCGGCAGGTGGCGCAGATGGCCGGTGATCCTGGAGCCGGAGTACAGGAGGCCACCGCAATGCTCGCCGCGCTGGAACCCCCTCTCAGCAAAGCCCGCGCAGCGTTGCAGGAACGGTACACGGAACTGGAGGGCCAGATCGAGCGCTGCGACCAGGAACTGAGCCGACGGCGAGCGACTCTACTACGCGCTCCCAGGACCGGCCTGCTGGCGCGGGGTAGCCGGGTGACGACGGCGCAACGACACTACCTCCAGGCCGCCACCGCTGCCTACCGGGCGTGCCTGTCACGTGAACTGTGCGACGCTGCCCTGCAGGTGCTGGACAACCTGGCACGCACCCAAAGCGAACTTGCGGCTGCCCTGCACCGGCTTGCGGCCCGGCTGCACGATGCGGCGCGGCTGCTGGAATCCGTCCCCGTCGGTTCCAGCGACGGGTTGCCAGCCGACCTGGAACTGGCCGAGCCGACCTACGTGGAAGAACTGTATGCCCGCCACGCACCGGCCCTCGGCGACACGGCGGTACTCTGCCTGGATGGAGATGGCAGCCTACTGGACTGGGCTGACCGTCCGGCAGCGGAACTGGCCAAGTGGGTGGAGCAGGGATCGGCCCAGCCTTTCGAGCCGCTGCTACGACACGACGTCGAGACCGCGCTGCAGGAGCGGGCCGACGAGGCCTCGCCCGACGCGCGGCGGCTGTGGCTGCTGGAGCGGGCCACCCCTTCGTGGAACCTGGACCGCTCGCGGTTGGAGGATGGCGGGGCCGGACTGGTCTCCGTGACTGTGTTGGGTGTGCCCGACGAGCACGAAACCTTGTTCGCCGAGCAGAGCGAGATGCTGGTCTCGACCAGGGACAACCAGCACATCATCGCACTGCGGGCTACAGTCGGCGCGCCCTACACCGCGCTCCAGCAGTTCCCGGCCTGGAAGCGTGCCTACGCGCAGATGCGTGGAAGACGACCGCTACACGTACTGCCCACCTTCCATACCAGCACCGACATGGCGCTCCAGGCTTTCGCGTTGGGCCTGGTCTTCCGGCTCATCTTCGCCCAGGGCTCCTGGTACTACTACCGGCACGCGGACCGGTTGGACCAGCCGGAGCGACTGGCGCAGGGGCTGCACAACGCAGTGCGCGCTTTCGCCGCTCGTGAAGGGCTGGCCCACGAGGTGCTGGAGCGGGTGGAGCAACATATCCTGGTGCGCCTCACCACGGCCCAGGCCATCGAGCGGTTGGATGCTTACTGCGCGGCGGGGGAACGTGGCGGGGGGACCGATGAACTGGACCGCCGGCTACGCAAGGCGGCGCGGGCGTACGCCGACCGGCTGCGGCAGACGCTGGCCGCCAGTGAGGGGATCTTGGAGGTTGGAGATTAGAGATTGGAGATTGGAGATTAGAGATTAGAGATTGGAGATTGGAGAAATGATGGGGTGTAAGATGAAAACGGCGATTCAGCGAACGCTGATTCTGACACTGGGAGAGGCAGGAGCGGCGGTGGGCCAGCGCCTGGTCCAGATGCTCGACGAGTGGGGGGTACCGCCGGTGGTGGCCGTACGCCATCTGGATTCCGATGGCGAAAGGGCCGAGGTGATCGAGGCAGCGCTGCACGAGATATCGCGCCTGGCCCATCGCACTGCAATGCATAGCCTGGGCTACAGGCCCGACTGCCTCGACGAGCTGGTGGTCTGGGTGGTGGGGCCGCCGGACGCGCCGCTGGGCGACGTGGCCTGCCTGGCTGCCGAGCGGGCAGTGGCGCTGTTGGGCCTCGATCCCCTCACGCTAGGGCTTGTGCTGCGGGGTGGTCTGAGCGAGCCCGCCCAACTGGGCCGTGAACAGGCGGCGCTGGGAAACTCCCTCTCCCTGGTAGGGGGAGGGTCGGGGTGGGGGTTTGGCCCCTGCTACCTGGCCGCGCTGGTCAACGAGGCAGGCCTGACGCTGGATGACATGCCCGCCCTCTACGAGCAGGTCGCGCGCTTCCTGGCACTGCACACTTGCACCCTGCTGCACGATGCGCCTGCCTGGATGGAACAGGCCAGCGGCTGGGGCAACGGGTTGGGGTACGCTTCCTTTGGATTGACCTGGCTGGCCTGGCCCGGCGCTACAGCGCAGGCACGTGCCGCTCGTCAACTGGCGGAGTCGTTGTTGCCACTGCTGATGGGACCGCCGGATGGGGTGGCAGACGGCGATGCGCTCTTGCGCGAGGCCGCATTAGCCCCACCCCTGCTGGCCCCCCGGCTCACGCCGTCCGCTGCTGCTGAAGTAGTGCGGCTGGCCGCTGATGACATCCCCTCGTTGGCTCCCTGGACGTTGCTGCGGCCCTCCGGTGAGGAGCAGCATCCGCTGCCGGTACACCTCGAAGCCGTCGTGCGAGAGCGGAGCGAGGCCCTGACTGGCTATGGGCCGGCCTGGGAACGGTTGATGCAGGCCAGTATCGAGGCGACCATCGCGCAGGTACGGGTCTGGGTCGCCCAGGCGCTGGACGCGGGGGCGCTGAGCCAGGCGCGGGCGCTGGTCACGGCGCTGGAGCAGCGGTCGGGCGAATGGGCCGCTGGGGCCGAGCAACGCCTGGAGGAGGCTCAGGAGGACCTGCTCCGCATAGAGCGCGATGGACAGGCGGTGTTGGCGGAGCTGATCTCGTTGCTGGAGAAGATGCCACGCCGTCGCCTACGCGAGTTGCTGCGTCTGCTGCGCAACCCCCTGCGCTGGGTGGGGTTGTGGCTCCATTGGCGCCAGGCTCGGAGCCTCCATGCCCGTTACGTGCTGCTCCAGGCAGCGGCGCTGGAGACACAGGTGGTCATCGAGCAGATGAAACGGGTATGCGGGATCTACTGGGCCGCAGGCGCCGAGTTGCAGTCGGTGTCGCGGGAACTGGATCGGCTGGAGCGGGGGCT
>Ga0209121_10001546_pt1 | contig 24110 bp, 26 predicted proteins | sample Cruoilmetagenom3_FD_187292 | JGI IMG/M metagenome (GOLD analysis project Ga0209121, IMG submission 187292) | Oil polluted marine microbial communities from Coal Oil Point, Santa Barbara, California, USA - Sample 3 (SPAdes) (version 2) | ecosystem: Environmental > Aquatic > Marine > Oil seeps ... | reverse complement strand
CTGTGGTGTTGATGTTTTGAACATTTGAATATTAGAAATTCGGATTTGTTTCGCATTTAGTGCTTCGAATTTCGAATTTCCAGTTTATCTGGGTTAGGTTTGTTTTTCTAAGAATCTTGATTTGCTTTCAAAATGCATTTTTCAGTTTCATAAAGATTTTGTATTGACAGATGTGGAAGAGATAAGAGTATCTATAAAAAGATTACAGGGTAATAGTGATATACCCCTTCCCCGTTATATGACGGAACATTCAGCAGGTATGGATATCTTCGCTGCGGTGGAACGGGAAGAAGTGATTCTTCCCGGTGAGTGGAAGATGATTCCTTCGGGCATTGAAATCGCCGTACCCGAAGGATACGAAGCCCATATCAGACCACGAAGCGGACTTGCCTTGAATAAAGGTGTCACGTTGCTTAATTCACCTGGTACGATTGACGCTGACTATCGGGGAGAAGTGGGTATCATTATTATTAACCATAGCAAGGATTCATTTGTTGTCAAAAGAGGTGATCGTATTGCCCAGATGGTAGTCCATCGTGTGTGCAGGGTTTCCTGGAATTTAAACGAAAGCCTGGGTATAACAGGAAGGGGTATTGGTGGTTTTGGCCATACCGGATAGGGTCTATAAAATCGAAGCACGAGATTCGAAACAACTTTTAAATCAAAAGTAAAAAATCAAAAAAGTAAATATCCGAAACTTTGTTTTGAATTTTTGTCATTTAATTTTCGAATTTGTTTGGGATTTCGACTTCGACGTGAGCGCTCAGTCGAACGATATTCGGATTTCGAATTTAGCAAATCGAAGTGTTCGCCTGAAGGCGAGGGTTTTCTCACAATCCCCGGTTGGAACAATAATTGAAGACAACCTCTTCCTGTGTATGGGAAGGGGTTTTTTTATGAGTTAAATTGAATCTTGTTTTATTTTTCTCTTTAGTGTATTGCTATGTCATGAAATCTGTTAGCTTTTCCCTTTAATTTTATTGGAGATTGACAGTTAATGAAGAAATTTAAGGTAAACAAAACGTACAAAGAGATAAACGAAAGGATAAAACAGGGGGAAGCTGTAGTCGTTACGGCCGAAGAGATGATAGATATTGTAGAAAGAAATGGGGAAATCGAAGCAGCACGGAAGATTGATGTCGTAACGACAGGTACTTTCAGCCCTATGTGTTCATCAGGCGCCTTTCTTAATTTTGGTCATACTTCTCCCAAAATAAGAGCATCACGGGTATGGTTTAACGACGTGCCCGCTTATGGGGGTATTGCCGCAGTAGACTGTTATCTGGGGGTTACTGCAGTGGTAGAGGGAGATCCCTTGAATAGTGTTCACCCCGGTGAATTTAATTACGGCGGAGGGCATGTCATAGAAGACCTCATCACAGGCAATGTGATACGATTAAGACTCGAAGGTTATGGTACCGATTGTTATCCCGCCAGAAAACACGAAAAAAATATCACGATTCACGATCTGAGAGATGCTGTTCTCTTCAACCCCAGAAACGCGTATCAAAATTATAATTGCGCCGTGAATATGTCAGACAGAACCATTTATACTTATATGGGTGTGTTACGGCCCCGAATGGCAAATGCAACGTATTCTACCTCAGGCCAGTTGAGTCCCCTTTTTAATGATCCCTACTATAAGACTATCGGCATAGGGACAAGAATATTTCTTGGTGGAACACAAGGTTATGTAGCCTGGCATGGGACTCAGCATAATCCCCATGTTCCCAGAGGAAAAAACGGAGTTCCCACAGAGGGAGCTGGAACAATAGCAACTATTGGAAATTTGAACGAAATGAACCCCAAGTGGCTCGTCGGGGCAAGCATTCTCGGATACGGGGTGTCCCTTTATGTGGGAATTGGTATACCTATACCAATCTTGAATGAAGAAATGGCACGCTATACGGCAATTAGGGATGACGATATTTATGCTCAAGTTTTTGACTATAGTGTCGATTATCCAAGTGGGATTACAAAGAGCATTGGTAAGGTAAGCTATAAAGAATTGAGAAATGGTACGATTAAACTCAAGGGGAAGAAGATTCCAACGGCACCAATGTCCAGTTATTACAGGGCAGGGGAAATAGCAAATCTCCTGAAGGAGTGGATTGAAAGAGGGGAATTTCTGTTAGGCGAACCGCAACAACTCCTCCCTTCGACAGAATCGTAAGATTATATTTAAGACATAGCATCAGATCTTTACAAGTAGGCTATTTTAATGTAAAAGAATGCTGTAGACATGATTATAAGTGACGTATCGTGAAAATTGGCAGATATTTTATCGTTGTCCTTTTGGTATCAGGATTTCTCATATTTTTTGGAGACAAGGGTCTTATTGACTATCTCTCGGTAAAAGGAAAGCTGTCCGCGCTACAGGGAACAAATGAGCGAATATCGAATGAAAACAAAATGTTGAAAGAAAAGATCATATTGCTAAGACATGATTTGAGGTATATCGAAACCATAGCAAGGAATGAACTTGGCATGGTTAAAAAGGGAGATGTCGTCTATCGATTTATCGAGTAAGGGGATGACCCTCTAATCCTGCAATCCCCCTACTCCGGGAATTTGAGTTTTGAACTCTTTAGCCCTTGGCCTTTTGCCTTTGAGCTTTAAGCTTTTACAGGAAGTGTGAATGATTGAAATAAGTGGCATAAAGGATCTGTTGTTGGGCAGTAAAAAAGTTGTCGGTCTTGATATAGGTTCAAGCCTTATCAAACTGGTAGAGATTAACGATACTTCCCAGGGATATATTCTCAAAAACTATGCACAGACACAGCTTCCGAAGGGTGTCATAGAAGACGGTCTCGTGCAAGATGCGACAGCTCTATCCGAAAGGATTAAAGAACTTTTCAAAAGATCCAAATCCAGGACAAAAAATATTGTTACCGCTCTTTCAGGCCACTCCGTAATTATTAAAAAAGCAAGTTTTGCTCAAATGAATGATGACCAATTGCGCGAGCTCTTAACCGATGAGGCAGAAAATTATATGCCATTTGATGATATCAGCGAGTTCAATTTTGATTTTCATATAATAGGCGAAAATGATCTCAATCCTAATCAAATGGACGTTGTAATCGCAGCGGCAAAGAAAGATACTATTGAAGCTTGTATAAGTTCTATCGAAACGGGGGGACGTAAGGTTGCAATAGTGGATGTGGATTCTTTTGCTCTGGAAACGGCATATGGGGAAAACTATGATTTTACCGGGGAAGATATAGTTGCACTATTGAATATCGGTGCGAGTATGACAAATATTAATATTGTCAAAGGGGAAGAATCTGTTTTCACAAGAAACTTTTTACTGGGAGGCAATTCGATTACGGAAGCACTGCAGAACAAGCTTGGCATTTCTTTTGAAGAGGCCGAAAAGATAAAACTTGAAGGTGGTGAAAATACAACCCAAGAAGAACTTATAACTTATGCAGAAACACTTTTTGCAGAAATTGAGAGATCCATTGATTATTTCAGCTCAACATTTATAGACCCGTATATAAAGAAAATACTGATAAGTGGAGGGTGTTCCAGGCTTCCGGGTATCGTTAATGCCCTTGCGGACAGATTCCATTGCGATATAGAAAAGTTCGATCCTTTTAGAAATATAACCTATGACAAAAAAATATTTAAGGAAGCTTTTTTAGAAAATATAGCTCCGATAGCAACCATTGGTGTTGGCTTGGCCCTGAGAAGGATGGACGACAAATGATTAGGATCAATCTTCTTCCTTACAGGGAAGAAAAGAAAAAAGCAGGCATTCACCGGCAGATTTTAATTGTTTCCATTGCTTTTGCGTTGTTCTTTTTCGTGATCGGATCTGTACACATGTATATGGTTATGGATATCAACTCCCTTGAAAAACAGGTTAAGAATTCAGAGGCCCGGTTAAAAAAACTTACAAAGATAACAGGAGATGTTGAGAAATTCAAAAAAGATAAGGCCATTGTAGAAAAAAAGCTGAACATCATAAGTGATCTGGAAAAAAACAGGATGTATCCTGTTCACATCCTGGATGAAGTTGCCAGAAAGATACCTTCAGGGAAGATATGGCTTACCTCTATTTCACAGAAGGGAAAGGATGTGCGTTTAGGTGGTATCGCTTTAAGTAATTCTGTTATAGCCCTCTATATGACAAATTTAGAAACATCCAAATATATCATTTCTGTAGATTTGATTTCATCAAAACAGGTAAGCCTCTCTAACAAAAAACTGATGAATTTTACCTTGTCCTGTATTTTGAGCAGGGGTTAGAACATGCCAATCACCGTACAAGACATAAAAGGAATGCCAACCAAGTATAAGGTTCTGCTTGTTCTTTTCTTGTTTCTCCTGATCGGATATTTCTATTATTTTTTCTTTTTCCAGGCCGCAATTCAAAAGAAAGGCAGGTTAACAGATAAATTAGAGACCCTTGAGAGAAAAATTGAAGTAAAAGAAAGGGTGGCCCGCAGGATAAAACAGCATAAAGAGGAAATAGCTTTCCTGAAGGAAAAGCTTAAGGTAGCTTTGTCCAAGCTGCCGGAGCAAAAAGAAATACCAGGTCTTCTTACTTCTGTTTCCCGAGCGGGAATAAAAAAGGGCCTTGATTTTCTGCTTTTCCAACCAATGCCACCTGTTCCCAAAGATTTTTACGCGGACATACCTGTAAAGATTACTGTCATAGGCGACTATCACGATATTGCCCTTTTTTTTGAAAGCGTGGCAAAACTTCCCCGTATCGTAAATATAACGAATATTCAAATCACTAAGGCAAAGACAACGCGGGGCGAGAAAATTCTTCTACAGGCAAATTGTGTCATCAAAACATATATGTTTCTGGAAAAGAAAAATGAAAAGAAGAAGAAAAAACGCAAAAAGTAACGTGCTGATATTTGCGACGGTGATTTTTTTATCTTTTTTCACTGTGTTGACAGTTTGCCCCCCTGTTTATGCAGATGATGTAAAAGAGAAAAAGGTTGCAACTTATAGCTATAATCCCGAGGGAAGACCTGATCCATTCAAGCCGCTGATTGAAACAAGCATGAAAAAGGTGGGGGGGGTGGTGAAAACAAAGGAAGCCGTTCCGCTGACTGCGTTGGAAAAGTTCAGCATAGATGAACTGAGGATTGTGGGTATCGTTACGGGTAATGGGAAAAGTGTGGCCATGATAGAAGATACGCAGGGAAAATATTATCCCGTTTCAAAGGGAACGCTGATTGGTCCCCGGAAAGGCAGAGTAAAGGAGATACTGACAGATAAAATCATTATAGAGGAAAAGGTAGAATACGTTAGTGGGGAAACCAAGGTAAAACATAAAATCATGAAACTTCATATCGAATCAGAGGAAGAACCATGAAAAAGCAAAGATTTTCTGCAATCATCCCTTGTTTAGTCGTCGTGTTGATCTTTTTCGGCTGTGTTGCAGGTAAGCACAAAGCCGACGTCACACAACTTCCTGCGGATACTGAAGAAAAAGTAAAAGCTCAAGTCAAAAACCACACCGGTGGTTATCTGGAGGGATTGACCTTTGAAAGAATAAACGGAAAAGAAAGAATTTACCTTCTCCTTTCAAAGGCATCGGGATTTGACGTAGCAAGGGAATCGGGTAATTCCATCATCATAAAGCTCGCGGACACCTTCGTATCTGAAAAAATGAGAGAAAGACAGGGGCAGGGCTTGTTGGGGAATGTTCATTATGTTCTTCCCATGCAGAAGATAATCGATGGCAAGAAGTGGGTTTACGTTCAGATATACCTTGGGAAAATGGTTCCATACAGAATCAGGGAAGATATTGGCGGGTATATCATTGATTTTGATGCTTCCACTCTGCCTGTCCGCGGGACGCAGGCAGATCTCCCTGAGAAGATGGCGAAAATTGACACAAAAGCCGTTGGGGCGGAAAAACCGGCGTCATCAATGAAGACATTCGAGCTGATGATGAAAGAGGAGGCATTGTCTAAAGATGCGGTTCCGCCCAAAGATGCGCACACTGTACAGATTGGAGACTCAGTTAAATACAAGGGCAATAAGATATCTCTTCTCAGTTTTCAGAATGCCGACATCAAGGGTGTGCTCAGAGCGATATCCGAATATAGTGGATTCAATATTGTTTCCGGTCCGGATGTAAAGGGGAAAGTTACCATCCACATGAAAGATGTCCCCTGGGATCAGGCCCTCGATACACTCTTGGAAATAAACGGTCTTGGAAAGAAGCAATCGGGAACGGTAATCACCGTATTGCCGCTGACAAAACTCGAAGAGGCCAAGGAAAAACAATTGAATAAAGATGTAACTGAAGGAAGGCTGCGGCAGATCTCGATAGAAGCAAAGATTGTTGAAGTTTCAACGAATTTTTCCAAGGAATTGGGCATTATATGGGGCGGCGGTTTTTCAGGTTCCTGGGGCAGCAGGGATTTCGGTATGGCGGTTGGAAATACAGCATCAGGCCCAAATACAGCCGTAACAACTGTTCCCGGTACCGGTATAGGATTAACAGGCAGCAACGTTGCGGTTAATTTTCCGTCGGCCGCTGCTGCTTCCACGCCGGCACTCGGTTTTGTCTTGGGTACGGCCTCGACGATACTGAATGCGAAGCTGGCGGCTCTTGAGGTAACAGGTGAAGGAAAGATTATTTCATCTCCCAAAGTTACCACGCTTGATGGTAAAAAGGCGACAATAAATCAGGGAGAGGAAATTCCATATAGATCGGGAGGGGATGCCGAGATTGTGTTTAAGGACGCCGATTTGAGTCTTGAAGTAACGCCTGTAATAACTCCGGCAGGAAAAATCTCGATGGGAATAAAAGCAACCAATAACTACGCGGACTGGAACAAAACAAATGTAAGCAATGAAAACCCCCCCATCGTTAAGAGTAGTGTGGAATCAACGATCGTTATCAAGGATGGCGATACGCTCGTCGTCGGTGGAATTTATAAATCAAGTGCATCAGAAACAATGAGCGGTGTGCCCTGGCTTTCAAAAATACCGGTCCTGGGCTGGCTCTTCAAATACAAGACGACCTTTACAACGAAAAGGGAACTGCTGATTTTCGTTACACCAAGAATTGTTCCTGGATAGAGGGGTCAGGCCCTACGGATATATCGCCTTCACAGTGGTGTATATACCGCCCCTTACGTTAAAGTTGCCGATAATCTCAACTTTCTTTGGGCGTACCTTCTCCGTAAAATCATTCAAAATCCGGTTTACGGCCTCTTCATGAAAGATCCCTTCGTTACGATACGAGTTTAAGTAGAGCTTCAGTGACTTCAGCTCAACAAGGAGTTCATCTGGAACGTAATTGATAATAATTTCGGCAAAGTCAGGTTGAGAAGTCTGGGGACAAAGACAGGTGAATTCCGGGAACCTTATCCGTACTTCGTAATCACGCTCTCTGTATCTGTTCTCTATGGTTTCCATAAATCCTCACTAATATGTAACAAAAAGGTGTGTCAAGGAGGGCAATCCCCACCTTGATTAAGTACTGACTGAAAATCATGACCCCAATGGTTTTCAGTGGGTATATTCCCATAAAGGCTATACTGATAAACAGCACGGAATCAATTAATTGAGAAGTAATCGTGGAAAAGTTATTCCTCATCCAGAGATGCTTTCCGGAAGTTTTCTGTTTCCACCAGTGAAAAGCCCACACGTCGTGGTTTTGAGAGATCAAATAGGCTATCATAGATGCCAGAACAATCCTCGGTGTTGATCCGAGAATTATATTGTATGCCTCCTGGTTTTCCCAGAATGGCGCCGGTGGAAGTATTTTACCGATAAAAAGTATCAGAACCATTATGATGGACATATAAAAACCCATCATGACCAGGTCCCGAGCACTCTTCCTTCCTTCTACTTCAGAGACAACATCGGTAAAAAGAAAGGTCAAAGGATAAAGAACAACGGCTGCCGGCACGATAAGACCGCCAGCAACAATAATCTTGGTGGCTATAATATTGGATAAAAGGATAGAAGAAATAAACAAATATTTGATAAACTGAAGGTTTGACAAAAGCACAGTAAATTTCCTTGAAATATTCATATTAATAACATAGATTATATATTTATTGTGTATCTATTCACACACAGTTTCATTGTTTCGGTTCTAAGGAATATAACATAAAAACACAGGGTGATTAACATTCCGGCAGCCCCCGTGTCAATTAGTTTGTTTGGTTTATTCGATATGACTCATTCTATTAACCTTAAGGAACGACAGGATTTTCTCTCCGTGGAGAAGGGGTGTTTAAGAGAGGGATTGTACGACAAGGCCTTTAAACTTGCAAAGGAAAGGTTGAGTCGTTTTCCCGGGGATGTAGATGCATGGCTTGTCATTGCATCATGCCGGGTTAATATGGGAGAATTAACAGAGGCTTCGGAAATTCTGAAAGAGCTGGAAGAAGTTATCAGGGGCTGGTCTCGAATCTATCAATGTTTGGGGGATATTTATCATAAAAAGGGGCTGACCGGTGAGGCAACACAATCATATCGAAAGGCACTTAATCTTAACCCCGACTCGCAAAAAAAGGAAGGAATATCTGGAAAAATTCCATCCACAGAGAAGGGTTCCCGGCCTGGTGAGGTAACAACAGATGACGAAGTGAGTGATATTGAGCAGATTTCATCGGATTTTCACACCATTACCCTGGCCGAGCTCTATATTAAGCAAGGTCATCTGACAATAGCGCGAAATGTATTGAAAAGAATTATAAAAAGAGACCCCCAAAACACAAAGGTGCTGAAACGACTCGAGTATGTTGAAACCTTAATGGGCAAAGGGAATGTAAACAAACAGGCTTTGATCGTTGAAGAACTGAACAGGTGGTTGAATAATATTTAGGGCTTGTGAAAAAATAACTTGGCAGAATTGGCGCCCAGATTTAGGTCAGATTTGACTGCTCCGATTGAGTAAAACCATAGGAATAGTAGTACTATTTCGAGGATTTTACGATTGAGGAGCGGGCAAAGATGGCGTGAAGATGGGATGCGAAAATGGCAAATTATTTTTTGCGCAAGTCCTTGGAAAAGGAGTCGGAATAATGGATAAACCTGTCGTATCAAGGGAAAGAACCCTGCATATCAAATCAAAACTTGCCACCTTCCAGGTAGAAGGTATCCTTTTTTTTGATATGAAAAATATCCGATATCTCACAGGTTTCACGGGAAGTGACGGTATTCTGTTTATCGGAGACAAGAATAATGTTTTACTGGTAGATGGCCGCTATGTTACGCAGGCAAAAAAAGAGGTCACAAATTGCGATATTTTTCATTACACGGATAAAATAGAAGGTCTTGTTGCGTTTATTTCAGATTGCGGCATAAAGACTGTTGGATTTGAATCACCGGCTATTACCTCTGATAAATATTTTGACCTCCGGGATCGACTGGAGGATGTAACTTTAGTCCCTCTGTCAACAGATATAAACTCCATCAGGGCCGTTAAGGATGGCGAAGAAGTTGAATATATCAGGAAAGCAGCCGATATAGCATCTCAGGCCCTTATGTTCATAATGGGAGAAATAAAACCGGGAGTGAGAGAGAGAGAGATTGCCCTGAGCCTGGAATCGAAAATGAGAGATCTGGGGGGCGAGGCACCTTCTTTTGAAACTATTGTAGCTTCCGGTCATAACTCAGCCATGCCTCATGCAAAACCCGGCTTTCGTCAGATTGAGGACGGGGATTTTGTTGTAATAGATTATGGTGTTGTCTATAAAGGGTATCGTTCCGATGAAACATCTACCATAGTTGTTGGTTCGGTTACGCTAAAGCAACAAGAGATATATAACATTGTCAAGGATGCTCATGATAGAGCGTTGGATGCCGTTAAGGACGGAGTTAGCTGCCGTGAGATTGACAGGATCGCCAGGGATTGGATCGAAAAAGCCGGCATGGGACAATACTTTTCTCATGGCACTGGTCATGGTGTAGGTCTTGACGTTCACGAAACTCCTACGATCTCCGCGAAGAGTAACGATTATCTTGAAACAGGAATGGTCATTACCGTCGAACCCGGTATATACATACCCGATTTGTGGGGAGTGCGAATAGAGGATATGGTTATCGTTGGAAACAATGGATTTGAGATTTTGTCCAACGTGCCCAAGGAACTGATGGTCTTATAATTTAAGACAATGGAGGTCGCTAACTTATGTCTTTTCCGGATGATCTGCTTTACAGTCGTGAGCATACATGGGTAAGGGTTGATGGTGACCTGGCAACGATCGGAATTACGGATTATGCCCAGGAAGAATTGGGAGAAATATTCTCTGTTGAAGTTCCTCTTATTGACACGTATGTAGAACATGATGAACCTTTCGGAACTATAGAATCTTCCAAGACTGTCGCTGAACTAATTTCCCCCGTAAGCGGTGATGTCATCATTGTCAATGAAGAACTGTCTGATGATGTGGGAATCGTTAATAGCGACCCTTACACTACCGGCTGGATGATTGTTGTTGCCATGAGTGACCCTGGCGAACTGGACAATCTTCTTGGTCCAATAGAATACAGTGACTATATAGATGCGGAAGAAGGGAGTCGGTAGAATAAAGTGGAAGAGTGGAGATACCTTTCCTTCAACCAATACAACGCTTTTGAAAATATGGCTATTGATGAGGCCATCCTGCGAGTAAATCAACAAAAGGAAATGTCTCCGACGCTTCGATTCTATGGATGGAAGAGTCCTTCAGTATCTTTAGGTTATTTTCAGAATGTCAGGAATGAAGTAAATATAGAATTCTGTCACGACATGGGCATACATATTGTACGACGGCCAACGGGAGGCAAAGCTGTTCTTCATGAAAAAGATCTCACCTATTCTGTCGTTGCACGGGAAAATAATTCTCTGTTTCCTCACGGTCTTCTCGGGACATACAGAGTTATCAGCGAATGTATTGCAGCGGGCCTGGCGAAATTGGGAATAAAGGCGGATTTGTTAAAGGAAGGCAGGTCGACGGGAGCACTGGACTTAGGAGCATTATGTTTTTCCATACCTTCCCAATATGAGCTTCTTGTAAACGGGAAAAAGATATGTGGCAGCGCCCAGATGCGATCGAAAGGGGTATTTCTCCAACATGGATCTATTTTAATGGAGTTTGATCCAGCTCAGACTTACTCCGTAATCGCGAAATCTGATGTCGATATAACAAGGCAAAAGGAGAAACTGAAAAAACAGGTTACATCCGTTCATGAAACCACTGACATCAAAACGGATTATACGAGTCTTTGCCAGATCCTGGCTTCGAGTTTTGAAGAGTTTCTGGGTATTCGCCTGGTCGAGGGTAAACTGACCTCTGAGGAAGAAACCATTAAAAAACATTTATTACAACACAAGTATATGGACAGTCGATGGAATATGGAAGGAAAGGCGATTGAATGGATATTCAAAGAATAATAAAGGAAAAAATTTTTAGACAGGAGGCATATCCTATTGAGGAACGGCCCTGCAGAATAAAACTTGACGCGAATGAGAATCCTTTCACCATTTCACCTTCTCTGAAAAAAGAGATGTTCGAATATCTGAAGACGTTCTCACTGAACCGATATCCTGATCCCGGCTCACCCGAGCTGAGGGCCAGATTTGCGGATTATTACGGTGTCGATGACACTATGCTCCTTATAGGTAATGGATCGGATGAACTTATTCAAATACTACTGACAGCATTTAATTCTTCCCCTTCGGGTGGTGTCATAATTCCAGTCCCCACGTTTGCCATGTACAGGATCAGCACCTTGAATGCGGGTCATAAGATTATAGAGATTCCCCTGAACGATCAATATGATCTCGATACGGAACAGATTCTCGATAACATGTCACAGAATAACCCTCATTTGATATTCCTTAGTTATCCGAATAATCCCACGGGCAATCTCTTTGATCGGAAGAAAATTGAAGAGATTTTAAGGAAATCAAACGGAATCGTCGTCATTGACGAAGCCTATTTTAATTTTTCAGGTAAAACCTTCCTGCCCGATATTAATAAATGGGAAAATCTTGTTATTTTAAGAACCCTTTCCAAGGCCGGATTTGCAGCTATGAGAATCGGAATGCTTATAGGTCAACCGTCACTTATTCACGAGTTGAACAAGGTAAGGCTTCCCTACAATATTAATACCATCTCCCAGGCGGCAGGTCTTTTCTTCATTGAGCACGAGGACGATTTTCAAAGACATATTCAGCAGGTTATAAAAAGCAGAGAAGAGCTCTTTTCTGAAATGAATGATATAGAAAATATTCATCCCTATCCTTCAGACGCAAACTTTATTCTTTTTAGTTGTGCTACCGATAAAAATAGGTTATATGACTCACTCCTTGAACGGGGAATTCTGATAAAGAATTTTACATCTCCCGGTATTTTGAAAGATTGCATGCGGGTAACAATAGGTAGTGACGAGGAAAACCGGGAGTTTTTAGGAGCATTAAGGGACATAACCAGTCGGTAAGGAGAGTGATATAACTTAGTGAAAAATGGGTAGAGCCGTCACATTGTACTATGTGTCGGTCTGCCCTTTTTTTGTATCAATCTTTTATATTGACAGATTATCCCCTTGTGTAATATATGCGGCACCTTGTGATAAAATCTAAACAGAAAGGAAGGGATATTTTTTGGAGGTAAGAGTATTTGACAATGATGTAGAAAAGGCCTTGAAAATTCTCAAGAACAAGCTTTCAAAGAACGGTTTATTCAAGGAACTGAAGTTGCGGAGAGCCTATGAAAAGCCATCTGTAAAGAAAAAGAGAAAAGCATTAGAAGCGCGAAGAAGGCTGGCCAAGGCAAAAAGACGAAGGCGTTTTTAACATGGAAGAGAAGCAATACCTTGTAGACGCACTTTCCATTGATGAGTCATGGCGGATATTTCGAATCATGGCCGAATTTGTGGATGCCATTGAGGAGCTTTCTCATATAAAACATGCCGTCAGTATATTCGGTTCAGCCAGGGTAACGCCTGAAGATGAATATTATCAAAAAGCGGAGCAACTCGCCCGTCTCCTTGCACAAAGCGGATTTGGTGTAATTACAGGAGGCGGTCCTGGAATTATGGAGGCGGCAAATAAGGGCGCGGGAGAAGGAGGCGGTAAATCGGTAGGGATGAATATTCACCTTCCCTTTGAACAGAAACCAAACCCCTACGCTAATGTAAATATTGATTATAAATATTTTTTTATTCGCAAGGTCATGTTTATCAAATATGCCATGGCCTACGTGATTCTTCCGGGCGGGTTCGGAACAATGGATGAGCTCTTTGAAGCTCTCACACTGATTCAGACAAAGAGGATAAGAAGCTTCCCCGTTATTCTTATGGGAAGCGATTACTGGGAAGGTCTCATAGACTGGCTGAAAAAAACCATGCTCGCAGAAGGAAAGGTATCTCCGGAAGATGCCGATCTTTTTCAGATTATCGATGATCCCGAAAGCGCTGTAAGGCACATACAGAAATACGTCATTCTATAATACAAAAGGTCAGAAGCGAAAGCTCAAAGAAAAAACTTATTCGATCTCTTTTACCTGCCTTTAGCCAACAGATTGTAACCATTACTCCACAGTCTTCGAAACTTCATTAACCAGGAAATCCATATAAATTCAGAATGCTTGACGTTATGTCGAAATTTCAGCAGGTTATGAGTGCTGGCTGGATTATTGGGTGTTATCGGTTGTTGGAGTGATGAAGTGATGAAAAATTCTCTTTATTCCAAGTAATTACAGTACTCCAACACTCCAGTACTCCGAATGCTGGGCAGGCTATTTTGTATAAACTTGGCACTACACTTTAATCCGAACGATCAGGAACTCTAAAATTGGAGAGTGACCGGATGAATTACAGGAAAAAAGACGCCGCGGTTACGTTACGTTCCGTCCTTGAGGATATCAGAAAAGGCCATGTAGCTCACTGCTATCTTATTTATGGCGATGAGGAATATCTGGTCAAGGATGCTCTTCATCAGATTATCGATCTCCTCATCCCCGGTGAGGAGAGAAATCTGAATCTTTTCTGGATGGATGGAAATAGCACGGATATAGATATAATATGTGAATCCATTCTCACTCCCCCGCTCATACCTGGCAAAAAAGTGGTAGTTGTAAATAACACTTCCCTTTTCTACTCTAAGGCATCCCTGCCCGATGTGGCAAAGGAAATCATTGGAAATATTGAGAGAGAACCACGAAGAGCGGCGAGGGCCTTTAGTGTGTTCCTGCAGATGGCTGGATGGACCCTTGAGGAGCTGCAGGATGATGGCTGGAAGAAAATTTCCGATGATGACTGGCGTAAAACCGTGGGGGAAGAAACCGGAACAACCAGAGAAAAATGGCTTCCAAAGATAATAGAAATATCAGCCAGCCTCGGTATTCAGGCCAGGAAGGACCCTGATCGTGCGGGTCTGCTTGAAAAAATACTAAAAGAAGGCCTTCCGCCAGGTAATTGTCTCATCCTGACGGCTGATCTCGTGGACAGAAGAAAAAAGATATTCAAGATTATCTCTGATGTTGGAGTTCTTCTTCACTTTTCAAGGGTCAAGGGTGAAGAGAGGCAGAAACATTTATTGTTGGATGCTGCGAGAGAAATTCTTGAACGGGAGGGGAAAAAACTTTCACCGGGAGCAATTGCCGCACTGGGAAGAAAAACAGGTTTCAACCTGAGAGAATCGATGGGAGAACTGGGAAAACTGGTTACGTATGCAGGGGACAGGGTACTCATTAACGAGGAAGATATAGCGGCCATTACGGAAAAGACAAAGGAAGATTCTGTCTTCGATTTAACATCCGCCCTCGTTGGCAAAAACCTTAAAAAAGCCATTTCAACATTTCGAGACCTTCTCGATCATGGTTTTCATCATCTCATGATAGTCACCATGATAGCGCGGGAGATTCGCTTTCTCCTTCAAGGAAAGATCCTTCTAAAATCGGGGCGCCTTTCCTCTTTCCACAACGGAATGGATTTTAATAAATTCCAGAATATTGTTTATCCTGAAATTGCAAACTTGAAGAGCAAGCAAGGAAAGAAAAGTCGATGGCTGATGGGCCAACACCCATATGTGATCTATAATGCATTAAAAAATTCCGAACGGTTTTCATACGATGAGTTGGTGGGGTATCTTGAATACATCAGTAACGTAGACGTCGCTTTAAAAACAACAGGGAAAGATCCGAAGCTTACCCTCGAACGACTTTTGATTGATATATGTAAATAAAAGGCTAAAGGCGAAGGGCGAAGGGAGTTTTTTTCTACAGTTTCTTGAGCTTCGTCGAGGCTCTTCTCTTTTTTCTCGGTAACCGTTTTGACGGCCCCTTCTTTTTACCCGGGATCCGATCTTCATCTTCGTCGCCATCTTCTTCCTGATAAAAAGGAACTCCCGTTTCAAACATTTGTATCTTTTCTTCAAACTCAGGAGAAGAAATGGCAACGCCCCCGCTTCTGCCGATTGAGTCTGCGATACCTCGATCCGATGTAACGACAATAATCTCTCTGTCACTCTTTTTTGCTATTCGCTTGATTACTTCGTCAGCCTTTTCACCTTTTTTCGAATAGATGATCGTGATCCCACTCTCCTTCTGACGTTCCTCTTTCGGAGAGCCGTTTATCCACCCGTCAAAAACGACGGTTATTTCATGTCCCCTCTTTTTCTTAAAATTTGAGAGCCGGCGGATCAATTCGTTACGTCCCTCCTCGAGGCCGAACCTTTCGAAACGCCGGAGGGAATCCGATTGCCTGATAAGATTATATCCATCAATAATGATATTCATTTCATCGTCAAGGATTTGAGCAAGAACAAGTCGGACGATTGTTGCTCAAGTCCTAAGAATTTTTTTCATCGCCTGTATTGTTTGTTTATAGTCCGTGCTTTTGAATATAGCCGAACCTGCCACAAAAACATCGGCACCTGCTTCTTTTATGGATTTCATATTGTCTAATTTTACTCCGCCATCTACCTCGAGAAGGACATGGGGCGCCCTCTCATCAATAAGATTTCGAGCCTTTTTTATTTTTGCAAGCGTGCTTTCTATAAATTGCTGCCCACCAAAGCCCGGGTTGACAGACATAACCATAAGAAGATCAATATCCTCAATAATTTCATCAATCAGGCACAAAGGTGTCGCAGGATTAAGAGAAACGCCTGCCTTTATCCCTTTTTCCTTGATGAAATCAATGGCCTTGTGAAGATGGGTTTCTGCCTCCACATGGATGGTAATGATATCACTTCCGGCATTGGCAAAATCCTGAATAGCCCGTTCAGGCTTTTCTATCATCAGATGAACATCGAACGGGAGCCTGGTTACTTTTCGAATGGACGCAATGACGGGTGGGCCAAAGGTCAGATTCGGCACAAAATGGCCATCCATGACATCAACATGAATCAAATCCGCTCCCGCAGCTTCCACTTTTTGAATCTCTTCTGCGAGCTTGCCGAAATCGGCAGACAGTATGGACGGAGCAATCTTTTTCATTTTTCCCCCGTGTTAGACTTAAAATTTCATGATGATGGAATGCAAATTACCTGTATCCAGTTCTTTAATGGAGAGTCTCAACTCTTGTGCTTTTTTTGATTCTCCCGGAAAGAATATAAATCCATAGGCAATTTCTTTCGGGTGTATGGGCCGCCTTTCAAGGGACCTCCTCTGGATGTCTTCCCTGATTTGCTTCTGTACGTCTTGATCAGATAATCCGCTTGAACCACCCATGGTCAGGCCAGCCGCAGCTCCGACAGCGGCCCCTTTCATGGCCGCATCACCAACATTATGTCCGGTAACTATCCCAATTGCCGCACCGATAATGGCACCGGCCGTACCGGCGAGAAGCCCTGTCTTTCCTCCTTCCGGAGCGACTTTGCCAAGTTCTGTTTTCTTTGATATGCGATCATAGGCCAGACGCGCATCTATTATCGGCCAGAGATTATTTTCCTTGTCAACCAGAAAGGTTGACTGGGAGATTATTTCAATTTCATGGGTCCCTCTGTTATCAAAGATCACCTGAACCGGTAATACACCTGCATCAATAATGTCGAATCCAAAGGCATCTTTCGCATCCTTCGGATCATCATACGATCTGGCAGCGATTACCGCTCCTGCCACTTCAGTCGCATTCTGATAGGCCGCAGGCATCTTGAAAGGTACAACCTTCCTTTCGTATTTCGCACACGCAACAAGAGAGATGACAAGAAATAATATTACACCGCAAATTGTACCGTTTCTTTTCATTCTGCTTTTTCCTTTCCTGCATTGGATATTGTTAAAGTTTATATGAATAATATATACATGTCAATACCTGCAGGGAAAAGGATCAAGGAGCAAGGTACAAGGTACAAGGTAAAAAAATCCATCAAATCCTTTATTCTTATTCCTTGATCCTTGATCCTTGATCCTTTATCCTTGTTCCTTGCACTTTGATCCTTAGTCCTTAGTCCTTAGTCCTTTTTTATAAATGAAATTGCCGGGTTGTAATGGAGGTATCCGTTTTTCATGCCGGAGATAAGGACACGAACGACGGGAACGCCAAGCTTTGGATGGGTAAGATCAAAACCAATGACCTGATGCTCCGGTGATAGCGCCTCCAGGAGACTGGGAAGGTCTCTTGAATGAATCTCCCCGGCATCTCTAACGGCAACAGGCCCGGGACAACGCTCGGTCCAGAAAGACTCGGGCACCAATGTCTCATATGACTCGGGATGAACCCTGTCATGAATATATCTGACGATGGGAAAGTATTCGCGGTGGGTCTTCCATTTGTTGAAGAACATGAACGACCGCTGCTGAATCAGTTCCAGGATAGCGCGATAGAGGGCCACACGAAGTTCGGGATCAGAAGCGGTTCCAATGACCAACATTCGGCAGTAATGATCCCAACTCGTGACGACAGCCGAATAAAATCCTCTTACATGGCACATAAAGAAGGCCCGGAGAGTCAACTGATTACGTTCAAATAAAGCCTGCCAAAAATCAAAATCAGGGTCTCCTTTGAGAATTAGTTCTGTTGGCAGGGGCTCTATCTCATTAACAATACGGTATTGCGCGTCCCGTTCTACAACCTCGCAAATACCGGATATGAGGGCTTCCTCAAGGTTCCCGCCCGCCGACAGCCCGTTGGAAAAGAAAAAGCCCAGCCTCTTTGTCTCAAAGCCGGCAAAGGGATAGGCCGAATCGGGAATGTCCACGAGAATGAAATCAACGGGCACGGAAATCATTTCATTTTTGATCAAGTCGATCCCCTGGTACCACGTTAGCGGTTGCTCGGGAGAAAACTCGACCCCTGGTGGGAGAAAGAATGCCCTCGGGTCAAGTGCATCCTGTCTCAATTCTTCATACGTCGCAATCTTCACACGATCTTTCAGGGAATGGCAACCCGCACTGTAACGCTCAATCGCTTCCATAATGCATGAAAGGCGCGAATGTTCGGGCGTCGGTCCTTTGCCCGAATGGGTGTAAGAAAGATCCAGCTGCCCCCACTCCTTGAGATCCCTGAATTTGACAGCATCGATGTCCGACGTTCGAACGGTCAAGTGGACCGGGATTCCAAGAATATCGGTAAAGCTGATATCCACCGGAGGTATGGCATGGATACGCGCCAGAAGAGGCTCCACATTGGCCAGTGTAACCTCAACAGACTCCTTTCTCCATTCCATGGAATCCGCTATTTCCCCGCCTTTGCGCTGAATCATCATTAAATATCCTTTATGCCCATGACCACTAAATGAAACCTTTGCATAACGTCCCCTTTTGCCCAATTTCTGCGTCAGGCTCAAAATTTAATCCTCGAAATATCCGATATATTCCTGTGGTCTTCGGCGAGCCTTCGGCGTGAGCTCAGTCGAACGCTCAGTCGAACCGTTAAAATTTTCGCCTTCCTTGAACTTGAACAAAATTGAACATTCCGCAAAGGTCTCTGGATGGTTTAAATGAGGAGGTGTTAAAAAATAAGGATCAGGCTTAAAGATAGTACGAAAAGAAATGACACAATATATATGGTCCACCAGACAGGAACCCACCATGCAGTGAGAGAAAGTGTTTCGTTAAAGCTGTCCACGGTCACAGGGTCGAATGAACCTGGGGATCCGGTCATCCTGTATGGGGCCGATGATTCTAATGTATTGACTGACAACTCAATTCCACATGCAGGGCATCGGACATAATAATCGCCGGTGTGTGGGTCATGGCCTAAATACTCAAAAATTTCGGATGTCGCGGCAGCAGCAGGTGTGCCGACATCTATCCTTCCTTCCTGATTACAATCAGGACACTTTATCTTTTTGGTAATTATATTTGGATCTCTCTTCAATTTCTTTCCTTCTCGTCTTCCAATCCCCGGGTTTCCCGGTGTTATTTTAGATAAGAAAGTGGAATCACAACAATTAATGAAAAATTGCTATTAAGCATATATGTCTCATAATCATAAAGGCAATATTAATTAATTATCAGGAATATATCAGCAGAAACCTAATACTATGATAATGATAAAAGGTAGGATCGCAGGTTAATTTTTTTATTCTTTAAACCAAGTCTTGTTCGAATATTATTTCGATGAAAATCAATCGCGCTTGTAGACAAATTCAGCATATCCGCTATCTCTTTGGTGGCTCTGCCCTCCTTGACGAGATTGGCTACCTGAATTTCTTTGGGGGTTAGCCTGTATTGCTGTGAGGACATATTGCGCAAAAAAGGTGAAATGATATTGGTAAGATTCGTTTCTATCGTGTCAACGCAGGCAATTTGATCGTCATCTAACCGACTCGTCTTTAGTTTGTTTATAAAGGGCGAAATAAGTTCTTTTACATTTGCCAGAACATCCTGCCCGAGTTTGATTTTATCTTCCTCTCTGTGTTTTAGTAAAACCTTCATGGCGATGTTGGTTTCCTCAAGATAATTAGACTTGACTTCCAATTCATGCTCCCTTTTTTTCAAGACTTTTTCAGCTTGCTTGCGTTCGGAAATGTCACGTGTGACTCCAAGTATTCTCACGGGCCGGTCATTCGGATCTCGCAGGAAAGTAAATTTAGTCTCTGCCCAGATTGTGGAGCCATCTTTGCAGACCAGTTCAAGCTCGAGGTTGCGCGGCGTTAAAGGATCCTCTTGCCCCGACATTTCCATGGCCATTTCTTTTTCGAAAGCCTGCATGGCAATATCGAGGGAACCCGGGGTTAGTATTTCCTCCAGCGTTTGGTTCATCGCTTCCTCTGAGCTGTAGCCTCTCATATGTTTAACAGAGGGGCTGGTGTAGGTAAATCGAAGATTTGTATCCATTGTCCAGATTACATCTGACACATTTTCAGCAAGGAGACGGTACTTTTGCTCGCTTTCCCGAAGCGCCTCTTCTGCCCGCTTGAACCCGGTGATGATCTTTGACAGGTTTTCAATTTCTCTCAGGCGTTTTCTCCCGGATTGTTTCGCAATTTGCTGATAGTATTCCGACCTGGACGTTTCTTCCTTTAATAAGGTCTCTAATTCTAAGACCTTATCTTTCCGGTTCGTTTTTTCGTCAGGCATTTTTATAATCCTCGGCTAAAATCATAAGGACTCCTGTCCAGTCCAGCCCTCTACTCTTTCTGAGAAGAGGAGCAATCTCAACGCCAGAGTAAAATCCCAATAAGGGAACATTGTGATGGTTCAATACTTCCTGGACTTTAGACGCCTCTTCAACGATCGTATTTGAACTATCGGCCGCACGCCCGGCGCAATCAATGTACATGCCGAATACGGCCTTTTTCCCATCTTCTTCAATCTTTTCAATCAATTCTGCTGTATTTCTCTCGGCGGATTCCAGCATGAGCTCTGCATCCCTTAGCATAAACTGTATCTCCATACCCGTTTCAAGATCTGCCTCAAATAAGCTAATACCTCTTCCATCAGGCAGAATGCCCGTGATCAATCTGTTCACATAAAGACTTTCCTGGGGTTCGCCGTGTTTTTCTCCGAAGTTTACCCCGACGGTTAAATAATTTACAGGGTGTTGCTCCCGCCAATCCTTATTGGCGAATATTTCATCAATAATGTCAACTACAGGTCTGTCATCGAGTTCATAAATTTCGGAACCCTCCATCTTTGTAATTTTGTGATACATTCCATCAAGAGGTGTGCAGCCATGCATGATCCGGTAATATGGCTGAAAATTTCCGGATAAAGCGAGGCCTGCCACATATTGACTGCCCACATACGAGCCGCAAAACTGCTTCGTGGCACTAAAGGTGTAATCTCCTATTAATCCGGCTCCGATAACAGGTACATCAGGTTGGAGATTCTTTTCTATACCGGCAAGCAGATTGGATGAAGTGTTTAAAACGGGCGGTTCTTCTTTTGTTGCTGGTGTCCGAACAGAGTCGTAAAATATCAGTAACATTTTGTCCTCTGATTTGCCTGACAGTTCTTCTGTTAATTTTTGTCCCGCCAGTTGTTCCCCTTTATTTAATTCTCCCACAGCAGCAACTCTAAACTTGATCGTATCGGTTTCAATGATAGCAACGCCAGCCGGTGCATCTTTATATGACAAGTCATTATTTGTAATGATACCTGCCGCTGAACCGCCAATGATCGGTATGTTCTTGCCCACGACAGACTGCAAGCCGGCAAAAAATTCATTATGATCAAGATGGCCCGCACAAAAAGCAAACACAAGGGCAGGCCGCTGTATGCCTTGAGCTGCCATTGCTCCTTCGGCTGCAATCCTGCCTGATTGATAGGCATTGTTTATATTGCTGTACCTGATTCCAACTTTTGTATTTTTCATTTTCAATTTTTCCTGAGTCGCAGTCTCGGTATATCACACACGAGCCTTTTTGAGGTAGTGCTGTTTTGCGGCAGAGAGGAAACTAACCCCCCGCCCCATTTCTTCAAAGACGGGAATGCCCATTTCCTCTAAATCTTTTTTGAATTTATGGTAACTTTTCCACGTGCCTGCCGCCCAGACGATAGCGGGTTTTGCCAGTTTATCCTTCATCTCACTCAGCGGGCGCAACTTGTTGCTGTCAATCCTTTCTGAAAACAGATGTACGATGAGTGAATCCACATTTTCATCGTGCATTACGGCGTCAATAACCTGTGTGTAAACCCTCTCCATGCCGCTCTCTATTACGGCAGGCCATATATCTACGGGATTAGAAGGCTCCATCCATGGAGGGAAGACCTCTTTTATGGATTGTAATGTTTTCTGAGATAGTTGTGCGAGGGGAAGGTTAAAATCATGGAGAAAATCAACCGTAATGATTCCCCCACCGCCGGAGAACGAAACGACGGCAGTGCCACCGTCATTCCTGCTGCTGTGCGTCATGGAGAAACCTCTCAAGAAGTCCATTAATTCATTAACATCGAATACCGGTATGATGCCTGCCTGCCTGAATGCGTGGCTCATAATGGTATAGTTTCCTGCCATGCTTGCGGTGTGGCTGATGGCTGCTTTCGCACCTGAAGGACTCCTGCCACCCTTGAGGACGATAACCGGTTTACTGGTTGACAGACACAGTTCCATAAAGCGTCTGACATCAGTGATGGATTCCACATACAGCCCGATTACACCGGTATGAGGATCATTAATAAGATATTCCAGGAGTTCCGTTTCGTTTACATCACACTTGTTGCCAATGGAGCACACCTTGCTTATGCCCATTCCTCCCTGTTCAAGAATCATCATGAAAAAGGTGGCTGAGAGCATACCGCTCTGTACGATCATAGAAACATTCCCCGGGGCCATCAAGGTTTTCCATTCGTCAGTGAACAAGAAGGAGAACACATGTCTGAGATGACCATCGATAAGCCCCATGCAGTTGGGACCCCAAAGCCGTATATTATGTTTTCCGGCAAGATTGAGGCATTTTCCCTGTAGCCGTTTTCCTTCCTCGCCTGCCTCGGCAAATCCGGCTGACTCAATAATAATACCCTTTACCTTTTTCCTGGAACATTCTTCTATAGTGGCAGGAAGAAGTTCGGCCGGGATAAAATAAATGGCAAGCTCGAAGTCGTGGGGAATGGATTGAATATCGGGATAACACTTGAGTCCAAGAATGGAGTCATATTTCGGGTTCACGGGATACACCCTGCCCTCGTAACAACCCAGGGTGTTATTCAGAATATGATATCCTCCCCTTGAAGGTTTGTTTGTGGCACCAATGATTGCTATCCCATCAGGATTGAAGAAAAAGTCCATCGGTCAAGGCAGCTCCTTTTTTATTTAACCATATAATATATTTATAGGTTGGAGCGCTATATTGTCAATTGCTTTTTATTAAATAAGGTTGAAGGTTTAAGAGGCCAGGTCTTGTTTTTTGCGAACCTTGATGTTATTTTAAATAGTATTTAACAGGAGAGTCCTTGCCCCGAACGATCTTTTCTCCAGGAGGTACTCCAGTTTGGATGAGAATATTATTCTGAGCCAGCTTGAGGAATTGGCCGGAAAACTTGGGATACAAATCCGATATGAGACCATAAGGAAGGAAGATTTCCTGAATACGGGCGGTCTCTGCCGGCTCAAAGGAGAATATGTCTTCATTATCAACTCAAAGGCAACAGCGAGAGATAAAATTCAAACCCTGGCAAGGGCGGTAAAGCGTTTTGACCTCAACCGTACTTACATTCGCCCTGCTCTCAGGAAATTTTTGGATAATTTTCCTGAATAAAAGCGAATAATGGATCGATGAGGGCCTGTCTGAGTGCGGTAACCCACATGCAGGCATCGGCCCCAATAATCTGAGACCTTTGCAAAATGCTTAATTTCGTTCAAGTTCAAGGAAGACGAAAAGTTTAACCACAGGAATACATTAAGTATTTCGAGGATTAGATTTTGAGCCTGACGCAGAAATTGGGCGAAAGGGGGCGTTTTGCAAAGGTCTCAATCGCTCTGTCCTTTGACGTATCCATCCACGGACAAATCCGCCCTTCCCTACCTACAATTAATCAGGTGTGATCCCAGAGGGTTCAAGGAGTCAAGGATTCAAGGGTTCGAGTGAAATGCCAGAAAATTACAAAGAGTTGAAAGTCTGGCAAAAATAATACAAACTCTGTTTAGAAATATATAAAATAACAGCAAAATTCCCAAAAGTGTATTGGGTAAACTAAAAAAAGACATAGCAGAAAGCGAAAGAATGTTAAAGGTGCCGATAAAGTCTCTAAAAAACAAACCCTTGAATCCTTGACCCCTGGAATCCTTGGACCCTCTTCTCC
>Ga0209121_10001544_pt1 | contig 24133 bp, 21 predicted proteins | sample Cruoilmetagenom3_FD_187292 | JGI IMG/M metagenome (GOLD analysis project Ga0209121, IMG submission 187292) | Oil polluted marine microbial communities from Coal Oil Point, Santa Barbara, California, USA - Sample 3 (SPAdes) (version 2) | ecosystem: Environmental > Aquatic > Marine > Oil seeps ... | reverse complement strand
GCGGTTGGCCCAGCCGACTTCATGCTGATAGAACTCAATCCTCTGGTCTGCCGGCAGCTCGGTTTCACCGAAAAGGGCCATTTGCTGCTCCGGCTTCTTGACTGCTTCGAGAATCGCGCGGGTCGAGATACGCTCGTGGATATGGAGCGATACCTCATCAACCTCGAATGAAGTATGCTCGGCCTTGCCGGCCCAAACCAGTTGCGGGTCATATTCGTACTTCTGGGTCTTGCGCTCGTGCGCCTCATAAATCGGCGCAATCCCGGCCGGCGGGTTATTCTTCCGCTTCGCCTTCTTATGCCGGTAGTCGCCTACCTGCCCTTTCTGCTTCACTTTCCTCGGCATATTCCTACTCCTGCCGTTCTTCTCTCTGGGGAGTCAGACCTGCTTTCCATTGCTCGCAAGCATATTGCGCTGAGGCGATATGTCAAGCGCTGGGCTGCGGATGTCAAGGGTCGCTGAGGTTTTGCCGGATTTATCTCTAATTCTGAAAAAGGTACGAGAAAAGGTATTGGAGAAGGCCTGGAACAAGGCAGACTTAAATGGGTGAACAGAGCGTTTTATCCGGTTGTTGACAAGAGTGGATTTCGGCTTAGGTTTGCATCAGGAGGTAATTAGAATGGATAGGTTATATTATATGTTGTCGGTTGTGGTAGGGTTATTGCTGGCATGCGGCGGCAAACCGGCGCCGGTGCCGGCAGAAGATAGTATGGTCCTGACCAGCCCGGATTTTGAGAACGGTGGACCGATTCCTAAGCTTTATACCGCGGATGGTGAGGATGTTTCACCAGCGCTGGAATGGGATAAAGTGCCTGAAGGCACAAAGGGTTTTGCATTGCTATGCCAGGACCCGGATGCGCCGATTGGGACTTTTGTTCACTGGGTGATTTTCAATATCCCGGACAGTGTGTGGATGCTCAAGCAAGGCGTGGCCAGAAAGCCGGTTCTTGATAACGGGACGGTTCAAGGTGTTAATGGTTTCAGGGTAGTTGGTTACAAAGGCCCGGCCCCACCACGCGGCAAACCGCACCATTATTATTTCAGGCTTTATGCCTTGGATAAGAAGCTTGATTTGGATTCCAAGGCCGGGGCCAAACGGTTGCAAGATGCTATAAAGGGACACATCCTGGCGCAGGCAGAGTTGATGGGAACGTATAAGCGGTAGGATAAGGGATTTCGTTCTGGGAGAAGATGAAGGGGTCTGGGTCGATGGGCGTAACCGTGCCTTGAAAGAAGATAATGATTTCACGCCTGAAACCGCAACGATTTGCTTGACTTTGGCACGAGTGAAGATAACATGAGTTATCTTAGATGTTTGATAAAGTGAACGAGGTTCTACCCCTCGTAACAAAACCGATCCGATACACCGGCGGCGAGTACAACACCCTCCTGAAAGCGACAGAACCATCGAAGGTAAGCTGGGTGCTGGCAATGCCAGAGGTGTATGAGCTTGGTATGTCCAACTACGGGCTGCGTATTCTCTATTCTGTTATCAACCGGATAGACAATGCCGCATGTGACCGGGTTTATTGCCCATGGCCTGATTTCGGTGCTTTGTTGCGCAAAGAGGAGATGCCACTTTATGCGCTTGAATCCAAGCGGCCGGTGAAGGAATTTGATATTCTCGGGGTTTCGCTTCAGACCGAACTTTCCTATACCAATCTGCTTTATCTGCTTGACCTGGCACAGATTCCATTGCATCGGGATGAGCGCGACACCAGACATCCTCTCGTTGTTGCGGGCGGGCCATGCACTGTGAATCCGCTTCCTCTGGTTGATTTCATAGATGCGTTTGTTGTCGGTGACGGGGAGGAACCGGTCAGGGAAATTACCGAGGTTTATGCAGATTGGAACCACAGGAACCGGGACGATTTGCTTTCATCTATTGCACGGCTGAGCGGTCTGTTTGTGCCTGGTAAAACCGAAAGGAGAAGGAATTCGGTGAGGCGCAGAATCCTTGAAGAACTGAAAGAAGAGGATTTCCCTTTTCCCCCGGTGGTGCCCATTTGTGAAACGGTCCATAACAGGCTGACGATCGAGATTAACCGTGGATGCACCAGGGGTTGCCGGTTCTGCCAAGCTGGGATGATTAACCGTCCGGTCAGATTCAGGACGGTTGAACAGATTGTCAGCTTGGCCGAGCAGGGAATCAGGGCAACCGGCTGGGAAGAAATTTCGCTTCTTTCTCTTTCAACACTGGATTACCCGGACCTTTTGAATCTTGTGCACCGGTTGAATTCAAGGCTCAAGGGCCGCAATGTTGCACTGTCTTTGCCTTCGACTCGGGGTGAGGAGTTTTCGCCTGAGCTGGCATTCGATATGAAAGAAGTGAAAAAGACCGGCTTGACTTTTGCGCCGGAGACTGTTTCTTCGCACCTGAAATCCTTTATTAACAAGAACATCTCAGAAGCCAGGACAGTCGAGGCGATTCGGACCGCGCTCGATGCGGGATGGCGTGGTGTAAAACTCTATTTCATGCTCGGTTTGCCAACCGAGACCGATGCTGATGTGGACGAAATCGGAAGGTTCGTGAATGAAATCGCCAGGATGTGCCAGGGCAGAGCGGTGCGTTACAAACTGAGCCCGTTCGTGCCAAAACCGCATACGCCTTTACAGTGGGCGGGTTTTGTCGGCGTCGAACAGGTTAGGGAAAAGATCGACAGGTTGAAGTCGGTGCTTACCCGGCGGAATATCAAGGCGAAGTGGGAGAAACCTGAAAGTTCCTTTGTTCAAGCTTTGCTGGCAAGGGGCGATGAACGGTTGGGCCGGGTTATCGAGGACGTTTATCACAAAGGCGGTGTTTTCCAGGAGTGGACCGAATACTTCAGGTTCCCAAACTGGGTGGAGGCGTGCGAAAAGGAGGGTGTTGACCCGGATGAATTCACCGGCAGGAAGGAGTTGGATTTTTCTCTTCCCTGGGATTTTATTGACACCGGTGTAGACAAGGCTTTTCTGAGGCGTGAATACGAACGTGCTCAGCAGGGTGAAGAAACCCCGGATTGCGGCCGGACCGGATGCACCGGTTGCGGTATTTGTCCGGAAGGAAAACCACCGCCAAGGCCTGAGAAGACAGCGGTGGTTCTGACCGCGTATGGCCGTAAATCAAAGCCGGTTATGAATTACAATGAGCCGAAGAATCGATTCCGGCTGAGATATGTGGTGAAAGAGCCTTATCGTTTTGCAGCCCATCTTGACCGGGTGAGGGCGCTTTACCATTCATTGCGCAGGAGCGAACTGCCGATTATTTATACTCGGGGTTTTTCTCCGAAGCCGATGCTTTCTTTGGGCCCGCCATTACCCGTGGGGTTGGTTTCAGAAAGTGAATATGTAGACATTTTTACGAGCTTTCGTTACTCGGGCAATGTTGTCAGGGATTTCGGGCCTTTCCTGCCCAGGGGTTTGCAGATTACAGCAGGCCGCAGGGTTCCGCTTGACTGGCCGTCGCTTTGCAAACTCATCAACCTGGGCCGGTATCTTATCAGAGTTCCTGATGTAGGGGAAAGGCTGCCAGAGCTTGTTGAGCATGGACACAGACTTGCCGGAGTGCGCAATCTTGCCCAGGGGCCGCAGGCAGGATTGATACTGGATTTGGCGATTGTGCCCGGGGTGAGACTTTTCAGTACCCTGGCACAGCTTTTCGGAATTGAAGAAAAAGAGGTCCGGTGTCTGCGCGTAGCGCGGCTGGACTGTCTGATTGAAAGAGATAGTAAGATTATGGCACCAATGGAGGGTGTTAATGAAAGTTAAGACTAAAGTTGTTCTCAGCTCCAATGAGTGGGAGACCAGGGTCGGGATTATTGAGAATGGACGGCTGGTAGAATTCTATGTTGAAAGGGAAGGGAATAAGAACCTTGTCGGACGGATTTACAAAGGTCGAGTCGAGAATGTAGTCAGGGGTCTGCGCGGAGCATTTATAAATATCGGCCAGCGCAAGAACGGTTTTCTTCCTTTGACTGAGATTCCGGAGTTTGAAGCACTGGAATCCGATGAACTGGAACCTGAGAAATCGGAGAATCCCAAGCCACGCACAATTATACTGAATGAAGGTGAAGAAATTCTTGTTCAGGTTGTCAAAGACCCTTTTGCCGAGAAAGGCGCAAGGTTGACATCATATGTTTCTATTCCAGGCCGGTATCTTGTTTATTTCCCGAATGGTGAGAGGATTGGAGTTTCCAGGCGGATATGGGACCGTCGGGAACGCGGTCGGCTTCGCAGCATCACCAAGAGATGCAAAGCCGCTCACGCCGGTCTGATAATCAGGACCATTGCTGAAAACGCTAAGGCCGAGGGTTTGCGCTCCGAGTATCAGCGGTTGGAAAAGGTATGGGAGGAAATCGGGATTCGGGCCGAGACTGCATCTTCACCTTCGGTCCTTTATGAGGAGCCTTCTATCGGGGTGAAGCTGGTTCGCGACCAGTTTGGGTCCAATGTTGAAAAGGTGCTAGTCGATTCTCCAGGGCGGCATCAGGAAATCTCTGATTATTTGCTTCAGGTTGCGCCAAGGCTCAAGCGTAAAGTTGAGCTTTATCAGGGTGAAGTGCCGCTATTGGAACACGCCGGGGTTGAGGCCGAGCTCGAGCGCGTTTTCCAGAAGCGACTCTGGCTTAAATCGGGTGGATTCATCGCTATCGACCAGACCGAGGCGATGGTTGCGATTGATGTCAATACCGGCCGGTCATCCAAAGAGGAAGACCCGGAGCGGTTGATATTTCAGACCAATCTTGAAGCCGCGGATGAAATTGCCAGGCAGATAAGATTGCGTGACCTCGCCGGTCTTATAATAATTGACTTCATCGATATGGAAGATACCAAGAATACCGAAAGGGTTGTCAGCGAACTTAAGTCCCAGTTGGTAAACGACCGGGCAAAGGCCGATTACGCAAAGATGAGCCGTTTCGGGCTTCTGGAGATGACGAGGGAAAGGACAAGGCCGGGAATGATGTTTGCGATGTGCGAGGTTTGTCCCACATGTAAAGGTTCCGGTCGCGTTCGCTCCAGGGCCGAGGCGGCAATGAAGATTGAACGGGCAATCCTGTTCAAGCTGCCGAAAATCAGGGGTAAGAGGATAAGAATTCAGGCTTCACCTTGGATGACAGATTTTCTCACCGCCGACTGGTATGATAGGCTGTACGAATTTGCCAAACGGTATGAACTGGCGATCGATGTAAAGACCGATTATCTGATTCAGCCGACTGACTTCAAGCTTTTGACCGACTATAGTTAAGGAAATTTCTCAGAGATTTCAAGCAGCTTTCTGCGGCTATGCAAGCCCGCTTTTATGTGGACCGAAGATTTGGGAATTTCCAGAAAGCGTGCAACTATCCTGATGACCGCCTCATTTGCTTTGTTTTCTCTGGCAGGTGCCTTGACCCGGACATGGAGAGTGCCGTCAGCCTGTTTTATTATTTCCTCTTTTTTGCTCCCGGGCTGAACCGTGATTCTGAGTCGCACTAGCCGGCGTTCTTGAGTCCGTCTTTGTGACGGTCCAGGAGTTCGGCGCGTTTGCCCGCGTTCCAACCCGAGACCTTTGAGAAAAACCCGGTTACCCTGGTGATGAAGTCGACATCTGATGACCCGCAATAAGGGCAGATTTCGACAAGGCCGCGCGAGGTTTTCATGCAGTTCTTGCAGGTAGTGAATTCCGGAGAGAATGCAATCTGGGCATTGCGGGTGTTCCTATAGGTCTTGATGACGAAATTGGCAACAGATTCTTTGGGCGGACGGGCATCGGCCAGCCAGACATGGGTCAGGGCACCGGCTTCAATCATGTCGTGGAATTTACCTTCCCGGTAAACACGGTCGATCGGGTCGATCGGTTCCCCAACATTAAAATATGTAGAGTTTGTGTAATAGACCGATTCATCATCCAGGTTTCCTTTTACCACCTGCTGGGCCTGGTCGGAAAAATAGTGAAGGTCAAGCTTTGCCAGCCGGTATGCGGTTGATTCGGCCGGGGTTTGCTCAAGCACAAAGCGTATTCCGTACTTTTCAGAAAGTCGGTGACATGCCTGATACATTTCGGCATTTACCTTGAGTCCGAATCTGAGCACTTCGTCTGAATCGTGCAGTTCCTTGCCCAGATGATACTGGACCATTTCATTCAATCCCAGGATGCCGACGAGGAAAGTGGCACGGTGCATCCTGAGGTATGATTCCCCATCGTGGTGCATGGTCAAAAGCGCTAGCGGGCCTTCAGACTTGAGCGCAAGGAGTTTCTCAAGGAATGCCTTTTTCTGGATATGGGCTTTGGCCACCAGCTCGAGTTGCGTCTTGAGCAGTTCAAAAAGGGCCGCATCATTATGGTTCGCACGATAGGCGATTCTGGGGAGGTTGATAGTTACATTCTGGATTGCGGAATAGCGCATCTTCCATGGGGTTGCCGCATCGTCGATGTCGGACTGTTCCAATTTGAAACTCAGGCGGCAGCATTCGCTGATTTTGGCGGTTTCACCCCGGTCGAACACAAAATAGGTGTTGCCTTTATCGGCGGCGACATCGGAAATATGATAAAGGAAATCCTGCCAGCCCGGGGTCTGGAAGAAACGGTCGGTCATATGGACCAAAGGCTTCGGGAAGAAGAACGGACTGCCAGAAGCATCACCCTGTTTGTAGATATCAAACATCGCCCAGACAAAACGCTGGGCATCTTGAAGGTAATCCTTGTATTTCTTGCCGGTGTATTCGCCGCCCGGGCCGATAGCATCAACATCCTGGAAATGTTTTGGTATCTCCCAGTAGAGGTTTATATCGGAAAAGATAGCCTGTCCACCACGGGCGACATTCTGCTGAGAATATTCAAATATGAGCATCTGTGCGAGTTGATGGATTTCTTTATCGCTCATGCCTTTCAGGAACGGCGCAAGGAATAGATTTACTGCATCCCAGCCAATGGCACCGGCGAAATGCCCCTGGAGTGCGGCAGAAAACTTGACCATATGGGCGAGGAGTATTTCAGGATGCCGTGCCGGTTTGGCATTGGACAAGGCATTGGGCAGTTTGAGACCGAATTTCTTGACATATTCCAAAGACTGGCCCGAGCAGTAAGGCCGGTTGATAAAACCCAGGTCGTGCAGATGGATATCGCCGCGCGTGTGGGCATCGGCAATGTCCGGGTCGAATACAGATGAAAGGGCGAACTGCTTGTTAATCCATTCGGCCAGGGTCATATTCGTGGCTTCGGGGTTGTGCGGGATATTGGCGTTTTCCTTGTTCTTGAAAAGCAGAATCCGTTCGACATCATAAAGAGGAACACCAAGCCGGGCGTGGCGTTTGCGCTGTTCCTCAAGACCATGCTCGATAAGCTTTGTATTTACGACTTCACGAATCAGGTCGGTAGTGATGTGCTTTATTCTGGAATTGACGATAACATCTTCGACTTCCGAGGCAATTTTGTCGGCTATATCGGGGGAGAGTTCGGCCTCGCGCACCAGGGCACGGCTGATTCTTTTCCGGTCCCATTTGCGGATGGTTTTGCCGACAGTGCGGACAAAGAGGGCATATTCGGTCGTTTCTTTCTTACCTGAAATCGCCCGCTTGATTCTTGCCCGGTTTCTTTTTTCCCGGTAAAGGATATATGCCTTGGCAGTTTTCGCATGGCCGGCCTTGATAAGAACTTCTTCAACCGCATCCTGGATTTGCTCGACGGTCGGGACAAGTGCTGTTTTCTTATTATGGAGTCGGATGCAGACCTTTTCTGCGAGCTGCTCGGCCAGTTTTCTATCTTCGCCGCCGACCGAACACGCGGCCTTGAAAATTGCAGTAGTGATTTTCTCAATGTCAAAAGGGGCTATCTTGCCATCCCGTTTCGTGACCTGGTTGAAATAAGCGGTGTGGTCTGGTTGTTCTAGTTGTCCGGATTCTTTTCTGAGTGATTCATTTGTCTTATGTTCTGAGATTGGCATTATTCTCCCCTTTCCTGATATTCATGTGTTGGTCTGAAATCCACATGGCTGCACGCAAACCCAAAGACATAGTCCATATTATAACAATATAGTTTATACCACAATAAGTTCAAAAGTCAAGTGTAAGAAATGACATATCCATGATTGTGTAACTGTATGACAGCTCGTTTCTTATTTTCAGAGGGGTATCGGTAACATATCACAATAAAAAGGGAAGATGTATCAGAGAATGTGTGGAAAACATAGGTTTTCCCCGGATTTGTCCACTGATTTATCCACAGGTTACCAACAGGTTATCTATATGAGCAAATGGTCATACCCATGGATTCGGACTTTCTTTAGTTTCCCTTGGTGTTCCATATAGAGTCCGGAACCAGGTTCGACACGGCCGATTCTGGTTATCCGAACCTTTTCGACCATTTCCGGGATTGATTTCGGGCTTGTGAAAAGCAGTTCGTAATCTTCGCCAGAACTCAGGGCAAAGTTTGTCAGGTCGATATTCAGTCGAGCGCATAAGTCGCGGGTTTCAGAAAGAACCGGGAAACTTTCAGGTTCCAGCACGATTCGAACTTCGCTTCTTTCCGCAAGGTGGCGGGCATCGGTCCCGATGCCGTCCGAGATATCAATCAGGCCGTGAATCTTCGGGCCGATAGCCTTTATGACCGACAATCTCGGTATCGGTTTCAGGTGGCGTCTGACCAGTTGTGAATAGTGCTGTCGCGGAAGGCCATGTTTGAGCACCAGCCTGCCGGCTTCAGCAGTTCCCAGATTCCCGGTTACATAAAGGTTCTCATGGACATGGGTATCAGACCTGAGTTTTGGTTTCTTTGTCTTCCCGATTGCGGTGATTGCCAAGAGCAACCGGTTTGATGCAATGATGTCACCGCCGACGACTTCGCAGTCCAGTTCAGAACAGACTTGTTCGATGCCTTGATAAAGCGCGCGCACCTGGGTAGTATGCATCTTTCGAGTCAAGGCCAAGGCGACCAGAACAATTCGGGGCCTTGCTCCCATTGCGACAATATCGGAAACTGCGGCACAGGCGCAGCGGGTCCCGATTTGGCGAAAGGTCATATAGCTTGTATCAAAGTGGACGCTTTGCTCATAGGCATCGGTGGTTATTACTGTTCCGTCTTTGAGCACACAAGCGTCATCACCGATGCCGAGTCTCACTTTTCCGTGTCGCTTGGTCGTTTTCTCAATTAGACGAATCAACGCGGCTTCACCGATTTGGGCTATTTCCATACCTTGATGATAACGGAATTTGGCGGCTTGACAACCGGCTGAGGCGGGGTAAAATTAAGTTAGTTATTAAAGGAGGTTGGGCATGTTACCGTTTATGTCTCGCTCAACGAAAGGCACCGGAATTGCTTTCGGTGTCATTGCCCTGACGCTGGTAATGCTCCCCAGCGCCGCTCACTCCAGTCTTATCAGAACCGATGATTTCTCTGAGGATTCGCTCATGTTCAGCCAGGATACAGTCAACGACACCATTTACGATGTCGTCGAGATGCCTGGATACAATCTGGACGACCAGATTCTACCGGGCGCAATCACCGAGCTTCCGCCCGCCCGCATCAGAGACTGGTCTCTGACCATCACTCCTAATCCCATATCCGGTCAGGCAACCATCATCCTTGGGGTTCCTCATCGAGCCAGCGTCTGTCTTGAGATTTACAATGCTTCTGGTAGACTGGTGCAACGACTGATGAATGAGCATAAAGAAGCAGGTCTTCATAATCTTTGTTGGGATGGGAAAGATACCAGAGGACGGACTGTTTCGGTTGGGGTTTACTTCTACCGGTTGCAAACGGATGATGTTACAGTAGCAAAGAGAGCGGTGCTTGTGAGGTAAACAAGAAGAAGGGGAGGCGAAGATTCGCCTCCCCTGAAGCTTATGATAAGAAACTTTCTGTTATTGCTCGTTTTTACTTCTTCTCTATTTGCCCAATTCAGATTGAAGCGGGTTACTTTCCTTCAAGAAGGGCTTGTCGGCACTGTTGCTGGGAGGGTGATTTGTTGTGACAGCGACCATGATGGCTTACAAGAAATGATTTTCCGCACCGGAACAATCCATCCAACAGACCCTCTTCGCTGGGAAGTCTGGGAATACCGGCCGGTAAATCGTTACGAACTTGTCTTTGCTGATACCGGTGCCTATCCTTATCCACCAGGAATCACAACTGGCAACTTCCGTCCTTGTGATGTCGGCGATATTGACCAGGATGGTCTCACTGACCTGGTGGGAGTGAACGAAGAGAACCCCCAAAACCCTGATACGTTTTACAACCTCATAGTTACCCAGGAAAGTCCTGACTACTTTTCCTATCCTGAATCGCTGTCTTGGTGGTATAGATATGACCATAACTCCCCTAATATGGAACCCGTTTACTTCACCTCTGATTTGGACAACGACGGTAGAAATGAAGTCCTCAAGCTAACCCACAACCCGCAGATAGGAACCGGGATATGGGAGAATCTCGGCAACAACCAAAACGTATTGGTGTGGAGCAGGTTGCGAGTAGGAGCATGGAACTTCGCCTTCGGCGATTTCGACTTAGACGGTAGAAAGGAATTCGTAACTGCCGACTTGGGGGGCGGGGGCTGGGTTTCGGTTTATGAGAATACCGGTGATGACCAGTATGAAATGGTTTACCGGGACACGGTTCATCTTCCCAATGGAGGCGATGTTTTTTCCGGAAACGACCTGGACCAGGACGGTCGCCCAGAATTCTTTGTTGGTTTCTATGTTGTTCCTACAAACACCTTTTACCTTTACATGTGGGAGGCAACCGGAAATAATACTTATGAGAGAACATTTATAGACCAGAAGACAATGGCCACTACCGGTAACTATGCATTAAGCAAATGCGGCGACCTCGATGGCGACGGGGTTGAAGAGCTGGTCTGGGCAACGCCGCTCGCCGTCTATGTGTACAAAGCGGTCGGGAACAACCTGTTTCAAGAAGTCTGGCACTGGAGAGGTGACCACGGACATCACGAATCCCTTATTGTCAATATCCATGACATGAACAACGGTGGTTACAATGACCTTGTTGTCGGCGGTAGCCGCAAGACATCGGTGTTTGAGGTTGAGGCTCTCCGGGTTCTGTATCCCAACGGCGGCGAGAACCTTGTGCCGGGCGACACCTGCTGGATTCGATGGGAGACTTTCAACCCGCCGAGATGCGATTCGGTTTCGCTGTTCCTGCGTTCTGATACTAGCTGGCAACTCGACACCATCGTGACCGGTTTGTCTCCGACCGACACGGTTTATCCCTGGATTGTGCCACCAGGGCCTCATGATTCCTGCCGCATCGTAGCGATTGCTTATGGCCCAGGCTGGCAATATGACGAGTCTGACTCTGCGTTCCAGATTCCGGGCATCGGAATTAGGGAAACACACCCATTACAGGTTTATGCGACACGATTGGATGTATATCCGAATCCGGGCCGAGGGCGTATGACTGTCCGCTACGAGGTGGCCAGTGCCGGCCCGGTTGAGATTACCGCATATGACCCCATAGGCCGCAAAGTCGCTGTTCTGGCATCGGGCAGTTGCATTCCGGGCAGATATAGGGTAAACTGGAATTGTATGAATGAGCCAGCCGGTGTTTATTTCCTGCGGATGGATTGCGGGAAACAAAGCAGGATGGAGAAGGTGATTCTGACCAGCGGACAGAAATGAATATCGTGTCCCCTAAATCCCCCTCTTGCCAAATGTTGACCCAGTCCAATCGCCTACAAGATGCGTTATGCATATGACCACTGCTGCAATGAGTAAGTGTTCCACGATTACTTTCCAAGGTTGCACTTGCTGCTCTTTAGCCATGTAGAAACTAAAGATACCCAACAGCGATAATCCCCAAGCTATGCTCACGATAATCGCTGTCTGAAGTGATAGCAAAAGAACAGGGATGACGAATGTCATTGCGGAAACAAACTTGGCTATAAAAGTAGAAATTGTCGATTCCCATATTTCTTTTACAGTGTGTTTATTCTCAGATTCTTCAGAAATATGAATACCCAATGCGTCTGAAAATGCGTCTGCTACCGCTATTGTCAATATGCCGCCAATAACCACAAGTTTTGAGTGAGTCCCAGAGTGCAGGCCAACCATCAATCCAAGCGTCGTGATTATTCCAGAAGTCGAACCAAAACTGAAACCTACTTTAAGTGAATGCCTGACGGTTTTACTCCCTGCTTTTTAATTGATTGCTTTCATTCCGGCACTTAAACTTTTGTCCAGGATGTTTATATAGCTTCGACAGCTTTTACCTCCGGGATGTGCGATTTGATAGCGCTCTCCACCGTTCCTAACAGAGTAAGCTGTGCCATCGGACAGCCACAGCATGCCCCTGTGAGTTTTACTTTGACAACATTATCATCGGTTATATCAGAAAGTTCTACATTACCGCCATGCGCAGCAAGCACAGGTCTCACTTCTTCGTCTAAGACTTTCTCGACCAATTTTCTATCAAGCATCTATACCTCCTACGAGTTTAAGCTTGGTGCAGCGGCGGGATTCACCGCTGCACCCATGATTGTCACTTCAGTGCCCGCAGCAACCGCTCTTTTCTGACTTTACATACTTCCCTGGTTCCTTATCAAAGCTCTCTTTGCAGCCGGAGCAGCAGAAGTAGTAAGTTTTGCCTTTATACTCTGACTTTGCCGTTGCCGTTGCTTCATCCACATCCTTCTTGCATACCGGGTCCTTTGCCATTTTCCTCACCTCCTTTCTTCCTCAGTTTAATTATCAATTCCACAAGTGGCGTATCGCCGATAATATGTTTATAACTTGCCCTTGGTTTTCAATTCCTGTTTCTTTTTGTAGTCTTCAATTGCCGCTTTTACTCCATCCTCTGCCAGGAGTGAGCAATGCATCTTAATTGGGGGCAGGCCATCCAGTGCATCCGCCACAGTCCGGTTTGTTATCTTGAGCGCCTCCTTGATTGTCTTGCCTTTAACGAGCTCAGTCACCATCGACGATGTTGCAATCGCTGCTCCACATCCAAAGGTCTCAAATTTTATATCTACGATTACATCGTTCTCGACCTTGATATAGATTGCCATGATGTCACCACAAACAGGATTACCAGCCTTTCCGATACCATCCGCATCTTCTATCCTGCCAACATTCCTTGGATGCCTGAAATGGTCCATTACCTTTTCTGAGTATCCCATTTTAATCCTCCTTCTCTATCCTTTCCAAAAGGTGACATTGCTCGGAGTTTTTTGACAATCGGGGGCAGGACTTCTATCACCCGGTCTATATCCTCGTCGGTATTGTCGCGCCCCAGACTGAATCTGAGAGACCCGTGCGCCACTTCTGGCGGAATCCCCAGGGCCAAAAGCACATGGGAAGGCTCTAACGACCCAGATGTGCAAGCAGAACCACTCGATGCGGCGATCCCTTCATAATCCAGATTGAGCAGCATTGATTCCCCTTCCACATATTTTATGCAGATATTCAGAGTCCCGGCGAGCCTCTTTCCCGGATGCCCGTTTATGACAACATCTTCGATGTTTTCTGCTATGCCCTTTTCCAACCTGTCTCTCAAAGCCCTCAGTCTCTTTGCCTCTTCTTCTCGTTCCTCCATAGCGATTTCACAAGTCTTTCCAAGCCCGACGATTCCAGGGACATTCTCTGTTCCTGCTCTTCTATTTCTCTCGTGACGACCGCCATGTAACAGACCATCAATCTTTGTCCGCTTTCTAATAAAGAGGGCCCCGACACCTTTGGGACCATAAAATTTATGACCTGACAGTGATAAAAGGTCCACTCCGAGTTCATTCACATCCGTGGGGATTTTCCCAACTGCCTGGACCGCATCAGTATGAAAATAGACATTCTTTTCTTTTGCAAGCTTCGCAATCTCGGGAATTGGCTCAATGGTTCCGACCTCATTGTTGGCGTGCATAACAGTGATTAGAATTGTTTTATCAGTAATCGCATCCTTGAGTTCATCCAAATCCACAATTCCATACTTATCCACACCAATATATGTGACATTGAACCCCTGTTTTTCAAGCCATTTGCAGGTATTAAGCACGGCATGATGTTCTATTTTAGATGTAATTATATGATTGCCTTTCTCTTTATTGGCATAAGCAACCCCTTTGATTGCAAAGTTGTCTGCTTCTGTGCCCCCGGATGTAAAAACAATCTCTTCTGGTTTGGTATTGAGTATTTTTGCCACCTTGCTCCTTGCCAGTTCTTTGGCTTTCTGTGCCTTTTGGGCAAATTTATAGACACTTGAGGGATTACCGTACCATTCACTAAAGTATGGCTTCATTGCAGCTACTACTCTCGGGTCTGTTGGGGTAGTGGCATTATGGTCCAGGTAAATAAACTTTTCCATGTTATATGCCTCCTATATTATTGAAAAGCAGTAACCTAAAAACAGTGCCAGGATGCTGATACTCGCTAAATATCCAAGCAAGGTTTTAGTCCCGAATTCTTTTCTCAAAACTAGAATAGTTCCCCAACTGGTGACCGGTCCTACCAGAAGTAGCACCATCCCGGCTCCGATGTTCATTCCCTGCGATATGAAGGCGTGAACCAAGGGAACACTGGCATATTTCTCTGGTTCCTTTCATACCTCAGAACTTGCCATTCAGCAGCGGGTCAAGCTTGGCCTTGACTTCGGCTTTGGTCATGGGTCTAGCTACGCGCGATTGGACAACGCTGTCCCTGTCAAGAAAAACAATCGTTGGCAGTAGCCACACCCGGTACCGCTTCGCCAGTCCAATCTCCTTGTTGATATTGATGGTGCGCACCACCACCCTACCCGCATACTCTTCTACTACTTTATCGAGGATTTTCTCCATAGTCCGGCAGGACTTACAGCCGGGGCTGGCGAACTCGAGCACAACCGGTTTTGGTCGCGGTAGCCAGACGAGTAACTGTTCGAGGCGTTCGATAAGTGGAACGGCTAAGGCCGGCTCGTCAGGCCTCAGCACCGAATCAGCCGCCAGGAAACGGCTGGAGATACGCTCCAGGTCTTTGGCCCAACCGGCCGGACGGCCGGTGGTATCGGGCCTGGCTACTACTACAAAACTGTTCCATTGCTTGACCCCAAGGCGCAGCGCGATGATTGCAGAATCCTTCTGACCGGATTCAGCAAACTCCCGGGCGGCAGCAACGGCCTGCTGCACCGGCTCAAGTCTGACCGTGAGTGATTCGGAAAGAGTGGTCGTTACCGAGCTGGCAAGGAACGCCAGCACAATTGAAGTTATCATCATTATCTTTCCATTTGTTCTTAAAACCTGACCGAAAGTTCGAGGCTCGGCAGGTAAGTGAGACACCGGTCAGTTGGTTCGGTGTGGCGCATCAATGAGTATTTGAGCTGGACTGAGTTCTGAGGGGTGAAGTTGTACGCGAACAGCGCTGAACCGATAATTTCAGTCACATCGAGAGACTCGTCCATCCCGGTATCCGGGTCGTCCTGCCGTGAATTGCGGCGCAGCTCGCCATCCAGTCCGAAGCTCACTTCATACCAGGGTTCGAATCGGGAGCTGAGGGTTACAATCCAGAAGTTGCCCGGATACCGTCCGAGCGCGGGTATATCTCCGATAAAAGGCTTGAACTCTTGCTGGTACTTTACATACCCAGAGATGCTTATCGCCATCTGGCCGAGAAAGATGTTGTGCCGTGCTAGTGAAGCACGGAATCCATGGCGGTTGGACAAAACGCTTTGCGCCCGAAACAGCGGCGCGAAATCTGTGCCGGTCCGGATGTATTGAAACCGACCGTCAAGCTGTTCCCGGTCGCCAAATCTCAGTCCCATGCTGGCACCGTGGTCGCGCTGTTCCAGGACCAACACCGTGTCTGCGGTGTTATCGTTCCGCATGCTGTAGGCGTATTCCCCGACCAGAGCGATACGGTCGGTCACGGGAATATCGAAGTCACCTCCTACCACATCGCTGCACAAAGGCAGAACACTTGCCTCATTTACTGATTCGCGGTCGTCAGCGACCTGCAGAGCGGTAAGTCCGAATTTGGCTCCGGTTTGCGCCCAAGGACAGAAAAGGTCATAGCCAGCCCGAATGCCACCCAGATACCTGGCATAGCTCAAGGATTCGCTGGCCAAGGCGGGTCGGCCAAAAATCAGGGTGGCGCTGGTCGGGCCCGGCTTGAGCACAACCTTCACTCCCTCCAGCTTGTAATCTTCGGTCAGCTCTTCCAGGCTTTCCCCGCGCAGACCTCCAACCGTAACCGCACAGCAACTGGCACCTGCACCAAGCGGATTGTCTGCCGGGTCCCAGCGCATCAGTGTCAGCGGAGTGAAACTGGCATCGTAGGCGCCTACGGTAGCATTGAAAATTCCCTGTTGAAGTTCGGCCCACCACCATCCGGCCAGCACGCGGCTCGACACGAGATCGGGCGGCCACAGCACCGCATCAGACTCTTCATTAGTAATTCGCACCGCAGCACCGAGGCTGAGCGCATCGGCTAGCCGATAGCCGAGTTCCAAGTCGAGCCGGCCACGGAAGTCAAAACCTTTGTTCAGATACTCCCCATAGATACCGGGAATCGAATCAAGCGAATCGCCCGTAGCGCCGGCATAACGGAATCTAATCTTGCCTTTGCCTGTAACCTCAAACCTTTGGATTTCCGTGGCGTTGGTGCAGATAGTTGCTGCAATCATTAGAACAGTTATCAAGTAATTCACAAAATAACATACTGAAATAGTATGCTATTGTCAATCTCCTCATCTAGCCCTAGTCCCGATATAGAACTATGACAAAGAAGGCCCCGCTCCTCCTGTCACCTGCGTCTAAAGGGTATGGAAGTTTCACCTAGCACCTGCCCACGCCGTGTTCCAACCGCGGCATCCGGTCTGAGGAATATGTCATACCCCTGGCACTGATGCTCTCGGCCGCCGGCCGGACCATGGAGGACATGGCTCGTTTGAGCAGGATACTGGCCTTAGAAGGCTTTGCGGCTTTCGCCGGGCTCAAGACGCCGTACCAGTACCCCGCTCTTCAGTTTCCTTCCCGTCAAACACCGCTCCAGCCGACTGACAGCATTCGGACACAACCTATCTGCCGCACCGAGCACGTTGGACACCAAATCTCAGTTTCTATATCGGTTCTTGGGTGGGTACCGTCCCCAGATTCGAAGGAAAAAGGATTCCATTTTTGCAAACGCATTGGTAATCTGGTCCGCCGGCAGGAGGAAAACCCGGCTGTCAGACTGCAAACAAAGCAGGAAATCAGACATGTTGCAAACCAGCCAATAAAACGGAAAGACAAACGACAATTAAAACCGATTGAATGATGTTTTGGCAAATGGGTTCAACGACTCCGGGAAAAATGACTTGAAATTGGGCTTTATAATCGGCCAGACAAACCGGTTGGGAAACGACCCCTGGGTATCGGTTCTGAGACACCGTTTCTTCAGCTAAGTCTGCAAATACCAGTGTTTTCCACCCTTTGGCAGCACATGCCGGAAACCCTGTGCCCGGGTTGATTTCAGTTTACGGTATTGTAAACTGGAATCAACGGGCCTTAGCATTGTCCATCAAGGCTCCACATTGTGCTGCCAGACGGTTCACACTCACCCTTTGTTCATTTCGTATGGTTTTTCCTGTAAGGCAATGAATGATTCCATGTGGATTTCACGTGAGGCAATGCGACCAGTTGACAATAGTCTACTTTCAAGGTATATTATTATCAGGTGATTGGGTGAGGCGTTTGCTGTGACCGGTTACTCAGGTCGCCGAACACCCAGGAACCGAACATAAAATGACCGGCTTGAAGAGTCAAAAAAGGAGGAAGTCATGACGAAAAGCAAAGTCTTCATAGCCGTAGTTTGTGCGCTGGTCCTGTCTCCAGGTCTGGTGCTGGCTTATCCACCGCAACCCGGCGACTCGGCACCCGATTTCACCTTGCCGGACACCGCTTATGTGAATCACAGCCTGTCAGACTATTTGGGAAAGGTTGTCCTGCTCAACTTCTGGCAGTCTACCTGCCCTTATTGCCGCGCAGAACTGCCCCATCTCCAGGACCTGTATGACGACTACGGTGACCGGGGTTTCATACCGATTGCCGTCAATCTGTGGGAAGACATGGCGATGGTGAAATACTATGCTGCCCAGTACACCTATCTTTACCTGCGGGACGAAGGTGCTGTGTGGAACATGTACAATCTGAACAATCACATCCCACTGAACTATGTAATCGACACTCTGGGAATTGTCGTTGGTAGTATGACCGGTTTTAACGAAAGCACAATTCGCTCATGGATAGAAAACTCTCTTCCCCCTGTTAGCGTATCTGAAAATGGCATCCAGCGCGCTATGGTTGGCCAGACGATTACCGTCGAACCCAACCCGACGAGCGGTCCTGTTACTATCCGGCTCAATCTGCTATCTCCAGGGAATGTCACTGTGCGTGTCTATTCCAGTTCAGGGAGACTGGTCAAGGACTTGCTAAGCACCAGGCTGAGCACAGGCATGATGAGGCTCCGGTGGAACCTCACGGATAACAATGGAAGCCCGGTCGCCCCAGGACTCTATTTCTGTAAACTCGTCAACGGGAACACTGCCGCACTTTTGAAGGTTTCGGTACTTAGGTAGCAGAACCCAGCCCTTACCACAATAAGGTGTAGGGGTAGAGGAAACCGAAGTCGACCTGGGTCAGGATTGATATGAAAGGGGCGTATGAAAATCACCACTCGGGCACGCTATTCGTTGCGGGCAATGATCGACATAGCCCTGAACGAAGGAAGTGGACCCGTGCCCGCATCTGGCATCGCTCAGAGGCAACGTCTCTCGCGCAGCTACCTTGAAAGGATTCTCAAACAGCTTGTTACAGCTGGGCTGGCAAAGTCGAAAAAAGGACCGGGTGGCGGGTACACACTAACCCGCGTTCCTGACAAGATAAGCCTGGAAGAAATCTTCCGGGCCAGCGGCGAGGAACTTGCTGCTGTTCCTTGCATTGGGAAGAAATGCGGAGATAGCTGCCCTCTGTACAAGTTCTGTCCAGCCCGGCCGCTGTGGTCTGGACTGGAGTCAACCGTAGAGCGATACCTCAAGCAGCACAGTCTTGCAGAATTCCTCAAGTGGGAATCCTGAACCAGGAGCGGAAAAAAAGGACTAATCCGGGACGCATTCCTTTTTTTCTGACCTTTTGGGCGGATTCAATAATGAAGTGCAACACTTTGGACAGCGAAAGGAGCCGTATTCCCAATCGGGCATCGGAAAGAGAAGCGGCCAGCCCGCAGGAACCGGGAAAAGAACCGCGGCTGGTTGTGATGTGGCGCGAACTGGTTGATGATAAGGTCGAAATATTGTGCCGGTTCCATTGTCCGGGCACATTGCCGATGGAATGGGGGCGTGCCTTTATGTGTTACACTCAATCGTGAATAGCATGCGGTTCGTTGCGGTTGTTCTGTTTGTGCCGGTTCTCGGACTGGGGTTGGAACAAAGCTTCTCAGATACGGTTTTTCCGCCTCTGGGTTGGACAACCGTGAATGCGGATTCTGGTATCCGCGAATGGCAGCGTTTGAATATCGGGTATCGGACCGAACCGGGATGCGCATATTGCGGATGGGAGAATGCATTCCTGCGCAACTTTGACTGGCTTGTTACGCCACAGTGTTCGGTTATAACTGGCGACAGTTTCTCTTTCTGGTCCCGTGCCCAGGATGACTCTTACCGTGAAAGCCTTGAGGTCTGGATTTCGACCACATCGCCAGGAATCCCTGATTTTGAGTTTCTGGATGCTTTCGGCACAAGCTCGATTTCTTATGAGCACCGTAGTTATGACCTTTCGGGTTATGTGGACCAGCGTGTTTTCTTGGGTCTTGTTTACCGTTCTTTGAATCAATACGGCCTGATGATTGACGATGTTTCAGGGCCAGAGGAATGGAATCCGGTTCATGATGTGGGAATCAGTAGTATCGTCACTCCGGGAAGGTTTCTGCGTTTGGGGACAGTAGTCCGGGCTTCATCCTGGGTTCATAATTGGGCACAGGTCTCAGAATGGGTGCGGGTATCGTGCGAGGTTATTGGAATGTGGCGGGATGAAACCGGGGTTGAGCTGGCACCGGGCGAGTCGAGCCTGGTTGTATTCCCTGAGATTAGATTCTGGCAGCCGGGAAGTTTAGAAGTGGTATTTGCTACGCATCTTGGTCCGGACCAATGCCGGTGGAATGACTCTTTAGCAATTGAGGTTCAGGTTTATCCTTTTCAGAGTCGGGGCGGGCCTGATTCTCTTAATTATGTATGGTTTGATTCCAGTGACCCGCTAGGGCCAGCATATGAGTGGCAGGAGCTTTATACAAATGGCACGCTTTTGGGCTGGGGCGATGATTCTTTGCTGTTTCTGAATCTGGAATGGCCGTTTGAGTTCTATGGCCATGAGTATTCTTTCCTTTTCGTCTGCACAAACGGCTGGATGGCTTTCGGACCACCCGCGCCCGGTTATCCTGCCGATTCTAATCTTGCAATACCGAACCCTTTTAATCCGAACCGGCTGGTTGCACCTTTCTGGGATGATTTGTGGGTAGGAGGGAATGAAGGCGGAATCTGGTATGAGTTCTTCGGTGATTCGCTTCTGGTGATTGAATGGCATAAGACCAGGCGCAAGGGTTGTGAAGAATGCGGCCTGAACTTTGAGGTGAAGCTTTTCCGGAGCGGTTCAATCGAATTCCATTATGCCGGTGTTGATATTGGTGACACAAGATATGACGGGGGAATGAGCGCTACAGTCGGAATCGAAGGCCCGTCCGGTCATGTCGGATTGCAATATCTTTATGATGGTTCGCCTCCTGGCAATCTGCTTTGTTCTGGTCGGGCAATAAGATTCAAACCTTTGCCGCCTGGGATCGAAGGCCGGTTTTCCTGCAATTTCGGGTGGCATCTTTCTGTTTCCCCCAATCCTGCTCATGGTAATGCGCTCATCAGATATGATGTGCCGCATGCCGCAAGTATCAGGCTTCGGGTTTATGATTTGACCGGACAAAAGGTCAGAACCCTTGTTTCAGGCCAGAGGAAACCGGGCAGGTATCAGGTTGCGCTTAACCTTTCTGTAACCGGGATTTATTTTGTCAGGCTGGAAACACCGGGCCGGATAATCAGCAAGAAAATAATCCTTTCGAGATAATTGTATTTATCTGGTCAGGAGAAAGATATTGTGGAAAGAGAGTTGTCCGTTGATTCTCTGACATCGGAATTCGGGATAATGCTGCAAGAGGGTCGCCCGGAATCTTTCAGGGAATGCGGTTATTACATATGCCTGGTTGTGTGATTTCAGTATCGGTTCCAACGCCTTCGGCCCATAGCATCGGATTCTGAATCTCTGTAGGTATACGGGTAACGCAGCCTGGTCAAAATCATATGCGATAATAGGGATTGAATCTGTTCGGTATGTTCGGGTGAAACCGCGCAACAACTTCGATGGGTGATAATATGCCTGATAATAGTTGTAAAATATGTCCTGTGATTTTCTGCCTGCTGATATGTCTTGCCTGAGATGCCGGTTGATATGGTTTACGGAAAGTGCGAATGTGAGATTGCAATACAGTAGTATTATTATGGTAATGAGCATGTTCTTCAACCTGGGAATATTTGATTGCATGAAGTATATGCAGATTGATGAAACCATGGCGAATGCCGGGACCAAGTTCACGAATACCCGGAGATGGGGTAAATCGCCACGGATAAAACTCAGGACGAATGGCACAAAGACCAATGCTGCACACAGGATGGTTTTGCGCACAAGGTCGGCATGCTTTTTCTTGTAGAAAATCAGGCCCAGGATGATTATCACGACAAGTAGGTATCTTCCAGAGATAAAATATTTGAGGGCCGTTGGCATCGTGCCGGACAGGGTCGGCAGATGGAAAAGGCCGTGGCTTTGGACAAAGCGGTTGTACAGGACATCATGGATAACCGGCAGATAGAGCAGGAATGCTGTTGCGATGCCGATACAGATGAGGATGACGATAATAAACGGTCTGTTTTTATTGGGTGCCGGTTTGAAGATGCCCGAGAGGAAATAGAACAGTGCTATCGTGAGGATGAAATAAAGATTGAGCGGTATGGTATAAAGTGCAAGGGTTGTGAACAGGACAAGCAGGATAGCAGGAACCAGTTTGGGATTTCTCTCAAAGCTCCATAGGTAGTAAAGCATCATCCATAAGAGCATCGTGCTCAGGCCGAAACCTCGCACCTGCAATGCGAAATTGTAATAAGGGACTGTTGTAACAAGGATTATAAGCGTCATGTCGGCAATGAAAGGGTTCAGGAATTTCCTGCAAATCCGGTATAGATACAGAACTGTTATTGAGGTCCAAACCAGTGGCAGGATGCGGATTATCCACGGGTGGTCTATCAGTGGATAGATGTTTCTGATTCCGAGGATTTTCAGATAGATATTGTTGATAAGATTGAAGAAAATATGGTTGTTGGGAAAGGCGTAGTCGGTTACGGTTTTGCTCAAAGGCACAAATACATAATTGTTTAGTGTAAATACTTCATCGTACCAGAAGTCCGCATTTATGAACCTTGAAATCCAGGCCAGAAACGGAAGCAAAGTCGCGGTTAAAATTATTCCATGATTTATCTTGCGCTTTCTGTCCATCGGTTCGAGCATAAGGCATAGACGGGTATTTGTCAAAGAAACGGCGTTGACTGTGACTCTGGTAATATTATGATGGAGATGAGTGAATGCGAAGAAATGGTTGCTGGTGTTTCTGGGCATTTATGCGGTGGTTTCGGTTCTGCTCTTTGACCCGAAACCGGACACAGGCGGTGACAATGCGGTATATGTTATCCTTGCCAAGTCAATCAAGGAGGGTAAGGGATATACAAACCTTTATCTGCCCGATGAAACCCCGCATACTTTATATCCTTTCGGTTTTCCAGTGCTGCTTTCATTGTTGTTCATGGTTTCGGGCATAAGCGTTATCAGTGCCAAGGTTCTGGTTATGCTGACAGGAATCGGTGCAATGTTCTTTATTTATAAGATAATAGGGCATCTGTTCAAGGATAGGGGTTTGATAGTAATGGGGTTTCTTTTGTCGATTCCAGTGCTTATCATGAGCAATCACAGAATTCTCACAGAAATCCCCTTCCTCGGCATTTCCATGGCCGGCATTTATGTCCTGCTCAAGGCCACATCAGGACATCGGGCATATTACTGGTTCGGATGCGTGCTTGCTGTTCTGGCATTTGTCTTCAGGACCGCAGGGATTGCGCTCGTTTTCGGGGTTATCGTGTTTCTCCTTTTGAAGAAGCAATACAAGTGCTTGGGTTTTCTCCTTTTGCTTTTCCTTGTGGCATTTGTTCCATGGCAGATAAGAAATATGGGCCTGGGTCATGGCCAGACATATTTCGATTTTGTGCTGGCCCGAGACCCTTATGTTGCCGATTTCGGCAGGATAGGTTTATTTGATTTGATAGCCAGGATAGGGCACAATTTCACCAGATACTGTTTTGATATATTGCCGAGAAGTCTTGTGCCAATGTTGAAAAACAGTCTGGCTGCAGGTATTGCCGGCTTCTCATTTCTCGTTCTGGTGATTATCGGGTTCATCAGAAGGATAAGGCATAAGTCGGTAATTGAGGCGTATGCGGTATTCAGTGTTCTCATGGTTCTGGGATGGCCCAAGGTATGGACAGGCGAGCGATTCCTTATTCCGGTTCTGCCGATTCTTGTGATATATGTTTTTATCGGTCTTTTATGGTTAAAGGAAAAGCTCGGTTGGCGACACCTCGTTCCTTTTGTTGCCGGTTTCCTCATTCTGGTGAATGTTATTGAAGTCGCAAAACTGGCAAGGGTATCAATCAGGGATAATATCGGTTTTCTTAAAGGGAACCGATATTGTGGTTGCAGTCCTGGATGGATGCGTTATTTCGAGGCGAGTGACTGGATTGGCGCGAATATCCCGAATGATAAGGTAATACTGGCCAGAAAGCCGGGATTCGTTTATCTTGTTTCCGGGCATAAATCTTTATGCTATCCTTTTACAAATGAGCGCGCAGAAGTGAGGAACGCAATTGATGTGAGCGATTATATCCTTCTGGATAATTTCCGCTGGACCGAAACAGCCCGGTATTTTCTTATCCCGGTGATGCAGGAAAACCCGGGCCGTTATCAAACCGTCCATGAAACCGGTTCGCCCAGGACATATGTAATCAGAATAGAGAAATGAGGGTTGCTCTTTCTTGCTGATAACCCTGCATCGGTACCGAGTTAGGTATTGTGTCCCCTTAACTCCC
>Ga0209121_10001543_pt1 | contig 24135 bp, 21 predicted proteins | sample Cruoilmetagenom3_FD_187292 | JGI IMG/M metagenome (GOLD analysis project Ga0209121, IMG submission 187292) | Oil polluted marine microbial communities from Coal Oil Point, Santa Barbara, California, USA - Sample 3 (SPAdes) (version 2) | ecosystem: Environmental > Aquatic > Marine > Oil seeps ... | reverse complement strand
TGTGCGCCAGCAGCGGGCACAGCGTCTCCATCGAGGTCTCCCACGCGGCGCGGATCTTCGCGGCGGGCTCGCTCTTGTAAGCCTCTACGTCCAGGTCCACTCTGGGCAGTTTGCGCTGGTTGCGCTTGAGGATGCGCTCCATCTCGGCCCAGTCGTGCTCGTAGTAGCGGCGCAGGTGGGTCTTGAGCGACCATTCGTCAACCGGCCGGCCGGTGTACTCCGCCAGCCAATTGAGGAAGCTGCGCACCTCGGCCTGTTTCTTCTTGTGCATCTCGATCATCCGCCCGGCCAAGTGGGCCAGCAGGTCGTGGACGACGTCGGCCTGCTCGGGCTCGGCCGATAGACGGGCTTCCAACCAGTGCCCGAGTTTTGAATCACTGAAAGCACTGAAGGTCACTGAGTCCACTGAACCTCCTTCAGTGGTTTCAATCCATTCGGTGGCCTCAGTGATTCCCTCCCCCACCAGCCGCTCCCGCTCCTCCGGTAGGGTGGTGAAGGTGATGCGGCGGCTTTGCTGTAGTTGTGGGAAATCAGGGTATATGGTAGAATAACTTCATACTCGATCTGCCACCGTAGGTTAGGCAAGGAGGGCGCCAATGGGAAAGAATGAAGATCTGATGGATGAAGCAAGAGAACGTGCGCCAGAGATCCGGATACCTTTGGAATGGTACGTACCTGAAGAACTACCGACCCATTACGCCACCAACCTGGTAATCCAACATACAGAGCACGAGTTCTTTATTACCTTCTTTGAACTGGTGCCTCCCATCACCCTCGGTAAGACGCCCAAGGAGATTGAACAAGTTGAGTCGGTACGCGCACGTGCATTGACCAGAGTTGCCGTGTCACCCAAGCGATTGGAAAGGTTCATACAGGCAATGCAAGATAATCTGGCCCAATATCGTTCCTCAATCAATGAAGGTGCCACAGAGAAATGAGTAACACAATCGGGTTTGGAATTGCAAGAAACCAGGATACAGATATCCGAGTGCCTATCTTGACGGCATACGCCGCAACCTCGGACAAAGACCGGCCCTCCTTGCGGATACCGCCTGCTTGGTGGCAGACTGCCAGTGCATTAGGTGTTCGCCTTCTTCCTCAAGCCACCAGTCATGAAGCTGTGACAAAAGAAACTCTTGTGCCCGATCCGTGGGCTTGCATGCTGGTGTTTCGGCGGATGCTGCAAGGCATCCCCGCCGTAGAAAAGCTCCTGGCCCGTGCACACGACTGGGGTTTGATGATTTGGGTAATAGTCAACAACTCAACCGCGGACACCCGCTATCAGATCTACGACAAAGAGTGGGAACTAATGCAGCGATTCTCTGGACTGGGTGTCAACTTTCACGTGATTGACCGCCAGGATCGGCCCTTGGAGCAACTGATAACTTTGCAGGACATTGACCTGCAATTTGCCTTTCGGGAATTGTCTCATGCCATCTGAGAGTGTGCACAGACGTCAGGCTGAACACAACAAGCAGTTTCTCGATTGGCTTGACCTCGATGTGACCAAATATCTGGATTGGACAGTGACTGCGATATTCTACACCGCCTTGCACCTTGTGGAATGGCTGCTGGCAACCAAGGGGCTGCATTCAGACTCTCATGCCAATCGCCATCAAGCGATGAGCAGAGTAAGCGAGCTAAAACGGATTTATCCCGACTATCGCGAACTCGAGAATCAGAGCCGCCGGAGCCGGTACGAGGGTGCGGAGTTTACCCGTGAGTTTGTAAAGAGTAAACTGATGCCCAAGCTAGAGAGGATTGAGTCCCTCGTTCGGGCCTCGGTCTAGTTCCCCCTTACCATTCTCCCCCCCATCCACAAATCAATGCGCTGTTCACTGTGGACTATTCCTACGGAGTCCCTTGCACCACCGCCACCTCCTCCTCCGTCAACCCATACAACCGATACACGATGCGGTCAATGAGCCGGTCAGTAGCCTCGATGTGCGCCAGCAGCGGGTGTAGCGTCTCCATCGAGGTCTCCCACGCGGCGCGGATCCTGGCGGCGGGCTCGTTCTTGTAAGCCTCCACGTCCAGGTCCACTCTGGGCAGTTTGCGCTGGTTGCGCTTGAGGATGCGCTGCATCTCGGCCCAGTCCTGCTCGTAGTAGCGGCGCAGGTGGGTCTTGAGCGCCCATTCGTCAACCGGCCGGCCGGTGTACTGCGCCACCCAGTCGAGGAAGCCGCGCACCTCGGCCTGTTTCTCCTTGTGCATCTCAATCATGCGCCCGGCCAGGTGGGCCAGCAGGTCGTGGACGACGTCGGCTTGCTCGGGCTCGGCCGATAGGCGAGCCTCCAGCCAGCGCCCCAGGTCTGAATCACGAAAGACGCGAAAGTCCGCGAAAGACACGAAATCTCCTTTCACGTTTCGCGCCTTTCGCGCCATTTCGTGCTGTTCGTGGTCCAAAGCCTCCTCCACCAGCCGCTCCCGCTCCTCCAGCGGGGTGGTGAAGGCGATGCGGCGGATGGGGAGTTTCCGGAGATTGACTGGCTTGACCTCTGCGAACACCCGCGACTCCTCTTGAACTATCTGACCATAAATGTAACGGAGCAGCTTGGAATTCAGTAGAGCTAGCATATATTCCTGTAGGAATTGGCACCCATGAGCCAAGTGTACAACTAGCAAGCTATTGAGAATGTAATACCCGTATGGATCTATTGCAACTATGAGAGTATCGGAAGTCTGACGAAAAACGACTTTGGGAGAATCGAACAGTGCTGGGTATCTTGGCCAGTGGAGACTATACCAAGGGATCAGTCCTTTTCGTGTTTCACGCTTTTGAGACAACCGCTCTTTATACGGAGCAAGATATTCCATGATGTGAGGGTGTCTTGAGCTATCAAAGTCTTTGTTGGTGTAGATGATGACTTGCCCAGTGTCTTCCGGCACATAATAGGATAGGATATCCGCACCGATCAGAATTGGGTGCAGCGTCTCATTCTCAAGGGATAACTCTGTGGCACGATCACGACCTAACAAAAAGACGCTGTTGCCGCCAGTACTGATCCCTGCAGCAACCTCGCGAGACACATCCCCCAAAGCTAGCGAACTAGAAAAGCACTTGCTCAGCAAATGGATGGCACTTGCCGTAGATTGGAAAGTGTATCCGGGAACCCGTAGCAACTCGCTCGGATCAATCTGGTCGCCCTCAAAGGTGTTCAAATCAGGGTGAATGGGCTCCTTCGAAATGTGTCTGAGGTCCAGAATAGTGATTGCCTCTGACGGTACACAGTTGCGAAACACTACGGTACAGGAGGGAGTGATCGCATCGAGAAAGACATCATCACCTAGATTGACTACACCGACGAGTTGAGTCCGGGTGAGCAATAGTTCTCGTGTCCTTGCAAACTCGTGCTCGAAGAGCAAGTTGTTGGGTACTATGAGTCCGACTATCCCATCTTCAGCGACTTGACGCAATGTCAGACCGATAAAGTACTTGGCTGTGTCCGGTGTTCTTTGATGCACCTCACAATAGAATTGTGCCAAGTAACCCTTCATAGCAAAGTCTAGCCCGGCGCCCCACGGCGGATTCCCCACCACCGCGTCAAACCCCGCCGTTTCCCCCTTGTGCCGGCCGTACTCGTCGAAGAAGACCTCCGGGAACTCGATCTCCCAGTGGAAGAATCGCTTGTCCCCCCATATCTCGTGTGCCTGGTCCAGCAGCGCCTCGGCCTGGGCCGCCTGCAAAAGCACCGGCTGGCCCTGGACATATTGCACACAGGCGTTGTACAGTTGCGGGGTCAGTTCCAGCCCAAAGTAGGTCGCCGTCCACAGGTCGGCGATGGTGCGCCACTTGCGCCGCTCCCGCTCCACCGTCTCCTCAAACAGCCGCTCCTTCTCCTTGACGCTGACGAGATCGGCCGTCTCGTACTCCCCAATCTGGCGCATTGCCCCTACGACGCGGTACATATCCTTGGTAAAGGCGCTTTCATCCCACATCGCCAACTGCTGCGGTTCGGCCTCTTTCTCCCGCCGCTTCTTCTTCCGCACCGGCAGTGCTTGCAAGTCGGCCACCCGCGCCCCGATAAGCGAGTTGCCGCAGCGCAGGTGGTGATCCAAGAAGGAGAGCGGCTTGCCCCTGGCGACCGTCGTCAGCCACAGGCTCAGTTTGGCCAGTTCCACCGCCAGCGGGTTCAAATCCACTCCGTAGATGCAGCGCTCGACCACCCGCCGCCGCCAGTAGCTCAGTTCGCTCTCCTCGTCTCCGTCCGCCAGCGTTTCCGTCACCACCCCGGCCTCGACGATGCGCCGCGCCAGGTAGTCGGTGGCCTCGACCAGGAAGTGCCCGCTGCCCATGGCCGGATCGAGGGCATTCAGATCCAGGATGTGGTCAGCGAAACTGTTCTGCAAGCGGGCCAGCGCCTCTTTGTAAGCCTTCGTCCGCCGCGCCCCGCCCTTGTTCTTGGCCTTCAGCGCCGCGATCTCTCGCTCTACCGCCTCGGCCTGGGCGTCGGCCAGCGGTCCCAACGTCTGTTCGACGATGTACTTGACGATGTAGCCGGGGGTGTAGTAACTGCCCGTCGCCTTGCGCTCACCCCGGTCAGTGACCAGGTACACCTGCCCGGCGGGGAAACGCTCCACCGGAAACCGGGTTTTTTCCGAAAAAGCCGGTTTCTCCACCTCCGACGCGGGTACGATCTCCTCCCGCTTACCCCGCCTGACGACGGCCATTTCCTCGGTGGCATAAGCCAGCCGGTATTCCAATAGCCCCTCGTAGATGCTGCCCAGGTGACGGATGGAGAGGTCTCGGTAATCTACAAAGCTCAAGCCCTGGCCCGGTCCGGCTTCGGCACGGGCCAGCAGGTCAATCGCCTGGGCCAGGTACCTGTCGCCGATGGTGCGCTCTTCCAGGAAGGGGTAGCGCGCCGGATCGAACAACCGGCCATCGTAGGCCGGCACGCCCAGCGCCTCCTGCCCGCTGTAGATGATGTTGAACAGAGTGCGTAGGTCGTCCCATAAGGTGGCCTTCTTCGCCAGGTAGACCACGCCCTCGTCCGTCTTGTGGGCGATGTCCTCCTTGATGGCCTTCAGGCTGTACTGCCCGCCGTAACTGGGGTTATCCAGCGGCAATAAGCCCCGGCTCTCGGCGTAGAGCAGGAACAGCAACCGGTACAGCAGGATCAGGCAGGCGTCGTGGACAGGGGACAGGTCGGTGGTTGGGTCGGGACACAAACCGGGTTTTTCAGAAAAAACCCGGTTTGTCGGGTAATCGAGGAAGCCCTGGGCCAGAAGTCTCAGCGCCTCGTATACCCGTCCCTTGAGTTCGTCGCCCACGTGGACGGCGTAGGCCGTGCTCTGGGCCAGCACCTCGTCCAGCCAGCAGCGACCATCGGCGTCGGGGCGAAAGGCAATGGCGCGGAAAAACAGGTAGAAGTAGCGGAAGGCGGCCAATTTGCCCTGCTCGATCAGTTGAACCAGGTCAACCTCGTAGAAGACGTCCAGGCGGAAACTGGTGTCACGGTGATAAAGCCGCCACTGCCGTCCGTTGGAGACCACCCCCCAGGCGCACCCCGTCCGCCGCAGATAGTAGTCAATCTGGTAGCAGGGATTCGCGTTGGTGAAGGCGTCGGGTGCGCCGTTCACGATGCGCTTGTCGAGGGGACGGTCCCAGCGCTTGGCGTCGCCCACAGTCAGGGCCGTCTCCCAGAAGGCAGGTGTACCCCACACGTGGGCGGCTGCCTGCTTGGCGGGTTCGCCGGTGAAGAAAGCATAATCAGGCGTGCCTGCCGCACCGGTCAGAGAGGGTTGAACGTGGTAGACGTGTCCCAGGATATCGAGAACTGGACGAATCCACTCCTGCTCAAGAGCGGCTTCATTATAGTGGGGCAGTGCGTCCTCCAGCCGTGAGTACAGCTCGACGATGGCGTCCAATGCCTGCCTGGCCTCTGCTTCGGACTCAAGCCATACATCTTGCCCGGGCAACACCTGGTTGAGGAAATGGTCGGAGAAGAGGTAATGGTTGCGGTGGGTTTCCAGGGGCAGAGCGAGTTGGCGAGCAGCCTTGGGCATAGTATTCCTCATTCCCTTAAACCTTTATGGACAAGCAATTACACACAAAAAATCAGGCTACAGCACGTCACGCCACCCTCAGCCTTGCCGAGTTCTGAGACATCAACGACCCTGACCGGGATACCGTGATCCTCCAGTCGCCTTCGTGTGCCAGGGTAGGCAGAGGGATAGACCAAGGCCGCTCTTCACATGGTGACTTTTGCGGAACTGCGTTCCGCTCTACGGCACGTCGGCAAAAGCCGCCAGAGACGCGTAAGCAACACCCACCATACTGAGGCCAGTATGGGCGCCCAGCACAAAGGACACTTGCACAGTGCGCTTGCCTTGCCATAACCAGGCAAAACGTGTAGAATAAAACATGCATCAAGTCTCGCGTTACTATACACCAATAGACCCGAAGATGCAACAACTAATCGAGGGGAGAGAGCCGATCGCCACCGCCGGTACAGCGTCAGAGCGACCAGGAACTACCCTACTGGGTGATCCCGCACCCAGCCCCAGGCTACCGCTCACTGCTCTACCAGCGCCTGCGCGCGCTGGCCCGGGTGCACGCCGATGCACAGGGATGCGGTGGCTACCAGTCCCAAAACTGTAACCTCTTTTTAACGGAACTGCAATTGTCTCTCCATCCTCTCGATGTGGTTTTGTAGTAAGATAGCATGGGGTGGTTTACCGAAGAAATGCGGATGCCAACTGGCCAGAAACCACCCTTCCAGGGGATAGTATGTTGATCGGCAAAACGCTGGGCAAGTACCGCATCATCGAGCGCCTGGGGAGCGGTGGTACAGCCGAGGTCTACAAAGCCTACCAACCAGGGCTCGACCGCCACGTAGCCATCAAAGTGCTTCACTCTTTCCTGGCTGACGAGGAGGACTTTCTGACCCGCTTCCAGCGCGAGGCGAGAGTCGTCGCGACGCTCCGTCACCCCAACATCGTCCAGGTCTACGATTTCGACTTCGACGCGGAAGACAATGCCTACTACATGGTAATGGAGTTCGTTGATGGTCACACCCTGAAGACGCGTCTGCAAGAGATGACCCAGGGAGGCCAGAGACTACCGCTGGAGGAAGCGATTCGTATCGTCACCGCAGTCGCCAATGCGCTGGACTATGCCCATCAGCACGGCATGGTGCACCGAGATGTCAAGCCAGCCAACATTATGTTCGCTCGGGATGGACAGGTTATCCTCACTGACTTCGGCATTGCCAAGATGCTGAATGTCACCGGGCTGACGGCCAGCGGGGCGATGGTCGGAACGCCTGCGTACATCGCTCCCGAGCAGGGAATGGGCCAGGCCGGGGATGAGCGAGCCGATATTTACTCACTGGGCGTCGTCCTGTACGAGTTGGTCACTAGCCACCTCCCGTTCGACGCCGATACGCCATTGGGTATCGTTCTTAAGCACATCAATGCTCCCCTGCCGCCGCCCACTGCTCTCAACTCCAACCTGTCTCCGGGTATCGAGGCGGTGATTATGCGTGCGTTGGCCAAGGATCCCGACGACCGCTATCAGACCGCCAAAGAATTCGCTTGCGATCTGGAGCGGGCTATGGCTGGCAAACCCATCGGGCCAATCTCGCCAGAACTCACTGTCGCATCGGCGACATCTGAGGCAATGACGGTTCTCTCGCCATCGGCCACACCGACTCCGCCAGCAGTTCCCACGGCCCGTCCCAAACAGGGCTGCGTCGCAGTATTGGCCGTTGTGCTGGTCTTGATATTGTTTGGCTGTGCCGCGCTCTTTGCTACGGGGACACTAGATCACCTATTCATGGCCCTGTTTTCGCGGGCGGGAACGCCCACGCCGGTTGTGATCGGTACGCCTACACCCAGCGACGCCGTTGCTACGCAGGTTGCCGCCGAGGTTGATGCTGCGCTGGCTACCCGTGACGCGCTGGCCACCTATGAGGCAACTACAGGCGTCACACCCACTCCCCCGCCTACCTCTACATCTACTCCTACTTCCACTTCCACTCCCACCCCTGACCTGACCGCCACCGCCATAGCCGCCTGCGTGTTCGACATGGAAGTCATCAACGACTGGCGGGTCTGGCCCAGAGTGCTCGTGCCGCGACAGCGTTTCGTCAAGCGCTGGGAGATCAGGAACACGGGCACGTGTGCGTGGCCGGGGGACGCCGAACTGGTTTTCGTATCCGGCGATGAACTGGAGGTCATAGAAGGGCCGGAGATCGAGCCACCCTCGCCGGGGAAGAGCGCAGAAATTGAGATAACTCTGCGAGCGCCGCCGAATTACGGCGCTTACACCAGCGCATGGCAGTTGCAGGACAGCGAGGGAAACCCTATTGGAGAGAAGTTAGAGATCACCTGCTGGGTAAGCCTGACGCCGACTCCTCGGCCGACAGCGACACCCACCGCCACCATCACGCCGGAGTTCACACCGACGCCGATGGAGCCACTCCGTTTCTCAGTGCCGGTCATCGTGGATTGGCATAACATTTCCGGCGACAGATGGTGGGCGCAGATAGGCCTGACCGCTGAGGGCGGAGATGGCAACTACCGCTACTACCTGAATGACGTCAGCGAGGAGACCGAGTTCTTCAATGGCACATTTGAGTATGAGGGACGAAGATGCGCACATTGGGAGGGCACAGTGATCGTCACGTCGGCCGGGGAAGAGAGAAAGTGGACAGGTTGGATTCCCTACCCGGGTGAGTGTGAATAGCCCCTTGTCTGTGCAACTGACCGCCGTGGGCCCCTCCTGCGGCGGGTTCCCTTGCATCCGTGTCTCTACGCTACCCAGTTTTTGCGGCATCGTTTTCTCCTTGGCTTGTTTTTCGCACCTCCCGCCTCTACAACTTCTCACGGATTCTAGCAAAATTATAATAAATTCGTCACCACAAACCAACCTCCATCCGCTACACTATATTCACATGACGAGGCATCGGCTCGCTGAGCATCTGTAAGGGAGACTTCTATGACTAACCTAGTCACATCTAACCCCGCGCCCTTCATTCATCCCACCGCCGACGTCTCCCCCCAAGCCGATGTCAGCCCCGGCACGCGCATCTGGCATCAGGCCCAGGTGCGGGAGAGAGCTCGCATCGGTGACAACTGCATTGTCGGCAAGGGCGTCTACATTGACTTTGGCGTCACCATCGGCAGCAACGTCAAGATCCAGAACGGAGTTTACATCTACCATGGTGTCACCGTTGAAGACGGCGTCTTCCTCGGCCCTGGCGTCATCCTGACCAACGATAAACTGCCGCGCGCGATCAATCCCGACGGATCGCTTAAGGCTGATGCCGACTGGGAGGTGAGCGCCGTTCTGATCCGGCGTGGCGCATCCATCGGTGCGGGCTCGGTTGTCCTGCCCGGCGTGATCATCGGGGAGTTTGCCATGGTTGGCGCAGGCTCCGTTGTCACCCACGATGTGCCGGCCTATGGCCTGGTGTATGGCAACCCGGCCCGTCTGCACGGCTACGTCTGCCGCTGCGGACAGCCCCTGACTGAACTGGAAAACAACCAGTGGAAATGTGAGGGCTGCAATGAACGCTATACCTTCTGAGTGTCCTTTCATCCCCATCGCCAAACCACAACTGGGAGAAGAAGAGAAAGCGGCTGTCATGGCCGTGCTCGATTCTGGCATGTTGGTCCAAGGCCAGCGTGTGGCTGAGCTCGAAGCTCATTTCGCTGAGCTATGCGGCGTCAAACACGCCGTGTCCGTCGCCTCTGGCACAGCGGCACTGTGGCTGGCTTTGCTGGCTCACGAAATCGGCCCGGGTGATGAGGTCATTACCACGCCATTCAGTTTCATAGCCTCGTCCAACTGCATCCTATACGTCGGTGCGCGACCGGTCTTTGTGGACATCGAACCAGACACCTGCCTGATAGATGCCACCGCCATCGAGGCCAAGATCACCGGACGCACCCGCGCCATCCTGCCGGTGCACCTGTACGGCCAGCCCTGCGATATGGCTGCCATCATGGAAATCGCCGGCCGTCACAATCTCGTCGTCGTCGAAGATGCCTGTCAAGCCCACGGAGCAACCTTTGGGGGCCAGGCGGTGGGCAGCTTTGGCACTGGCTGCTTTTCCTTCTACGCTACCAAGAACATGACCACTGGCGAAGGTGGCATCGTCACTACAAACGACGATGCTCTGGCCGAACGGTTACGTCTGCTGCGCAATCACGGCCAGTCGCAGCGCTACCAACACCAAATTCTGGGCTACCACTTCCGCACGACCGACATCCAGGCCGCCATCGGTCTGGTGCAATTGGAGAAGCTGCTCGCCTGGAACGAACAACGCATCGCCAATGCCTGTTACCTGAGCGAGAGGCTGCAAGGCGTGCGCGTTCCTGTCATGCGTCCCAACCGGCGTCACGTCTTCCACCAGTACACGATTCGCTTCTCCGGCGACCGGCGGGCGCTCCAGGATCACCTGAGGGAGCGAGGCATTGGCACGGGGATTCACTACCCGTGCCCCATCCACTACCAGCCGGTCTACCAGTCGCTGGGCTACGACGACGTGCTGCCCCAGGCCGAAGCCGCCAGCCGAGAAGTCCTTTCGCTGCCCATCCACCCGGCGCTTTCCCAATCCGACCTGGATCGCATCGTGGTGGCCGTCAACGGCTTTATTGCATCAACTTGATTAATTCCTCATTCTGCCGCCTTTTTTGGAAGGAGAGCTACTGTGAAAGCTGTACGTATAGGCATCATCGGTGTTGGAACCATGGGCGAGCGGCATTGCCGTGTGTGCGCCAACCTGCCCCATGTCGAACTGGTCGGTGTAGCCGACATGAGCGAAGAGCGTGGATGCCGGGTCGCCGACCGCTATGAAACCACTTATTTCCCCGACTACCGAGCTTTGCTTCCCCAACTGGATGCTGTCACCATCGCCGCATCTACACCCGTTCACTATACCCTGACCGCCGAGTGCCTGGAACGGGGCCTGCACGTCATGGTGGAAAAGCCCATCGCCGAGACCATTGAACAGGCCCGGCAACTGGTGCAGATGGCCGACGAGCGAGGCCTCGTTTTGCAGGTCGGCCACATTGAACGCTTCAACCCAGCCTTCGTCGAACTGAAACATGTCATCGAAGGCATGACTCTCGTCGGCATCAACATGCGTCGGCTGAGTCCCTTTGATACTAGTAACACGGACGTGGACGTCATCCGCGACTTGATGATCCATGACCTGGATTTGGCAGTGAACGCGGTCGGCTTGGACATCGAGGCGATCAGCGCCTGGGGACGTTCCATCAACACCGGCACTATAGATCATGCCGTGGCCACCCTCTCTTTTAAAGATGGGCCTATCGTCACCCTGTTCGCCTCACGGATCACGGAGCAAAAGGTCAGAGCCATCGAAGTCATCGCTGAAGGGGCCTACATCGAGGCTGACCTGCTGAACAAATCAGTCCTGGTTCACCGACGGACATTCCCCCAGTATCTTGACAATCACAACATCACCAAGTACCGTCAGGAGAGCGTGATTGAGCGCATCCATGTCCCCATGTTCGAGCCCCTGATGTTGGAGCTACGTCACTTTGTGGACTGTGCGCGCGAGAGCTGCCCCAGCCAGGTGCCGGGCAGCGATGGCTTGCGTGCTCTGCAACTGGCCGAGGCTGTCGCCAGCAAGATAGCTCACTACCGATAATCCCCATCATACCGCCCCCCCTCTTCTCTAATGAGTTTTTAACTCCTTCGATACCCGTTCACTACCTATATCCCATATAATAATATAGCAGCTGCCCCTGCACTATCTGCTATCCTGTGGAAGGATGAGATGATATCATGAGGATGCGTCTTCCTGTAACCATACTTATTATCTGGCTCTTTTTGTTCTACAACATAGAGCGACTGAGTGAGCCTATTGATATCACGGACGTGGCCTACACGTTTGTGCCGTTTATGGCTATTCTCACTATTCTAGTCCCCCGCCTACGCAAAGTCCCTTTATGGGTGCTCTTGGTGGTACCCATCCCGGTATTCTTGGTGATCAAGGCCTTGGTGAAGTCTAGTGCATGGGGCACGTCTCTTCCCTTGACGGTGACAGAGTTATGTGTCATTGCTGCGACGACCATCATGGCGCGTTGGGTGAGCAACGGGGTGAGCGAGTTTGAGCACGCAGTAGCCCACATCACCATTGGGCAGGTTGACGCGCTACCAGAGTCTTTTTCGACTGGTCAGGCCGAGATGTATCGGGAGGTAAAGCGGGCCCGGCGCCACCAGCGCCCCTTGGCGCTGATGGCCATTGGGATTGAGGGAAAATCAGTCCAGGTTGCCCTGGACCGCATGGTGCAAGAAGTCCAGCAAGCGATGATGAAACGGTATGTTATGTCTAACGTTGCCAGGATGCTGTGCGATGAGCTGGAAGACTACGATATTATCGCCCAGGAAGATGATCGCTTTCTTATATTGTTACCGGAAGTGGCATCAGAGGAGTTGGCCGATCTGGCCGACCAGTTGCGCCAGGCCGTATCCGAACAGGTGGGGGTCACCCTGCAAATTGGCACCGCATCTTTTCCTGAGGATGCTGTGACCTTTGAAAGCCTGGTGGATAAGGCTGTCGAGGAAATGGGTGATGGGTGGGAGATGAGGCACTCCATGCGGCCTCAACCGCTGGCAATGGAATGCCACGCGGTGTAGAATTGCAAGTGAGGAATCTTATGGACTTAGTGATCATCAATCAACCTCGGGTGTTCCCTTATCGAAAGGGATATCAAATTGCCAAGCGTGTGATGGACGTGGCCCTTTGCCTTCTGGCTCTGCCCGTGGCTCTTCCCCTGATGGCCATCTGCGCGCTGGCTATCCGCCTCGATTCGCCGGGGCCTGTGATCTTCGTTCAAGAGCGCATTGGCAAGGGAGGCCGTCGCTTTTGGATGTACAAATTCCGCACTATGCAGCACAACATCGACGACAGTTCTCATCGTGCCTTCATGAAGGCTTTTGTGAACGGCCAGATTGGTGGTGATGAAGATGGAAACGGCAAGGATGACAATCCTCAGCGTGCCTTTAGAAAGGCTTTTGTGAACACATCGCCTGGCGGCAATGGAAACGGCAAGATTTACAAGCCTGTTCAGGCCTCACAGATCACCCGGGTGGGGCGCATCCTGCGCAAGACCAGCCTGGACGAGTTGCCCCAGATCATCAATGTAATCAAGGGAGGGATGAGCTGGGTCGGCCCTCGGCCCAATGTGTCCTGGGAGGTTGAGGAGTACCAGGGCTGGCACAACGAGCGGCTGGAGGTGTTGCCGGGCATCACGGGCCTGGCTCAGGTACGGGGACGAAGTGGCGTTTCTTTTGATCATATAGTAAAATATGACATCGAATATGTTGAGAAGCAGGGCCTGATGCTGGATCTGAAGATCCTGTGGTGGACTCTGATCACGGTCTTCGTCGGTACGAGCGCTGGATAGCGGGGCAAAGGGATGATGGTGATTGGGAAAGGAGTTGTCTCATGAAAACGGTAATTCTTGCAGGAGGCTATGGGACACGCCTCAGTGAGGAAACTGGCGTCAGACCCAAACCGATGGTAGAGATCGGTGGTAAGCCGATTCTTTGGCATATCATGAAGATCTACTCTGCTTATGGCATTAATGACTTCATCATCTGTTGCGGTTACAAAGGCCATGTGATCAAAGAGTACTTCGCTAACTACTTCATCAACAGGTCTGATATTACTTTCGACTTGAGAAATAACAAGACGGAAATTCATCAAAACGGTGCCGAACCCTGGAAGGTGACTCTGGTGGATACGGGCGATGGGACAATGACAGCGGGGCGGCTTAGACGGGTTAAGGATTACATTGGCCGTGAAACCTTCTGCTTTACCTATGGGGATGGCGTAAGCGACATAGATATCAAGCAGCTAATCACCTTCCACCGAAAGCAAGGGACTCTGGCTACGCTGACAGCGGCTCAGCAGCCAGGGCGATTTGGAGCTTTCAACCTGGCACAAGGACAAACCAAGGTTACCAGCTTTAGAGAAAAGCTCCAAGGTGATGGCGCCTGGATTAATGGGGGGTTTTTCGTCCTGGAGCCTGCTGTAATGGACTACATCGAAGGCGATTCGACCGTCTGGGAGCAAGAGCCTCTACAAAATCTGGCACGGGATGGCATGCTGTCTGCTTACAGGCATTATGGATTCTGGCATCCCATGGATACTTTGCAAGACAAGAACGTTCTCGAAAAGCTATGGACTTCAGGCAATCCCCCTTGGAAGGTCTGGGAATGAAGAATAGGGCATTCTGGAAAGACAAGAAGGTCCTGATCACTGGACACACTGGGTTCAAGGGAGGTTGGCTGTCACTGTGGTTGCAGAGCCTGAGGGCGAATATCGTGGGGTACGCTCTTCAACCGCCAACCCAGCCGAGTCTGTTTGAAATAGCGAATGTAGCTGGTGGCATGACCTCCATCATGGGAGACGTACGCGACTTGGAACATCTCAAATCTGTCATCGCCGAGCATCGCCCCGAGATCGTCTTTCATCTGGCTGCTCAGCCACTGGTACGTTACTCTTATGAGAACCCTGTAGAAACGTATACCACCAATGTCATAGGTACCGTGGATATGCTGGAAGCCATTCGGCACTCAGAGAGCGTGCGGGCTGTCGTTAGCATTACCAGTGACAAGTGTTATGAAAACAAAGAATGGGTCTGGGGATACCGGGAGGACGAACGCTTGGGAGGGCACGACCCGTATTCCAGTAGCAAAGGCTGCGCCGAATTGGTCATAGCGGCCTATCGCAGCTCCTACTTCCCGCCAGAGGTGTATGAGCATCATGGGGTAGCTCTAGCCAGCACCAGAGCTGGCAACGTGATTGGCGGTGGAGACTGGGCTAGAGATCGCCTCATCCCTGACATTATGAATGCGATCATGGAGGACCGGCCCGTGATCATCCGCAGCCCGAATGCCATCCGTCCCTGGCAGCATGTACTGGAACCGCTGAACGGATATCTGTGTTTGGCAGAACAGCTATGGATGCACGGCCCGAAATTCGCCCAAGCCTGGAACTTCGGGCCCAGCAGTGAGGAGGCCAAAACCGTCTCGTGGATTGTGGAGTATCTGACCAGCTTCTGGGGGGAAGGCGCTCGCTGGGAATCAGACTCGGCCCAGCATCCCCACGAGGACACCTACTTGAAACTGGACTGTTCCAAGGCAAGAACTCTGCTGGGATGGACACCGAAACTGCGTCTCTCTACAGCCCTCGAGTGGATTGTCGAATGGTACCGGGGCTACCAGCAAGGCAGGGATATGCGCTCTCTAACGGAAGAGCAAATTACACGCTTCGAAAACATAGAGGTAGTATGATCTTCAAGGAAACAGAACTAAAGGGCGCGTTTATTGTCGAAATGGAGCTAATAAGAGACAACCGTGGCTTCTTTGCCCGGGCATGGTGTCAGAAGGAATTTGAGGCGCACGGTTTGATTTCAGGCTTCGTTCAAAACAACATCACCTTCAGCCCCAAAAAGGGGACGCTGCGAGGCTTGCATTACCAGATAGCGCCCCACGAAGAACCCAAGCTGGTGCGATGTACTCGGGGCGCAATATATGACGTCATCGTTGATCTGCGACCAGAATCACCCACTTATAAGCAGTGGCTTGGCGTGGAATTAACGGCAGAAAACCACAAAATGATCTACATACCTGGGGGGTTCGCCCATGGTTACCAGATCCTGACGGACGACACTGAAGTGTTCTACCAGGTGGGAGAGTTCTACGCACCCGAGTACGAGCGGGGCTTTCGTTGGGATGATGCGGCCTTTGCGATCGAGTGGCCAATAAACCACCCGTTGATCCTTTCGGAAAAGGATAGACACTGGCCGGATTACTTGCTGTGAAGATCCTAGAAAAGTGACTCGTAAGAATAGCAGTATTGCAGATTTTTTGGCTGACACATGGTGGTTTGGGCTTTCCAAAAGACTGTCAGAAAAGAACTTCAAAGACCTGGCTACCCTTCGCGCCGAGCAAGGTTTTTCGGCCATCCAACTTGTTGTTGGGGTCCCGCCAGAAGTCGGCCCTGAAAATGAAAATGCCAAGAGCCCGGTGGGATTTCCGTGGACCCTTGACGGAGGCCTGAACCAGGAATACCTCGAACTTGCTCGAGACAGAATACAGTACCTTAACGACCTGGGTTTCGTTGTCATAGTTTATGGCGCTTGGGGCCACCAGATAGAATGGCTAGGGAAGGAGAGAATGGCCAAATGGTGGCTCCAAATTGTAGAAACCTTGGATGCCTTCAGTGTGATTTATTGTCTCTGCGGCGAAAGTAACCTTTGGGTAGGTGAAACGTCAAGGTTGCTACCAGCGAAATCTACCGATGATTTTATCAGAAGCCAGGTGTTGTCAATGCTTCATCCAAGGATCAAGAGTTCCCTGGTAAAAGCTGTCAAGCGTCTCAGAAAACTACTGTATAGAAGTCGATACAAGAAACGCCGCGATGATTGGAGCTTTGTCCTGGAAAGAACATCACAAAGGACCAATAAGCCCATTATCGTTCACCCCACTCCAGATGAGACTGGTTATGAAGCGGTCTTCAACCCAGAATTGTTATCGGCGAATACAGCACAAACCGGTCACGATATAAGTGCCAGAAATCGCTTGTGGCAGTTGCCGCTGGCTCTGTTAGAGAATGACCGCACTCACAAAGGATTTATCAATCTAGAACCGTGGTATGAGGGAATAAACAATCAGTTTTGGGCCGAAGATCAGATGTTTTCCTACTGGGTATCAATGTTAGCAGGGGCAACGAGTTATTGTTATGGAGCGCACGGGATTTGGAACGTGGGAGACGGAAAATTTCTGGCCCATTGGGGAAAACAGACATTTGCTCAGGCACGTGCGCTCGACACACCGAGACTTCTTGGTCTTTCTCATAAGCAATATCTATTGCGGAGTTGTCTCGGGGGCGAGACTTTCTACGAGACTGCGGGAGAGGAGCTAATTACTATTGGAAGAAAGGCAGGGGAGAGAACGATACAGTTCTTCCCAGATGTCGCCAGAGCCAAACATGTCCCTGGCGGGAGAATTTGGCTCCCGCTCAAAGGTGCTTTTACAAACGTGCTACCGCAAGAAGGCCAAGTAGTCATCTTTGTCTACTGAAGAGCTTGCATTACCAAGGCGACATTTGCCAATTTAGGACTCAAGCCATATAATACCAGAAGACCACGAACCTGGCCTGTAATGACGGCTTTAGCACACACGTGACTAAAGTCGTCAATATGAAACCGTGGTCTATTGAACGCGGCTGGAGACATATGATTATTGTTGACAAGGCACTGGAAAAACGACACCAGCAAGGCAACCCTATACAGGTCGCAGTGGTAGGCGCGGGTTATATGGGGCGCGGCATTGCCCTGCAGATTGTGACAGCCACCGTAGGCATGAAGCTGGTGGCGATCTCAAACCGCACACTCTCGGAAGCCGAGCGAGCCTACCGCCAAGCAGGTGTTGAGTCGGTCAGGTCGGTTGAAACCGTTGCCCAGTTAGAAGCAGCCATAGCAGGGGGGCAGTATGCTATAACCGACGACGCGATGTTGCTCTGCCAGGCAGAAGGCATTGACGCCGTGATCGAAGTGACGGGCACGATTGAGTTTGGCGCCCACGTGGCGTTGAAGGCCATTGAACACGGCAAACACGTCATCCTGATGAACGCGGAACTAGATGCTACCCTTGGCCCTATTCTCAAGGTGTATGCCGACCGCGCTGGGGTTGTGATCACCAACTCTGACGGCGACCAGCCGGGAGTGATCATGAACCTCTACCGCTTTGTCAAAGCCGTCGGCTGCAAACCCGTGCTGGCCGGCAACATCAAGGGTCTCCACGACCCTTATCGCACTCCCGAGACCCAGCGGGGGTATGCGGCTAAGTACCATCAAAAGCCACGGATGGTCACATCCTTCGCTGATGGCACCAAAATCTCGATGGAAATGGCCGTAGTCGCCAATGGCACCGGTTTCAAAGCCGGCAAGCGCGGCATGTATGGGCCCCATTGTGCTCACGTCAACGATGCCCTGACTTTGTTCCCCCTGGATCAGTTGCTTAATGGTGGCCTTGTTGATTATATCGTGGGCGCCGAGCCTGCGGCTGGGGTGTTTGTTTTGGGATACAACGAGCACCCCATCCAGAGGCGCTATATGAAGTATTACAAGATGGGCGATGGGCCACTGTACATTTTCTACACCCCATATCACTTGTGCCACCTGGAGGTGCCTCTGACCGTGGCCCGGGCCGTGTTGTTTCAGGACGCTGCCGTGGCTCCGATCGCTGGGCCGGTGACAGGCGTGATCACCGCCGCCAAGCGGGACCTGAAGGCCGGTGAAGTGCTCGATGGTATCGGCGGATTCACTTGCTACGGACTACTCGAGAACTCTGAAGTCTGCCAGGCTGAGAACCTGTTGCCCATGGGCCTATCCCAGGGGTGCCGTCTCACAAGGGATATCCCCAAGGATCAGGTCATCACCTACGCGGATGTGGAGTTACCCGAAGGCCGTTTGTGCGACGATCTGTGGGCTGAGCAGACTGCTTACTTTGCCCAAGCCCTTGCGGCGGTGGCGCAGACTGGGGCAGGCTTTTAGATGGATGCCGGTAGCATGATGCACGGCGGCTGCACGTCACCACTGGTGCCAGTTGAAATGGCATCTAGAAATAAGCGCATCATGGTCTTTGGTGACTCCAACGCCTTTCGCCCTGATGGCGGCAACACGTGTTGGGCCGCCCTACTTGAGGATAGGGATCCTGTCCATCTCTGTGTCTTTAACGAAAGCTGCGACGGCCGCACCACTCAGTACGACACCGGCGAACGTAATGGGCTGAGCGTCATCGGGGATAAGCTGACTCTCCACGCGCCGCTCGACTATATCATAATCATGCTCGGCACCAACGACGTGAAGAGCCAATATGGACCGCCGAGCGCTGCCGACGTCGCCGACGGCATACGTCAGATCCTCGACTTGATTGATGCACAGAGCGGCGGCGCCAGGCCCATTCTTATGACGCCTCCGCTACTGGGTAACGTCACCTCAGGCGACCTGGCAGGCACACAGTCGCAAATCTCATCCGTCGCAGTTGAATACCGCTTGCTGGCGATGAACCGTGACATCTGTCTGATAGACATCCACGCGATCCTTGACAGCCGCACAGACCTGGAGCCGGACAAAATCCACCTCAACGCTGCGGGCAGGCAAAAGGTCGACGACGCGGTCTGGGCGAACCTGCAGGACGTGACCGAGCCTCCCCAGGTGACAGGGTTTTCCGGCATTCCTAACGGTGTCAATCTCAGCCTGACCTGGAACGCGGCCGCCGCTGGCACGTTCTATTACCGCATGCGGAAGAACGGTGTCGTTATCGGCCGAACTGTGAGCACAGGCTTTGAAGTCACTGCACCGGCGGTTGGCGACCATTTTACTGTTGATGCCGTGGATTTCGCGCAGAACACCGGCCTCGTCTCGGCGACAGTCACCTACACCAGAGCACCGATTCTACACTAGCAGTGGCGACGACTTCGACCGCTCTAAATGCCGGCGCGTTCACCGATTTGGTTCCCGTGATGCCAACGACAGCCACATCCGATGCTTCCATACTGACGAATAGCATTCATTGGGATTTCTAGTCTTTCTTTTACATAAACATCACATCTTTGTTGTATCCTTGATCTGGTGTGACCTGGGGGAAATGTTTGCATGGCTTTGAAAGAACGTATTGAACGACAACCTGCCACGGCCGCTTTGGCGTCCTTGAGAGTGGATGATGGGCCGGTGCCTCACATCCGTATTGAGCCTTCCAAAGGCTGGGTCTCCCTTAAACTCCGCGAGTTGTGGGAGTACCGGGAACTGCTCTACTTTCTCATCTGGCGCGACATCAAGGTGCGCTACAAGCAGACGGTGCTGGGTGCGGCCTGGGCCATCATCCAACCCCTCTTCACCATGGTGGTCTTTAGCGTGTTTTTTGGCAGGCTGGCCAAAATCCCCTCGGACGGTATCCCCTATCCCATCTTCAGTTACACTGCGCTGGTACCGTGGACTTTTTTCGCCCAGGGGCTGAACCAGGCCGTAAGCGGCATGGTGAGCCACGCCAATCTGATCAAGAAGGTGTATTTCCCGCGCCTGGCGATACCGATCGCCAGAGTGCTCGCGGGAGTGGTGGATTTCTCGCTGGCTTTCATCGTGCTGTTGGGGATGATGCTCGCCTATGACATTGTGCCCACCGTCAATACGCTCTGGCTGCCCCTTTTCTTGCTCCTGGCCTTGATCACCTCTCTCGGGACCGCCCTCTGGCTTGCGGCGATGAATGTCCAGTTCCGGGACGTGGGTTATACCGTGCCTTTCATCACCCAGTTCTGGATGTTTGCCACGCCTATCGTTTATCCCAGCAGTCTGCTTCCGGAGCCCTGGCGGACGCTGTATGGTATCAACCCGATGACTGGCGTCGTAGAGGGTTTCCGTTGGGCCTTGTTGGGCACAGATACAGCGCCTGGCCCCATCATCGTTGTTTCCTCTCTGGTGGCGCTGGCATTGCTGGTTAGTGGTGCCTTCTATTTCCGCCGTATGGAGAAAACTTTTGCAGACGTGGTGTAGGGAAATCCCATGAGCGACATTGCAGTCCATGTAGAAGGCCTCAGCAAACAGTACCACATTGGCAAGAGGCAAGAGAGGCACGATACCCTGCGCGATACGTTGACCGATGCATTTATAGCGCCATTCCGCCGGGCGGGCAAGCTGTTGCGCGGTCAGGCCACAGGCGCGGCTGAGCTGGACGAGACGATCTGGGCACTCAAGGACGTTTCCTTCGAGGTCAAACGCGGCGAAGCCGTCGGCATCATCGGGCGTAACGGGGCGGGCAAGAGTACGTTGCTCAAGATTCTGTCCCGCATCACCGAGCCGACGGGGGGTTACGCCGATGTCTATGGGCGGGTCGGCTCGCTGCTGGAGGTGGGCACCGGCTTTCACCACGAACTGACCGGACGGGAGAATATCTATCTCAACGGGGCCATCCTGGGTATGACGCGGGTCGAGATCGAGCGCAAGTTTGACGAAATCGTCGCCTTTTCTGAAGTGGAGAAATTCATGGACACCCCGGTGAAACACTACTCCAGCGGCATGTACCTACGCCTGGCCTTTGCTGTGGCCGCGCATCTGGAGCCGGAGATCTTGCTTGTTGATGAGGTACTTGCAGTGGGGGATGCGGCTTTCCAGAAGAAGTGCCTGGGGAAAATGGGGAATGTGGCGCAGGAAGGGCGGACGGTGTTGTTCGTAAGTCACAATATGGGAGCGATCACACAGTTGTGTGAATGGGCTCTCTGGTTGGACAATGGGCAACTGAAACTTACCGGACCTTCCTCTGACGTCGTTGCAGCATATTTGTCGTCAGGAACAGAAGGTTGCGCAGTTTGGAGCAGTTCATCCACTGAGCCGCGCAACATAGAAGCTCAACTCAAGTCTGCTCGTATATTATCTGTAGACAACCAGCCAACTGCTGTTGTTGACTTTGATAGCCCATTCAAGGTGGAAATTGCATATGATGTAATTGATCCAGTACGGGATCTATCCGTTACATATCAATTGTTGGACTCGCAGGGGAACCTTGTATTTGAGGCAATGGATACCGATATGCCAGAATGGAAGGGGCGTGTCAGGGAACCTGGTCAGTATCTGGCTGTATGTAAGGTTCCTGCACGCCTGCTTAAGCCAGGCCGCTACTATGTGTCCCTGGCTTCGTTCATCGAGTATATCAAAATAATCGAGCGCCAAGAAGGAGTGTTGGCTTTCGATGTTTCTGAAGTGGGCTATCTCTTGAACCCTGGCCGGTTAGGTGTTGTTTCGCCCGTGCTTGAGTGGGAAGTGAACCAAGTAGATACAACAGATCGGGTTGCTTCAAACGAAACGAAGAACCAGGCTGAGAATACTGGCCCCTCTGCTAGCCCATTGTCGGAGAAGACCAGATAGATGCCCGTTCTGGGACAATTGAGACCACATTGACCCGTATCCAGGTAGTAGAGAGCGCATGAACAAGCGACATGAAGCAAGAATTCTGCCCAGACTGTTCAATACCACCGCGCGGAGAATGATGGGAACCATTACTCACGTCTCCACGCAGGATACCGTCGCCGCGCTCACCTTTGACGACGGGCCACATCCTGAATCCACGCCCCGTCTTCTCGACATCCTGGAGAAGCATCAAGCGCACGTGACTTTTTTCATGGTCGGTGAGGCCGCACAACAGTATCCCGAGATCGTACGGCGAGCTGCCCAATCGGGGCACGCCATCGGTAATCACGGCTGGGATCACCCGTCGTTCCCGTTAATCTCAGGCAGGGAACGACGGGCACAGCTCCGCGCCTGCGCCAAGGCCACTGCTCCACACGGGCAACAGTTGTTTCGCCCTCCCTATGGTCATCAGAGCATCGCCTCACGCCTCGATGCGCTGTGGCTCGGCTACGAAGTTGTCACCTGGAATGTGGCTGCCGTTGACTGGCTTGATCACGATGCGGAGTGGATGACTAACCGGCTAATAAGCATTATCAAACCCGGCAGCGTGATTCTTTTCCATGACGTGCTCTACCACACTATCGAGGCGCGGTATGCCGACCGCGAGCCCATGCTCGAGGCAGTTGACATGCTTCTGGAGGAACTTGGCGACAGCTTCCACTTCATCACAGTCCCCGAGTTACTCCGACACGGGCGTCCACAACGACGAAATTGGTACTGGAAAGCTGACCCAGATTGGTTGAATACCCTCCAAGGAGAGCAGAGTGAGGCCCGGCGTTACGCCTGCTAGTTGGAACGATTTGATTTATTACAGATGGAAGAAGGGGAAAATGGATGAAAAAAATAATTAAAAAGATTACCAGAAAATTTGGCATAGAAATCAAGAGATACACGGAAGATTTTGACGAAACAGCATTTGTATCACTTAAACCTGACAAGGTGTGCCGAGGTGATGTTCTTTTGTCTTACATTGTTGAGCCATTCTTGTTAGAAGCTGGTGAACCTGTCCCTAATACCCACACTCATTACTGGGAGTCTTTGCAAATAGCCAGAACCTATTTAGATCTTGGCTACTCTGTTGACGTCATCAGTTATCGCAACAGAACATTTGTCCCCCAAAAAGACTACTCGTTTTTTGTTGCCGCCCGCACAAATTTCCAAAGGATTGCGCAATTGCTCAATCAAGATTGCGTGAAGATTGTGCACCTGGATACTGCTCATTGGTTGTTTAATAACTGCGCCGCATACAAGCGCTGCCTTGCTTTGCAACAAAGAAAACGGGTAACTCTAAAAAGCTACAAAATGGTGGAGCCCAATTGGGCAATTGAATATGCCGATTGTGCGACGATACTGGGAAATCAGTTTACGATCAGCACTTATCATTATGCTCAAAAACCTATGTCTCGTATCCCTGTTCCAGCATGTATCGTTTACCCTTGGCCAAAAGACAAGAACTTTGACGCCTGCCGAAACCATTTCTTGTGGTTTGGTAGCCGGGGCTTGGTTCATAAAGGATTGGATTTAGTTCTAGATGCCTTTGTCGAAATGCCAGAGTACCATCTAACTGTCTGTGGTCCAGTACAGCGCGAGAAAGATTTTGAGAGAGCATTTTATAAAGAGCTTTATCAGACCCCTAACATTCATACCATCGGATGGGTTGATATTGGCAGCTCTGAGTTCATGGAAATCACAAATAACTGCATCGGTCTTGTTTATCCATCCTGTTCAGAAGGGGGAGGTGGGAGCGTTATTGCTTGTATGCATGCAGGACTTATTCCCATTGTGAGCTATGAATCAAGCGTTGATGTAAGCGATGATTTCGGCCTGGTGTTACGGGACTGCTCCATTGAAGGAATAAAGAATGCTATACAAATGGTTTCCCATCTTCCCATAGAAAAGCTGAAGAAGATGGCTCAAGAAACGTGGGAGTTTGCGAGAGAAAACCACACAAGAGAAAAATACACAGAAGAGTATCAGAAGTTTGCAGCTCAAATCACAAGCACTCAGTGCAAATGAACGCAAATGAAGAAGTGTTGTGCCAGAACAAGTCATCGCTGAATTAACGACGATGATCTCTTACAACTCAGCATTCGCTTATTTACTTCCGCAAAAAGCGAAATTGCGGTAAGCTTCTGTCACTATGACAGAAGTGCACATTTACACCGAACCAGTTGATGA
>Ga0209121_10001542_pt1 | contig 24147 bp, 27 predicted proteins | sample Cruoilmetagenom3_FD_187292 | JGI IMG/M metagenome (GOLD analysis project Ga0209121, IMG submission 187292) | Oil polluted marine microbial communities from Coal Oil Point, Santa Barbara, California, USA - Sample 3 (SPAdes) (version 2) | ecosystem: Environmental > Aquatic > Marine > Oil seeps ... | reverse complement strand
GAGCATCTCCCGCACGACATCTTCTACAAACCGAGGATTGTCATGGGCCTTGGTCACCACGAAGAGCTCATCCGCTCTCTTGAGCAGGTCATAGGTCTCGGCGCTCATGGAGGCCTCCACGATCTCTACCAGGTCCTCAGCCCTAATCTCCTGCTCCGCGCCAATGAGAAGTGTGCCTTTTCCTCGCTGGTTGTGGGTGGCGATGGGGAGGATCTCCAATACTTTGCTAGCTTGTTCTGCAGAGAAGCCTTCTTCTTGTAACCTCTCTTGAGAGTAAGTTCGAACCATCTCTTGAGCGCAAGGGCAGGCGGTCATGCCTTCAGCTTCCACTCCCACAACACGCTTAACCCGTTCTGTGGTACACACGGCGATGCTGATCAGGGTATAGAGCTCTTGAGTCTTCTTGGCTGAGACAGGAGTCCATTTTTCCATAGGATATTTGATGCTAATGCGCACCTCCGAGCGGATAGCCTGTTGACTCTGCATAATCGCCTGAGCCAGCTGCACAGCCAGGGATTCGATGTTCGGTGACCGCTGACTGACAATCTCATCTACCACTTCGTCCAAGGTATCGCTGAAACGGGACATATGCACCCCAGTTTGTCTGGGGTTTAGATCAGCGAAGAGATCAATCGTGGCCCAGAATAGGTTATCCTTGCCGCCTTTAGCGATCCGGATGATTCGTTCCACCCCTGTGATGCCTACCCGGCTTAGACTCGCAGGAATCAGTGGTCTTTCCTCTTGGATGTCACGGCCGAAGCGCATTTTTAAGCCCCGTTCGACCTTCCTCACCCCCTCTTGCCCCACCTGTTGAAGCAGCTCAGCGGCCGTTCTCTTCAGGATAGGGTGAACCTTATCCGGTGCGATCTCCACCAGAGGAACGAGGAGAAAGGCCCGCTCAGCCAAACGTGGATGGGGGATGACCAGATCGGGGAGATCCAAGACCAGATCATCGAAGAACAAGATGTCGATATCGATGGGACGAGGACCGTAGCGCTGCGTCCGCTGCCGCCCCATCTTTCTCTCGATCGCCTTGATGAATAGAAACAGGTCGTAGGGAGCGAGGCTCGTCATACCCCCGCAAACGACGTTGAGAAATGGGGGCTGATCTAGGTAACCCACGGGTTCGGTTTCGTAGCAGGATGAGACCGCTTCGATGGTTAGCTGGTCTCTCAATTTCTGCAATGCTTGGAGGATGTTGCTCTGGCGGTCTCCTAGGTTGGAGCCTAGGCCGAGGTATATCTGATGTCTCTCACTCACTTCCTAAACCCTCAGGTTCCGTCACCATCCTGATAGCTGCTCCTCCCTATAGGGCCTCTCTAAGCGAGCCTCCGAGGAACGTAGATCCAGGCCTCCCTCGGCGATCATCACGAATAAGGCGGCGGTGACCAAATCTGCCGTCGTGCCGGGGTTTAGATGGTGGGTCTCGTCGCGTAGGAAACGATCCAATTCCTCGATTTGCCGTCGCCCCTTGGAGGAGAAGACGCCACCTGCCAAGATCGCTTCTCTGGCTCTCTGCGAGACCTCCTCGGCCACAGCAGGGCTGTTCTTGCGAACGATGAGGGTGTCTGGTATCTCGGCCAAGATGGTAAGATACGTTTGCACGATGACCTTTGAGAAGTCAACCTTGTCCTTCCAATACTGGCGCAAGGTTGGGCAGGCTAGTTCAAAGGTTACAGTAAAATCAGTAGCATACTCCCGGGCGATGGTGTCTCGGTCCCTAGCTAAGGCCATGGCTTCCCCTAGCGTGATCTGGGGCTCCTCCGCCACATCACCCTCTTCTACTTGCCCTAGCCCCCCGGGAGCAGCCAGTCGGATGGCTTGATAGACTTGGCGAGCATCATCGATCGTCAACTCAGCCAACACCTTTGCCAGCCTCTTCCGCCATACCCCGTGACCATAGGCCTTGGCTAGAGGAGCCAAGAGCAACACGATGCCTAGGTTGGTATTGGAACCCACCAATCGCTGGGTATCGTAGATGGCTTTCCAGATGGTTTCTCCCACTGATACCCATTGCGCTCGGCGGATGGCACGGCCGATGGCTATCGCACTGATCAGGAAATCCTCGAATGACGTGTTATTGAAATCACGATAGCGGCTGACGTTGCCAGGCTTGGACGCGCTTGCCTCCAAGAGGCAGGCTAGTTGGGCCGCATCGCCCAACTCTTCGTCGGATAGGATCTCTGCCGTTGACTCAGCCATCCTTACGATGTCCCAAGCACGTGCTTGACGATTCTATCAGCGATGTCGATATCGGTGGTCTTCTGTAGAGCACGCCAACCGGGATGCCGTTGCCATAAACTACCTAAGGCTGCCTCTCCACAGAAGACAGGATATCCTCCGACATAATCCGCATCCACCCCGGGAGCAGCCTTCAGACTGAGTTCCTCCAAGACAGGAGTTAGGTTCAAGGGCTCTCCTCGTGCGCCCTGGGCAATATTAGTCTTGCAGCCCGTACCCCGCCGGACCATGGCTGCGACCACCTCGTCGCCCACCACCAGGGCCCGGATGTCCCAGTTGTTATGAGGGGATGTATTCCTGTACATACAGACCTGAAGAGAGGCTTCACCATTACATCGCTTCCTAGGTCCAGGAAAGCTTACCTTTGCCTCCGCAAAGCTCTCCGTGACCACGGTGCGGGGAGTGGGCAATTCCGCATCTTCGAGATGGTTTGAGGTGTAGTGCTTGTCCACCGTCTTTTCGATAGTGCCCGGCCAGTTCATGACCTTGACCCCCATATTTCCCAGCCGATGCAGAGTATCGACACGGAAGATGACCTACTCCTGAGGGCCCGTAGGGGTGCTACGCACCAGAAGGGCGCACAATCGTCGAGGGATGGCCCTCTTATGGGTGAGGATGCCGATCTTCACTCTTACGTCTTCCCCTCTATTAGGGATGTCTTCAGTATAGTAGTGTTGATCTGCCCAGCCTGATAACTCTTGCCGCTAGCCACGTTGTTGATGAGCGCCTGGGCTGGGCTAAAGAGCAGAGGGTCGATCTGGTAGAAATCGCCATACTCTTTGAAGAGCTCATAGAAGGGGGTACCGTAGTCTCTGGAGGAGGAAGAGGGGAGTCGCTCGATGAGGGACTCGATCTCGGCGTCCTCTGCCTGCACCGCATAGTAAACTCGGCCTCCGTAGAGGACACAATCGTTGGTTCTCCCGATGGCATGGAGGTCGTCTTTGGCTACGGGGGCGAGGGGACAGGTACCATACCCGCTTGTGACTTGGCGAATATCAAACCCCAACTCCACCATCTTGTGCAATCCCGTCTCCACCACTCGAGCCGAGATTTGGACGGAGCCAGCCACACAAGCAGTGGGAGCGATCAGGATAGAGAGGGCCGCTGGACTCACATCACACTTGCCCGCGATGTAACTGGCCACATCGTCGTTTGGGAGGGTCCTCCCCTCTAGCACGATGACGGCTACATCCGCCTCGTCCTTGTAGTCCAACTTATCGAATAGCTCTTCTACCCTGGAGAGAGCTCGTGCTGGACCTGAACCCATGGCAAAGAAAGCCTCTCGCTTGATGGCCCATCCGGCGTACTGGGAAGCCATACAGCCCACGGCAGGCTGGCTCACGGCCACACTGACGCCAGGTAGCCAGAAATCATCGAAGTCTAGAGGCAAAAAGTTCACCTCTCCCAAGCCCCCTAAGCAAGCCTCGGCCAGATATTTGCCAGCCTGCAACCCACCTCTGGCCTGAACCCCAGCGTCGATGACCCTAGTTCCCCTGGCCAGGGTCGATACGCCAACCCCCAGTGCTTCTGCTTGGGCTACCATCTGCTCCACGATTTTGGTCGCTTGCTGATTGACGCTGATCATGCGCCCTCCCAAATCAATATCTCTCCCTTTCCCAAAGTAGTGAGGTCGCCGCTATACCTTAGGTAGTGACCTTCCAGGTAAGTATCTCCTATGTCGACGCCCCGGGCTCGTAACCCTATCAAGAGCAAGCGTAGGAAGGTCGGCCTGTAAGTACAATCATATCTGAAGGTCGGCAAGAGTTGAAGCCGGTGGAAAGCCACAATTGTGCCCCGCTTCATGCCAGCCCCCGCCCGGTCACCCAACCGGCCTAAGACGATGATGGTACCCGCGATCATAAAGGCACCAGTGAAATCACCCGTGTTACCTTGGACCACGATAACACCCCTCCGCATCGCGTTGCCCACCTCATTTCCGGCGTCACCCCATACGATGATGAGGCCTCGGTTCATCCCCCGTGCACTCCCTCGATAGGCCCCACCTAAGCCGTGGCCGGCATTGCCCTGGATGTAGATCATCCCTCCGGCCATCTCCGCTCCGGCCCAATCCGAGGCGTTGCCATGAACTATGATCTCGCCGCCCCGCATAGTGGCACCCAGGTGCATGCCGGCATCTCCATAGATGGAGATCCGGCCCCGGGTCATACCGGCACCGATCTGCTTCACCCGAGAGAGATCGCCTTCCAGGACGATCTCTCTGGCCTCCGCGCCCTGGACAGCGAAGAAGTCCCCTAGCCTGCCCTCCTCGTTGCCACAGTAGACCGGTAAACCCTCGATTTCGGCCCGGGTCTTGCCTTGAAAGGTGTCGGGGGAGATGACCTCAGCCTCCAGGGGCACGGTCACGGGTTCCTTTAGGCGCAGAGTGACCTTCTCCACCTTTCCTACCCCTCCAACACTCGATGTAGGTGAATTTGATATTGTCCCAAGGTGCCGCCGTAGTTGCCAGCCGAGATTCGTTGAATTCCCAGGATAGATGCGGCCCGGATACCGACGCGAGTTGCCTCCTCCACCGCCGCCACGTCTAGGCCGTCGATGACGATCTCAAGCACACAGTTGACCTCCGGGGGCAGGTCTGTCTCCACCAATCCCCGTAGGGTAGGACAGAAAGCGTCGTTGGTGGAGGCATGGAGGAACTTGTATTTGGAGCTGGTCTTGCTACCACTCCGGACAACACCCCCTGGGAAGGGAAGGATGATACCCGGCACCTGTTCCATAACCTCTACTGCCCGCTCTGCCGCCTCCAGAGTCACATCGGCACCCTCCCCCAGGATCAGGAAGTTGCCTCCCCCCACGGAGCGCTGGATGCCGAACCGCTCCTCGACCAGGAACTCGCCTTCCATCACCGGGATGCGCCAAAAGCGGCGGCCATCCCACAACTTGCTGATCTGGAACCCGTCGCCAAAGTAGCGTAATTGCCCCCCCACGGCTACCTGCTCAGGACTGCCCAGACCATTGAAGCAAGCGGTAGTAGGGCAAGTCATCACGCACTGGCCCACCCGCTCCACTAGCCGCTTGGCCAAGTCCTTCTTGGAGGGAGTGAAGAAGAGCACACTGACACCTGGCTGGCCGTCAGGGGTCTCCTCGATCTCCCCTTCGATCCCGGCCTCGCATTTACAGCCTATGACCGAAGTGGCAAAGCCCGTCATTTTAGTGGCTGCCTCCATGGCCCACTTGGCATTTCTGGCTGTAATAATGAGCCGCGTCCCCCACATCTTAAACGCTTCGGCAAAGGTATCCTCGATCTCGACGCCGTTGATTTGCATAGCAGACTCCACTTTTTGGTTCTTACCAGTTAGGGGCCAGACAATCAGAGGAGCTTGCCTGGCACCTCGATCACCTGGCCTGTGATCCCGCTGGCCTCGTCCGAGGCCACGAACACGACTGTGGCGGCGATCTCGTCGCGCTTGACCCACTTGGCCAGATCTTCCGGCTTAGGCTGCATGGCCTTCACGTTGGATCTGGTGTCCACAAGCCCAGGAGCCACGGCGTTACCGTTGATGTTGTGCTTCTGGCCTTCCAGCGCGAATGTTCGGGTGAGGGCCACGATGCCGGCCTTGGTGCAGTTATAGGCCACCATCTTGGCGTGAGGGCCCCCGGCCCAAGCGAAGTTGATGATCTTTCCGCCCCTTTCTCCTTCAGGGGACCGAAGACGGCCTTGGAGCGGAGGAAGGCCGACACCAGGTTGTTGCCGACCTCGGCATTCCAGTTCTCCATCCTGTGCTCCGTGGCAGCTTTGTATCGAGTGATCCCACCAGCCAGGTTGACCAGGATGTCAATTTTGCCATACTTGTCCAGGGTCTGTTGCACGACTTTATCAACTTCGTCCTCTTTGGTCAGATCCGCTGGGATGGCTCGAACTTCAGCGCCCAACTCTTTGACCTCCTCCACCCGCGCTTTCAGCCTGTCCTCGCTTCCGGCCATCAACACCAACTTTGCCCCTTCTCTGGCAAAGGCCTGGGCTACAGCCTGTCCGATTTGACCGTCTCCGCTCACCTCCGTCACAATCGCGACCTTGTTCTTCAGCCACAAGGGATCACTTCGTGCCTGGGCAAGTAATGCTCAAGCTGCACCGGATAGTTCTCGAAGGTGACGGTGTAGTACTTCTCGAAATCCTCCCGGATCTCGCCCTCAATGGCCTCGTCATAAGCGGGTTCAACGAAGAAGGTCTTCCCCAAGCCGTCCTTAACGACCTTGCCATCTTCGACGATGACCTCGCCCCCCTTAATCACATACCGAGGCCTGGAGAACATGGCCTCGGGGTCGTCGAGCTTGGGATAGATGGCGATGTCAGCATCGGCGCCCACCCCCAGGTGCCCCTTCTCCTTCAAGCCCAGAGCCTTGGCTGTACCGGCCCGCGTGATGATAGCGATTTCGTACAGCGAATACTCCCGGCCTAGTTCCTTGAGACTCGTCCGGGTGCGGGCCCATTTGTGGACCGACTCCAACATCTCTAGCCGGGCATCCTGGCTCATCAGCAGCTTGATGATCTGGGGATAGAAATAGAAGGGTCCACCGTTAGGGTGATCGGTGGTCAGGAAGACCCGCCAAGGGTCTTCGATCAACAAGAGGAGTTCTAGGCCGATGGCCCACTGAATTGCATTGACCGAGTTGCGCTTGCTAAACCTATAGGGAACGATTCCTGCGCCGGTCTCCATCTCCACGTCGGAGTTTACCCATTTGTGACCTGTGAGCTGGTGCAGGCGATACTGCCAAGGGCCATCAGCGGTCATCGTCGTGGCCTCGCCGAAGATCACCTGGCCTACATCGATGGTTACGTTAGGGTGATCGTTGACATAAGTTGCGATCTCAGGCGCCTTGGAGCGAAATCTCGCCCAACTTTCTCCCCCATAGCTGTTGAACTGGGCGTGGGTGATGTGGATCCTCCGTCCCTCTACCGCCTCCATGGTCTTGAGGGTGGTCTCATAATTGCCAGGCACACCCAAATTGTTGCAATGGACGTGGATGGGATGGGGTAACCCCAGATCCTCTTGCACCCGGGCTAGGGTAGTGAGGATCTGACGTGGCGTCACGTCGAAGGTATTGGCTTTTTCATCCAGGCTTTCGATGTTCTTGCCCCATTTCCATGTATCTACACCTCCCGGGTTGACGATCTTGATGGCATAGCCCTTCGTTGCTTGCAGCAGCCAGGCAACAAACGCTTTGACCTTTTGGAACTCTCCGGTGGCGATGTACTTGAGCACGAAGTAGTTGTTCCCCATCAGGGGGAAGGAGGCTTTATCGAGTAGGGGGATATCGTTCAGCTCCTCATGAGCGTGCTTGGCTGTCAGGGGAGGCACCGCCGCCTCCATCACCGTGGTATAACCCAATGCCGCATACCGATAACCGGTAGTAAAGGTGGAGGGGACGGTGTAGCCCACACCCGACCTGGTGACATTTGTCCTGGGGACGACATCACCCCTATGGTCCTCGGGTCTCATCTTGCGCCCGGTGTTCACCTTGGAGCCGGCGATGTGACTATGGATATCCACCCCGCCCGGCATCACCACCATGCCGGAGGCGTCGATGGTCGGTGCGCCTTCAACCTCGGCGACGATCTTACCACCCTCTATACAGATATCCCTCTTCTCCCCGTCGATCCCGTTAATGGGATCATACACCTCCCCTTGGACGATCTTAAGCATGTTTCAGCTCCTTTACCCTCTCCAAGAGCCGACTAAGGACCTCCTCGTCGCTGGGGAAGGGCGAGGGCAAGACCTTGCGCAATCGCAGCGGCACGTTGTCCATCCGATAGACGGTGCCCTCGGCGCTGATGCCGGCCGGAGCGGTGGTGATGACGACCTTGGCGATCTTGGTCGTCTCGCTTTCGCGGGTCTCCAACGCCACGGTCGGGATCTGCGACAGACGACCGCTGGCCGGGCGGGGCAGATTCGCTACTGGGTCTGAGGCTATAATCAGTGCGGCATCGGCCTCCTGACGGGTCAAGACGTCCACCGCCGTGAACTCCCCTGGATTGAATCGAGGATAGCCACGGCTGAAGTTCACACCGAAAGGGTAGCCCGTCTGCCAGGCTAGCACATTGTCGATGCCGGTAACGTTGCCATGGCCTCGCATAGGCATAGCAGCGAACTTGGTGAAGCCGTTCAGCTCCCGAACCAGGAGAAAGACAGCCGTGGTATTCATCTGCTTTCCTCGGCTCTGGGTGAGTCCCTGACCCACGCACAGCATGCCGAATCGGCAAGACTGCATGCGGTCCGCCAGATCCTTGAGCTGCGCCAGCGTGACGCCTGTATCGGCGACAGCGTCCTCCTCCAGATCGATGCCTTTGATGAGCGCACGGAGAGCCCACAAGCACTCGAAGTCCTTGCCCGGCTTGACCTGCAGGAAGATGTCGGCGGCTCGCGCGCTGGGCGTAGGACGCACATCAACTAGGACGACTCTCCTATCCTTCCTACCGCGAGGGGTGAAGAGACCCTTGGGGGTGACGGCGTAGCGCGTCAGGTGCCGAGGGTGGGATTCGGCGGGATTGGAGCCCCAGTAGATGATCAGATCTGCTCGGTTCTTCACCTCGCCCAGAGTGCAAGTGGGTTCCCCGACCCCTTGGAGGGCTATCCCCGACGGCCCGTGGCACACCGAGGTGCAGCAGTCGATGCAGGCGCCTAGGACCTCGGCTAGGGCAATGGCTTCCTTTTGGGCCTCGCAATAGGTGCTGGTGAGCCCAAAGATCAAGGGGTACCTGGCCTGAGCGAGGATGCGGGCGGCCTCTTCTACCGCTTCCTCGGTGCTGACCGGACGGCCATTCACGGTGCCAGATGGCCGATGGGCATTGCTGCTGTGGCCCAAAAACCAGGCTCGCCCTAGGGTACAGGCGTTCTTGACCTCACTAATGCGACCCTCTTCCACGGTGACGGTGATGTCATCGCAAACGCAACCACAGAAGGCGCAGACGACGTTATCGATCTCCATTAGATTTAGCCCTCCTAGGGACGGCGTCTCCACCCACTGCTAGTCCCCTCTGGGGAGATGCACCACCTCGACCTCGAAGCCTTTGCTATCGGGCATACCCGAGGCATGGGTCTCCCCGCCAACCAGACGACTAGATAGGGAACCATAAGCCACAAAGGCCATCCCCTTCGGCAGCTTCTCCTGGCGGCAGGTGAATGTGGCTTCTCCGTATAGAGTCTTGATCTTCACTAGATCCCCGTCGCGCAGCCCGAACCTGGCCATGTCCTCTCGGTTCATCTCCAGGGTCCTCACCGCCTCTTGGTAGTCCCGCGAATCCTTGCCCTTGTTTAACCCGGTCCCCTGCTTAGTGCTGCGGCCGGTAATGAGGATCAATTTCCCCTCAGGCATAGCGCTCTCTTTTCAGGGCGTCGGTTTGGGCGACTAGGCGAGTATAGCATGTCTCCCGGGTCGCTCCATGGGCAAGTACAGTGCACACGGGTTTGCCCTTGGTTAGTATCTCCCCGGGGAAAGGGACATCCTTGATCCCCCATTGGAGCCAGGGGTGCGTATCGGGCGCCAAGCAGTCCCTCTCAGCGTAGAGGATGCCCTTCCCGTGGAACGAACCACTCCCCAGCCTGGCCATGAGGTCGAAATCCGGCAGATTCCCTTCAGTGACGGTCTGGACGTGCAGGTCAAAGATGCTCAAGCCACAGGCCTGCTCGATGAGTTCCATGGAGGCGCAGTAGCGCGGGTTAATCTCCAGAGGGTACACTTGACTCTCCCTCAAGACGAAGGCCATACCGTTAACATCCACCAGCCCGAACTCCCGAGTGATCTTCTAGATGATATAAAAGACCTGCTTCAAGACCGCTGCCTGCTTCGAGGAACTCATGGCGATTGGCAGGAGGTTGCCACAGTAACGGACCCTCTACGCCAAACTCCTCCTACCCGATGAGTTGCTCTATCAGACCCAGCGCCACGCACTCCGGCCCATGGGCGACAAAGGAGACCGAATAGGGCAGCCCCTCTACATACTCTTGGAGGAGAAAGCCCTCCTCTGGGGAGTCCCCATCTAAAGAGAAGGCGATACCTCGCCCGCCTCCATGCTCAAGGTTTCTGGAGATCAACCTAGATACTTTTGCTTGAGAGCTTCGCCACCTCGAATATGGAGGTGGTCCAAAACGGTTCCCTGAGCCCCTCGGATCTCCATGACCTCTGCCAGCTTATCGTATCGCCCCCCCGCCAGGCCGTCGGCGATGAGGGCGGCACCCTGAGCCGCCTCCTTAGCCACCTGAGCGAAGCCACCCACCCGGCGCACCGGGGCCAATTTGGAAAGCCGGTCGATCAGTCCTTGACGTATCTTCTCGGTGCGGCAGAGCCGACCGGAGAGCAGGATCTCCCGCGGTGCCGGCACCACCGTCATCTCGGCGGCTACGCCCTTGACCACGCCCTCGACGAGGGCTTCCCAGGCCATACGGCCGCACTCATCGGTCTCGGCCTGCTCAGCGAAGGCCTCCGGCGATAGCTCTGGCCGGCCAGCCATGTAGGCCACCCCACCGGAGAAGAGAAGCTCCTTGTGGAACCCCCCCAGGAGATAGGCCAGTTCCCCATCCATAGCCCCGAGGGAGTAGTAGCCAGGGCCACCAACGGTTCCGCCCAGCCCGTCCACCACCTTGCCGCCCTCCACGGCCATGACCGCCGTGTAGGCTCCCCCTACCTCAGCAAGGATGAAGGAGGTCTCTTCGTAGCGGATACCGTAATGACGGGCCTGGTCGTAGATACCCAGGGCCGTGCAGCAGAGCTTGTCGGCCGTGCCCATGTCGATCTTGTTGGCCTTGCGGTGCTCCGGCACTGTGAGTAGGTGGATAACCCCTGGAATGAAGAGCATGGGCAGCCCGCTCTTCTTCATAAGAGGGATCATCTTGCCCATCCCCCCTAAGACCGGTATTCGTTCCCGTTCCCTCTCATCCACTAAGGTGAATAAGAAGCGCTCCTGGGCGCCGAACTCCTCGATCCTCACCAAGGGGAGGCCGTAGCCCGAGGGGCCAGCGATAAGGTCCATAGGCCTGGCCGATTGGAGGAGGTCGATCAAGGCCTGGGGATTGGCGGCGAACTCCACCGAGGGCACGGTGGTGTCCAGGAAAACCTGCCCGTCTTCCAGTCCACACACGTCGAAACTCACCGTTCCCGGGTCAATGCCAATGGCCCTAACCATTGGTGCCACTCCTTTTTTCCTCGCTCTCCAGGGACTCACCCAGATTAGACTCCAAGTCGCCCCCAAAATCAAGAACCGCTTAAGACACCCCTTCCTAGAACAGGAAAAACCTGTCGCTTAATGCTATGGGATCCCCCTGGAGCCCAAAAGAGAACTACTAAGCGATACCTTCTCACCGATTTGAAGAGGTCTTCAGATCGCTTTCGCGATCTCGTAGGTCTCTTCTATGTCTAGAACTAGGTTGTTGGCCTCAAAGGCCCTAACCAGGCAAGCCTTGTGGATCTTCATCTTTAGGCCGCCGATGCCTAGCGCCCCGAAGGTCAGTTTACCCTCCCGTTCCTTACCATCATCGTTCGCTTTGATGCCCTCGATGCCCAAGGGTGGCACGGCGTTGACATCAGCCAGCGCCTCGACGGTCGGGTTTTTGGCCCATAGGTCCTTCTTCAGCAGAGCAACACCTGCCGCGCCAGTGGTCAGGACGACTTGAGCCCCCTCCAGGGCCCTCTCAGCAGCTTGGTCATCCCGCACCTCCAAGGCTGTCACCTCTAGTCCGAAGCGTTCTTTGATCCCCTTTCCTACCTTCTGGGCCCGTTCCCTTGAACGGGAGGTGATGGCTACCCGGCAGCCCTCCCGGGCTAGCAGCGCAGCGGCTCGCACCCCCACAGGGCCAGTGCCAGCGAAGATGACAGCCTGCTTGCCTTGGACTGTCACGGTCCGGGTGATCTTGAGGACGGCTGCTGCGGCCGTGGTGTTGGAACCGTTAGGGTCTGCCATCACCGAAACTCGCACCGGACCAAAGAAGGTCTCCAAGACGGCTTTCAGCATGGCTTCCCCCTTGGGCACAGAGGAGCCACCAACGAAAATGGCCGTATTTTTCAGCTCATCTCCACCGCGGGTGAACATGGCGCCATAGACTAAGTTGCGTACGTCCTCTAGGGTGACCCCACCGTAACTGAGCACCTGGTCAACCCCCGCGTCGTACGCGGTGATGGCGTCGAAGACGCTGGCGAATTTGTCGCTGTCCAATTGGAGTAGCAGTTTCTTCATCGCTTGTCCCTTTTCTCCCTTATAAGGATGGGGCATAAGATCCTCTGGTTCTACGAACAAGGCCGTGAACCCAACCTTGTCCATCTTTTCCCTCTTAGATCAACCGTAGCTCTGTAGCATCGCCCATCCAGTGTCGATGACTTCTGCCCTCTTCCCTTGCCGACGTAGCTCGACTTCGTCCTTCCAGATTGGCAACACCCCCCTCAGGACTAGTTTCGGCCAAGATTATAAGGGAGCTATTACCTACCACTCTGTCAACAGCCCCCTGATGGAAAATATCTATGTATAACCGCTGGAAACTGGGCCGACATAGTGTCGGCCCAGTTTTGCTTGACATTGCCCAAAAATTTCGATGGTGCAGGGGCAAGATGTCAAGAACTCTCGCCCCTGCCTAACGAAGCGCATCATTCACCAGGGCCTGGATAGGTTAGACCGCCTTATCCCACTGGCAGTAGCCCTTCTTGCCCACTCCGATGCCCTTCACGAAGGGGACGTTCCTCTTGATCAGGGCGGTGACGGCGCAGTGCTTGCAACCCCTAACCGGCGAGCCCGGCACGTCTGGCGCCAGCGCGATGCAGTTTGTCATCAACGTGGCCGTGACGACCTCGGGGGTCAGGAAGCAGGGGAAATCAGCCATGCTCATCAGGGCCGCGAAGCGCTGGGTGATACCGCAGGCCGGGTAGGTGTAGCGCTGCGGGTTCGTGATGACCTCATTGTTGTCAATGGGGCTGAGGTCTACCTTGATGCCCTTGATCTTCCCCCCGCCGCCGATGGGCTTGATGTCCAGGATCTTCTCCCCTCTGCTCACGATGTCGAGGAAGTCAACATTGTGCAGTTCATCCGCCTCGCCGCGCCCGGGGTTCATGGCCGCGTAGTTGTAGAAGCGCTTGTTCAAGAGGTCCACGACCATGGGCACGGTGAAGGAATCCAGCCACAGGATATAGGCCGTCGCGCAGGCCGGCGCTCCAGTGGCCACCGCTAACACGTCATAGGGGCTCTTGTAAGCGTCCTGCTTCAGGCCCTGCTTCAGCGTGTTCTCAAGAGACGCAGTCACCGCCTCGTAGATGGCGAAGACCATGTCGTCCTTGAACATGTTGAAAGCGGACTGGGCGATGTGGTGGCCGACGTCACCCACGCAGTAGGCCGGCACAGTCACGATGTTGGCCTCGTGCACCCCCGCCTTCAGCGCAGCCAGCACGAAGGGCTTCATCTTCGCCTTGTACTGAGCCATGTACTTGGCTGTGTCGAAGGAGCTGTGGGGGCCATGCCCGCCCAGGTTGTGGGTGGCCATCAGCTTATTCTGCGCAGCCACCGGCTCGCGGTAGATAAACTGCAACATATCCACCTCGGCCTGCTCCGCCTCGGCGAGGGTCTTGCCCCCCTCAACCGCCGCCCGGAAGGCGCCCCCGATGCCATAGGAGGTGTTCATGCCCCAGGACTTGGAGGACAGGATGGTCTTCTTATGATCGTCGGGGATGTCCAACCCGGTCAGGATGCGGTTGACTAGGTTAGACGTCGAGCCGACGGACATGGCGAAGTCCACAACGCAGGTCATGCCATACATCCCGCCGTAGCGCCGTGCCGCCTCACGGCCGATGAGGGCCTTATTCGCGCCGATGGCGTCAATGAACTTCCACATGGACTTCTTGAACGCTGGGTCCTCATCGTAGAGGATCTCCAGGATGGGCGGCGTCTGATAGTGCTCCACGAAGGGGTCATCCTCGGGGCGGATGGTCTTGGTGAGCCCAACCAGGATATTGTAGTGGGCGTTCACCGACTGCACATGGAGATCGAAGACCTCTTTCGACTGGCCTGCGCCCGGCTTCATCTTATTGGCGGCATCTACGTAGGGCTTGCAGTCGGTGAGCAGGAACTTGCCCCCGCGCTTCTCCTTGATCACGCCGAGGACCGACTTAGCCGCACCAACGGCTTCGTTGATCATCTTCTCATAGATCGCTTTATCTGCCATTCTTAGTTCCTCTCCTTTGACTACTCTGTTAATCGGCTCCGAATCTCTTGAAGCGAACATTGCCACGCTTGGTAAGGGGATGCCTTCCCCCCTACCGGTCAGGTTTCATACCATCACCTCCTTCCACGAAAACGCAAAAAGGCCCACTCCTTCCTCTAGCCAAGAATTAGAAAGAGCGAGCCATTTCCCTCCTCTTCGCGTCTCCAATCAACAAAACCACTCTCTCGCAGACGAAAAGCCACGCAAAGACCTTATTTGGCGGTTTCCCCTTCCCTCTTTATATTATTATATCACATAAAACTCCGAATGTCAACCCCACGGTATCTCTCATTAGCCTGTTGCGTAATACTATGTCAAGTTGACAAGGTTGATACCCTATGATAGGGTATTTGCGGAGGGGCCATGAAGATAGAAAAAAATACCTTGTTCTACGGTGACAACTTACCAATCCTTCGCAACTATGTTGAGGATGAATCGATTGATCTCATTTACCTTGATCCACCGTTTAACAGTCAACGTAGCTATAACATCATCTTCAAAGAACGCACTGGTAATGAATCCCCAGCGCAAATCAAGGCCTTCGATGATTTCTGGCGGTGGGATCGGGCAACGGAAGAAACATATAGGGAGATAGCTGATTCTGCCCCTGCAAATGTGGTGCGCCTTATTAAGGCGTTTGTTGATTTCCTTGGTCGTAATGATGTTACAGCCTATGTGGTCATGATGACCATCCGACTCTTAGAGTTTCATCGGGTCCTGAAGAAGACGGGAAGTATCTATCTGCATTGTGACCCGACCGCCAGTCATTACCTCAAGATCGTGATGGATCAGATTTTTGATGCTCGCCACTTTCGGAGAGAAGTAATATGGAGAACTGGTGGGGTCTCAGGCTTCAAGTCACGGGCGAAGAACTGGGTTAGAAATCATGATGTACTGTTGTACTTCACGAAATCCGACTACTTCACCTTCAACAAGCTGTATATGCCGCACCCAAAAGATTATGAGCGGCGCGGGGGAGGAGAGCAGCCCAAAGGGGTAGCCATAGATGACGTTTGGGCGGATATTTATTCACCGTACATCATGAGTTTCTCGAAGGAAAAACTAGGCTATCAAACCCAAAAACCGCTGGATTTGTTGCGGCGAATCATTAAGGCCAGTTCCAACGAAGGCGATTGGGTACTTGATCCTTTCTGCGGCTGCGGCACCACCATTATTGCAGCACACGAGCTGGGCCGACATTGGATAGGTATAGACATCACTCATTTGGCTGTTTCATTAATGAAATACCGTCTCAATGATATGTTCGGGGATATTGATTACGATGTAATCGGGGAGCCCGTTGATCTCCCTAGTGCGAGGGCTCTTGCAGAAGAGGACCCTTGGCAATTTCAATGGTGGGCTCTTAGTCTGGTCAAAGGACGGCCGGTTGGGAGCACAAGGAAAAAGGGTGCTGATAAGGGCGTAGATGGCGTCATCTATTTTATAGACGAGGAAAACGGTAAGCCCAAAGAAGTCGTAATCCAAGTGAAAAGTGGTCACGTCGGCGTTCAGCAACTTCGCGAACTGTGCACAACTGTCAACGATAGAAACGCTGCATTGGGCGTTTTCATAACGTTAGAAGACCCGACCGGCCCGATGAGGCGACAAGCTCTTGCACAGGGCTATTATGAACGCCCTGGTTTCCAGAAAAAATACCCGAAGATTCAAATTCTTACGATACAAGAGCTATTAGCGGGTCGCCAGGTGGAAATGCCTTTTCCAGAAAGCAAGAAGCATGTCAGCTTCGAGAAGGCCAAACCACAAAAGAAAAAGCCAGAGGATTTCACTGAGAAATTGCTCTAGAAAAGGAAAGCGCCACCCGAAGGGGGCCCACACGACCTCCTCAGCCTTTGCCGCAAAAGTAATGGAGGCCCTAAGCACGAAAGCTTGAGGGCAAAAAGGCGGTGGTGCTAGCGTGAATTTGGCCCGTAGACAGAATAGCGGCTAGAATATTACCCCAGGGAAACCGTGGAGGTTATTATCGCATCACGATCTGCCAAAAGGGCCGATGAAATCGCTTAAAAGGTTTCTGAGAAAGTTCGCAGGGAAGGTAAAAGGAGCCAAAGTGGCCTCTCCAGAAGAAGCCGCCGCAGTTGCCGAAGACTGCGAAGTAATAATCTCAACAGGCCCTGCGGGGGTTGAGATCCCTCCTGGGGGGAATCCTTCCCAAATTGGAGAAGTGCATGGTCGCAGTAGACATGAACGCTTTCCCGCCGACGGGATAGGCGAGAAAAGTGGAAATATGACCAAAAAGGAGGTGGAGGGAATACTGACTATAGGGGTGCTCGCGATCGGTCATCTGAGGAACAAAATAGAGGCGAGGATGCTGAAAACGGCGATGGAATCCGAGGGAGCGTTCCTCGATTACACAAACGCTTTCGAATTCGCCAGGGAGTTGATAGGACGCTGACCTATAGCCAAGTGAGAATTTTGATGCTCGGCCTCAGCACGAGGGCCATCGCTGAATCGGCCGTCCGGGGTGGCTACGACGTTATCACCCTCGATTACTTCGGCGACCGCGACCAGAAGGAGTTGGTGGAGAACTACTCGCTGATGCGGGATTTCCACCTGGGCTTCAGCGCTGAAGATCTCTTGACTGCCAGCCGCCAGCTCGATTTTGAGGCTGTGGTCTACATCTCCAACCTAGAGAACTACCCTGACGTAGTGGAGGAGCTGGCTCATGGCCATACCTTGGTCGGGAACTCTCCTCAGATTCTGAGAGAGGTACGTCACTGGCCGACATTGCGCTCCTTCTGCCGCGAAGAGGGGATCGCTTTTCCCCCCACCATCTTCGCCGATGAGGATCAGCCTACGGGAGAGGATGGCTGGCTGCGTAAGCCGGTGAGGAGCGGCGGCGGACACGGCATGTCGTTCTGGCAGGGGAAACCCCTAGGCGAAGGGCACCTTTTACAAGAGTACATTGATGGCCGGCATTGCTCGGCGGCTTTCGTGGCCGATGGGGGAGATTGTGTGCTCATCGGTGTGACGGAGCAGCTCATAGGGCGTAAGGAGCTGGGAGCCAGAGACTTTACCTGGTGCGGCAACATCCTTCCCCTCGCCCCGTCGCCTCGGGGGATTGATTCGTTCCTCGATGCGGTGGGGGAAATAGCTTTCAAACTCACCCGTCGCTTTGGCCTTCGAGGGGCCAACGGTTTCGACTTCGTGCTTGCCAGACGAGAGGGGTACTTTACCCCGTACTTGGTAGAGGTCAACCCCCGCTACACCGGCTCGATGGAGCTTATGGAGTGGGCCTATGGCCTGAACATCTTCGATTTGCACGTCCGATCCTTCAAGGGGGAGTTACCTTCTTTCTCGCTGCGGGAGCAAAGCCGACAGTCCCGATTCTATGGCAAGGGGATCGTCTATGCCAAGAGTGATCTGGTGATGCCTGAGACGGCGGGGTGGAGGGCAAAGGGGAGAAAGGATGTCCCTTTTCCAAGGGAGCGGATCGAAGTGGGGCGCCCTATCTGCACCGTGCTGGCCCAGGGCGAGAGCCGCGACGAATGCTGGCATTGCCTTCTGGCGGAGGCAGATGCCGTGAGGGAGGAGATAAAAGGTGAGAAGTAAGGCGCTCTCTAGCGCCCAAGAGCTGAGAAGATGGGAAGGAGGCGATAGAGGGAAGCAGAAGAGCGGTTTCTGAAGCGACGGGCCTGAAGCCGTCACAAATCCTTTGAAGAGGAAGCTACATAGGCCGACATCATCCGCCCCGATGTTCTCGCCGATAAGAGCCGGCGGGAAGTCGAGGCCCTGCCTCTCTACCACGGCGACACTGAGAGGAGGCTTAGCGCATTGCTCGAGGTACAGGGGGAGAAATCGGGCCTAATCCACATCGTAGGGGACCTCTCCCACGTGAAGAAGATTGGCTACGGGATGACCAGAGGGAGGATTGCCATCGAGGATGATGTGGGGATGCACCTTGGCGCTACGATGAGCAGCGGGGAGATCGTCGTCGAGGCCAACGCGTCCGATTGGCTGGGGGCGGAGATGAGGAGGGGCACCGTTATCGCCTTCCAGGAGGATCGCATTGAGGCTCTACAACTCTTGCCTACCTTCCGCTAGGACTGCGCAGACAATCGTACTTTCCTCAAGGTCTACCTGAGGACGCTGCGCAGATAGCGCCTGGAAATCAAAGAGGAGTACATCGCTCGAAAGACTCTACATGCTCATCGCCCGCACGGCCAGCGTGGTCGGCTCGGTGCAGATTTCGGCCAGGGTGGTGGAGAGGGGGATGCACAAGGTGAGAGAACTGGGCTTCGACATCAAGTGCGTCACGAGCGGCTATGGAACCTGTCCTATCGCCTCTGTCGCCGAGGATGCCGAGATCGAACGGGTCATCGAATGAATCCCCTCCTCTTTAGCCCGGCGGAGGTCTTCATCAACAACTTGGGGAGCAGGAGGACCTACCACGCCGGTGGGCCGAACGTGGAGGTGCTGCGAGGGGTTTTGGAGTGAGGATTGGGATACTGGGCTCGAGGGGGAGCTGGCATATAGAGGCCTTGATGAGGGCCCTTGAGGAGAGAGGCATCCCGGCTAATCGGTTTCCCGTCACCTGTCTGGTGGCCAGGATCGCCGACGAACCCAGGGTCCGTGTGGGGGAGCGCGTGCTGGAGGGATACGACGCCATCATCGTGAGGAGCATCCCCGGCGGCTCGCTGGAGCAGATTATCTTTAGGGTCGACGTGCTGCACCGCCTGGAGGACCTGGGCGTCAGGGTTGTGAACTCCGCCAGGACAATCGAGAGGACGGTTGACAAGTATTACACATCGGCCCTCCTGGAGGATGCGGGCATCCCCACCCCCCGCACGGTGGTGACGGAGCGCTTCGAAGAGGCGATGGAGGCCTTCCGTAAGCTGGGCGGCGACGTGGTGGTGAAGCCCCTCTTCGGCTCCGAGGGGCGGGGGATGGTGAGGGTTTGCGACGAAGACGCAGCCTACAGGGTCTTCAGGGCCCTGGAACTGGGCCGCTACGTTTTTTATCTCCAAGAGTTCATCCTCCATGCTAACTGGGACATCAGGGCTTTCGTCATCAGGGATGAGATGGTCGCCGCTATGTTACGCAAGGCAGATGGCTGGAAGACGAACGTGGCCAGGGGGGCGAGCGTGGAGCCCCTGGAGCTGAGCGAGGAGCTGAGGGAGCTGAGCCTGAGGGCCTCCGCCGTCCTCGAGGCCGACTACGCTGGAGTGGACATCCTGAGGGCGGAAGGTGGTGGGTACTATGTGACTGAGGTGAACGGCATCCCCGGGTGGAGGGGCCTGCAGAGCACGACCAGCGTGGAAATTGCCTGCAAGATTGTCGAGTACGTGCTGGGGCTCATCGGCGAATAAAGGCGAGGATGCAATACCTGAAACCTGATGAGGTGGTGTGGGCTGCTCAAATCGCGTGCATTTTGGAGGCCAGCGCCAACAAGCCAGCGAAGGTGACCCGGTACAGGGATTTCGCGAACCCCAGATTTGAGGATTTCCTGATCAGCGCGGTGGCCATAGGCCCCGCCCTCAGGGATGCGAAAAGGGCATCGGTGGGAGAAACCATCCTGAAGGCAATAAGGGACACCCAGAGGTTCGTCTCCTACAACACAAATCTGGCATTGCCCTCCTCTTCGTCCCCCTGGTGAAGGCATATGGCCCCGGTATTTGAGGGAAAGGTTGAGTGAGGTGCTGGCCTCGCTCACGGTGGACGATGCCCCCAAGGGCTACGAAGCGATAACGCTCACCAGACCCGCCGGGATGGGGAGGGTGGAGAAATACGACATCACCGAGGAGCAGGTGGACATCACCCTCAAGGAGGCGATGTGGCTGGCAAAGGAAGGGACTCCATCGCCAGAGAGTACGTTACCGATTACGAGATAACCTTCGAGCTCGGATATCCCACACTGATGAGGTACTGGGAGCAATCCCGGAACATGATGGATTCGATCATCCAGACCTCCCTCACCATCCTGCCCGACGTGTCTGAGACCCTCATCGACACGAAGAACGGCCCCGTCGTCGCCGAAGAAGTCTCACGGAGGGCGAGGAGGGTGTTGGAACTGGCAGGGGCCTTCTCGAGGCCGGAGAGGCAGGTTTTGAAGGACTTCGATCTTTACCTCAGCGAGGAGGACCACCGCCTGAACCCAGGCACCACCGGCGATCTCACGGCATCTTCGATACTCGTGGCCCTCCTGCAGGGTGGCCTCTACGAGATATTCGAAGGGCAATATGAAGCCGATCATTGAAGGCTATTACCTGGAATCCACCGATGGCCTCCTCTTCGCCATCAAGGGGCTGGTTCACCCTCCTCAGACAGTGGTGGCTTACCTGAGATATGCCCCCGACCCCGATGGCGAGAGGGAGAGAGAAGGCATTCGCTACCGGAGACTCTATCGCTTCGAGGAGCAGGAGGAGTTGCTGCGGAAGAGGTATCCCGCTTACCTCTTCTTCGACCCCATCTTCGGGGAGCAACTCCAGGGCGTCCCTTGTGAGCGCATAGGACGGGTTTACGACCCCTGTCTCAAGCTGGCCGAGCTTCGCCGGAGGAAAGACCTGGACGAGATGGAGGAGAAGGCCGTCGAGTTCGCCGATTTCCTGGGCGAGTGGGCAGGGGTGCCCCAAGGGTGCATCGGCGTCTCGGGTTCCATCCTGGTAGGCCTGCACGGCCCTTGCTCCGACATAGACATCGTCGTCTATGGCTCGGAGCGATGCAGGGCGGTTCACAGGGTGCTGCGGGAACTGCTTGACGGAGCCGTGGACGAGATGAGGAGGCTTAACGAAGGGGAACTAAGGGAACTCTATGCCTCCCGCTTCCAAGACACACCGATGGGGTTCGAGGATTTCGCCCGGCTGGAGGGGCGCAAGGTCATCCAGGGTAAGTTCCGGGAGTGCGAGTACTTCATCCGCTTCGTCAAGGAGCCTGCCGAGCTCGGGGATGGATACGGCGACAAAAGATACACCTCGCTGGGGCAGGCGGAGGTCGAGGCTACCGTTACCGATGCGAGCGGAGCTCTTTTCACGCCTTGCTCCTACAAAGTCGAGGACGTGCGGCTGATAGGGGTGCAGCATGCTGCACCCCTATCGGTGGAAATCGTCTCCTTCCGCGGCAGGTTCTGTGAGCAGGCGAGAGAGGGGGAGAGAGTGGGGGCCCGGGGTAAGCTGGAGAGGGTCATCACGGAGGAAAAGAAAATCCATTACCGGCTGCTTCTCGGCGCGCGCGGGGATTTTATGGTCGTGGCGTGAGGGCTGCAAACCGGAATGAACGAGCTCGAAGCCAAATTGTGCAAGCTTAAGGACTTCCTGGCTGAGATAAGGAGCGTTTTCATCGCCTACTCGGGCGGGGGCCATGGCACTTTCCTCGCCGCGGCGGAGATGGCGCATCGGTTGGGGGCCAGGCATCTTTTCGTCGAGACGGGCGTGCTGGACGACCCTAGTTTCTCGTGCAACCCGCCCCACCGATGCTACATTTGCAAGCGGGCGCTTTTCTCAAGAGTGAGGGAATTGGCCAGCAAGCCTGGCCTGAACGAAGTTATCGAGGGGTCCAATCGGGATGACCTGGGCGAATACTGCCCCGGCCTCAGGCCGTGTGGGGGCTCGGCATGCGAAGTCCCCTCGCCGTGGCGGGCTTCACCAAGGACGAGATTCTCTCCCTATCCGGGACATGGGCCTTCTGACCTGGAACAAGCCCGCCCAGACCTGTCTGGTCACCCGCTTCCCGTATGGGAAGCGCCTCACCCCCGAAAAACTGAAGGGGGCGGAGGAGGCGTAGGGGTTCCTGCACTCTCAAGACCTCGGACAAGTGCGGGTCAGGGACCACGGTGTCCTGGGCAGAATTCAGGTGCCCGGAGAAGATATGGCCCACCTCCTGGAACTGGCCCCTCGAGTCGTTGACGGGCCCAAGGAGTCGGGCTACACTTACATAACCTTAGATTTGGAGGGTTATCGAACAGGTAGCACGAATGAGGTCCGAGAAGACCGGAGGTCGTCATGAGGGAGATGCTGAAAAGGCTTCTGAGCGGGGAGATCTCCATCAAGGAAGCGAAGAATCTCCTGCGGATAAGCACGATGGAGGAGATCGAGGATGTGACCTTGGATATCCGGAGGGGGATCCGAGCGGGCATCCCTGAGGTGGTTTGGAATGAGGGCGATGCCGACCTACGGCAGGGACATTGAGGCGGACCTTGCCACTCCACTGGGGCGGCCATCATCACCACCCTGGCCAAAGGGTTCGGCTGATCGCCCCTGATGGAGGTCGAGGCGACAGGCTACCGCGCAGGGCAGTGGGACCTCTCTATCCGAAACCTGCTCCTGCTTTCCATAGGCAAAGCTGTCGAGCGAGGCTACGAGGAGGACGTGGTCACCTTGATCGAGGCTAACATAGAGGATACGGACCCTGAGTTTTACCATCACGTAATGGGAAAGCTCTTTGAGAGGGGAGCGCTGGATGTTTTCTTCACCCCCGGCTAAGCGCCCCTGTGAGGCAAAATGACTTGTATCGAGTACTCGATGCTTTCTTCGATGAGACGACCACCCTGGGGGTGAGGCTCTACGAGGTGAGGAGGGTGGCCAGGGAGATGGTCTATGGGCGAGAGGAAGCCGAAGGATAGGGATTTCATCCAGACGAAGGAGGGGATGTTCTTCTGCGTGACAGGTTACCTGCATACCCCTGGCAAATACACCGCCTACCTCAAATATTCCCCGGCCCCGATGGGGAAGTGGAAAAGCGGAGAAATTTGGTACCGCAGGGAGCTGGAATACTACCACGTTGGCAACGTGGCCGATACGATTGCCTATCTGGAGCGGAATTACCCCCAATACGTCCACTACTGCCCGGTCAGGGGCATAAAGTTCTCCATCGTCCCTTGGGAATACGTCAGGAAATATTACCGTCCCGAACAGCGCCTAAAGGAGATCCTTGAGACTCCACGAGATGCTCTCGAGGAAGAGGTGCGTGCCTTTGTCTCCGAGATAACAGCTTACACCGGAATCAAGGGAGAGGACCTTGGCGTCACCGGCTCTATCCTATTGGGCATCCACGACTCGCGGTTTTCGGACATAGACTTGCTCGTCTACGGTGTGGAAAACGCTTTGAAGGTCAGGATGGCGTTGAAGGAAGGGAGGTCGGCCAGAATTCGTCCAGTGGCCGAGAAGGCGCTGGAGGAATGGTGCGCTTCAGTGGCTGGGCACTTTCCCCTAAGCCTCAAAGAGGCCCGATATTTTGCCGGGAGGAGGTGGAATTACGGCTTCTTCGAGGACAGGTACTTCTCCATCCACCCCACGAGGAAAGATGATGAGATAAGGGAGAATTACGGGGACAGGGTATACAGGGAGAAAGGGGTGGCAAGGGTGAGGACTGTGGTCTCAGACGCAAGTGAGTCCCTCTTTACGCCTGCCGTCTACAGGGTGGAGGATGTGGAAGCGCTCGAGGGGGATGAGGAGGTGCGGCATCAACTCCGGGAGGTCGTCTCCTACGAAGGGCTCTACCGCGACGTCGTGGACGACGGCGAGGAGATCGAGGCAAGGGGCAAGCTAGAGAGCGTCAACAAACGCTACTATAGGCTGGTGATCGGGACGACGATGCTCAGGGGCGAGGGTTACATAAAACCCGCTATCGAAAGGGAGGCTGAGGGATAGATGAGGGAAGCAACCCTTTTGCTATATATTGCCATGACTATGGCAATAGGCATAAGAGCAAAAGCAACAACCCTGGAGAAGTTCATTATCGGGGATAGGCTGGGGACAAAGGC
>Ga0209121_10001540_pt1 | contig 24159 bp, 25 predicted proteins | sample Cruoilmetagenom3_FD_187292 | JGI IMG/M metagenome (GOLD analysis project Ga0209121, IMG submission 187292) | Oil polluted marine microbial communities from Coal Oil Point, Santa Barbara, California, USA - Sample 3 (SPAdes) (version 2) | ecosystem: Environmental > Aquatic > Marine > Oil seeps ... | reverse complement strand
CTGTGTACTCTGTGGTTTAATCTATAAGATAATTTAAAGAATATATCATAAGAAATAAAACCACAGAGGTCACAGAGAGCACAGAGAAGGGGTTTTTGGAGTCGCAGAATATGTCCACAAAGAAGTTAATTTTGTTCAGGTTAATTATGCGCGGTTACTAAGTTCTGATTTGCGATGGAGTGAGAAGTGCTCTTCCGCACCCGGGTGCGGTGTTTGGTAACTTAACCAGAGGAGGCAATTGATATGAGAAATATGGTGAAAACGATGGTCCCGACCGGTATAATCAGGTTATTAGTTATAATAGTCCTGTGTTGTTTCGTTTGTCCGCATGTAACTGCGGATGATGAATCCTACAGAATGAGTGAGAATAACTCAGATATATCTATAGAAATTGATGAGATGTTTGATATTTCTTTAGAATCCAACCCCACTACAGGTTATGAATGGGACGTCAAGGAATGTGATTACTCGGTTCTTGAACTCGTAAACAAGGATTATGTAACAGCAGAAAACCAGACTCCGCCCGTAGCTGGTGCTGGCGGGTTGCAAAATTGGACATTCAAGGGGTTAACCGACGGGGAAACTGCACTCAAAATCGTTTACTGGCGATCATGGGAGGGTGAAGAATCGATAGTCGATGAATACCTCTTGCACATAACAGTAGGGGGCGCGACAATCGCAGATACACAAATGCCAGAAGTAACGCAGTCAGTAGAGTCTACGCCATCAGCGACGCAGAGCCCGGCACCGACACAAAAGAAAGACGCGCCGTGTTTTGAAGCTGTATTCGCAATCGCAGGATTATTAGCGGTAGCATATCTGATTAGAGGAAGGGACTAAGGCGAGAGTTGGAGCCATGGAATCAGGTGAGCCACAACAAAGTCACACCCCGCCCTTGCAGAGCACCCCTGACTTCATATCCTCTTCATAGAAGTCCTGCTCCGTCTTAAGTCCGAGAAGAAGCTGCAGCCGTCTTTTCGTATACTTCGGGATCAGTTCGAGCGTTCGCTTCAGATACCATTTCGGATACCTTCGTATGATGTTATTTGAGAGATACCAGCCCAGATTATAATAATCGATATTCATCTTCCAGATGATGTGCTGGAGTTCATCCGTGCTCAGGTGCCTTGTCTTCACATTCGCATAGATCCCGTCGTATTTTGTGACGTCACCGGTATTTGTAACGAGCCCCATCTCGATTAACTCCTCGCGAAGCACGGTTTTCGGGTACGGCGTCATGATATAGAAGATCGGGACGTCGAGTTTCAGTTTCTTTGCAAGTTCGAAGTTTCGAAGTATATCCTCTTTCGTATCGTCCGGATTCCCGCTGATGATCCCGCCTGATACGATGATCTTGTGTTCGTGGAGATACCTGACAGCTTTCTCCGAGTCCGATGCCATCCCGGTCTTGCCGAATAGTTCGATGTTGCGCGGGAGCGCGTTCTCGATTCCGAGAAAGACTCCATCGAAGCCCGCCTTTGCCATCAGGTCCACAACCTCCTTACTCTTTGCAATCCCGCTGGTGCTCGCCTGCGTCTGGTAGTAGATGTCATCGAGCCCGGCATCGATTATTGCTTCGCAGAGCCGTTTCATCCTCTTCGTGTTGAGCGTGATGTTGTCGTCCACGAAGAATATGTTCTCTGCGCCGTGATCCTTCGCATCCTGTATATCCGCGATCACGCGGTCGATCTCGTACGTCCTGAAACTGCGCCCGTACATGCGGTCGATGCTGCAGAACTTGCAGCCCTGCGTGCAGCCCCGGCTCGTCTCAACGACGTCCACGGTGTGGCAGAATCCGTAAAATCCCTTCTTGATCAATCTTGCTTCCCGGTCGGGAAGGCGGATATCCGCTAGATCAAGAAGCGGGCGCGGTGGGTTGTGCACCATCCCTCCGTTCTCCTTGTAGGACAGACCGAGCACATGATCGTACCGCTGATCCGGGATGGCTTCGACCAGTTCCCGAAATGTCCCCTCCCCTTCGCCACGCGTGATAAAATCGATGTACTCGATGTCAGGGCTCTCTGCAATCTCCCTGTACTCAAGCGTCGGGTGGTAGCCGCCGAAGACGGTTGGGATGCTGCTGTCGCATTCCTTGACAGTCTTTGCGACCTCGAGCATCCCTGCATACTGGAAACTCATGCAGCTCAGACCCACGAGATCGATGTGGTACTTTCGTATGGCTTCGCGCACGAATTTATGCGGGTCTTTCGTGACGTTTAAGTCGGCTACCTTGACGTCGCAGACATCGTTTATGTTTCCGGCGATGGACGTGATCCCGAGATTCGGGATCCTCGCAACGAAATCGAAGTCGTGCTGGACATCAGGTGAGGCGAGTAGCAGGACGTTTATAGTAACACCTTCCTTTCGTACTTGGGGCTACGGGATTTAAAATGTTAACTACGACTCAGAGATCGAGGGCATCAGAAGCAAACATCTCTGTCACATCAAACGCGGTGATGTGAATAAAGCGGGCATGACGGGCTGCCACTGTTACAGCCCGCCAGCGATTTAAAGTCAGATCTCACCGATCAAAATTAAAGTTCTCCTTCACGATTTTTAGCGCACAGAAGTCTCCGCACATCGTGCACGCCTCCGTATCCTCCGGAAGCCGGCTGTTCCTGATCTCCCGTGCGCGACCCTCATCGATTGCAACCTCGTACTGCCGGTTCCAGTCGAGATCACGCCGCGCCCGTGCCATGTCGAGATCCCATGCCCGTGCACGGTCGCCGTACTTGATCATGTCGCCAACATGCGCAGCAATCCTGGAAGCCATCACACCCTCATAGACATCCTCCTCGTTCGGCAGCGCAAGATGCTCGGCAGGCGTCACATAGCAGAGGAAATCCGCGCCGCATGAACTGGAGATTGCGCCCCCGATCGCTGTTACGATGTGGTCGTAACCGGGCGCGATGTCGGTTACCAGTGGACCAAGCATGTAAAACGGTCTCTCGTTTGTCAGGCTCTTCATCAGCGTGATATTTGTCTCGATCTCGTTGATTGGCACATGCCCTGGACCCTCGACGATAACCTGCACGCCTGCATCGTATGCCCTGTCGCCGAGTTCTGCGTGCATGATCAGTTCCTGAATCCCTGCCCGGTCTGTTGCGTCGTGGACTGCTCCTGCCCTCATGCCGTTCCCCATCGATAGCGTGACCTCGTGTTCGAGCATGATCTCGAGGAGATAGTCAAATTCGCTGTAGAGCGGGTTCTCTTTCTCGTTGTGAAGCATCCATGCGGTCATGAACGCACCGCCTCGCGAGACCAGTCCGCCATACCGCCCCTGGTTCTTGAGACGCTCGACTGTCAGGAGGTTAATTCCTGTATGAATCGCCATGAAGTTCGTTCCGAGCTTCGCCTGCTCTGCCGTGATCCGGAAGAGGTCGTCGGGATTCATGTTCACGACCGCACCATCCTTCTCGATCGCCTCGATAAACGCCTGATACAATGGAACGCTTCCCACGGAGAGCGACGTTGCCGCAATCACGCGCTTCCTGACTTCCACGAGATCGCCGCCTGTTGAGAGTTCCATGATGGTGTCCGCGCCTGCCTTCTCTGCTACCTGTGTCTTTCTCACCTCTTGATCAATGTCCACGATGTCAGACGACGTTCCGACCGATGCGTTCACTTTGGTGCGCATCCCCTTCCCGACGCCGCACGACATGGTTTTCCGGTACGGGCTTACCGGGATCACGATCCTTCCGCTCGCAACTCCCTTGCGTACAAACTCAGGGTCGACGCCTTCAACCTTCGCGACCGTCTTCATCTCTTCTGTGATCTGTCCGTTCTGTGCTTCTCTTATGAGACTCATAGTTCTGGATGATGGAAGTGGCAATATTTAAATGCTTCTAAAAATTAAAATGGAATTCGACTCAAGTGAAATTGAATTGGGTTCCGGGTGGTGCCGTGCGAAGGGATTGGAAGATTTTTTGTAACTACTCAGGTATGCTGATTGGTCTCCCGATTGCGATCCTGTACTTTCTGGCAAGAAAAATAACCGCGGAGGGCGCAGAGGAACGCTAGAAGCGTTTAACCATTTATTTCCCCTCCGCGCCCCTCTCTCGTACTCTGCGGTTAAATTCCCTGTTTGGTTACAGTATGCCCCATGTCCCAAGTAGTTCCTACCTAGTGAAGTCCCCCGATAGTGGTTTAGGTACCTGAGTAGTTACGATTTTTTAGAATTTTCTGTTTATCCACGATCTCATCACTCTTTGATTCTCCGCGGTCCCGAGAACGGGTAATATTTTCATGTTACCGCTCCTGAATAGATAAAAGAATGTTGCCGCATATTAACCCATTTCTCTTCAGCAACACCGATTAAATTACCACACCGGCATTTGACTTCGTTTCCATCCCTAACGCTGTAATCCCTGATCATCCGGTCATTCCAGCAGTGCCATAATCTGCCTTTTCCGATCTTTTGATATTTAAAAATTTTTCTTTTGCATTTAGCACATTTTGTTATTATCATCTGTGATCGTCCAGCTTCATGCTTTTATAGATACTCTTAGCCAGGTTCCAGTAATGATCGGTACTGGCTCTGCCTTCACCATAAGCTTCGTGCCAGCCGGCAGGGACAGGCATATCTATGTACAAGGATTTGCGTCTTGCTTCAAGTAGCATCCTTGGAGCGTTCATAAAATCAGCCCCGCAGATAACTTTGTTCTCTGTTTCGGATGATAACCGCTTCAGCCATTTGACTCCTGCATAACTTCTCATTAAATGATGATCGAGAATTAACGTACTAACGTCCCGTGATAGTCGTTTAGCATTGCGCCACGCACGTTCGGTCTGCTTTTTCGAAAGCTTGTTGGGCATATAAAGAGGAGGTCCGTCAGCCAATACGATATCGGGTTCCCAGTCCAGTATTTGAGAGATGGCTTCGTCGTCAAGGAGCTGGATATCAGAGGTGTGCACAAAGACGCGGTCTTCTTCGATCCTTGTCATCATCACCGTCTGCGGATTATTACGTTTGCCCCCATGAGATACCGGTCTGGAAAAGGTCACTACCCCCTGCTTTATCCCTTCTGCGGAAGTCAAATCGTTTTTCAGGATGGCAGAAAGAGACTCCGCTCTTTTCTCTTCAATCGGATGCAGATGGGACAGGTTCTTAGCCCATATTCTGACGTCAGGGTTTAATCCAGTTATTTTTTTAATGCTGAACTGATAAGGATTTGCATCTGCTAACGGAATATGATCTCCATGAAAATGACTGATCACTATGTCGGTTGCTCCGGACCATCGTTGTATGATCTTTTTCTGTATCCGCTCATCCACTGCCACCTGAAAGGGGTGGGGAAGTAGCCCATATCTGTTGTAACCCAGCGCTATACCCGGATCGATCAATATCCTCTGCTTCGCCGTTGTCACAAAACAGCAAAGACCCCTTACACCCAGTGATTCGGTTCCTATGATTTCTATGTTCATGTTATGGTTTTTGTGACATCCTCCCCGCCACAAGTAGCGGGGTCCTCTGCCGTATATCTATAAAAATGTTGACACAGAGACTCTACAGCAACTCCCTGCAAAGACCTTTATTAAGCGTATACTATTATCTCTGGATTTCTTGGACTCATTCATAGTACAGCCCTTTCCTCTTCATCGTTGATATAAACATTGCAGTCACGCTGAAAAAATCGATTCAAACAGCGTTAATAATTCAAATCATCCAAAACTTATATGTGACCAGCCACCAACCGAGTATCATGACATCGAAGATGTGGATTTTACAGACGCATACTTCTTTTTTCACCAAACAATCGCTAAAATCATGCCGGCAATACTGATCGCAGGGACTCACAGCGGCGTTGGCAAAACCACCGTCGCGATGGCGCTGATGGCTGCGTTTGCACGCAGATATGCGGTTGCTCCGTTTAAGGTGGGACCCGATTACATCGATCCGAGCCACCACACCGCGATATGCGGACGTGCATCCCGAAATTTAGACATGTTCATGATGGGGGAAGAAAGCGTCCGCGAGACGTTTGCTAGAGCGGCATCCGGTTCCGATATCTGCGTGATCGAGGGCGCGATGGGGCTGTACGATGGCATGGGTTCTGGCGATGTCGCATCCGCTGCGCATGTCGCAAGGGTGCTCGGTCTGCCTGTGATCCTCGTTGTTGATGTCAAAGGTGTCTCCAGAAGCGCTGCCGCAATCGTCAAGGGGTACTGCGACTTCGATAAACGGATCAACGTCGCTGGCGTGATTCTGAACAAGGTAGGGAGCCCAAGACACGGTGATATGGTCAGAACCGCAATCCGGCAGGAACTCTCGGTTCCTGTGGTCGGAGAGATACCGAAATCATCGCGTATCGAACTTCCATCGAGGCATCTTGGACTGTACATGGCTCATGAGGGATATCGCATGGATTACGTGACAGAACTGACATCGCTTGCAGAAGATCATCTGGATATGACCGCGATCCGGGATATAGCACAGCAGACCCGAGATGCAGAGTACGCGACAGCGAATGGGGGTAGTAGTGTTGGCGGTGGTGTTAGTGATGATAATGGTGACGGCGGCTCTGCCCGGCACGATATTACGATCGGGGTTGCTCGTGACCCTGCTTTCTGTTTCTATTACAGAGATCTGATCGATTCATTGAAACGAGATGCAAACCTCATATTCTGGAGTCCGCTTGCAGACGATCTGCCTGAAGCGGATGGGTTCTATTTCGGGGGCGGCTATCCCGAGTTGTACGCAAGGGAACTGTCAGCACGCAGCAAGACCGGAAAAGATATCAGGGACGCTGCCGCGGACGGGGTTCCGATCTATGGCGAATGCGGGGGCATGATCTACCTCTGCGAATCCTTAATCGACTTGGACGGGAACGCATACCCTATGGCAGGCGTGCTTCCTGCAGAGACTGCGATGACGAACCGGTTGCAGGCGCTCGGATACACCGATGCAACCGTATCTGGTAACCCGGTCGTTCCTGCAGGCAGGATTCGCGGGCATGAGTTTCATTACTCAGAGACTGATTGCGCGCCTGATGCCAGATTCGCATACCGGATGAACCGGGGAAAAGGCATCAGGGACGGGATGGACGGGATGGTCGAGTATGCCACGCTCGGGAGTTATATGCATGCACCGCCGAGTTTTGATGTGAGCCGGTTTATCGAGTCATGCAGACGGCATGTTCGCTGAAACCGAAAATACCGCTTTTGCGTGAATAGCGTATGCTGGCATAGTCTACGATCAGAGCATTCTGTGAAGCAGTGCAAGATAGCAGCAGTGAGTACATGCTCGAGTAACTTGTGAATAAAATCAGCGGAATCAGTGTTAATCTGTGGCTAAAAACCTTTATCAGCCACTGATTTACACAGATTACACAGACTCCGGGTTATCTGTTTGCCACACGTTACTCGAGCATATTCGGCAGCGAATCCGTTTGCACGGATTATACCGATTTTATCCACGGTTCACAGGATCTTCTGTAAACCTGAACATCTGACGACCTCAAACTTCCACAAAATTTATATAGGAAGACCTCATAATGATAATAATAATGTGAAAAACTCTGGGTGTCGATCTACCCACCTGGGTAGAGCAACATCCCGAGCCAATCGCATTGACGGCATAATGGCATCGGATCGATATCCGAAGGCGTGCCGATGGCGTAAGCCAGGGATACCAAAGCAAACAGGGGGAGAAGTAAAATGAACGAACTCATGGAGTCACTTGCCCGATCACTTGGAGACGGGGACTGGACCGTGCGCCGTGGTGCTGCTGAAGCACTCGGGAACATTGTGGACCAAAGATCGGCTCAACTGCTGATAGACGCGCTTGTGGATGTGGATCGATGGGTACGTGATGAAACCATCGAAGCACTCTGCAAGATTGGCAAAACCGCAGTTGAGCCGCTAATAAAAGCGCTTGGAAACGAAGATGTGCGTGACGAGGCGGTCGATGCACTCGTCAGCATCGGTGAACCAGCGGTTCTGCCGCTAATAAAAGCGCTTGAGAACGAAGACGTGCGCGCTGAGGCGGTCGAAGCGCTCGGCAGGATTGGTGATGCGAAAGCGGTTGAATCACTGATAACTGCACTTGAGCGTGGAGACGGTTACGTGCGCTGGTATGCTGCCAATTCGCTCGGCGAGATTGGCGACGAAAGAGCGGTTCTGCCGCTGATAAAATCGCTTTCGGACAAGGACGATGACGTGCGCCGGAGATCTGCCGAGGCACTCGGTGGGATCGGTGACGCAAGAGCGGTTCTGCCACTGATAGACGCGCTTTCCGATAGTGATTGCGAGGTGCGCTGGGGAGCTGCCGGTGCGCTCGGCAGGATTCGCGATCCAGGGGCGGTTGAGTCACTGGCAGATGCGCTTTTTGACGAAGACGAAGACGTGCGCCGGATATCTGCCGAAGCGCTCGGCAGGATATGCAATGCAAGAGCGGTTCTGCCACTGATAGACGCGCTGTATGATGAGAGCTGGCGGGTGCGACGAAGCGCTGCCGGTGCGCTCGGTAAGATCGGCGACGCAAGAGCGGTTGAGCCGCTGATAGACGCGCTTAGTGATGATGGCGTGGGCGTACGTACTGAAGTTGACAAAGCGCTCGGCAGGATCGGTGAACCCGCGGTTGTACCGCTTATCAATGCGCTCATGGAGGATAGTATGGCTATGCGTGACAAGACGGTCCATGCGCTTGGCGGGATCGGTGAACCCGCGGTTGTACCGCTTATCGAAGCACTCAGATATCCCATAGACACAAACGTGCGTAATAAGATTGCTGCTGCACTCAGCAAGATTGCTGAGCCGGCAGTCGCACCGCTGATAGATGCGTTAGATGACCGCGACTCGTGGGTGCGCTGCGGGGCTGCTATGGCACTCGGCAGGATCAGTGATCCAAGAGCGGTTCTACCGCTGATAAACACGCTTACGGATGGCGACTCTGAGGTGCGCTGCGGGGCTGCTATTGCACTCGGCAGGATCAGTGATCCAAGAGCGGTTGAGCCGCTGATAAACACGGTTGTGGATATTGACCGCAACGTGCGGGACCAGGCTGCCATCGCACTCGGCGAGATCGGCGATCCAAGAGCGGTTCTACCGCTGATAAGCGCATTTGCGGATAATGAGCCCGAGGTGCGCTGGGGGATTGCCGGTGCGCTCGGTAAGATCGGTGACGCGAGAGCGATCGACCCGCTGGTAAGCGCGCTTGGCGACGATGATAGGGACGTGCGTGACCGGGCTGCCGAAGCGCTCGGCGAGATCGGTGACGCGAGAGCGATCGAATCGCTGGTCAAAGTGCTCGTGAATGGGGACTGGTGGGTACGGCGTGGAGCTGCCGAAATGCTCGGCAGGGTCGGCGATGTGAAGACGGCTGATCCACTGGTACACGCGCTTGCAAAGGGCTTTGGCGGGTGCGCGATAAGACTGTCGAAGCGGACTGGATTGACGCCACAATAACGGCTGTGAAAGGGGTTATGAGGACGGGGTGAACCGCGAACTCGGGGTGGCATCGACAGAGCCATCAGAGATGGTTTCATATATCGAAGTCGGTTACGCGGTCACACCCCTGTGACCCCGCGCGCCACGATCTCCTCGATCGCAGCCAGAAGCGTTTCTTTATTGTCATACCGCGAGATGATATCATCCAGCCGATCCGCATCGAGATCTTTCATCCGGAGTGCAAGCCCGATCATATTCGGGATCGCACGTACCACGTTATCGACGATTGTGACGGTTGCCGCCTTTGCAGTCCTTGAAAGTGGATTCAGATCGATCGCAATCACGGATTTGCCCATGTCTGCCAGCGCCTGACACCGGTCACCGTCCTCAAGCGGCACAAGCACCACATCCGCATCATGGATGCCGCCTTTGCATACCAGCGATCTGGGATGATCCGGCGGGAGTGGGTGAAGCGCTGCATCAGGATGCTCGCCAAGCGCGCCGGACGCTCCATGCAGACGCAGATGATCCGCAATCGCGCGTACCCGCTCTTCTGTCCTGTAAAAGAGATTTATCTCGATTACTGCATCAAGAGCCCTGCCAAGTTCGATGATCTCATCAGGCACAAGCACTGCGACATTGCCGTTTACCGAGAGCACCGGACGGCGTGCAGCAAGAAGCATCGCGACCGCTACCTCTTCCGCACGCATCGCCGATCCGGTTGTGCGTTCGCCTAATAGATAGTCAAACGCCTCGCCGCGTCCGTGTGCGATCAAGCCGACCTGCGAGGTGATGCCTGTGCGGACGCCATCGGTCAGACGCTCTCTTATGCAGAGGGACTGGTATCTGGGATGGGTCTTTGGGATGGTCATGTTTATACAATATGGCGTGGAATGATAGATATTAACCGGAGACAGTCTGAAGGAGTTTGTACATGGATAAACCAAAGATATGCATAGTCACGCAGACGCCCCTGCTCAGGTTTAAACTGGACTACGGTGAGTTGCTTGATAAATACGGGACGCTTCCGGATCCTGTGCCTTTTAACTACCTTACAGAGGGCGTGGATTACGAGTTTGCTCCCGGAGGCGTCCCGAAGATGGTTTATCCGATGCAGAATCTGATGATCGAGAGGGGTTTGATAGATGGTGCGCACTGGATATCCCTAAATACGATGGGACCGGAGCGCGTGCTCGTCGATGATATTCTCATACACAGCATCACGCTTGAGCCTAAGTATGTCGCGCCCTACAGCCGACTTAAGGAGAGGATATGGGCAGAGACTCATAATATCGAGCGCAGACCGGTTGGCGCAGTCGAGTTCTCTGCTTATGCGAGATACAACTGGCTCTGTGCGGATAAGATGTTTAAACTGCTCCCGATCGATATCTTCTATATTCACGATTTCCACCAGTTGCTCGTTGGGAACATGATCGGTCTTGCAGCGCCAACGGTATTTCGGTGGCACATCCCGTTTAACCTGGACCACACCTCAGGTTATATCAGGCGGTTCATCATCCGGTGCGTCGAGTCCTTTGGCGGGGTCATCGTCAGCTGCAAACGTGATCTCGAGGGTTTGATACGGGCTGGCTATCAGGGAAGGGCATACCAGACCTACCCTTACATCAACCAGTACATGTGGACCGATCCGTCAGACGCTGAGTCTGACGAGTTCTGCAAGCGATTCGGTATAAACGAGGGGGATACGCTCATTCTGGCTGTGGCAAGGATGGATCCGATAAAAGGGCAGGATATTGCAATCAAAGCACTCCAGCAAGTACCTGGCGCAAAATTGATGCTTATCGGGAATGGCAGTTTCACAAGCAGCGAGAAGGGCGGGCTGGCTCATCCGAAAGGGTCTGATTGGAATGTGTACCTGAAAAAACTTGTGAGCGATCTTGGACTGGAGGATAGGGTTATATTTACCGGATTTATGCCGGATAACATCCTGAAAGCAGCATACAAACGATGCGATCTGCTGGTGTTCCCATCCCACACAGAGGGCTTTGGCCTGGTCGTGGTGGAGGCATGGATGTACAGAAAACCGGTTGTCGTGAGCACCGGCGCTGGCGTCTCTGAACTGGTGATGGATGGACTTAACGGGCATATATTCGATCCCGGGAACGTCTCCCTTCTGGCAGAGAAGATTAATACGGTGTTGGCAAGCCCGGATGATGCGGAATGCATCGGGGAACGAGGTTACGAGACCGCCACACAGTGTTATATAGAGGAAGGCGCAAGCGTGGTCTGGGACGTATTCGACGATGTCATGACCGGATTTAGGCACTGAAATGGAGGAGATGATATGACTGATTTCACATTCTACAGGGCACGATACCAGCTCGAACTTACAGGAAAGAAGGCAAGAGACCTACCTGAGTTGCTTGCAGCCATAAAAGAGATCGATGAGAGTTCCATCTTCGACCATGTCTACCATGCACTCCTTGATTCCCACTTCCTCCCGATTGGATATCCGAACGACTTTGCGTACTGGATCGCTGATGCGCTACACGAACCCGCGCTTGCCGAACGACTTGCTGACCTTGACCTGCGTGAATTCCCGGACATAGAATCGCTCAAAAAGAGGATCATCGACATAATCGAGGATTATATGGCAATGCATGATGTTAGCCGCAGGGCTGACATAGGTCAGGAATTCCATTTCATCAGGTGCATCACCGTCACCTTCCCGACGAGATACATGGTGACAAACATGAACGAGGTACTGGAAACCATAAAGGAGATCGATCTGGACTCGATATTCTACTATTTCATTGCGAGCAGGCTGCTTGGCGGGGAGCACTACAAGGAACTGTCGCGCTGGATACTCAAGAATGATACCCACAATTTGATAGAAAAGCTGGATAACATATACCCCTATGGGTTTGCAAATATGGATGCCCTGAGAAACGAGATCGTAAGGATCATCGAAAGATATTTCTGGGAGAATATATGAACGAAACGAGGTCGATCTGGGATTACGAGGATATTGTTGAGAGGGGTCTGCTCGAAGACCTTGAACTGCTTGCGGAACATATATCAGGCAGGGTTCTGCACATCAATGCCACATACTCAGGCGGGGGCGTGGCAGAGATCTTAAGCAGTATGATCCCACTACTAAAGGGGCTTGGTATCGAGACCGAATGGAACGTAATACGAGGGGATGACGAGTTTTTTTCTATCACGAAAACTTTTCACAATGTGCTACATGGCAGGGTAAATGGTGCAGTCGAGGTTCCTGTAAAGCATGAGCCGGTCAGCGTGCTGGACGATCTCGACAGAGAGATTGGAGAACTAAACCTGCGAAAGGAGATGTTCGAGACGTACCTGCACTGGAACAGGATCAATTCAGAGGAGATGGATCTCGATTCTGATTTTGTATTCATCCATGACCCCCAGCCGGCTGCACTGATCGATGTGAAGCAGAGGGGAAAGTGGATATGGCGGTGCCATATCGATGTATCGAACCCTGATCCGCTTGTCTGGAACTTTCTAAGCGAATCAATCTCAAAGTATGACGCATCGATCTTCTCGACACCGATGTTCGCCAGGCCGGATCTCGGGATCAGGCAGTTTCTTGTGCCGCCCTCCATCGATCCGCTGAGCGACAAGAACATCGAACTCTCGCAGGGCGAGATCGGCAGAGTCCTTGATAAATACGGAATCTGCATGGATAAACCGATCATAACGCAGGTGTCAAGATTCGATCGGTTGAAGGATCTTCCTGGAGTGATAGATGCATATAAACTGGTTAAAAAGCGGATCGACTGCCAGTTAATCCTTGCAGGAGGCGTAGCAGCGGACGATCCCGAAGGTATGGGCGTCTATCACGAGGTCATGGAGAAGGCAGATGGCGAAGAGGACATACACGTGCTGCTCGGGTCCCCGCCGTTTTCCGATATCGAGATCAATGCATTCCAGCGGGCATCGACCGTTATCATGCAGAAATCGCTGAAGGAAGGGTTCGGACTGGTGGTTTCAGAGGGGCTCTGGAAAGGAAAGCCGGTAATCGGCGGCGCGACAGGCGGAATCCCGCTGCAGATCGTCAATGACGTTACAGGGTATCTTGCGCATTCGGTCGATGGCGCGGCATTCAAGATCGCGAATCTCCTCAAGAATCCGGAACTCGCCCGGAGACTCGGAGAAGCTGGAAAAGAGCATGTCAGGCACAATTTCCTGATAACGAGGCATCTCAAGGATTATATTCTTATCATGCTCAGTCTTGAGAACCCGTCAGGGACTATCAGGTTGTAGAAACGCAAAGACGCACCATAAAAAAAGACGAAGACCCCCGCGCCCCTTCAGGGTGGGGATGTAGTCACTGACAGCGTGAAGTTGTCCAGCGTCGTCCATACGGGATCTCCGGTTCCATCCCATGCAATCCATTCGACCTCCGCATATTCGTGGTCCACTGTTACAAGGACGTAGCCGTAGTCGAGATCATTGCGATACTCTCCAACCACGCGGGAGTCGTTATAAGGTGGACTCCACGACGCAGATGGTGCGCCGCATGATCCGATAACCATCTGATGAATCTCGCTTCCGGAACCGTCAGGTACGTATGCCCGGTTATAGAGGTGGTCATGACCGCAGAAATATATCCGCCCGCCTGCACTGCCGATGCTGTTCCAGAACTCGTCACGCTCGTTCGGGTAACATGCCATGCAATCAGGATGATTGACCTCGAATGCGGGTTCATGACCAAAGACAAATACATAAGGTTGGCTGTTGTTCTCCATCTGACCCTCCAGCCACTCTTGATTCACCCGGTGGGGGTTGATGTACGTGTCAAGCCCGACAAAGAATGCGTTCTTGTGGGTGAAGGAGTATGTCAGGCGCTCCTCGCCGGATGGTCCGTTTCCCGGGTTATCAGAACCGAACGCATCCACGTACGCAGCCTTTAGAGCAGGATCGGGATGCGGCGTGTAAGGGTACGAGGAGTGTGGCCAATCAAGTGGTCCGTTCTCGTGGTTGCCGCGGATGGTATGCACCGTGATTCCTGCGCTGTATACCGGTTCCATCGCACGCTTCCAGTTTGTGAACTGGACCTCGTAAGGGGTGCTGCCGTTCTGGCACCAGCCGTTAGCCATATCTCCCGGAACCAGAACAAGGTCGCAGCTGTCGTTTACAATCGCCCTTGCAATAGCCCCTACAACGAGATCGTTGATGCCCGATTTGCCACTGGTGTTATTATTATCGCCCCTGGTGTCACAGAAGACCGCGAATCTCCACTGATCTGTTTCGGGTTCGGTTGAGTCCTCCCCCACACACCCGGCTGCAAACACAGCAACAAACAGGCACAGCACGATAATGGCGAATGCGATCAGATTGCGCCTCACGTTTACACCCTCCCTGATATCGATCGCTTCAGGTAATTCTCCTGATGTTCCTCTGGCAGGGTGAAAAATGGCGCCTGAAAACCACCCACACAGACAGATATCTGATTATAATGATCCAGCACACTCGGCTCATTCTTACCCCCCCAAACATCCTCGCAGAGGTGACAGGTATCTTCAAGCTTATCGAAATAGCGAAGTAGTATAGCAATCACAATCCCGGATTTTCAAAACCATTCCTGTAACTAAACTACACCCCATTCCGTTATAAACCTTGCCGATCATCAACGATCGGTCTCAGGGGCGTCTTCATTAGTCTTGAAATCCGGAACTTGCCCGGAGACTCGGAGAGGCTGGAAAAGAGCATGTCAGGCACAATTTCCTGATAACGAGGCATATTAAGGATTATCTTCCCATCATGCTCAGTCTTGAGAACCCATCAGGGACTATCAGGTTGTAAAAAAGCAAAATGGCGAATTTGATATTATCTCATTCGCCTGACTGCATAAGCAAGCAGACCTGCGACTACCAGCAATGAAGCCTCGTATCCAGGTATGCTCTTCTTTGTCTCTGCCGCCTCAGGTTCCTCTCCTTCAGTCGCTGCGGTCGTTGGAGTTTCTACTATCTCCTCTGCCGCAGGGGTTTTGATCGATTCTGCTACCGCCGGCACGCTGGTTTCAGGATGGCATACCGAACAGTGGAGTTCCCTCTGTGTTGATGGCACAACCGTTATCAGATGCAGCCCTGTCAGGTCATGGCAGTTGCTGCACAGGGGAAGGGTTACCTTGCCCTCTGGCATGTGACATTCCTCACAAGTCGCCAGACCCGGCAGATGGATCAGGTGTGGGATCACATCCGCATCCAGGTCCCGCCCCTCCTTGTTGCCTTCGGGTCGGTGGCACATGTAGCAGATCGATGTGTTCGTCTCTTCGCCATGAATATGCACAAGGTCATCCTGTGTGTGACAGTCCTGACAGATAATGGTCACTCCTGCAGGTTGTAGCGGCTTTACAATGTCTGGTGCGGTCTTGTGACATGCCTCGCATCCCTGATGCACATCCACGAGATCGCGGTGGCAGTGTGCGCAGACCGTTGTATCGAGGATCTCGTTGTTGTGGTGGGTATTGATATCACCATGGCAGTACGTGCAGTCCTCGGTCTTCACCTTCTTTATGTGCACATCGTGAATCGTGCCGTAGTGGCATTTCTCACACTGCGGGATTGCGATCAGAAGTGCCTCACCATGACAGTCCTCGCAGGTCACCAGATTCTGCTCCATCTTCGCCTCGTGAAGCGTATGTGGCGACCCGGGGTGACACTTCGCACAGTCTACATTCTCCGCATCCAGTGCGATCGTGCCAAACTCCACCTCGCCATAAACTGACATAGCCACGATCAGCAGAATAAGTGTTGCAAGCAACATCGGTGTTCGTTTCATAGTATTCGCCTCTCGATTGTTATCGATTGTAACGATATGGTTTGCGTTTGGGTATATATTGCTTTTCCTGCGAACGCGCCCGGGCAAGGCGTGACCCCCCGTCAAATCGCAAGGTTTAAATCATGACCGCCCGTTTATGTTCACTGTATGCGCCTATCAGATATGATTGCAATTCTCGAGGAGATTGCACCTCCTGAACTTGCTTATGAATCAGACAGGGATCGGATCGGGCTGGTGCTCGATCGTGGGAACAATGTGAACAAGGTCGCTGTTGCACTGGATGCCACCGACTATGTGCTCGAAGAGGCTGCACGTGAGGGTGCGGATCTTCTGGTCACGCACCACACCCCGATATACGATCCGATCCACAGGATCTCAAAGAGCCTCTCAGACTCGTTAAAGATCGCTCTTGAGAGCGAGATCTCGATATATGCGATGCACACGAACTATGACCGGGCACAGGGCGGCGTCAATGATGTGCTTGCGGAAGTGCTCGAACTGGAGGATGTCGAGGAACTGGAACCGGGTCGCATCGGAAGAACGGGATGCTCGACAACATCTGAATTTGCAGAGTTTGCTGCGCGGCAGTTAAACGTCCCTGTCAGGTGGATCGGTGAGCGCAACATCGAGACCGTGATGGTCATCGGCGGCAGCGGTCTAACCGGTGAGTTTGTGAATACCGCAATCGTTGGCGGTGCCGATCTCCTGCTGTCAGGAGAGATCCGGCACGACGCGATCAGGAAGGCACATAATCTGGCACTCATCGATGCCACGCATTATGCAACCGAAATTCCTGCAATGAAGCGTCTATGTGAACGATTACCTGTCGATACGGTCTTCATCGATCACGTACCCGATGTCAGGTGGGTGGACAGCACCATTATAGTGCCTCCGGAAACGCCGGCGTGGCATGCATAGGTATTCCACAGAGATAATCTGTGCAAGAGGGTGCAATCAAGATCTGCGCCCCCATCCTCCGCACTATAGGATACAATCACCATACCACTGCAACCTCCTGAGACTCGACAATCTTCTTATCCTTCGTGATCAACGCAGCATCAAGCAATATCGCTGTTGCGGTAATGATTCGGTCATGAAGTTCTGGAATCGCTTTCAAATCATGGCATTTCAGAACAACAGCCACATCCATAGGGTAAGTTATATAATTTGAACTCCCTTCAATGACTTTCAGAATCTCGATGAACTCGAGGTCAACCCTGTGTTTTTCAGTGATGAAGATCGCCTCTGCCAGTACCACTGTTGGAATTACGATAACCGCATTTCCAGCATCAACACGATCGTATGTAGATTCTGCTTTCCTGCCGAGACGTTCATCATCAGTCAGATACCAGAGCAGCGCATGGGTATCGGTTACAAAGAGGTTGCCGCTACTAAACGTGCTTGAATAACGATTTTTTGGCAGTTTCGATCTCATCATCGGTTATGCGTACGCCTTTGAGAAGTCCCTTCAACGAAACAATTTTTCTCTGTGTCCAAAGCAATGTTTTGGTATCATGAAGTTCATTTTCAATCAGGGATAGTTTTGTATACATCGCAATCCCAATCGCATCGGGTGGGATCTGTATATTCTCACCAGTTGTAACAGTTGCCATCACACTTTAATTACGTTTAAAGCATATAAAGGGCACTGTCGCTTTTTCAAGTGTAGCCGCCATACCCTTAGATTCTAACGCAAGCGTCGACGGCAGAGCCGTTATCGCAGAGTGTGCAGAGGGTTGAAGCGGTCTCGGAACTATGCGCCCGCTACATACTGCCTTCGGCGCTGCTTCGCAGACCGCGGTGATAAATCACTTGATTTATAGTGCCTCCTGAAACGCCGGCGTGGCAGGTATAGGCACTGCTACGCCTGTACATGCCTAAACAAGGACTTCCAGCGCTTTATCGACATCGACGCCATCGTGTACGATCGCTGCGACCGCTCGCGTCATCCGTGTCGGATCGTTCGCCTGAAACGCATTTCTACCGACAGCAGCGCCCTTTGCGCCTGCTTCCATCGCGCCCTTGATCATCTGCAGGAACTCCTTATCGGTATTCGTCTTTGGTCCGCCTGCGATCACCACAGGAATAGGGCAGCCCGCAACCACGGTCTTGAATGAGTCCGGATCGCCTGTGTAGTTGGTCTTGATGATATCCGCGCCAAGTTCGGCGCCGACGCGAGCCGCGTGTGCGACCGCGACCGGGTCGTGCTGGTTGGGGATTGCGGCACCTCGCGGGTACATCATAGCAATGAGCGGCACGCTCCAGTAATCACAGTCATCCGAGACCGTACCAAGATATTCGAGTTGATCCGATTCGGTATCAGAGCCAACATTGATATGCACGCTCACGGCATCCGCGCCGAGTTTGATCGCCTCTTCGACGGTGCATACCGGCACCTTGTTGTTCGGATCAGGTCCAAGCGAGGTGGATGCGCTCGTATGGATGATAAGTCCGATATCGTGGCCGTATCCGCGATGCCCGTGCTTGACCATCCCTTTCTGCATGAGGACTGCGTCTGCGCCGCCCTCTGCAACCTTGTTTATGGTCTCCCCGATGTTTACGAGTCCTTTTATCGGACCCTCTGATATTCCATGATCCATCGGAATAATCAGCATGTTTCCGCTCTTCCTATCGAGGATCCGTTCAAGCCTTACCTTCTTTCCTATTTCTGGCATGGTTTCACCATTTCATTCATATAATGCGATATTACAGAACCGGTGATCTTATAAGTATTGCCTGATCAGAAAACTGTCCAACGCCAACACAATAGTTAAGTATAAGATACTTCAAAGTAGTCTACTATGGAGTATCCAACCTGTATAGACCGACAGCAGGAACTAACAACACTGAGAGAGCGATTCAGCAGAAGAGGCGCAGAATTCATCGTAGTATACGGAAAGAGACGGATAGGGAAAAGCACACTCTTACAGAAGTTCATGGAAGATACAGACGGAATCTACTTCTTTTGCAGAATCGAATCCCAGAAAGAGATGTTCGAACGATTCTCTTCGCAGATTGCAGAGGAGATGGGCATAGAATATCTTAAAGGAGCGCCTTTTACGACATGGGACTCCCTTCTCGATTTTTTTATCGAGAAGAAGACTAACAATTTCGCGATAGTCTTCGATGAGTTTCCATACATGGTCAGTGCAAACCCCGCGCTTCCTTCAATATTTCAGGATTACTGGGATAGGAAGATCAAAAAAACGAACCTGAAGATTATAATCTGCGGATCATCGATTTCCATGATGGAATCGCTTCTTGGGTATAAATCCCCATTGTACGGGCGAAGAACTGCGCAAATAAACGTTTGCCAGATGGATTTCAAAAATTCGTGTAAATTTCTGGAGAACTACTCATTTGAAGAGAAAATAACTATCTATTCAATCTGTGGGGGAACGCCTGCATATCTTATCGAGTTCGATGGCACGCCCATCCAGAGATGCATCGAGGATAAGATATTCAGGAAAGATGCTTTTATGTATAACGAAGTACCGTTTCTCCTGCGCGAAGAGTTGAAAGAACCTCGGATCTATTTCAGCATCCTGAATGCAATTTCTATTGGTAAAACAACGCTATCTGAAATCATAAACCACACAGGATACGAAAAAGGTATAATAACCAAGTACCTATCAGTACTATCTGATTTGAAACTCGTAAATAGAATGATATCTATTACCGAAAGCGCAAAATCAAGGAAAAGCATATATGTCCTGCACGATAACTTCTTTGTATTCTGGTTCAGATACATTTTTAATAATATGGAAATGATAGAAAAGAATCTATCCTCTCAACTCGTGAAATCAATCATGGAACGTAATAACGAAATATGCTCGCGTGTATTCGGAAAGATTTGCATCGAATTTTTACTGATGAAGAAACCATTCGAGTTCACCAGAATCGGCTCATGGTGGTACAGGGGCGACGAAATTGATATAGTTGCTCTAAACGATATCACAAAAGAAATATTATTCTGCGAATGCAAATATACAAACAGGATGCTTGATACGGATGTTTATCTGAACCTCGTTGACAAGGCAGGATCTGTAAAATGGGGAGGTTTAGGGCGCAAGGAGACATATTGTTTGATATCGAGATCAGGATTTACTAAAAGGATGAAAAAACTCGCTGCAGAGGACAATGCATTGCTCTTCGACCTGAACGACCTCGAACTGGAATTTATTGTCGGCAACGGCGAAGTCTCCAAACCAGACAGTGATGATCGGTCAGCATATATATCATCAGATACAGATCGACACCTATGAACCGGTTTGCGCTGCTTATGATCATAAGTCTGACACTCGTGGCAGCTCATGCAGGTGTTGCAGATGCTACAGTCAAAACAAGGACCCACACATACAGCTCATCAACGCCATATCCTACTGATGCTCCTGCGCTCTCTGCAAGCCTATTCCAGCAGATCCCGTATCCTGCGCAGCCTGGAGAGGAGGTTACGCTGCTAATCAAGACAACGAACCATGGGGACGAACCTGCAGAGAATATCATCTGGTATCTGAATGTTCCGGAACCATTTGAACTGGAAGAGATCGATGAAGAAATCCAGACGCTCCCCGAACTCAGATGCGGCGAGACTGCGAATACTGAGTACCACCTGACTGTGGATCCCGACGCAAGGTCTGGCGAGTACACGCTCGAGCTCAATGTCACTTATAGCGGGGATTTTGATTCTGACCGTCCTTATCTCACCACGAAGAGCATGATCGAACTCACGATCAGGGTGATGGGGCATCCCGACCTCGTCCTCCTCGATGCCGACATCCCGGAAGTAGATCTCAAATCTGAGTTTGATGCAAAATTCTCGATTAAAAATGTTGGAACCGGACCTGCAAAGAATGTAAAGGTTTTTTTTGGAAATCAAACCAGCATCCTTCCGAAGACGTCCATCTACTATATCGACACAGTAGAACCTGGTGAGACTGCACTCATCGAGTCAAGTTTCTTTGTCGATACCATCGTACCGTCCCAGCACCCACTACCGATTGCGATCTATTACGAAAACGAGACGCACGGAATGCAACCAGCGCAACAATATTCGGTGCTGGTTCCGGTATCGAGCGGAAACACGCTCTTCGTCTATCTCGATTCGCAGGACGAACTCACTGCTGGCGTGATCGGAGAGATCACCATCGGTGTTGCGAACTGCGGGCTTGCGCGGGTAAAGCACGTCGCGTTGGCGATAGCGGATGGGGATCGGTTCAAACTGATCGACAGCGACACGAGATATATTGGAGACATCGAGAACGATGATTACGATACTGTCGATTTCAGGATCCTGCCTGAGTCGTCAGACTGCAGCAATGTGACTGTAGATGTGAGTTACGATGATGATTACGGTAATACGTACAGTATGACGACAGAAATACCGATAAAAGTTTACACCTCTAAAGAGATGAAAGCGATTGCACCTAAGAGTGGTGGATATACAGGGATAATCATCGCAGCACTCGTTCTGCTGCTTGCGTACCTCTTTAGAAAACGCATTAAAAGGATTATATCCAAATGAAATTCTCGGATTACTTTCGGTTCTGCTACAAAGGATTGGTACAGCGGAAAACCCGGAGTTACCTAACGATCGTCGGCATAGTGGTCGGGATAATGGCTATCGTTGGCTTGATCTCGATCGGAGTCGGGATGCAGGTCTATATGGACGAGCAGATCGGGAAGATGGGGGTTAACAAGATCATAATAATGCCGGTGCCGCCGGGCGGTACATTAGCTGGTCCGACTTCCGCATCGACGTACTTCACGGACCGGGATGTGAGGACTGTCGAGAAGGTGCGGGGGGTCGATGCGAACTGTTACATGGTCTACCGGACCTCGCTTATAACCTACAAGGATATCGACGCCACTGCGTCGGTTGTCGGCATGGTGCCGTCGATAGCAGAGGACGCGTATTTCGATGTCCAGGGGTATGAGGTTGAATCAGGGAGGGAGCTGGAGGATAAGGATACCCATAAGATAACGATTGGGTACTGGATTGCGTATAAGACTTTTAAAGTCGGAGATACCTACAAAGAGGTCAAGATAGGAGATAAGATCGAGATCAAGGATCGGGGGTTCAAGGTAGTCGGGATCATGGAGGAGATCGGGAACCGGGATGATGACATGACGATTAGCATGAGTCTCGATGATGCGGAGGATCTTTTCGACGTGAGCAATGAATATGACTTCTTCTTCGTGAAGATAAAGGAAGGAGCCGATCCTGAAGATGTTGCAGAGCGTATAAGGGATCGGCTTGAAGATGAGCATGATGAGGAGGATTTCACGGTCATGACCGCAGCACAACTCTCAGAGACGGTTGGTGGAATACTTTCAGCAGTATCCGCAGTCCTGATTGGGATCGGTGCGATCTCGCTTATCGTTGGTGGTGTCGGGATAATGAATACGATGTATACCTCAGTTGTGGAACGGACGCGGGAGATCGGGATATATAAAGCACTAGGAGCAGAGAACAATACGATATTGATGCTTTTTCTGGTCGAATCCGGTTTGATTGGTTTAATTGGAGGTTTGATCGGGATCGTGCTCGGTTTTGGGATGGCACTCATGGTGGAGATGATCGGGAGAGAGATGGGGGTCGGTCTCTTACACGCATGGATCTCGTGGGAGCTTGCGACGTTCGCGCTCCTCTTCTCATTCTCGATCGGGGTTCTCGCCGGATTCCTGCCGTCCCGGTCCGCATCGCAGATGAATCCAGTGGATGCGCTCCGGCATGAGTGAGTCTTATGAGGGGTATGATCATCGGAATCGGATCAAGACGCGGCGTTACCAGCGAGGAGGTCTCTGCTGCCATCGAGTCTGCGCTCCGTGATGCAGAGATCGGGATTGCTGATGTGCGGATATTTGCGTCCTCGCGGCTCAAAGAGAACGAGGCAGGCATCAAGGAGGCGGTAAGGTCGCTCGGACGCGAGATCGTATTCCTGGACGATGAGACGATCAACGCTTATGAGCCGCCCTCCCCGTCCGAGGCGAACAGGTTCGATCTCGTTGGCGTTGCAGAGCCGTCTGCACTTGCACTCTCCGAAGAAAAAGAGCTGGTGCTTGAGAAAAGAATATATGGCAGGGTCACAATCGCGATTGCACGGTGATCTCCGCAGCATGGGCCTATCGCGCCACCGGGGCCAGGTTGACAGCCCGTAGTTACCGGATATGTTTTTATGCCACCAATCCAAATTTGCATATACAGGGGCACGATCGCAGTTTGAGAGACCTGACCATGACGACCATAGGAATCGCTGATACGACATTTGCACGGGTGGATATGGCAGAACCTGCGATATCGGAACTGAAGATGAACGCATCAGTAAGGATCGAGCGATACACCGTTCCCGGGATCAAGGACCTTCCTGTTGCATGCAAGAGACTTATAGAGGAGCGCTCGTGCGATATCGTGATGGCGTTTGGGATGCCTGGGGGAGACCCGAAGGACAATATCTGCGCACACGAGGCATCACAGGGGATCATCATGGCGCAGTTGATGACGAACACGCACATCATCGAGGTCTTCGTGCACGAGGACGAAGCTGCGAGTGATCGTGAACTTGCAGCGCTCTCGGAAGCCCGCGCCAGGGAACATGCGTTAAACGTGATCAAACTCATCTTCAAGCCCGAAACACTCGAAAGAGAAGCAGGAACCGGGCAGCGGCAGGGGTATGCGGATGCCGGACCTGCAAGACCGTAGTTAAGTCCATGCGTGCTTTGGTTAACTACAACCCATCATAAAATCACAGTGACTTTGTACGTAGAAGTCTCATAAACAGGTGGAGGATCGTGTCAAGGGTGACCGGATACAGGGGGGCAACTTCGCTGTGCTGCTCCCAAAGGGGAGTGATAATGGCAACGGTATTCATCGCGGATGATGAACCGATGCTTCATGAAGGCACTATCTAAAAACCTAGTGATAGTCAAACTTTCCATTTTATCGTCTAATGTTTTTGTTTCTGTCGCATCCAACCAAAAACCATGAAAATAACCAAT
>Ga0209121_10001539_pt1 | contig 24167 bp, 19 predicted proteins | sample Cruoilmetagenom3_FD_187292 | JGI IMG/M metagenome (GOLD analysis project Ga0209121, IMG submission 187292) | Oil polluted marine microbial communities from Coal Oil Point, Santa Barbara, California, USA - Sample 3 (SPAdes) (version 2) | ecosystem: Environmental > Aquatic > Marine > Oil seeps ... | reverse complement strand
CGGGTTTGCGTGCCACGATCACCAGGGAGAGCCCTTTCCAGGGCAGGAGCGGGTCGATCAGTTTGAAGACGGGCACCAGCATGTTGAATGCTTTCAACCCAAAGCGTCCAATGGCTTGCTGTTTGGTAATTTTCCCCCGGTACCACCAGCCCAACACGCCGATCTTGTTGATGGTGAACAAGCTCTCGATCTCGTATCCCCTGTCCTCAAACAGGTTACGCAGCCCTGCCTGGTCGTACCGGCGGTGGTGACCGATGGCGCTGTCCAGCGTGGAAAAAAGCTTTTCGCCGCGCGGCACGATGAAGATCATTCGGCCACCAGGCTTCAGAACCTGGTCGGCGTAGGTGATCACGGCCTGGTCATCCTCGATGTGCTCGATTACGTTCGAACACAATATCGTATCATGCTGCGCCAAGACGGGCGGCGGGGGTTGGGTGGCGTCCCATTCGACAACCTCGACGCCGGGTGTGTTCAGATAGGCATTGCGCAGGACCTCCAGGTAGACCGGGTCAATTTCTGTGGCGGTCACATCTGTATACTGCATCAGCGTACGCACGTTGTTGCCGATCCCCGAGCCGATCTCCAGCAGGCTTTGACCCACAAAGGGGCGGGTGCGGGAAAGCACCCATTCGGTGTATTTTGGGGCTGCTTCCATATCAATCAAATCTTTATGCCCAAAATCCCCCTCGAACATATCATCGATCAACCAGAATTTGATGATCGTCAGGAGGGCCTTAAAGCCGTCTGACCAGGTGATCTTTTTCCCCTCGGCATAAGTGCGGCCGTGGTAGCTGATCGGCACTTCAAAAATGCGCAGTTTCCGTTTGGCAAATTTCGCGGTCAGCTCGGGTTCGATGCCAAAACGTTTCGAGCGGATGGGGATGGTCTTGGCGACCTGCAGCCTGAAGGCTTTGTAACAGGTTTCCATATCGGTCAGGTTCAAATCTGTGAACCAGTTGCTGATAAAGGTCAGGATACGGTTGGCCAGGGTATGCCGGAAATAGAGCACCCGCCGTTCCTCTCTTTGCTTAAAGCGCGAGCCATACACCACGTCCGCTTCACCTTCTAGGATAGGGCGCAGGACGACAGCATAATCCCCCGGGTCGTATTCAAGGTCAGCATCCTGCACAATGGCCAGGTCCCCGCTGCCGGCGCGGATGGCAGTGCGGATGGCATTGCCTTTGCCCTGGTTTTCTTCCAGGAGAATGGGGTGGATCGCATCGGGATGGGCCTGATGCAGTTTCTTGATGATTTCAGGCGATCCGTCTGTTGAGCCGTCATCGACGATCACAATTTCGAGTTCGTCGACCCCCTCGATTTTTTGCGCCAACACGCGCCGGGTGATTTCTTCAATCGAGCGGCGCTCATTATAGACCGGGATCAGGACGGATAATTTCATAAAGATTCCTGTTAGAACTTCAGGATTTGATTATAACACGGGGTGTATGTGCGCAATCTGGCAGTTTCCATTGTTGCCAGGTCAGATTAGCTCATAAAGTGTTAAGTCGGGCTACTGGGCAGCACTATTTTTCTGGCGCTGGAGATGTTAATCCCTTCAAGAAAGAGAGATGTGTAACACCCGTGCAGTCAGTCAGCTGGAAACGACTAGATCTGGGGTTTGGTCATCTGCCGGAAAAATTTGTGTCGTACAATTAGAGACAAGTCATAAAGCGTTATAGAACGAGTAAGTATGGATCATGTCTCCATCCAATCAAGGTGAATTAGCGGATCTGTGGGCGGTCGGCGGCATGCAAATTGTTTCAGCTGCTAGCGGAAGCAAGCCCTGGTATTATTCGTTCTGTCCTGGATGCGGTTGGAAGCTGACGGGAAAATTTTCAACCTGCCCGCGCTGCGGAGCTGATCTGAGGTTGAACACCTGTCCCTATTGCAGGGGGGTGATTCCCGCTGATGTCAGGACATGTCCCCGATGCACAGCGGAGGTAGAATAGAACGTTCAAAATTATTATTTCTGATGAACTTCTTAACAATACTATCTCCGCTTAACCTATGCGTTAATCTAAGAACGGTTGAACCAACGGCACAGCCCTTCATTCCCAAAGGGATAGCTCATCTTTTAATTTCTGCTCTATTGTTTTACACGAATCTAACTCAGCTCACAGGGAAGGACTGACCTGGGAGCCGCTGGCAGACTTGTGGGTGGGGTGGGGGTGTGGACGATCTTGTCGGCTGTAATTCAGCTATAATTTAGCGAACGATATTCGTTATGAAAGAATGCACTAAATGAAAACTTGCCCTTTGTGCTTGTGCAGTTGAGCATGTACCAGACCTAGAATAGCATGTGGAGGCCCTTCCCAATCTGTGCAATCAAAAAAAGTAATAAACAGGAAGGATAACATCATTATCATGGGAAAAGACTTCCCAGATCGGTCGGTGAGGAAGAAAAATGGTTCGTGAGGTTAATGTTGTATCTTACAATCCTGATTGGCCTGATCAATTTCAGGTTGAGGCAGATCTTATCACAGACAGCCTGGGGGAAAATGTTAATTCAGTGCATCATATGGGTTCGACCGCCATCCCAGGGATGATTGCCAAACCAACCATCGATATCCTGCTGGTGGTCAAATCACACGATGTGCTTGATGCCAACCAGCAGGCACTCGGGGCTTTGGGTTACCTGCCTAAAGGTGAAAATGGCATTCCCGGCAGACGTTACTATGTCAGGCTGGAGGGAGAGTTTCATCGCTGCCACGTGCATGCTTTTGAAGAAGGGCACCCGGAGGTTGAGCGACATCTCCTTTTCCGAGATTATCTGCGATCCCATCCTGATGAAGCCCAGGCTTATGGGAGCTTAAAGTTAAAATTAGTAGAGCAGTTTCCCCGTGATCCGCAGAGCTACACGGAAGCGAAGTCTGAATTTATCCGGGAGATTGACCAGCGTGCGGCAGCCTGGCAGCACTCGCTTTCAGGTGAGGAATCTGATGAGTGGAAATCGCTTGATTGACCTACTGGTTGAAGGGAGGGTTGGATGCCTTTCTGGCTCATGTTAATTTTGGTCTTGCTTGCCCTAGGCGCGATCTGGCTGGTCTATCAACTCCTGTGGGGCACGCCGCCGTTGATCCACTGGGCTGTGGAACGGTTGTCACTGCGCATGATCCTCGCTGATCCGGAGCTGTTGACAACTCTGGGGATCCTTGATAATACCCTGCTGGATTTCCACAGCGGGAGACTGACGGATGCCTCACCGCGCACTATGGCGCATCAACGGGCTTTGGACCGGGATGGGCTGGCGTTGATCCAGCGTTACAACCCTGCAAAACTCAGCGGCCAGGAATGGATCACGTATCATTTGATGCGCTGGTATTTCGAACAAAACCTGCGAGGGCACCGCTTCAATTACCACTGGGTGGTCAACCCGGTCTTCATGGGCCCCTATCCGGTCAACCATGTGTTTGGGGTACAGGTTGACATCGTCCAATTCCTGTGCACCTATCATCAGATCAAAGGTCGGCGCAGCTTGCGGCGTTATATTCGGCGCTTAGAGCAGATTGAATGGAAGTTTTCTGGATTGCGAGAAAACCTGGCCGTTAGTGAAGCAGAAGGCGCTCTGCCCCCGCGCTTTGTAATTGAAAAGTCGCTGGATCAGATCAGGGATTTTCTCTCCAATCCCCTGGAGGAAAATCCCCTCTATGCCAGTTTGATGGACAAGCTGCATCAGTCATCCCGATTTAATAAGAGAGCTGCGCAGCGCTGGGGAAATGCGGTCAAGCGAGCCCTCGCAGAGCATGTGCTTCCAGCTTATCAGCGCCTGGAGAAGACTCTGGAAGGTTTGTTGCCGGAGGCGGATGAAAAAGCGGGCGTATGGCGCTTTGTAGATGGGCTGGCGTATTATGATTTCCTCCTGCGCAACCATACCACCCTGGATATTACTGCTGAGGAGGTTCACCAATTAGGGTTGACGGAAGTTGATCGATTGACTGTGGAGATCAACGGGATTCTTAAAGAGTTAAGCATGCCGATTGGAAATCCCGGCGAGCAATTACAGCTCTTGATGAAAGATCCACAATATCATTTTGAAAGTCCGGATTCACGGGAGGAGATTGTTGACACCTACCAGTCGATTCTGGACGAGGTCAACCAGCGTATGCCGGAAGTTTTCACTTACGGCACCATGGATGAAATTGTCGCCCAGCGTTTGCCGGCGTTCAAAGAACCCGATTCGCCCATCGCCTATGCCCAGGCGCCAGCCATGAACGGCAGCCGACCGGGAACGATGTGGATCAACCTGCGGGACCCGGATAATGTTTACACATGGGGGATGCGCACCCTGGCTTACCATGAAGGCATTCCAGGGCATGTGTACCAGATGGCGCAGGCGCAGAAACTGCGCAGGCTGCCGACCTTCCGCAGGACTTATTTTTTCAATGCATATATTGAAGGGTGGGCGCTTTATGCGGAACGGTTGGGGTGGGAATTGGGATTGGAGGACCAACTCAGCAACCTGGGCCGGCTGCAGGCACTCATCTGGCGGGCAGCCAGGTTGGTGGTGGATACAGGCATTCACACCAGGGGCTGGACCCGTGAGCAAGCCATCGAGTATATGGTTCAGAAAACAGGGCTGCCGGAGCGGGACGTGACCACGGAGGTAGAACGCTATATCGTCATGCCCGGGCAGGCCTGTGCCTATTATCTTGGGTATCTAAAATTGCTTGGGCTGAGGCAGAAAGCTGAGGCGGCATTGGGGGATGCTTTTGATCTGAGGGAGTTTCACGATGTGATCATCAATAATGGCGGGCTGCCTTTGTCACTGATGGAAACCGTAGTGAATGCGTATGTTGATAGGAAAGCTGGTTTGAGGTCCAACCCCCTGAGTTGACGATGCTGTTCTCCTGGTCTGTGGATTCCCGCAGACAGGTTATCAGCCGCAAGCAAATGTTCCCTTGCAACGCGTCGTTATATACAATATAAAACACTGTTCTTCAAGAATTTATTGAATTATGGAAGAAGGGGATCATCCGGCTGGATGGGGGATAATCCGACCTGGCAGTACTGCAAGCTGCCTGCGGTCACAGCTTTTTGGCAAGCGCTTTCAAAGGGTGCACCGTGCAGCATCTCTGCGCACAGGACTGCTAAAACCTGGTCACCGCAGCCGGTTGATTCGGCCTGGGGTGGGGGAGATAGAGATGGTGGGGGGATGTGCCAGCCTTGATCCCCGGTGAAGGCATACGCGCCGTGCATGCCGTGGGTGATCAAGACGTGCTGCACGTTTTGATCCAGCAAGACCCTGGCAGCTTGCCCTGCGCTTGAAAAATCATCTACGGATATGCCCGTCAGGAGAGTGGCTTCGAGTTCGTTTGGTTTGATCAGGAAGATGGGATGCTCAAACAGGGGTGAAAAATCAATCTCTGCCTGTGGGGGTTGGCCGCCTGGGTCGAGCATCACCCGCAGGCCAACTTCTTCCGCTAAGGACAGGGCGTGACAGGCTGTCGCCATGGGCATTTCCAGTGTGAAAATGAGGAAGCCGTTGTTTTCAGCCAGCTGTTTGATCAGAGGTCTGGTGTTTTCCAGGGTGGATTGTGAAAGCGTCTCGTTTTGCCCGGGAAGGTAATAATTGGCGCGCTGGCCATCAATGGTATTCAGGAAGATCGCCAGGGTCGGCAGGTCATCTGGGCGGTCCGCTTCCAATTTGATGTAATCCGTGTTGATATTGGCATCTAACATCGATTGGAGTGGGATGCGATACAGATCATAGCGATCCCTGACCAGCTTGCTGATCATGCTCACCTGACCGGGTGCCAGCCAGGAGGCCAGCATGGCGGCGATGTTGCGACCTTTACCGCCAGGCGAAAGGTCAATGGACTCTCCATTGACCTGCTCGCCAGGCTGCGCATATTTCGGCAGACCTGTGATGATAATATCGAGGTTGAGCGCACCGACGACGACAGCCAGGGGAGTTTGGACCTTGGTCATAAAGGGTCGGGTCCTACTGGTTGCGGATAAGGGGTACCGGGAAGGATTGAACCGGGCATCAGGGCTTATTTTTCCGATTTCTCCTGACCAACAAAACGACAACCACGATAACCGCTGCAGTGAAAAGCAGTGCCAGGCAAGGTAAAACAACTGCGCCAGCGACGAGTAGGATTTCAGTTATCCCTAAATTCATACTTCACCGTCTTTCAAATAAATAGATTGAGTTATGTTGTCGATCATTCAAACACTGGTTGCTTCAATCAATGCCAACGGCTTTACGGGCAGCCTGGAGGTAGGGCTTGCCAATCTGCCGGGCTTTTTGGGCGCCTTCCAGCAGGATTTTATCCAGGTAAGGTTTATCTGCCACCAGGGTATTAAATTTGGTTCGTGCCTCGGTAAAGTGATCCAAGAGGGTATCTGCCAGTTCTTTTTTCAATGTGCCATAGGAAGCGCCCCCGTTAAGGTACAGCTGCCGGATTTTCGCCAGCCGTTCGGGGCTGGCAAAGAAGCTCAACAAGGTGTATAAATTGTCGCCATCTGGATCCTTGGGGTCTTCCGGACGCTTGCTGTCGGTGACAATGCGCATGATTCGCTTGCGCAGTTTTTTCTCGGGTGCAAAAATGGGGATCGTGTTGTCGTAACTCTTGCTCATTTTACGCCCATCAATGCCGGGCACCTTCATCACCGATTCCTGGATGAGCCCTTCCGGTACTTTGAGAACCTGCCCGTAGGTGCGGTTGAAGGCTTCTGCGATGTCACGCGTAATTTCAATATGCTGCTTTTGGTCCAGCCCAACCGGAACCACGTCTGACCCATACAGCAGGATGTCGGCTGCCATTAACACCGGGTAATAAAACAGTCCCGCATTGATGCCCTCATCGGGATCACGCTTTACATCAAGATTTTCATCCACAGCAGCTTTATACACGTGGGCGCGGTTGAGGAGGCCTTTTGATGTGAAGCAGGACAGGATCCAGGTGAATTCAAGGATTTCAGGGATATCTGATTGGCGGAAGAAGATTGCTTCGTCGGGGTCCAGCCCCAATGCCAACCAGCTGGCTGCGACCTCATACACCAGCTCCTTGAGGGCTTGCGGATCGTGTAAGGAGGTCAGGGCGTGATAGTCCGCCACAAAATACATCCCCTGATAATTTTTCATCAAGTCCAACGCCGGACGGTACATCCCCAGGTAATTACCGATGTGGGGATTGCCTGTGGGTTTGATGCCGGTGAGGGCGATAGGTTTCATAAGACTGCCTTCCATTCCAATTTGTCGTGAGCCTTGCTTTGGTTTCCCATTATACATGATTTTTACTGCTAAAATCTCACTTTTCAGCATTTCCAGAAGCATTGTTTCACAATCTGGGACTAATTGTGTGTGGTAACCCAGATAAGTAATGAGAGATGATCTTAATTATTATACTATATTGACTGGTTTTGTTCATTGATTCTGTATCGATTAGTTTTATGACATCCAGCAAAACACTTCTCCCACGGGGGCGACAAGAAAGGTTATGATTAGCCTAAGCAAAAAATCAAGCAAAGGATACTTGATGCCCGACACTTCTAAAAATCTGGCTCAAATAGATTGTTTTCTGATGGATATGGATGGCACGATCACTCTGGGGGATCACCTCTTGCCTGGCGCAAGAGCTTGGTTGGATCTTCTCGATGCATGCGGCATCACCTATTATTTCCTGACCAATAATTCTTCACGTTCCAAAGTGGAATATGCTGACAAATTGAACCGGCTGGGGCTTGATGTATCGCAGGAAAAAATCTTCACTTCGGGTGAGGCCACCGCGCTGTACCTGAAAGAGACCAATCCCGAGGCAGCTTTGTATGTAGTGGGTACCGCGCCCCTTCTGGAGGAATTTAAACGCCACGGGTTTAGATTGACTGAGTCAGACCCAGATATGGTTGTTTTGGGTTTTGATACCACGCTGACTTATGCTAAACTCTGGAAATTATGCGATCTGGTCGTGGCTGGAAAGCCCTATATCGCTACCCACCCGGACATTAACTGCCCCACCCCGGACGGATTTAAGCCAGATATTGGCTCTTTTATCGAACTGGTCGCTGCCTCAACCGGTAGGCGGCCGGATGTGATCGTGGGAAAGCCGAATGAGCCAATCGTCTCCGCACTGGTAGAAAAAACAGGTCTCCCGGTCGAAGCGCACTGTATGGTGGGTGACCGCTTATACACGGATGTCGCTCTGGGGAAATGGGGGATGATGACCACGTTGGTGTTGAGCGGCGAGACCAGGGCTGAGGACCTATCATCCTCCCAATTCAAGCCAGATCTGGTTGTGTGGGATATTGCAGAGATGACGGAATTACTGAAGAAAGTAAGGCAGTGAATGGTCCCACTCCGCTTACGCTTCGGGGATTTCATGAATGGTGAATGGGGGATTGAGATTTGTTATGAAATTGTGCAGGTGATGAAAACCAGGTATGGTTTTTAAAAAATCCAATTGTGTTATGTATTGGGTCTTCTCCTTCCGAACAGCCAGATCATGCCGCCAGTCAGCACTGCTGCAAGGGTCAAGGCTGCCACCGCCTGGAGGACCGTCTCTTTCTGCATGCCCGGCATGACCACCTGCCCATCTCCGTAATCCTGAAAGTGCCTGCCCCATTTGGTTTTCAAGGCTGCTTCCACCCGCGGGCGGCCGACGAAGGGGTACCAGTAGACGTTATGGTAGAAATTGCTGGCAAAGTAACTCCAGGGGACCAACGGGCTTTGCAGCAACGGCTTTTCCAGCGGTTTGAGGGGACCGTGATAGATCATCTTCTGTCCCCACGAAGCAAAGGTATCTTCCTGGATGAAGTTCCAGGGGGCTTCCCTTTCGATATCATATCCCACGATGTCGATTTCACGGGGGTCCCCAACTCCCAGCTCTTGTTCGTGAGCAAGGCGGATGAAGCGCAAGGAGAGGGGATCAAAACCCTGGAGACGGGCGGAGACCGCATCGATCGCCACCTGGTCAGCGGACGCCAGCAGGATGTCTTTCTCATGCCAGCGCATCGCACGCGGTCCAGCGCCGTCGCCGGCGAAGGTGCCGTCCATCACGGCGAAAATCCCTGGGTGAATCTCTTGCTGGATTGCCAGCAAATCCACCAGAGTATCGTGGATCACGCTGTGTGTCCAATGCCGGTTGCGGTGCAATAGCCCACCAAAGGCGTTCTTCATAGCACCGGTGATGGTGGTGAAGACGTGTGTCTTGACGGTTGGAAGGTGGAGCATGTTCATCCCGATCAGGGCTTTGGGGATGAAAATGCCCTCGGGGTACACCTGATCCAACACACGCATCGGTCCGCTGGGGACAAATTGAGTCCATTCGAATTGGTTTTCATAGAGGTATAAACAGGGAACCTGGTAAAGGTCCGTGATCGTTTTGTGCTTATTATTGACTTCTCCCTCCCGGGTATCCACAACCACCGTGTCGTTATGGACACCGACCAGGTCCTGGTAGCCAAACCCCTTGAGTGCCCGGATGACGCCCTCCAGCTGCCAGGGCGTGGTAGAGCAGGCTGGGTACCAGGTCTGCCAGGAGACGTTAATTTTCAGGCCGGTTTGAACACCCTTTGGCAGAGATTGTTCAACCTCTGCCAGTTTCAGCAGCTTTTCAATATCATCCAGAACGGTCTCTGGCGTGGTTTTTAGAACAGCAACTTTTCCCTTTCCCGGAAATTTTGACATTGGACCTGCCTCCATAAGTAGTTGAGTGTTTTATAATTATACTCATGGCATCAAACCTTATTGCAGTTGGCTTCTTTATGTACACTAACGCGCCTGCAAGTGAGGAGGGGAATGCGCATGAAACATGAGTTAGCTGATTTTCTTGACCCTCTGGGATTGGGCGCCTGGATCTATCACCGGGAGGTGAATTCCACCAATGATTTGGCGCTTTCCTGGGCACAGCATGGTGCGTTGGATTGGTCGCTGGTCCTGGCAGACTCTCAAACGGCTGGAAGGGGCCGTTTTGATCGTGAATGGGTGACCAGGCCGAAGTCATCCCTGGCGATAAGCCTTGTGCTGCGTCCGCTGCACCAGGAAAAAGCACACCTGCCCCGATTTACAGCTCTGGCAGCCCTGGGATTGATTAGAGCACTCCACCGTGTGGACCTTGTTGGGCAGATTAAGTGGCCGAATGACGTGCTGGTGAACGGGAAGAAAGTGGCAGGCGTGCTGGTCGAAGCAGAATGGCAGGCTGAAGATGTGAGTGCGCTGGTGGTTGGGATGGGGGTGAATATAAGCCCAGAGGCGGTTCCGGACGGCCTGCGATATCCGGCGACTTCCGTCGAAGCGGAACTGTCTCATTCCATTAACCGCTGGACGCTTCTTGCGGATATACTCCGGGAAATGATGGCGCTGCGGCGGGTCCTGCGTGACCAGGCTTTTATTGACGCATGGAACACCAGCCTGGCTTTTCGCGGTCAATGGATAGATGTCAGACGCAGGGGAGAAATTGTGGAAAGTTTGAGGGTTTTAGGGATCACATCTGAGGGCTGTTTGTCTCTACAAAACGAGATGGGAGAGCGTGTTGAGCTTTTAGAGGGGGAGATTGTGATGCCAGGGCGTTAGCAAATCAGAAAAATCATTAATGAAGCTGTCGGAGAATCCAAAAGTATCACAAAAAACCCCGAAGCATCATGACAACCTTCGGGGTTGATCCTTGAGGAAAGATAATTTATTCAGGGATCCTTGCCACAGCGGCGACGGTATCGCCATCTTTGAGGTCCATCACCGTCACGCCGCGTGTCACGCGTCCTTGTTTGGTGACTTCTTCAACAGCCACACGGATAACAATCCCATTGCTGGATATCAGAGAGATCTCATCATTCTCCTGAACCACCCGGGCGTCGATGATGCTGCCCACATTCTTAAGGGCGCGTTTGTCAACAGCAGCCACCCCCATGGTGCCGCGTCCCTTCGGTGAGAATTCACTGAGGTCGGTACGCTTGGCATACCCTTGCTCTGTAACAATCATCAGGTCGCCTCCGGGTTCAATGACTTCCAATGCAGCCAGCTGGTCCCCGGGGCGCATTCGGATGCCGATCACGCCGCGTGCTGGCCTTCCCATCGACCGGATCAGCTTTTCAGAGAAACGCAGTGCAAAGCCGTTGCGCGTGACCAGCATGATCTCATCGTCCCCACTCGTCAAACACACCCATCCCAGGAGGTCATCCTCATCCAGGCTTATGGCAATCAAACCTGAAGGACGGACATCCTCAAATTCCGACATTTCCACGCGTTTGACGCGCCCATTGAGGGATGCTAGCGTGCAGTAGTTGACCTCTTTGAAATCCATCACTGGCACTACAGCTGTGATCTGTTCTTCCGGATCGATATTGATCACATTGATGATGGAAATACCGCGGCCGGTGCGTGTTTCGTCTGGCAGCTGCCAGACCTTTTCGGAATATACCTTTCCTTTGTCAGAGAAGAACAGCAATGTGCTGAGGGTATGGGTACGGAGGAAGAACTTGACCTCGTCTTCATCACGCATTGATTGACCGATCACGCCCCGACCGCCGCGTCCCTGGGCGCGGTAGGTTCGCTCTGAGACTCGTTTGATGTAACCACGTTGGGTCAGGCTGACCAAAACGTCTTCCTTCTTGACCAGGGATTCTTCTGAAAGATCGCTGGAAGCATCCGGCGCGATCACTGTTCGCCGCTCATCACCGTAATTCTCTGCAATTTCGTTCAAATCTCTGCGAATGATTTCCAGAATCTTTTTGGGATGCACCAGTAAATCTTCCAGGTAGCTGATTTCGTCCATCACGGTTTTGTGTTCGTCCATGATTTTTTGCTGTTCAAGGGCTGCCAGCCGGCGCAGCTGCATGTCCAGGATGGCTTGAGCCTGGATTTCAGACAGTTTGAAGCGAGTTATCAAATTCGTTTTGGCAATATCCGCATCTTCTGAGCCCCGGATGGTCTGGATCACATCGTCCAGGTTTGCCAGGGCAATTAATAAGCCTTCCAGAATGTGGGCGCGCTGTTTGGCCTTATCCAGGTTAAACTGGCTACGGCGTGTGATTACGTCTTGGCGGTGTTCCAAATACGCTTGCAGGGCGCGTTTGAGGGTCAGTAAGCGGGGTTCACCGTTGACCAGAGCCAGGATTTGGGCACCAAATGTCATTTGAAGGGGGGTGTATTTGTAAAGCTGATTGAGCACCCGCTTGGGTTGGGCACCGCGCTTTAATTCGATCACCAGGCGCATGCCGTTGCGGTCAGATTCATCACGCATATCACTGACTGAATCAAGCCGGTCTTCACGCGCCAGTTCCGCAATGCGCTCAATCAGCGTGGTTTTATTAAGCTGATAGGGGATCTCGGTGATCGTGATGATGTGTCGTCCATAGCTGCCCTCTTGAATGGTTGCTTTCCCCCGAACAATGATTTTTCCACGGCCGGTGCTGTATGCCTGGCGGATACCATCATCACCAACGATGATCCCACCGGTGGGAAAATCAGGACCGGGCAGGTAATCCATCAGGGTTTCCACACTGACTTCGTCCATCTCGTCATAGCAGTCGATCAAGTGATTCAATGCAGCGATCAGCTCTTTTAGATTGTGGGGCGGCACATTGGTCGCCATCCCCACCGCAATGCCGCTTGACCCATTCAACAGAAGGTTGGGAAGCCGGGCGGGCAGCACTTCTGGTTCCTGCAAGGAACCGTCGAAATTGTCGATGAAGTCAACCGTGTCTTTATTCAGGTCAACGAGCATCTCCTCAGCCATTTTTGATAGGCGCGCTTCGGTGTACCGCATCGCCGCTGGTGAATCGCCATCGATTGAACCAAAATTACCCTGTCCATCCACCATCAGATAGCGCAAAGAGAAATCCTGGGCCATGCGCGCCATCGCATCGTAGACAGCCATATCGCCGTGGGGATGGTATTTACCGAGGACTTCGCCCACAATACGAGCAGATTTTCGATGCGGCGATGAGGCACGAATCCCCATATCCCGCATGGCGTATAAAATCCGGCGGTGAACGGGTTTGAGCCCGTCGCGCACATCCGGCAGCGCCCGCGCCACGATCACGCTCATGGCGTAATCCAAATAGGCTTCACGCATTTCATTATCTATGTCAACTTGCTGTACGATACCAATTTCCGTCATTAATCTGCATCCTTGTTGATGGTCATGTTGTCAGTAATTTAAATAAACACCTCCGAGATGATGCAAAAGGAGGTGCTTGAGGGTATTGCATAACCACTTAATTATACCTCAGCAGCTTATTTTCGATACTAATTATTAGGAATAAATATTCCTTAATTAAATGAAATAGCTTGGGTGAACTGAGTAGCTGCAGTGGACACCTGACGAAGTCTGAAAGGCATAAATTTTCCAGGAAAATCTGATGGATATTGTCTTGCCCTGTGGTATGAATGAATCAACTTTGACTGATCTTGCTGTAAAATTAGACGGCCCTAGAAGTTTTTACATAAGGTTCTACATGGGGTATCATTTAGCTCGATCTTATTTAAAATTAGATTCTGAATACATAAACCAAGACAAGAATGGATCAATGACAATGCTGAAAACACGAAAAATACTCTGGTTGCTGGTTGTTATGCTCACCACAGCTGCCCTACTCAGCGCCTGTACAGGTATGGGATCATATGGTGGGGCGATTGCCTATCAATGTGTGGTGGATGAAAGCAGCCACATTTTTGTGATGAACCCGGAGGGTGAGGTGAGGACACGCATCACTGATGGAGGCGGCTGGTATTTCATGCCCAGCTGGTCTCCAAACGGGGACATCCTTGCATACTACCATTTTAATCCCGGCACCCAGATGACCACCGTCTACAGCGTGGATGTCACTCAGCCAGAAATTGAACAGGTCACCCTGATGGATAGGGCGACGTTTGACGTGGAATTTGGTCCCTTGAAATGGTCGCCCGATGAGCAGTCCCTGCTGTATTACACAGTTGATGTCCTGGATATCGCTGATATATATAAAATTGATGTGGCTACGGGCGTGGTTGCGGATGTGTTTGTTGATTCCACTTATTACGACTATGTACCAGATTGGTCTCCGGATGGCACCCAATTTGTGTTTGCCACCAACCGTCCTACTGCGGACGAACCGTTGTTTGACCTTTTCCTGGCAGATGCAGATGGGGAAAATCTGGTCCAGCTGACCGACAATGACGACAATGGTTGGATGGATACCTTACCAGCCTGGTCCCCAGATGGGAATCTGATAGCGTTTGTGCGCTACAATTATGTGGGCGGTGAGGAATTTGATGGGGGTCCAGAAGGGTTGTGGGTGATTAACCCGGCGACAGGGGAAGAAACCCTGCTGTACGAATCTGAAGTTGCTGCTGAAGAGCTGGCGCCTGTGTGGTCTCCTGATGGAAAATGCCTTGCTTTCCTTGAACCCGTTGACGAAGAACATATTTTACGGGTGATCGACGTTGAGACAGGGGAGCCAATCGCCATCGGGCCGGTTGCTGGAGATAAGCGTACGGTTTCCTGGTCCCCTAACTCCAGGGCTCTGATCTTCTCCAATTTTGTTGATTCGACCGCGACGATGTATATCCTGGATGTCAAATCAGGTGAATTGACTGAGGTGCTGGAATCTGAACCAGGTGCCTCCCTCGGCGATCCCCATTGGAGCAGTAACTAGCCGCAAAAAGTTCTGAATTAGAAGAGAGACGTTCTTCAGGGCGTCTCTTTTTTTCTTTTAACCAACCTTCCTTCTTAATATGACATAAACTGACATAATTTGGGTTTATACTGAGTCTATCTATAAAAACTACCTCAGAGGTGAAACACGTCAATGTTCCCTGAAGTGATTGTCATCCGCGGCGCCAAAGAACACAATCTTAAAAACATTGATATAACCCTGCCGCGCCATAAGTTGATCGTCTTCACCGGCGTCTCTGGCAGCGGAAAATCCTCGCTGGCCTTTGATACCCTGTATGCCGAAGGGCAGCGCCGTTATGTGGAGTCGCTTTCCACTTTCGCCCGTCAGTTCATCGGCCAAATGGAGAAGCCTAAAGTGGATTATATTGGCGGGTTGAGCCCGGCGATTGCCATTGAGCAGAAGCCGGTCAGCCGCAACCCGCGTTCCACAGTTGCCACAGTGACCGAGATCGCCGATTACCTGCGCGTGTTATTTGCCCGGGTGGGTATTCCCCACTGCTATCAATGCGGTCGAGAACTGCTCGCCCAATCGGCGCAGGAAATTGTGGAACAGGTGACAAGCCTTGAACCCGGCAACCGCTTCTTGATCCTGGCTCCCCTGGCGCGACAGCGTAAAGGCACATTCAAAGATGTCTTTGCCTCAGCTCAGGCGGATGGGTTCAACCGTGTGCGTGTTGATGAATACATCTATGATCTTAGTGAGCCCATTGACCTGGATAAGAACAAGAAGCATACGGTGGACGTGGTGATCGACCGCCTGGTTGCCCTTGAAAATACGGACGCACGTTACCTGGATTACCTCACCCGGCTGACGGATTCCATCGAAACTGCCCTAAGGGTTGGGGAAGGGCAGATCGTGATTCAACGCGAGGGTGAAGCGGATTGGCTGCTCTCGGAAAAACTTTCCTGTCCTGACTGCGGGATCAGCTTCCCCGAGATGGAACCGACCATGTTCAGCTTCAATTCCCCCCTGGGGATGTGCCCGTCCTGTAACGGTCTGGGGGAGCATTATGAATTTGATATTGACTTGATCATTGACCCTACCAAAACGGTTGGTGAAGGCGCTGTTCGATATTGGGGTGCTGTAAATAAGAAGAAGAAATCTTACCTCTCCAGAGCTTCCGATCAAATTTTGGCAAAATTTGGCGCTACGTTGGATAATCCCTGGATGGAGATCCCTGAGGAAGGCCGCCAGGCCATTCTCTATGGGGGCGTGAAGGTTAAGAACCAGTGGGAGAACGAGCGCAGCGCCGGTGAATACGAATACATCACTGAAGGTGTGATGAATGGTTTGAGGCGACGCTATAAGCAAACCGGTTCTGAAAATTCTCGCAGTTATTACCAGAGTTTTATGAGCCAGCAGCCGTGCCAGGACTGCCTGGGCAGGCGCTTGCGCCCCGAGAGCCTGGCTGTAACCATCGGCGGAATGAACATTGATGATGTGATGAACCTAAATATTCGCGCAGCTTGCCAATGGGCACAGGAAGTTCAGGCGGAACTGGATGAGGAAGCACGGGTGATTGCTGAAGAGGTGCTGAAGGAAATCCAGGGCAGGCTGCAATTTTTACTGGATGTTGGGCTGCACTACCTGACCCTCAGCCGGCCAGCACCGACCCTCTCAGGCGGGGAGGGGCAACGCATTCGCCTCGCCAGCCAGATTGGGTGCGGTCTGGTGGGCGTGCTGTACGTTTTGGATGAACCGACGATTGGCCTGCATCAACGTGATAACAACCGTTTATTAGAGACGCTGCGGCACCTGCGGGATATGGGCAACACGGTCGTGGTGGTCGAACATGATGAAGCGACCATGCGTACGGCTGATTTCATCGTCGATCTTGGTCCAGGTGCGGGGATCAAGGGCGGGGAGATTGTGGAAGCCGGACCGTTGGAGAGCATCCTGGACAACCCGGAGTCCCTGACCGGGCGCTATTTGAACAAGGAATTGGTGGTGCACTCTCCTCACGAAAAACGGCGTCCGATCAACGGGAAGTGGTTAACCATCTCAGGCGCTCGCCAGAACAACCTGAAAAACATCACCGTGAAATTTCCCCTGGGATTGTTCACTTGTGTCACAGGCGTCTCCGGCAGCGGAAAGTCCTCCCTGGTGGCGCAAACGCTACATCCCTTATTAGCTCACGAGCTGCACCGCGCCAAGCGAAAAATTGGGGACTACGATACCTTGGACGGCTTAGAATATGTAAAAAAGGTGATCCATATCACCCAGGACCCCATTGGCCGTACGCCCCGCTCTAACCCTGCTTCCTATGTCAAGGTTTGGGGTCATATCCGTGACCTGTTTGCCCTGATCCCGGAAGCAAAATTACGCGGTTACAAGAAGGGACGCTTCAGCTTCAATGTCAAGGGCGGCCGCTGTGAGGCCTGCAAGGGCTATGGCCGCAAGAAAATCTCGATGCATTTCCTGCCTGATGTGTGGGTCACCTGCAACGTCTGTAAGGGGAGCCGTTTCAACCGTGAGACGCTGCAGATCAAATACAAGGGAAAAACGATTGCTGATGTACTGGAGATGGACGTTGACGAAGGGTTGGATTTCTTTGGTAATGTCCCCGCCATCCAGCGCATCCTGCAAACCCTGGCGGATGTAGGCCTGGGTTATATCAAGCTGGGCCAGAGCGCGACCACCCTGTCAGGTGGGGAAGCGCAGCGGGTGAAGCTGGCCAAGGAACTCGCCCGGGTGAGCACAGGAGATACGGTATATATCCTGGATGAGCCCACAACGGGTTTGCACTTTGCCGATATCCAGAAGCTGCTGGATGTACTCCACCGGCTGACAGACGCCGGCAACAGCGTGATTGTCATCGAGCACAATCTGGATGTGATCAAGACTGCTGATTGGCTGATTGACCTTGGACCTGAGGGTGGGGACGGCGGGGGTGAGATCGTCGCTGAAGGCACCCCGGAAATGGTCGCCATGCAGGAGCAGAGCTATACGGGTTGTTTTCTGCGAAAGATACTGGCTATCCCTGAACGTTGTTCTGATTTGGCGGATCGCATTGCCATGTTGGAAAAGCCCTTGAATTTTAGCCCAAGCGTGAAAAAGCGATAGATGCCGCCTGAATATGGAGCTTATCATGCCAAGACCGCAAACAAAACAAGAGCTCTATGAAGCGATTACCCTGGAGCGCGGCAAATTGAACCAGGCGTTGGAAAGGTTGACTGATGCGCAAATGGAACTGCCAGGCGCCTGCGAACAATGGTCAGTGAAGGACATCCTCTCACATCTTGTGGATTGGGAACAGCGCTGCCTGGGATGGTACCGGGACGGCCTGAAGGGTGAGGTTCCCAAGACACCGGACGAAGACTACAATTGGCATCAGCTGCCGGATTTGAATCATGCGATCTATCTGCAATATAAGGACCTGAGCCTGGCGGAGGTGCGCCAGAACTACCAGTCATCCTTTGAAGAAATGATGGGAACGATTGATGGCATGACAGCAGAGGAGCTTTTCACACCTCATGTCTATGAATGGACTCACAACAGCTTACTGCTGGGCTATGTGAATGCCAATACGGCGGCGCATTACCGCTGGGCAAGCAGGCTGATCAAGAAATTCACCCGCAGCCTGGCTTCACTGGATTGATTGAGAATCTATATTTTATTTTGACAAACCAGATATGTTTTAGAGAAGTGAGGATTTGAGATGAACCGGGAAAAACTGATTGCAGCGTGCGAGGGCGCGATCTTGAAACAGGCTAAAGAGAGATTTAACCTGGATATGGAAACGTTAAGTCAGTTTGAAGCCTTTGAAGGCTGTGCTAACCTGGTTTATGAATGCGTGCGCAGCGGTCAACCGGTCATCTTGCGCGTTTCGTTTCGTTCAGACCGAACCTATGAACAGCTCCTGGCGGAGGTCGATTTCATTCAATATCTTGCTGGGCATGGCGTTTTGGTCTCCGAACCAATAATATCGGAAGCCGGCAATTTTGTGGAGAGAATGCCCCTGGATGGGCAATCCGTTTTCCTGGTTTGTTTTGAAAAAGGCAGGGGGATGCGGGTGCCGGATAATCAGTATCGCTACCGCGAGGATGTCCCCATTGAAGAATATTTCCAGAACTGGGGGGCAGCGCTGGGGAAAATGCACCGGCTTTCCAGGAAGTATCACCCTCCCAGTTCAACTATCTGCTGGCCAGATTGGTTTGAGCTGCACGCGGAAAAGCTTGATCTGGATCACATGATCCCTGCGACACTGCCCCTGGTTCGTGAGCAGCTTGAGCGTTTGCTGGACGATATCAGAGGGCTTCCCCGGGACAGGGAAGGTTTCGGGTTGATCCATGGGGACTTCAATGACGGGAATTTTACGGTGGATTACACCAACGGGGATCTCACCATATTTGATTTTGACGATTCCTGTTATTTCTGGTTCGCTTATGAACTGGCTGCTGCCTGGGAAGGGGGGATTGGACGCGTGATGTTCCAGGGGCTGGAAAAGCGCAGGACGTTCATGGATGATTATATGGGGCATGTCTTGCGGGGCTACCAGGGTGAGAATTCCCTGCCGGATCAATGGTTGGAGCAAATCCCGCTGTTCATCAAACTGATCCAGGCTGAAGAATTTTTGCATTATGTCCGGTATTTTCCAACCCAGGACCCGGAAACAAGCGCACATTTGCGCTACCTGATCGCGTGCATTGAGAGGGACCTGCCGTACATGGGCTTCTATGAGTCTATCTATTCGCATGAAAAGCCATTTTTACTGGACGTGGATTAAAGTGTTGTTGTGTGAATTTGTAAAATAATAAAGTATATAAAGGAGCCAAACATGCCGAAAATTGAAGTTAAATCACATCCAGAAATGATCGTTGTGGGACTGAATTACCGGGGGAAGAACGAAGCCGGGGAGATCCCCAAATTGTGGGGAGAATTGATGGAACGCGCAGACGAGATCGAAAGCCGTGATTTTTCCGCCCATGCCGCCTATGGGATCAGCATTATGGGGCCGGATTACGAAGAGACCATGGTGTTTGATTACATTGCCGGCTTCGTGGTGACCGAGGAACCCGAGGCGCTCCCCGAAGGCATGGCGCAGTTTACCATCCCGGAGAGAGACTACGCCGTGATCACCTGCCCGAACCTGGCCAGCATTTCTCAAGCGTATGATGCCATCTATCGCTGGGTGCCGGCGTCGGACGAATTTTCTTTTGACTTCTCGGCCGGGAATTTTAATTTTGAACTGTACGGTGAAGAATTTATGCCTGATGCGGGCACGGAAAAATTCTATATCTACGTGCCGGTGAAAAAGCAGTAAACAGCGTGGATCGTATGGAACCTCGAATCATTTATAAGCCGGCTTTTTCCGTTGTGGGTATTTCCCAACCCTTTACAGCCTGGGATGGCCTGGTTGATGCCTTGTGGGCACAGCTTGAGCAGCGCTACCTTGAAATTTCCATCGCCGACCCGGATATTGGGTTCGGGGTTCATACCTGGAAGGATGGCAAGGACCGCTACCTGGCAGGCCTGGCTTTGCGTAAGGTGCCGGGCCGCGGCGGGATGGGTCCGCTCCCCCAGGGGATGACCCGCCTGAGCTTCGATCCGCACGCTTATGCCGTCTTCACACATAATGGAGTGATGGCAGGGATGACGGAAACCATCAGTACGATCTATGAGGGTTGGCTCCCTGGCTCGAGCTATCGCAGCGCGGCGGATTTTTATTTCGAATATTTTGATGACCGCTTTCAGCCGGGATCCAGGGATTCGGTACTGTTTATCTTCGTCCCGGTCACAAAGAGGCTGTCGATGCAAGATCCATCTCAAGCGGGGGCTGTTGTAGATGAGCTGGCGGGATGATCGCAGGTTGGGTAAAGCTTTCCCCTAATTATCATAAACTTCAAGCAGTTCACGGGCGGCTTGCTGGACGCGCGTGATCAGCTCCGGCGGCTCCAGGGCTTTGGCTAGTTTTCCCCAGCTGAGCACCCACCCGGTCGCCCAGTTGAGGTCATCCGCATCGAAGCGCACCGTCACTGATCTGTCGGGGTTGTCGCTGACCCGCATCCAGTCGCTGCTGACCTCGCGCATACGCGGGGCAGCTTCCTCCTGCATGCGGACCTTTACCTCGAAGCGGTTCTGCCAGGACATAGACTCTTCCAGGTAGGTACGGGCATCGAAGTCTTTGGGGATCTCGAAATGGCCTGAGAGGACCTCAAGCTGTTTGATGCGGTCGACGCGAAAGGTGCGCATCTCCTGGCGCAGGTGGCAGTAGCCGATCAGGTACCAGTTGCCCCAGCGGAAGCTGAGGGCATAGGGGTCCACCACCCGCTCCGTTTCTACACGGGAGAAGCTGTGGTAGCGCAGATGAACGGGCTGTCCCTCCGCCATGCAATCGCGCAGGGACGCCATGATATCGTGATAGGGCGTGTAGTCGTGGGATGTGCCCGTCATGACCACCAGGCTGCGCTGGGCACGCTGGACCTCCTGACGGATGTCATCCGGCAGGACGTTGTCCAGCTTGGCGGTCACGCCCGTGACGGCGTCCTGAAATTGCGTTCCCCAAATGTCCTCCACCAGGCGTGCGCCCATATACAGCACAGTGGCTTCCTGAGGTGTGAAGATCAGCGGCGGCAGCTTGTAGGTGCGCAGCAAGGAAAAGCCGCCGTAGGGACCGCGCTCGGAGTAGAGGGGGATGCCCATCTCCTCCAGCATGCCGATATAGCGGTGTACGGTGCGGTCGGAGACATCCAGTTCGTTCGAGAGCTGCGAGACCGTCCACTGCCTTCTGGACTGGAACAGGAAGATCATCGAGAGGAGGCGGGTGGCAACATTGCTCATAAGGGAATTATACACGCAAAATATGACGTTAAATGACATATATTGGGTGTATATTGTATACTAAAACTGGATGATATCACGATGCTGTAGATTGGAGGAGCGATGGGTAAACCTCTTGGTTTTTGTGGATTGAACTGTGCTGAGTGTGAGGCCTATATTGCCACCCAGGCGCAGGATGAAGCGGCGAAAATAAAGGTGCTTGAAAAGTGGCGGGTTGAGTATGACGCGCCGAATATGACGCTGGAATCGATCACATGTGAGGGCTGCACCAGTTCAGGGATCCTGGGGGGGTACTGCCATGACTGCCCGGTGCGTGCTTGCGGTGTGGAAAGGGGTGTGATCAACTGTGCATACTGTGTTGATTATGAGACCTGTGAAACGCTGCAGGATTTCATTGCACACATTCCCGTTGCGAAGAAGAATTTAGAAGTAGTTCGCGCTGAACGATAGCTAAAAACTCAAAGGTGAAAGTTGCTAGCTGCTAGCTGGTAGCCTGTAGCTTGTAGCCGGTAGCTCATAGTCTAAAGCTGAAAATTTATAACTGCTAACTAATACCTGGTTACTAATACCTGATAACCAATACCTGATAACCAATACCTGATAACCAATAGATGCTCACTATTCACAAATCATTACTTTCTCAACTGGAGGATGCTATGCCTGAGAAATTAGACCTCAAGAAGGAATTAAAGCATCTCTACAAGCCATCCGCCAGGGAACCGCTAATCGTGGACGTCCCGGACATGCATTTCCTGATGATGGACGGCGCAGGCAACCCCAACACCAGCCCAGCCTACCAGCAAGCTGTGGAGGCGTTGTATGGGGTGGCATATACCCTGAAATTCACCTCAAAGAAGAAGCTGGGCAGGGATTACGTGGTGATGCCCCTGGAAGGCTTGTGGTGGGGCACACCCATGGGGCAGCACACTTTTACCGAGGCGGATAAGGATCAGTTCATCTGGACGATGATGATCCTGCAGCCGGACTTCATCACGGCTGAAATGGTCGCAGAAGCGACCGCGGAAACTGCACGCAAGAAAGGCTTGCCAAACCTGGATAAGCTGCGCTTTGAAGCCTTTGAGGAGGGGCTGTCGGTGCAGATCCTTTATCTTGGCTCCTATGATGATGAGGGACCCACCATTGCGAACATGCACCAGTTTGCTTTTGACCAGGGCTACCAGCTGCGGGGGAAGCATCACGAGATTTACTTGAGCGACCCTCGGCGCACAGCACCAGACAGGCTGAAGACCATCTTGCGCCACCCCCTGGGATAAATCCTCGGCCGCATCCCGTGATCCTGACATCTACAATATAAATTGAATTCAAGCTGTGATTCCGCTATACTGGGGGTTAACCATCTGACTTAGGTGTGGGTTGACGTGTAAAGCGTTGGATCTGCCTGATTTAAGCAGCACTATCTCATGATGTCTTGCTGCTGGAGGCTGGCGATCATCAGACAGAAGCGGCGCGTCTTTCATTATGGAGGTAGGCATGAAAAAGAACATCCTTGTCATTTCAGTTACCTTGCTGTCAGGACTGCTGCTGGGCGCTTGCAGCACGCTCTTAGGGGGAGGGGATGACCTGGAAAGCACCCAGGTGGCTTTATATGTTCAGCAGACCCAGTTTGCTCTGGAACAGGGACAGGCCGCCCAACCGCAGCAGCCAGAAGAACCCTTGCCGGAAGTGCCGCAGCCAGAACAGCCGCAACCAGCAGAACCTCAACCGGAAGAGCCAATGCCAGAAGCGCCCATACCAGAGGAACCACAGCCGGAGGAACCGCGGCCCGAAGAACCGATGCCGGAGGAGCTTTTCCTTGAGGTCACTGCGGAACCGAAAGAATCTCACTGCAACCCGTTCGCCGACTCGATCGTATTGACAGTCACCGTTACAATGTCCGACATCGACCGGGGAGCCAATTTATTCTGGCGTCTGCATGAGAAAGCCACCGATGTAAAACTCGATTGGGAGGTGGTGGATATGCTCCGGGTGGATGACCACACACGCAGCTTCAGCTTTACCGCAGGTATGATGCCCGTTGAATTGGGTGAATCGTGGTTTGAATTCCAGATCGTCTCAAATGACGGTGCGGATCGCACCGAGGTGTTTGCTGATGTGACCTTCTTCCCTTGCGTGTAAGGGCGAGTCGGAGGTAGCAAGCTTGAATTAACTCGCGAAGCGACCTTTCCTCTATCTCTGCTGGTGTCTTGTTTGGCTGATGTTTAGGCACTCGTGGATGATCGGATAAATCACCAGAAGCCTGTTTTTACAAAATATCATAGACAACACAGCGGTTGATCCCGAATGCCTTAGCTGTTCTTGATATATTCCCAGCAGTACTTTCAAGGTAATCGAGTACCGCTTGTCTGGCTGCCTCTGGGTTTATTTTGCGAAGTTGTTTATAATCAATATGGTGTCCAGGATTCACTTTTTCTTATCTCCTCAGGTGTTATTTGTCGTTTGCTCAACTACAATATTAACCTGAGATATTTTTGATAGCCAGAGTGTATAGTATGTCCTGGACACCGCACAACATTCTATTGAATTGTGTGTGTGATTCCGCTATACTAGAGATTACATAGCTGAAATGGGGAGGGAATAACGCATCAACCTGTAAACCTGCCTGGTTTCAGCAGTTCCATCATATGACCTAATGCTGTTGATTGCTGGCGATCCTCAGACTGATTATATGGATTTCTAATTAGAAGGAGAAAGGTATGAAAAGGCAAGTTATTGTCATTGCAGTTATCTTAATGCTGAGCCTGATGCTGGGCGCGTGCGGGGATATCTTCGGG
>Ga0209121_10001538_pt1 | contig 24168 bp, 26 predicted proteins | sample Cruoilmetagenom3_FD_187292 | JGI IMG/M metagenome (GOLD analysis project Ga0209121, IMG submission 187292) | Oil polluted marine microbial communities from Coal Oil Point, Santa Barbara, California, USA - Sample 3 (SPAdes) (version 2) | ecosystem: Environmental > Aquatic > Marine > Oil seeps ... | reverse complement strand
CCCCGCAGGCACGCCTCCGGCATGACCCCCGCAGGCACGCCTCCGGCATGACCCCCGCAGGCACGCCTCCGGCATGACCCCCGCAGGCACGCCTCCGGCGTGACCCCCGCGCGCACGCCTCCGGCATGACCCCCGAGGTAGTTCGCAACCACAGAACAAGCTTTGAGCTCGGCCCCTCGGACAGGGTGCAAGGCCGGGTTGGGCCTTCAACTTGGGGGCCAGGAAATTTGCCCGACGACATGCGGACACGCCGTGTCGCACATATCCGCTGTCCGCCCGGCAAGCCCCAACAGCGCGCAGGGGTCTTGCCGAGAGACCTATTCAGGCCAGGGTCCGCTCGGCAAATCGAGCGCGTAAGGCTCGGGATCGTAGCTCTTTGCGAGCCCGGCGGCGCGCCACTTTCGGAAGGCCGGGTCGGCGAGGTGGGCATCGACATAGGCATGGGCCTGCGGGCCCACCGGCAGGTCGTAGCCGGCAATGCGCGCGGCGACCGGGGCGAAGAAAACGTCGGCCAGGGAATAGGCGCCGAACAACCAGGGGCGTGCGCCACCGTGCTGCGTGCGGGCGTATGTCCAGAGGGTTTCGAGCCGCGCGAGATCGGCTTTGACCGCGTCGGATGCGGCGAAGCCCTGGTAGGCCTTGAGGAGTTGCATCGGGCAGTCGCCGCGCAGCGCGCCGAAGCCCGCGTGCATTTCGGAAACGAGCCAGCGGGCGGTGGCCCTTGCGGCACGATCCTCGGGCCAGAGCCCGGCCTCGGGGTGACGCTCGGCGAGGGTTTCCGCCATTGCGAGCGTTTCCCCGACCACGGTACCCTCCGGCGTGCGCATCACCGGCACGAGGCGGGCGGGCGCCAGCGGCGCGAGGTCTTCGGCCATGGTTCCGTCGTGGAGACCGGCCATGTGGGTGCGAAACGGCAGGCCGAATTTCTCGAACATCAGCCAACCGCGAAGCGACCAGCTCGAAAACGCCTGGTCGCCGATAAAGAGATCATAGGTCATGGTCGGGACGTTAGCGCGAACGGGCGAGACCGCAAGCGGCATTCGGCGAAAGTGGGTCCGGTCCGGTCATTCCGGGTCAATTGCTCACGGCCAATTGTTCACGGCCGGTGGTTTGACAGTTCCTCGTGCCAGGCGCCGTCGTCGAAACGAAGCGCGGTCACCGAGAGGTTTTCGACCCGCTGGGCCATCACCGCTTTCACGCTTCCGCCCCGAGCCCGGTGCAGCTGAGTGAGGATCACGCCGAAATGGGCAACGACGATGAGATCCCCGGACCCCACCAGGGTGTCGACCGCGCCGTTCACCCGGGCGGCCAGATCGGTGAAGCTTTCGCCGCCGGGCGGGCGGATATCGCTCGGGTCGTCCCAATAGGCGGTGATCGTGTCGGGATCTTCCTCGTAGAGCGCCTCTGCGCTGCGCAGTTCCCAGGCGCCGAAGTTGATTTCGCGCAAGGCTTGAACATGGGCAAGGCGCGGCCGTGCGCCCTGGATCGCGTCCGCCGTCGCCCGCGCGCGGGCCAGGTCGGACGAGACCACCGGCGCCTGCGGCAGAAACGCGTCAAGCCTGGCGAGCGCCTGCGTATCGGAGAGATCGGCGGGCACATCGGACCAACCGACCATTTCCTTGCGGTGCGTCGGCCCGTGGCGCACCCACCAGACCGTCGCGCCAGAGGCGCGCGACACCGGGGCGCCAGAGGCGCGCGACACCGGGGTGCCAGAGGCGCACGCCATCGCCCTGCTCATGCAGCCCCTCCGGGCAGATCGCCTTTCAGTACCAGAGGCAGCCCGGCCACCACCTGCACCACCAGACCGGCACGCGCCGCGAGCCCCTGGTTGAGCCGACCCTGGGCCACGCGGAACCGGCGTGCGAGCGCGTTGTCGGGGACGACACCGGCACCCACCTCGTTGGACACCACGCAGACGCGGCCAGCACAGCGGCTGATCGAATGAAACAGCCGGCTTTCGGCGTTGGTGAGATCGGCTTCGGTGGCCATCAGGTTCGACAGCCACAACGTCGCGCAATCGATCAGCACCGCTTCGTCAGCGCCAACCGCGGCGAGCGGCGTCTCGAGGTCGAGCGGCGCCTCGATCGTGGTCCAGCCAGCGCCGCGCCGGGCCTGATGGGTGACGATTTTCACCCGCATCTCTTCGTCCCGGGCTTCGGCAGTGGCAATGTAGATCCGTGGCCGCCCGGTCGCGGCGACGAGGCGCTCGGCGTAGGCCGACTTTCCGGAGGCCGCGGCCCCGAGCACGAAGGTGAGGTGAGGCAGATCGGGTCCCATACCCCGGATCTATCACCGCGCCCGCTGAAGGGGAAGCGCTTGCGGTTGGCAGCCGATCCCCCCAGATTGGGGGGATGAAACCTGTCGCCGCCTTGCTCGGCCCGCTCATTGCGCTGATCGCGCCCCTGGTCGCCACGCCGCTCCTTGCCGGGCCCTTGCGGGAGGTTGCGGCCGATGTCTTCCTTCTGGGCGAGGTCCACGACAATCCCGAGCACCACCGGGTGCAGGCGGAAGCGGTGGGCGACCTCGCCCCCGCGGCGCTGGTGTTCGAGATGTTGACGCCCGCACAAGCCGAACGGGTAACAGACGACATCCGCGACGATCCGCAAGCGCTGGCCGAGGCGCTGGATTGGGCCGGGTCCGGCTGGCCGGACTTCGCGATGTATCATCCGCTCTTCACCGCGGCGCCGCAGGCCGCGGTCTACGGGGCCGGCGTGCCGCGCGAAGATACCCGCGAAGCGATGCAGATCGGTGTGCCGCGGGCGTTCGGCAACGAGGCCGAACGATACGGCCTCGCGCATGATGTCGACACCGGGCAACTCGCCGAACGGCTGAACCTGCAAATGGACGCGCATTGCGGCGCCCTGCCGCTCGACCTGCTGCCAACGATGGTCGATCTTCAACGCCTGCGGGACGCAGTGCTGGCGCGTGCGACCCTGACCGCGTTGGAAGAAACCGGTGGGCCCGTCGCGGTCATCACCGGCAACGGGCATGCCCGCAAGGATTGGGGCGTGCCGAGCTACCTGGCGCGTGTTGCACCGGACGTGATGGTGTTCACGCTCGGGCAAGGCGAAGATGGCGGCGTGCCGAATGGCGGGTTCGACATGGTCCTGGATGCGCCCGGGGTCGCGCGCGAGGACCCCTGCGCGGTGTTCGAACAGGGCGGGTGATGGCGCGGCCCCCGGGACCGCCCGCCGCCCGCCGGCCGCCCGCCATGAATGGTCTGCCCGACAAGGGTTCCCCATCCCATCAGAGCCAAGCCTGACAGGACAGGAAGGAACGAGGGTCCGCGCCATCAAGGACCCTCTCGGCACCCTGGTTCGCACCGCGCTCACTCTAGGTCAGGGGAGCGACAGCCAACAGGCCCGGCGCCGTGTCGCGGGGCTTGCACGGGTTGGGAAGGGGGTTGGACACCGGGCCGTCGATACCGCCCATCACGCGGACCGGGTCCGGCGCTTCACTGATCAAGGCCGCCCCGCTAGCGCCTGGATACGCTCCAACCCGTCGCGCGCCAGCCAACGCCCGATCGACCTGGACCTTAACAAGGCGCGACACCCGGGCGAGAATTCACGCTTTGCAAACAGATGTTTTTGCCGCACCGCCCAGCGGTGCCAGAAGACCGCGCCAGCCTTCAGCGCCTCCATCGCCCGCGCACGTGCTCTGACCTGGCTCGCCCGGAATGAAGACGCTGCCCGATCAGGACCGCCAGTAGTTGTTGGCCGCTGCGACCGTCTGAAAGTGGGTCGCGACGACCGCGGACACCGCAATCAGCGCGTCTGCATCATCCGCGTAAACCGCGCGCAGGCTTTCGCGCACTTGCGGATCGGGTTGGGTCATCTTGACGGCGACCCGGGCCATTTTCACCGCAAGGTCATAGCCCTCTTGCGGCGTTTCGGTGATCAGGGTTGAAAGCCAGGTGTCAGACATTGCGGGGGCTCCTGAATTTGGCGGCCGCTCTGTGGGCGGCCCGTTCGTCTCTATTGATCTTGACCCGGAGGGATAGATCCCCTGACGCTATATCATAGACATCTGCGGTGCAAAGACGTGGCGCCCGGGTCTTGGCGTTCCCCAAGCCGAACCACCCGGTGCAACGGCAGCAGAGGCCACTGCGCGCGCCGCTGCAACGGGCCGTTGTCTCGCCCCGGAATCCCCCGTAACAAGAGGCAGGCAACGCGGGGAGGCAGGAGATGCTGGCCGGAAAACGGATCCTTCTGATCATCGGCGGCGGCGTGGCCGCCTTCAAGTCTCTCACGTTGATCCGGATCTTGCGTGAGCGGGGTGCCAGCGTCGTGCCGGTCCTGACACCGGCCGCGCGTGAATTCGTAACCCCGCTGTCGGCTTCGGCGCTGGCGGCGGAGCGGGTCTATACCGAGTTGTTCGACCTCACCGGCGAGGCCGAGATGGGCCATATCGAACTGTCGCGCGATGCCGATCTTGTGGTCGTCGCCCCCGCCACGGCCGATCTTCTTGGCAAGATGGCGAACGGGCTCGCGAACGACCTCGCCTCGACCGTTCTGATGGCGACCGACAAGCGCGTGCTGGTGGCCCCGGCGATGAACGTGCGGATGTGGGAGCATCCCGCCACCCGGCGCAACGTGGCGACGCTCACGGGCGACGGGGTGCTGTTCGCCGGCCCCACCGAGGGGGCGATGGCCTGCGGCGAGTTCGGGCCGGGCCGGATGGCGGAGCCGGAGGAGATCGCGAACGCCACCCGCGACGCGCTTGCCGACGGGCCGCTGAGGGGCCGGCATGTGCTGGTGACCTCAGGGCCGACCCACGAGCCGATCGACCCGGTGCGCTATATCGCCAACCGGTCCTCCGGCGCCCAGGGGACAGCGATCGCGCGCGCGCTCGCGGGCCTGGGTGCGGAGGTGACCTTCGTCACCGGACCGGCCGAGGTGCCGCCGCCCGCCGGGGTCCGGGTTGTCCGTGTCGAAACCGCGCGCGACATGCTCGCGGCGGTCCAGGACGCGTTGCCGGCCGCGGCGGCGGTTTTCGCGGCCGCCGTGGCGGATTGGCGGGTCGCCTCGCAAAGCGGAAACAAGATCAAGAAAGATGCCGCCGGCACGCTGCCGCAGCTCGACTTCGCCGAAAACCCCGACATCCTCGCCACCGTTTCGCAGATGCAAACGGGCCGGCCCGCGCTCGTGGTGGGCTTTGCTGCCGAAACCGACGACGTGATCGCCAGCGCCACCGCCAAACGCGCCCGCAAGGGCTGCGACTGGATCGTGGCGAACGACGTGAGCCCGGAGACGGGGATCATGGGCGGCAGCGAAAACGCCGTGCATCTCATTCACGCGGACGGGCGCGAGGACTGGCCGCGGATGACCAAGGACCTGGTCGCGGCCAAGCTCGCGGCCCGGATCGCGTTAGCCCTGGGCGAACCAGGCCAACCGGGCGAACAGGGGGAAACGACATGAGCACGATCCGGTTGATCTGGGAGGACGGCGCCGACAGGGACATCCCGCTCCCGGCCTATGAGACCGACGGGGCCGCCGGGGCGGATCTGCGCGCGAACCTGCCCGAAGGCCATCGCCATCTCGGCATCGTGCTGGCACCAATGGAACGCCGGATCGTTCCGACCGGCCTGCGGGTCGAGATCCCCGTGGGGTTCGAGATGCAGATCCGCCCGCGGTCGGGGCTGGCGCTGAGACACGGGATCACGCTGCCCAACACGCCGGGCACGATCGACAGCGATTATCGCGGTCCGCTCGGCGTGCTGCTCGTCAACCTCGGGATCGAACCTTACGTCATCCACCACGGCGACCGGATCGCGCAGGCGGTGATCGCGCCGGTTGTGCAGGCGGCCTGGGAGCTGACCGAGGCGCTCGGCGAAACCACCCGCGGCACGAACGGTTTCGGCTCGACGGGCCGCAAATGACGGCCCGCGACCGACCGGGCCAACCTGAGGGGCGCACATGATCCTGTTTCTCATCGCGATGGGGGCCATCTGGGGGCTCGGAAGCTGGGCCGGCCTGCCCAAACCCCTGCGCATCGGCCTGACTACGGCCGTGTTCATCCTCATCCTGCTTACCCATGCCGTCTTCCCGCCTGGCCATCCCCTGCCCGCCCTGTTGGGCGGTTCTTTCGCGGGCTGGGCCACGCTTGCGGGCGCCCTCGCCGTGGTGGCGCTCTATGCCCGCGGCCTTGCCTGGCTGCGCGCCCGCGCCGCGGACCCGGCCCCCGGACCCGGCCCCCAGGTGGCGACGCAAGGCTCGTTCAGCCCGGCCGAACTCGACCGCTACGCCCGCCACATCGTTCTGCGTGAAGTGGGCGGACCGGGGCAGAAGGCGCTGAAAAACGCGCGTGTGCTGGTGGTCGGCGCCGGCGGGCTCGGCAGCCCGGTTCTGCTCTATCTGGCGGCCGCCGGGGTCGGCACCATCGGGGTGATCGACGACGACGAGGTCTCGAACTCCAACCTGCAACGCCAGGTGATCCACCGCGACGCCGACATCGGGCTCGCGAAGGTGTTCTCGGCGCAGGCGGCGATGACGGCGCAGAACCCGCATGTCACGGTGCGCCCTTACAACCGCCGTCTGAGCGAGGAGATCGCCGAGGCGCTGTTTGCCGAGTACGACCTGGTGCTCGAAGGCTCCGACAATTTCGCGACCCGCTACCTCGTCAACCGGGTGGCCGCAAAGCTGGGCATTCCGGTGGTCGGCGGGGCGATCAGCCAGTGGGAGGGGCAGCTCGCCGTCTGGGATCCCGCGCATGGCGCACCCTGCTACCAATGCGTCTTCCCGGAGGCGCCGGCGGAGGGGCTTGCGCCCACCTGCGCCCAGGCGGGCGTGATCGGTCCGCTGCCGGGCGTGATCGGCACGATGATGGCCACCGAAGCCATCAAACTCATCACTGGCGCAGGAGAACCGCTGCGCGCGCGGCTCCTGCTCTGGGACGGGCTCGACGCCGAGCCGCGGGTGATCCGCACCGCGCCGCGCAAAGGCTGCCCGGTCTGTGGATGACATCGCGCTCACCCCGCTGGAGCAGAGCGATGCACCTGCCCTGATGCGTTTCGAGACCGAAAACCGCGCCTGGTTCGAGGCCTGGGTGCCGCCGCGCCCCGAGGGCTATTGGCAGCTCGACAGTCTCGAGGCGATCATCCGGGACCAGGTCGTGGGCGCGGACGCGATGTTCCTGATCCGCCCGGGCCCGCGCATCGCCGGGCGGCTCAACCTCACCGATTTCGCGGGTGGAACCGCCGAGCTTGGCTCCCGGATCGGACGGGACCATTGCGCACAGGGCATCGCGACCCGGGCGGTGACGCTCGGCCCTGCTGCCGCCCGCGCGCTGCGCCTCGACGCGGTCGAAGCCCGCACAAAGCATGACAACCCGGCCTCGGCCCGGGTGTTGGAGAAGACCGGATTCAGCGCCATCACGTCCGACGGTGACTTTCGATTTTTTCGCCAGACGCTGGACACCGCCTGACCCGACCCCCAAGTTCCCCGGCAAAGGAGACGCGCATGACCAACCCCCTGCTCGAAGACTGGACCGGCGACTTTGCGCTGCCGCCGTTCGGCGCGTTCACCGATGACCATTTCGCCCCCGCCATCGACGCGGCCCTCGCCGAGGCGCGCGAGCATGTCGTCGCGATCGCCGACAACCCGGAGCCGGCCACCTTCGCGAACACGGTCGAGGCCCTGGAGCTGGCAGACGAAACTCTCGGCAAGGTGCTGGGCGTGTTTTTCAACCTCGCGGGCGCCGACGCCAACCCGGCGCGTGAGGCGTTGCAGCGCGAGGTCTCGCCCAAGCTCGCGGCCTTTTCCTCCGACGTCTCGATGAACGCCGGGCTCTTCGCCCGGATCGAGGCGCTGTGGCAGGACCGCGACGCGCTGGAGCTCGATGCGGAACAGGCGCGCGTTCTCTTGCTCACCCGCCGCCGCTTCGTGCGCGCAGGCGCCCTGCTCGAAGGCGACGGCCGCGAGCGGCTGCGCGCGATCATGGCGCGGCTCGCAGCGTTGGGTACAGAATTCATGCAAAACCTGCTCGCAGATGAGCGTGAATGGGCCATGAACTTGTCTGAATCCGATATTTCCTGTCTTCCCGGGTTTTTGCAGGATGCCGCGCGGGCGGCGGGCGAAGACCGCGGCGCGCCCGGGTCGGTCATCACCACCTCGCGCTCGCTCATTACGCCCTTCCTCGCCTTCTCGCCCGACCGGGCACTGCGAAAGAAAGCCTACGAGGCCTACAGCGCGCGCGGCGCCAAGGGCGGCGAAACCGACAACCGGGCGATTGCCGCCGAAACGCTGAAGCTGCGCGCCGAGCGTGCCCGGCTGCTCGGTCACGCGGATTTCGCGAGCTTCAAGCTGGAGCCAGAGATGGCGGGCGAACCGGAGGCGGTGGAAGCGCTGCTCAAGCGCGTCTGGGCACCGGCACGCGCGGCCGCGACACGCGACGCGGCGCTGCTCGAGGCGCGGCTCCACGCGGACGGATACGACGGGCCGCTCGAACCCTGGGACTGGCACTACTATTCCGGCGCCCGGCGGCGCGACGAGCACGATCTCGACGAGGCGGAGGTCAAACCCTACCTCCAGATCGACCGGATGATCGAGGCGGCGTTCGACACGGCGCACCGGCTGTTCGGGCTCGATTTCCGCCCGCTCGACATAACGCTCTACCACCCCGATGCCCGCGCCTGGGAGGTCACCCGCGAGGGCCGTCACATGGCCGTGTTCATCGGCGATTATTTTGCCCGCGGCTCCAAGCGCTCGGGCGCCTGGTGTTCGACCATGCGCAGCCAGAAGACCCTCGGCGGCGACATAAGGCCGGTGGTGGTCAACGTCTGCAACTTCGTCAAACCCGCCCCCGGCACCCCTGCCCTGCTCGGCTGGGACGATGCGCGCACGCTGTTTCACGAGTTCGGCCACGCGCTGCACAATATCCTCTCGGACGTCACCTATGGCTCGATCTCCGGCACCTCGGTCGCGCGCGACTTCGTCGAACTGCCCTCGCAGCTCTTTGAGCACTGGCTGGAGGTGGCGCAGGTGCTCGACCGGTTCGCTACCCATGCCGAGACCGGCGCCGCGCTGCCCGAGGATCTGCGCGACAAACTTCTTGGTGCTGCCCGCTACGACATGGGTTTTCAGACCGTCGAATACCTCGCCTCGGCGCTGGTCGATCTCGCCTTCCACCGCGGCGCGCCGCCGGCCGACCCGATGCAACGGCAGGCGGAAGTGCTCGAAGAGATCGGCCTGCCACGCGCGATCCGGATGCGCCACGCAACCCCGCATTTCGCCCATGTCTTCGCCGGCGACGGCTATTCGGCGGGCTACTACTCCTACATGTGGTCCGAAGTGATGGATGCCGACGCCTTCGCCGCCTTCGAAGAGGCGGGGGATGCCTTCGACCCGGACCTCGCCGCCCGGCTCGAAACCCACGTGCTGTCCGCCGGCAGCCGGCAGGACGCGGCCGAGGCCTACACGGCGTTCCGCGGCGCCCTTCCCGGGGTCGAAGCTCTGCTCGCGGGCCGGGGGCTTCTGGACGAGGTGTGATCGCTCACCGCAATGGGCGACTTCGGTGGGCGACTTCGGTGGGCGACCTCGCCCGGGCGAACCAGTAGTTAGCGCTATCGGTAAGAATATCAATGTCTTGACCCCCCGTCCGAGTTCGCCCACCTTCGCCCGCCCGACCCGATAGGCCGCGTGGCGGAGGTTCTCCCGGCTATTCCCGCCAGCGCCGCGACGGGTCGTCGGGATGCGGTTTCTCGCCCGTCGGATCCTGGTGGATGAGCACGTCGGATCCCGGGATGGCGCGCAGCAGCGCTCGGCGCAACGCCGCGGCGACCGCGTGGGTCTCGCTAAGGGTCTTTTTTCCGTCCTGTTCGATGTGCACCGTGATGAAGGTCTTCGATCCCGCCATCCGGGTCTTCAGGTCGTGGTAGTCGTCCACATCGGGAAACCCGCCGACGATCCCGGCGACCTTGGCCACCACCTCGTCGGGGGCTACACGGTCCATCAGCGCGTCCCAGGCGCCCTTGAAGATCCGGAGCGCACCCACGGCGAGCATGACGCCCGCGCCCAACGCGACCACGCTGTCGACATTGCCGAGCCCGAAGGCCGCCGAGGCCCAGAGCGACAGGATCGCGCCCACGTTGGGCAGGAGGTCGCCCAGATAGTGGAGCGAGTCCGCTTTGACCACCCGGTTGCCCGTCACCTTCGCGACGTGGCGTTGCCAGAGCACCAGCCCTGCGGTGAGCGCGATCGAGATCGTCATCACCAATATGCCGCGGCCTTCGTGTTCAAGCGGGGCCGCGGCGTCGTCGAGCAGCCGCGCGACCGCCGCCCAGCCGATCACCCCGGCCGACACCAGGATGAACAAAGATTGCCCCAGAGCCGCGAGATCCTCGGCGGAGGTGTGGCCCCAGGTGTGGTCGTCGTCAGCCGGCCGGGCGGCGTAGGCGATTGCCGCGAGGCCGCCGAGAGACACCATGAGGTCCATCGCGCTGTCCGCAAGCGAGGCCGCGACCGACAGCGCCCCCGTCTCGCCGAGGGCCCAGAGCTTGAGCCCCACGAGGACGGTCGCGACCGAGACCGAGGCGAGCCCGGCGGAGATGTTCATGCGTGTCGTATTGGCCATCGAGCCCTCCGGCCCCGGAAATACGCCAAGCCGGCCCCGGCGCGCAAGTCGGGTCCGGCGGCGGGCGAGAGATGTCGCTTTTTCGCGCGATCCGCGGGCCGCCAGGTTTTGCCCCCGGTCACGTTTCGCCTGCCACAGCTTGACACCGGGGGCCGTGACCCGCATATCAATACCCGACCAAAAAGGTGCGCGAAATGTTCATCCAGACAGAATCCACGCCGAACCCGGCGACGCTCAAATTCCTCCCCGGCCAGGCCGTACTCGATGCCGGTTCGGCCGATTTTCCCACCGCGGAAGCCGGCGCCGCATCGCCGCTCGCGCGCCGCATCTTCGAGGTGGACGGCGTGGCGGGCGTGTTCTTCGGCACCGACTTCGTGACCGTGACCAAGTCCGACGCGGTGGCCTGGGACCATATCAAACCCGCGATCCTCGGCGCGATCATGGAGCACTTCCAGTCCGGCGACGCGGCGATCGAGGGCCAGGCGGCCGGTGGCCACCAGGCTGGCGACGGCGAGAACACCGAACTGGTGACACAGATCAAGGAGCTGCTGGATACCCGCGTACGCCCGGCTGTCGCACAGGACGGCGGCGACATCACCTTCCACGGCTTCGACCGCGGTGTGGTCTATCTGCACCTGCAAGGCGCCTGCGCCGGCTGCCCCTCGTCGACGCTGACGCTGAAGATGGGCATCGAGAACCTTCTCAAGCACTACCTGCCGGAGGTGACCGAGGTGCGCGCCGTTGCGCCGTGAGACGGTGACCCCTGAGCCGGACATCCTGGCATTCGACACATCGGCCGCGCATTGCGCGGCCGCTTTGCTTAACGAGGACGTGGTTCTGGCCGAGCGCTTCGAGGCGATGAAGCGCGGCCAGGCCGAACGGCTGATGCCGCTCCTGGAGACGTTGCTTGCGGACCGGGGCGTGACGTGGCGTGACCTGACGGCCCTCGTCGTCGGCATCGGCCCCGGCAATTTCACCGGCATCCGCATCGCAGTCTCCGCCGCGCGTGGGCTTGGCCTCGCGCTCCGGCTGCCGGTCTTCGGGGTCTCGAGTTTCGAGGTCATGCGCGATCCCACCGGCCTCGGCGCGCACCCGGCCGAAATCGTCTCCCTGCCCGCGCCACGCGACCAGGCTTATGTGCAACACTTCCGCTACGGGAAACCGCAGAGCGCGCCCCGGGTCATCGACCCGGATGACCCACCCGCGGATCTCCGCCTGCCCGTCAACATGCGGGTGCGCGGGTTTCGCGCCGATGACATTGCCCTGGCTTTTGATGCCGAGGCCGACCCGGCCGAGGCCGGTGACATCGCGGCACGAATCGGCAAGGTCGCGGATTGGCGCCGGCTCACAGGCGAGGTCCCGGTGCGCCCGGCGCCGCTTTATGTGCGCGCCGCCGACGCCGCGCCGCCGCGCGACCCCGCGCCGGTGATCCTGCCATGACGCCCGCTGCGATGGCCGCGCTCTATGCCCGCGCCTTCCCGGGCGGCCGCCCCTGGTCGGCCGACGAGATCGCGCAGCTCATGGCCGCCCCGGGGTTCGCCGTCACCACCCAAGCCGGGTTCGCCCTCGGCCGCGCCGTGGCCGGAGAAGCGGAACTCGTCACCGTCGCGGTCGATCCCGGCGCGCGGCGGCAAGGCCAGGGCCGCGCCCTGCTGGCCGCTTTCGACGCCCAAGCCAGAGCCCTCGGCGCCGAGACCGCCTTTCTCGAAGTTGCCGCGGACAACACCGCCGCGCAGGGGCTGTACCGCGCCACCGGTTGGGTCGTTACCGGACGGCGCAAAGCGTACTACCGACGCGCGACCGGCGCCGTCGACGCCGTGATGATGACCAAAGTCCTGGGCTGATCGCCCCTTCCACTTGGCCCAAATACTCGGGACAGTCACCGCGCGCGCCCCTTCCCGTCCTGGCTGTCGCGGTCTAACGTCACCGCAAAGGAGCCCGGCCATGCACGACACCCCCGAAGCCGACCATATTGCAGACAGGATCCGCGCCATCGCCGGTGATGCCCCGGTCGAGCTGGGGCTGGTGCTGGGCTCCGGGCTCAGCCATCTCGCCGAGGCGGTGAAAGGCCGGACGATTCCCTACGCCGATCTGCCGGGGTTTCCGCAACCCTCGGTCTCGGGCCACGCCCCCAAGCTCGTCGTCGGCAGCCTGTTCGGCGCGCGGGTCGCGTTGTTCGGTGCGCGCGAGCACTACTATGAACATGGCCGACCGGATGCGATGCGGTTGCCGCTCGAAACGGTCCGCGCACTCGGGGCGGAGCGGCTGCTGCTCACCAATGCCGCAGGCTCGATGCGGGCCGACATTCCGCCGGGCGAGCTCATGCTGGTGACCGACCACATCAACTTTTCCGGGCTGAACCCGTTGATCGGCGAGCCGACCGATGCCCGTTTCGTGCCAATGACGGACGCCTACGACCCCGGGATGCGGCAAGGTCTGGCCGCCGCAGCGCGCGCCGAAGGGATCGCGCTCAATGCCGGCGTCTATGCCTGGTATTCCGGCCCTTCCTTCGAGACCCCGGCCGAGATCCAGGCGATCCATACGCTCGGGGCCGATGCCGTCGGCATGTCGACGGTGCCGGAAGTGATCCTCGCACGGTTTCTCGGGCTGAAGGTGGCGGCGATCTCGACCATCACCAACATGGCCGCCGGGCTGTCGGACGAGGCGATCAGCCACGATCACACCAAGAAGATGGCCCCGCTCGGCGCCGAGAAGCTCGAACGGCTGCTGGCGCGCTACCTCACCCAAGCGTGACCGTCGCGCCCACCCGCCGAACCGGAATGTCGCACCCGCCCCCCCTTTCGTCGCCCGGAATTCCGGGCTAGGAGGGGAAGGTATTCGGAAATCATGATATATGAACGCCTACCTGCCCATCGCTGAAATCTCCGCGTCGGTCCCGATGCTTGTGGGGCTCGGGCTCGGCGTGGGCATCCTGTCGGGCCTATTCGGCGTCGGCGGCGGCTTCATCCTCACGCCGCTCCTGTTCATGATCGGGATTCCGCCGGCGATCGCGGTCGGCACCCAGGGCAACCTGATCGTCGGCTCGTCGGTCTCGGGCGTTCTGACCCACCTCCGGCGCGGGACAGTCGATTTCGCGATGGGGTTCGCCCTGCTCGCCGGCGGGCTCACCGGATCGTTCTTCGGGGTCAAGGTTTTTCACTGGCTGACCTCGCTCGGCCAGATCGACCTCGTCATCAAGCTCGCCTACGTGCTGCTGCTCGGCACCATCGGCGGGTTGATGGCAATCGAGGCCGTCCGCGCGATACGCGCCAGATCACAGGGAAAGAAGATCGGATTGGGGCGCAAGCACCACAGCTGGATGCAGGGCCTACCGTTTCGGATGCGGTTTCGCGCTTCAGGGCTCTATATCTCGGCGATCCCGCCGGTGCTTGTCGGGGTGCTGGTCGGCGTCATGGCGGCGATCATGGGCGTGGGCGGCGGTTTCATCATGGTGCCGGCGATGATCTACCTGCTCAACATGCCGACCAAAACGGTCATCGGCACCTCGCTGTTCCAAATCACCTTCCTTGCAGGCTTCACCACGCTGATGCAGGCAATCGAGAACCAGACGGTCGATTTCGTGCTCGCAATCGTCCTTTTGGTTGGCGGCGTGGTCGGGGCGCAAATCGGTTCGCGACTCGGACAGCGGCTGAATGCCGACACGCTGAGGCTCCTGCTCGCCGCGATGGTGTTGCTCGTCAGCGTCAAGATCGGCCTCGAACTGGCGTTTCCACCGGCCGACGCCTATTCGGTCATGACCCGGTAGGACAGCTGCGATAGGATTGAAAAGAATTGGGGGAACCCAGATGAAACGCCACAATCCAGGACAAATGCGTACCCGCGGGACGGACTGCGCGCATGTACCCCCTAGACATATTCAATAAACTGAAGCAAACCCCGTCCATGCAGATCTATCTTCCCATCGCCGAGGTTTCGGTCAACGCCTTCCTGCTACTGGGCCTCGGGGGCCTGGTTGGTGTCCTTTCGGGGATGTTCGGTGTCGGCGGCGGCTTCCTGATGACGCCGCTGTTGTTCTTCATCGGCATCCCACCCGCGGTCGCGGTGGCGACCGAGGCGAACCAGATCGTCGCCTCGTCCTTCTCGGGCGTGCTCGCGCATCTGAAGCGAAAGACGGTCGACATCAAGATGGGCCTGGTGTTGCAGGTCGGCGGCCTCGCCGGGGCGACACTCGGGATCCAGCTGTTCAACTTCCTCAAGGCGGCGGGCCAGGTCGATCTTCTGGTGAAGCTCTCCTACGTCGTCTTCCTCGGCATCGTCGGCGGGCTGATGTTCGCCGAGAGCCTGCGCGCGCTGTTGAAATCGCGCGGCGGCAATCCGGTGCCGACGCGGCGCAAGCACAACTGGGTGCACAACCTGCCGTTCAAGATGAAGTTCCGCACCTCCGGGCTCTACATTTCGGCGATCCCGCCGTTGCTGGTGGGCGTGCTCGTCGGCGTGCTGGCCGCGATCATGGGGGTCGGCGGCGGCTTCATCATGGTGCCGGCGATGATCTACATTCTCGGCATGCCGACCAAGGTGGTCGTGGGCACCTCGCTGTTCCAGATCATCCTCACGACCGCCTACACCACCATGATGCACGCGACGACCAACTACACGGTCGATGTCGCGCTCGCGGTGCTGCTGCTGGTCGGCGGCGTGATCGGGGCGCAGATCGGCACAAGGATCGGCGTCAAGATGAACGCCGAGCAACTGCGGGTCCTGCTCGCCATGATGGTCCTTGCCGTCTGCATCAAGCTGGGGCTGGACCTCCTGATCCAGCCGTCCGAACTCTACGAACTCGGCGCGGGAGGGCATTGAAATGACCCGTCTCCTTACCCTCTTCGGCTTCATCGCGGCCCTCACCCTGCCGGCCCGCGCGCAAACCGAAGAGATCGTCGCCGGTCTCAGCCAGAACGTGGTCTCGATCACCGCGACCTTCGTCGGGTCCGAGATCCTGATCTTCGGCGCGATCAAGCGCGAGGCCCCCGCGCCCGACAGCGAGCTTGGCGTCGCCGTGGTCGTCGAAGGACCGTCGCACCCGATCACCGTGCGCCGCAAGGCGCGGCGGATGGGCATCTGGGTCAACACCGATGCCGTCGAGGTGCAGCGCGCGCCCTCGTTCTACGCGATCTCGACCTCGGGACCGTTCGAGGACCTCGTCAACGAGAGCGTCGACCGGGCGATGCACATCTCGATCCCGGAATCGATCCGCATCTTCTCGTCGGAAGAGGTCGAGGATCCGGATAGCTTCGCCGAAGCGTTGATCCGCATCCGCAAGAAGGCCGGTCTCTACAAGATCGACGAGGGCAACGTGACCGTCACCGACGACACGCTGTTCGACACCCGCATCGAGCTTCCCGCGAACCTCACCGAAGGGACCTACCAGACCCGCATCTTCCTGACCCGAGGCGGTGAGATCGTGGCGAATTACACCACCGATATCGACGTGGCGAAAGTCGGGCTCGAACGCTGGCTCTACAATCTCGCCCATGAACAGGCGCTGATCTACGGGCTGATGTCGCTCGCCATCGCCATTGCCGCGGGCTGGGGCGCTTCGGCCTTCTTCCGGATGGTGCTTCGAAGCTAGGCGGGCGGGAAGCGGGTTCGAACCCGCTTGATACGCGGCTTCGAAGCCGCGTCGCCGCGACCCAACCCTAGCCGCGCCCGATGTAGGGCATCTTGGTCGCCATCAGGGTCATGAACTGCACGTTCGCCTCGAGCGGCAGCGTGCCCATCGCCCAGACAGCCTCCGCGACATGCGACACGTCCATCGTGGGCGGCGGCTCCTCCCCCGTCTCGGCGGCGCGGGCCGCGAGGGCGGCGACCATTTCGGTGCCGGCATTGCCGATGTCGATCTGACCGCAGGCGATATCGAACGGGCGGCCGTCGAGGCTGAGCGTCCGGGTGAGCCCGGTGACGCCGTGTTTGGTGGTGGTATAGGTCGCCGACCCGGGGCGCGGGACATGCGCCGACACCGAGCCGTTGTTGATGATCCGCCCGCCTTGCGGCGCCTGCCTGCGCATCTGCCCGAAGGCGGCGCGCGCGCACAGGAACATCGCGTCGAGATTGACCGAAAGCGCCGCGCGCCAGTCTTCCAGCGCGATCTCGTCGATGGTGCCCGGCGCGGTGAAGATGCCGGCGTTGTTGAACAGCACGTCGAGGCGGCCTGCACGGTGGGCGAATTCGCTGAAGACCCGGTCGACCGCCTGCGGATCGGTGACATCGGCAGGCAGCACCTGCGCGCGCGCATGTCCCCCGGCCACCGCCGCGAGGCGGTCGGCCCGGCGCGCCACCAGGCCGACCGTCCAGCCCTCGTCAAGATACCGCGCCGCGACAGCTGCGCCGATCCCGGCGCTCGCGCCGGTGATGAGAATGCTAGGCATCCGTCTGTCCTTCCAACCTGAGCGGAGCGGGTGCCACCACGAGGTCGTCGGTGCCGAGCGGGGCCTGCGGGCGCGCCAGCGCATAGCGCGTGACCCAATGCAGCCGGGTCTCGGCCCGGGTGATCGCGACATAGGCGAGCCGTTTCCACAGCGGGATCCCGGCCTCCACCCGGCCCGAGCGCGCCGCCGCGTAGAAGTCAGGCGCGAACACCTGGACCTCGGGCCATTGGCTGCCTTGCGCCTTGTGGATCGTCACCGCGGCGCCGTGCAGGAAGGCCGCGCCCATCGTGGCCGCGAACGGGATGAAGGGCTCCTCCTCGTCGGGCTTCTCGATCTTGATGATCGAAGCGACCGAAATCCGCGGATCCTCTGCGCCGATCAGGTGGAGCCGCGAGAAGCCGGGCCGCTTGCCGTCGCCGAGGAACACCGCCTGGGCCCCCTTGATGAGCCCCTTCGCTTCCAGCTCGATCCGGCGTTTGCGATGCTTGAGCGGCAATTCGATCCCGTCGCAGATCAGCGGTTCGCCCGGGATCAGGCTGCCCTCGGGCGCGCCGTGGGCGGCGCGGAAGGCGTGGATCAGCCGGATGCGGGTCTTGTTGCGCCAGACCAGCACCGGCGAGCGAGCCATCATGTCGGCGTTGACCCGGGGTGCGCGCACCACGCGGTCGTCGCGCGCTGCCGCGTCTTCGACCATCCGCTCGAAGGCGTCGAACCCGAGGCTCTCGTCGCCCAGCGCATGGGCGAGGTCGAGGATCGGGCTGTCGGTCTCCTGGCGGTGAATGCGGTGCAGAACGCATTTGGTCGCGTCGCCGAAGCTGTCGAAAACCATCTCGCCGGACTGGCCGACCGGGGCGAGCTGGGCCGGATCTCCGAACAGCACGAGGTACGCGAAAATCTCCTTCAGATCATCGAACTGCTTTTCGTCGAGCATCGAGCTTTCATCGACGAAGCCGATGTCGAGCGGATCGTCGCGCCGCTTCCAGCCAGCGATGAAATCGGAGCCACGCAGCCCCGCCGCCGCCAGAGCGCCGGGGATCGACTTCTGGTTCTGGTAGAAGGCATAAGCCCGGTCGAGCGCCTCGGGCGGCAGCTCGTCCATCTGTGGTTTCTCGCCCTGTCCTGCCAGCCAATCGGCGATGGCCTCGTATTCGGGGGCATAGACGGGGATGTAGATGATCCGGTGGATCGTCGTCGCCGGGACACCCCGGTGCCGCAGCACCGAGGCCGCCTTGTTGGTGGGCGCGAGGATCGCCAGGGTACGCTTTTTCGCGGAGCGTTTGCCCTCCCAGTCGCCGGACAGGGTCTCGACGCCGGCCTCGCCCAGCGCCTTGGTCAGTTCGGCGAGCAACAGGGTCTTGCCCGACCCCGCCTTGCCGACCACCGCCAGCACGCCCGAGCCGCGCCCGGCGGGCAAGGTGGTGCCCTCGTCGATGTCGACGCCGGCACTCCGGAGCAGCTCCGCCACCCGGTCATGGGCCTCGGCCTGATCCTCGGAAAACGTGACGCTGGCAACAGGGGGAAGGGTCATGGCGCGACCCTAGCTCGCCCCGCCCCCGGGCAAAAGCCAAGATGCCGGCAGGGCGCAAGAAACCGCGGTGAGGACCCGGCGTCGGAAACCGGAGCGCGAAAACCCAGGCCACGAGAGGCCGACGCGCAAGAAGTTGGAGCGGGAAGCCAGGGTGCGAGACATCCGCCCTGTCCACCGGCCCGCGCGCGATCAGATGTCGCGCCGGGCCGTCTCGGGGTGAGCGGTCGTGGGGGTCTGGCTGAGGGCGCCTGTCGGGGTTGGGCTGGCCGGGTGCCCGGTCCGACGCGAGGATGCCGCCGGAGGTCGCAAGACCCCGCCCCTTTTTTTCTGGCTCAAATACTCACAAATCCGGCCGGCGACACCGGGCCCGGTCTGCATCGGCCGGGGGCCTCGATCCGCCTGCGTGTCGCCGAGAAAGCTACACCTGTCCGCGATGCGAGAAGAGGTCGGTCACGTTTCCGGTCTCGCGGTCATACTCCACCGGAATGGGGTCCGCCTCGGCCACCATGCAATGGCGGGCGAGCGAGGAGATCTCGGCCACCGCCACCAGCGCCGCGTCTTCGAGCCCCGCCGCGGTCGCGTCCATTCCGTTGTGCTCGGCGAAGGCCTTGAGGTCGGCAAGAACGTCGATGATCCAATCTCTGCGCATGTCGTGTCCCATCTTTTTCCAAGCGAGCGCATTTCCAGCCCATGCGCCCGTCTGCCTCGTTCCACGCTTGCGTGTCCCCGGGCCCCACGGAGAAACGGGCGCAAAAACCTGGCCGTCCGGACCGCCGGTCGCGGGTGGCCCGACGTGCTTGGCAACGTTGTGCCGTCGCGAAGTACCGCCGCGAACAGGTCGTGAACACCATATGACGAAAGCCTTTAAGATTCGGTGAAAATGAGAACAAAAAGAGACCCTCGGCCGTTCAGCCGAGGATCCGGTCTCCCAGGCCCGTCGCCGTCAGCTCCTGGCGTCGAGCACTTCTTCGAGCGTTTTCAGCCCGGTTCTGGGCGATTGCACGAGCACCGCCATGTTGCCGGGCTTGTGTTCGTTGCGCAGCATCTTGATATGCGCGTCCGGGATCTGGGCCCAAGGGAAGACCTCCGACATGGTCGGGTCGATCCGGCCCTCGATCACCAGCCGGTTGGCGGCGGCCGCCTGCTTGAGGTGGGCGAAGTGAGAGCCCTGGATGCGTTTTTGGTGCATCCAGACGTAGCGCGCGTCCATCGTCAGGTTGAAGCCCGACGTGCCGGCGCAGATCACCACCATGCCGCCCTTCTTGACCACGAAGGTCGAGACCGGGAAGGTCGCCTCGCCGGGGTGTTCGAACACCATGTCGACGTTCACGCCTTTGCCGGTGATGTCCCAGATCGCCTTGCCGAACTTGCGGACCTCGCCGAACCAGTCCTTGTACTCGGGGCTGTTCACCTTCGGAAGCTGGCCCCAGCAGTTGAAATCCTTGCGGTTGATGACCCCCTTGGCGCCAAGGCTCATCACGTAGTCGCGCTTGTCCTCGCCGGAGATCACGCCGATGGCGTTGGCGCCGGCGGTCTTGGCGAGCTGGACCGCGAAGGAGCCGAGGCCCCCCGAGGCACCCCAGACCAGCACGTTCTGCCCGGGCTTGAGCTCATGCGGCGCGTGGCCGAACAGCATCCGGTAGGCGGTGGCGAGTGTCAGCGTGTAGCAGGCGGCCTCTTCCCAGGAGAGGTGCTTGGGCCGCGGCAAGAGCTGCTGGGCCTGGACATTGGTGAACTGTGCGAAGGAGCCGTCCGGGGTCTCGTAGCCCCAGATCCGTTGCGAGGGCGAATACATCGGATCGCCGCCGTTGCATTCCTCGTCGTCGCCATCATCCTGGTTGCAGTGGACGACCACCTCGTCGCCCACCTTCCAGTTTTTCACCTTGTCGCCGACCGCCCAGACAATGCCGGAGGCGTCGGAGCCTGCGATGTGGAAGGGTGCGCCGTGGACGTCGAAGGGCGAGATCGGCTCACCGAGGCCGGCCCAGATGCCGTTGTAGTTGACGCCCGCCGCCATCACCAGCACCAGAACCTCGTGGCTGTCGAGCGTGGGCACGTCGACCACCTCGACCTGGAAGCTCTTGTCAGGCTCGCCGTGGCGTTCGCGGCGGATCGCCCAGGCGTACATCTCTTTGGGCACGTGGCCCATCGGGGGGATCTCGCCGAGTTCGTAGAGGTCTTTCTGCGGCGCGTCGTAGTCGAGGGCCATGTGCTTCTCCTGGTCCTGTATCGTCCGTTGCCGCGATGCAGAATCGCGGCTGCTGGTGCAGCATTACGAACGCGACCGCAAGAATGCAACAGCGGACGTGTTGATTTTGTAATTTTATGTCGCGTCGGATGGGTCGGGGGTCCCGCCGGTCAATGGGCGCTCCGGCGCCACGTGGGCTTCCGGCGTCGGGATTTCCGCCGAGAGATGGGCGATCGTGTTGGCGTAGTAGCTCAGAAGCGCACGGTCGTCCGGGTTGACGCTGTAATACTCGCCTGCGCGCCGGAGCACTTTGCGCAACTCCAGGTGCCTCAGGGCGAAATCGACCGCGTAGTCGGCCCCCGCCTTCGGCATGTGGATATAGGCGCCTCGCGCTTCCATCTCGTTCACCAGTTGGGCGAACCGCAGCGCGATCTCTTCGCGCCCCAGCCCGCCGCCCTCGGCCCGGTCACGCTCCATCAGCACGGCCGCGACCACCGGCACCGGCAAGACCGGCACCACGGCGCGGATTCGCGCCATCAGCCGGCGCGCGAGCAGGCCCGTCGGATGGTCGGCCACGGAGGGGTTGTCTTCGATGAACCGGGTCAGCGACAGGGGCTGGCCGAAGCTCACGCTGGCATAGCCGAAGCGGTGGAACCGGCCGGTGAGCCGCTGGAACAGATGGGTCGAGACATGTTTTATCACGTCAGCGAAACGCAGGCGGAACTTGCGGGTGCCGGCGGTGTCGGCGGCCACCAGCATCCGGTCCTCGATCACCCGGTCGTAGTTGAGCGCGACCGGAATGAAGACCACGTCGCGACTGGAACCGGGGCTAAAATCCTCGACAATGTAGTTCAATAGCCCCATCCGCGGCACCCCGACGGCGCCGTTGAGGCTGAGCCCGCCCTCGGGGAACATCGCCTGGGTCGTGCCGCCGGCGGTGGAGATCTGCACGTAGCGCGACAGCACCTTGCGGTAGAGCGCATCCTGGCTTTTGCGGCGGATAAAATACGCGCCCATCGCCCGGATCAGTGCCGAGAGCGGCCAGGTCCGCGCCCATTCACCGACCGCATAGGACAAGTGCGAGCGGTCCGCGGCGAGCCAGGTGACCAGCACGTAATCCATGTTGGAGCGGTGGTTCATCACGAAGACCACCGAGGCCTCGGGGTCGACATGCTCGAGCCCGGCCTCGTCGAACGCACCGAGGCGCACCCGGTAGAAGCCGCGCGAGAGCACCTTGGCGAGCCAGATCGCGAAGCTGAAATAGGCGAAGGCCGAGAACCGGGGCACGATTTCGCGGGCATAGCGGCGCGCCATCTCGAACCCGACCTCTTCGGGCACGCTCTCGGCCTTCGCATGGGCCTGGATCGCCTTCGCCACCTCCGGATCGTAGATCAGCCGCTGGATCATGTCGTGGCGGCGGGCAAGCTTGAAGGGCTCGATCGGCCGGGTCAGTCTTGTGTTGAGCTCGGCCACGGCGCGCTCGAGCCGCTTTCTGAAAAACCAGCGCACCGAGGGAAACAGGAAGTGGGACGCGAACGTGACGGCCGCAAAGGCGAGGATGAGCACAAGCGCCCAAAGCGGCAGTTCGACCATGCGTGTCATGGCGCGCACGTTCTCACCAAACGCCGGGCGGGTCCAGCATTCTATGGCACATCAAAGGCTTGGACAGGGTCACCTGGCAACAGCCGAAGCCGGGCGCCGGGGGCATGGTTCAATCGTCGTGGTCGTTGATCATGCTGCGGAATATCCGCCAGGATCCATCGTCCTGCCGGCGCAGGATTGAAATGAACGTGCCATCGACCCGGCGGGTATTGCCACGGCCCATCGCGAAGTCGACCGCGTAGGTCGCCATCGACCGGGCATGGTCTCCGATGATGACGATTTCATTTGGCAGGAGCAAAAACGCGTCGGTCGGTTTTTCGACCCATTCGATCTCCTCATGAACAAGCCGACCATAGTCCCGCACCAACCCGTTGGCTTGCCGCCGGAGGCCCTCGGGATTCCAGAGCGAAATCCACATGTGCGCATCACTCGCGAGCACGGCGGTCTCGTAGCCCACCAACGCGCCTTGTCCGCCGCCTTGTCCGCCGCCTTGTCCGCCGCCCTGTCCGCTGCCTTGTCCGCTGCCTTGTCCGCTGCCTTGTCAACCGGGCTCTCGGCCACGGGACCGGCGAGCCCCAACGGAAAAACCGCACCAAGTTTTTCATCGTGTGGCTCTTGCTTCTCCTCTCTTCGTTTCGCGTCTGCCCGGAAGGTATTCGATCACAGCCGCGGGTTTTGTCGTTGACGGGGCTCAATGCCGGGATCGGAAGAACGCAATCCTGCAGACTTGTTTGCGCTGAAGTTGTGCGCAGGCCGATTGGCAGAGGTCGGGGGCGGCCGCACTGGCCGCCCCGCGAAAAAGCGTCATTTGTCAGAGTTGGAGATGTCGCGGTAGATCTTCCACGACCCGTCGTCCTGGCGTGTCAGGATCGTCATGAACTTGCCTTCGACCTGATCCGCTGCGTCATTCGCGGTGAAGTCAAGCGTGGACGTCCCCATCGACCAAGTCATGTCGCCCAGGATCACGGTTTCCATGGGCTTAATCGACATCGCATCGACGTCGTCGACTGACCAGGTCTTCGCGTCTTCAACCACCGCCTCGTAGTTACGCATCGGCGCCGCAAGCGGCATCTGGATACCCTCGGGATCGTAGAACCCGATCCAGGTCTGGTCATCACCTGCGACGACGTAGGTTTCGTATTCATCCCAAAACTGCTGGATCGCGGCCACGTCCCCCGCGTCGTCAGCCAACACCGCAGTCGATATCATTGGCAACGCAAGGCCCCCGCGATGAGCACGGGAACGATTGTTTTCAACATATGTGTCGTCGCCTCACCTCCTTCGCGGTGCGATGTTATTTTTCTATCACTTATTTGTCTTTGACTCCGCTCAAGGCCTGTGTCCAGACATGGCTCCTTGCGGGAGAGTTGCGGGGGCCGATTGGCGCCCTGCCCATCGACCGGCCGGACCGGGCGCCGGCCGGACGCTCTAGCTGCCGCCCAGCGTGACCCTACCGCAACGCCTCGCCTTTTTCGAACATGGGGCAGGACCATATCCGGTCTGTCGTGCTAGAGTTATCCACAAGATGTGGATGAAACACACCTGAGCAGTTCATTGGAGGTTGCCATGTTGGCCTCGACTTTCCGGATCTTCGCCCTGTCCGCCGCGCTGGCCACGGCCTTGATGTTGATCCTCACCGTCCCCACCGCCTGAGGCGGCCCCGGCCGCGACCCAAGATCACGCAAGGATATTCGCCCGAGAATCGGGCTTGAGTAATTTTGTTGCTTGCTGCAGAAATGCTGCACCGCAACATGAGGTCGAGTCCCCGATGACCGAGCTGCCCCGAAAAGACCGCCCCCAGGGCTTGGCCGGCGCCCAAACCGATCGTCCCCAGGGCTTGGCCGGCGCCCAAGCCGATCGTCCCCAGGGCTTGGCCGGCGCCCAAGCCGATCGTCCCC